>Ga0209158_1002544_pt1 | contig 11130 bp, 10 predicted proteins | sample GraSoiAngelo_140_FD_185897 | JGI IMG/M metagenome (GOLD analysis project Ga0209158, IMG submission 185897) | Grasslands soil microbial communities from the Angelo Coastal Reserve, California, USA - 14_0929_12_30cm (SPAdes) (version 2) | ecosystem: Environmental > Terrestrial > Soil > Grasslands ...
TCAGACCTTGCGGCGAGACCCCGCTCCTTCAGAGCCCTGAGCACCTTGGGTGGCGACATCGGCAGCTCGGTGAAGCGGATGCCGGTGGCGTTCTCCATCGCGTTGGCGATGGCGCCGAGCGGTGGAACGATGGGCGTCTCGCCGACGCCACGCACGCCGTACGGATGGCGCGGGTTCGCGACCTCGACGAGGATCGCGTCGATCATCGGCACGTCGGACGCGACGGGCATCCGATAGTCGAGGAAGCCCGCGTTCTGTAGCTTGCCGTCGGCACCGTAGATGTACTCCTCGTTGAGCGCCCAGCCGATGCCCTGCACGGCCCCGCCCTGGAACTGTCCCTCGACGTAGGCCGGGTGCAGCGCCCGACCGGCGTCCTGGGCGACCGTGTAGCGCAGGATCGTCACGCGTCCGGTCTCGGGATCGACCTCGAGATCGACGAGATGCGTGCCTATGCTCGGTCCGGCGCCTTGCGCGTTGATTCGCCCCACGCCGCCGATGGGACCACCGGTCTTGCCGGCGACTTTCGCGAAGTCGGCGATCGACATCGGCTTGAATTTCTCGGCGAGCGCGCCGAGCGGCTTCACGTGGCCCTGCTCGAACACGACCTGGTCGGGCTTGGCCTCCCACAGCTTGCACGCCCGCGCGCAGAGATCGGTCTTGATCTGCTTCGCCGCCTCCACGATCGCCATCGAGCCCGAGAAGGCCGAGCGGCTGCCGCCGGTGAGGAAGTTGAAGCCGAGCGATCCGGTGTCGCCGATGATCGGCCGCACCTTCTCGTACGGGACACCGAGCTCGTCCGCGGCCACCGCGGCGAGCGAGGCGCGCAAACCGCCGATGTCGGGCGTGCCGGCCATCAGCGACACGGTCCCGTCCTCGTTCACCGTGAGCGACGCGCAGGTCTCGCCGCCGATGTTGAACCAGAAGCCCGAGGCCACGCCGCGGCCCTGCCACTTGCGGAGCGGCGTGTTCCAGTGCTCGGTCTTCTTGATCGAGTTGAGCGTCTCCTCCATACCGATCGGACCGAACTTCGGGCCGTACGCCGCTTTCGTGCCCTCGCGGGCTGCGTTCATCATCCGAAGCTCGATCGGGTCGAGGCCGAGCTTCTTGGCGATCTCGTCCACCACGCTCTCGACGGCGAACTCCGAGATCGGCGCTCCCGGGGCCCGGTACGCCGCCACCTTGGGCCGGTTGGAGACGACGTCGTAGCCGATGACCTTCACGTTCTCGATGTCGTACGGCGCGTACGCGCACATGACGCCGGGCTGCACGGGCGAGCCCTGGAAGGCACCGGCCTGGTACTTCAGCTCGGCGAAGCCGGCGACGAACTTGCCGTCGTTGGTCGCGCCCATCTTCACGCGGACGGTGGCGCCGGAGGTCGGGCCCGAGGCCTTGAAGACTTCTTCGCGCGACATGACCATCTTCACGGGACGCTTGGCCTTGCGCGAGAGCGCCAGGGTGAGCGGCTCGAGATAGACGACCGTCTTGCCGCCGAATCCGCCGCCGATCTCCGTGGCCGTGACGCGGATCTTGCCGATGTCCATGCCGAGCAGCTTGGCGCAGTGAGCGCGCACGATGAAGTGGCCCTGGGTCGTGCACCACAGCTCGGCCACCCCGTCCTCGGAGACGCTGCCCACCGCCGCGTGGGGCTCGATGTACCCCTGGTGCACCGGCGCGGTCTTGAACTCGCGCTCGACGATCACGTCGGCCTTCTTGAAGCCGGCGTCGATGTCGCCCAGCGTGATCTCGACGCGCTTGGCGACGTTGGACGGCTTGTCGGGCTTGGGCTCGACGCCCGCGGTGAAGAGATCGTCGTGCAGGAGCGGCGCGTCGGGGCGCATGGCCTCGACCACGTCGATCACGTGCGGCAGCACCTCGTACTTCACGTCGATGAGCTTCAGCGCGCGCCGGGCGATGGCGGTGCTGGTGGCGGCCACCGCGGCCACCGCGTGGCCCTCGTACAACGCCTTCTCGCGGGCCATCACGTTCCGGACGACGTCCTTGTAGTTCATCATCATCTCGCCGGCCGGGACGAACTCCGACGGCTGATCGGCGAAATCGTCGCGCGTGACGATCGCCTTGACGCCCGGGAGCGCCGCGGCCTTCGAGACATCGATCGAGACGATGCGTGCGTGAGCGTGCGGGCTGCGCAGCACGCGCCCGATGAGCTGGCCGGGCAGGTCGAAGTCGGCCCCGAAGCGGGCGCGGCCCGTCACCTTGTCGACGCCGTCAGGCCGGATCGTGCGCGTGCCGATGTACTGGGAATGCCCGTTCGTCGTCTCGGCCATCGTTAACCCTTTCTCATCGTCGCGGCGGCGTCCAGCACCGCGCTGACGATCTTGTCGTATCCGGTGCACCGGCAGAGGTTGCCGGCCAGCCAGTAGCGGACCTCGGTCTCGGTCGGATCGAGCTTCCTCTCGAGCAGGGCCTTGCCGGCCACGAGAAATCCCGGCGTGCAGATGCCGCACTGGAGCGCGGCGTGCTCGAGAAAGCTCTGCTGCAACGGATGGAGGGTCTCGCCCTTGGCCATGCCCTCGATCGTCTCGATCCGTCGGCCCCCGACCTCGCAGCCCAGCACGAGGCACGAGCACACGAGCCGGCCGTCCAGCGTGACGCTGCAGGCGCCACAGTCGCCGGACGAGCAGCCTTCCTTGCTGCCGGTCAGGTGCAAGGTGTCGCGGAGCACGTCCAGCAGCGTTTCCTCCGTCTCGCAGAGGAACTCGACCTGGTCGCCGTTGACCGTCGCTTCGATATGGTGTTTGGCCATCAGTTCGTCCTCGCCCGGTCCAGCGCGATCATGGCAGCCCGGCGAGTCAACACGCCGGCGACTTCGATGCGGAACTCGACCGTTCCTCGCTTGTCGTCGATCGGGCGGCACGCGGCCCGCGCCGCCGCCTCGAGCCTGTCTTGCGCTGCTCGATCGAGTCGGCTCCCGATGATGGCCTGCGCGGCCTCCGGGACCAGTAGTACGCGCGCAGCCACGGCGCCCAGCGACACGCGCGCCGCGGTGACCGTGCCCGCGCCATCGACCGTCAAGCTCACGCCGGCGCCCACGACGGCGATGTCCATCTCCGTGCGCGGGATGAAGCGCAGGTACGCATCGCTGGAGCGCGGCGGGCGCGGCGGCAGCAGGAAGGAGACGACGATCTCCCCCTTGCGGAGGGCGAGCTTGCGCGGCCCGAGCATCACGTCCTCGACCGGAAGATCACGCTTGCCCTCCGGCCCGGCCAGCGTTGCGACGGCACCGGCGGCGATGAGGGCGGGCACGCTGTCGGCCGCTGGCGAACCGTTGCAGAGGTTGCCGCCGAGCGTGGCACGCCCCTGCACCTGGGTCGAGCCGATGAGGTTTGCGGCCTCGACCACGCCGGGCCACACCTGCTTCAACCGCGGGTGCTCTTTGAGCTCGACGCCCGTCACCGCCGCGCCGATCCGCCAGCCGCCCTTTTCTTCCGTGATCGCGCGCGTTTCGGGAATTCGCTTGATGTCGACGATCAGATCGGGATCGACGACGTCGGCGCGCATCTGGACCAGGAGATCGGTGCCTCCGGCCAGGACCCGCGTCTCGCCCGTCGCTCCCGCAAGCAGGGTCACCGCTCCCTGCAGTGTCTCTGGTGCCTCGTAGCGCATGAGGGCCTCGTCCTCCGTCGGGTAGGGCTTTCTATATCCGCGGAATCATGACGGCCGGGCGACCTTCTGTCAACCGATCGAGTTTCATCCGTTCGTCGAGAAACGAGGCCGCGGCCAGCTCATCGCCGATCTGCTACTGTAGCCGCCGCTCGAAGAGCGCCGACGACGACACGCGACCAAAGGAGATGCCAATGTCGATCCGACTCGTGGTGACGATCACCGCAACACCTGGCAAGGGCTCGGAGCTGGCGCAGGCGTACAAGGCCCGCTGCGCCGACGCGCGGAAGGAGCCCGGCTGCGAGCAGTTCGAGATCTTCCAGGGTGTCGCCGATCCCGACCGGCTCACGCTGCTCGAGCGCTGGACGGACAAGGCCGCCCTCGACACGCACGCGAAGCTGAACAGCACGCGGCCGCCGCTCCGGCCGGAGCTCCGCGTCGGCAACGGCGAGCGCGAGGACTACGAATACAACCGGACGCGGTAGGGACCGGGCCGAGGAGAACGGCCATGCCGGATGACATCGTGTTCGATGGCGGCTCGGAGGCCGATCGCCGCGAGATCATGAACGCGCTCGACGCGTACCTCTCCGCGAACGCCGCGTACGACTGGCAGCGGCTTGCCCAGATCTGGAGTCACGACCCGACCAACGTCTTCTTCAACATGAACGGGCACACGTACGTCGGCCTGGCGCACTGGACGAGGTTGTGGAAGTACTACCGCGAGCGCGTCGATACGGGGTGGTGGGAGCCGTACGACATCAAGGTGCTCGTCCGGACCGACATGGCGCTGGTCACGTGCCACCGGAGGACGGCACGCCGGTGGAAGGGACCCGAATCGGAGCGCCTGACCTACGACGCAGACCGCCCGTCCTTCATCTCCCGATCGACCATGGTGATGGTCAAGGAGCCCGGTGGCTGGAAGACCGTCCACGCGCATTTCTCTCAGGCGAGCCGGGAGCCGCGACCCGGTGACATCTGAGCCAGGGGAGGTCCATGAGCACGCGGCCGCGCATCGCCCTCCGTGTTCACGGAGGACTTCCGGCCAGGGAATGCGCGGCGCAAGCCCGTGCGGCGGAGGAGGCCGGGTTCTCCACGGTGTGGTTCGCCGAGAATGCCTTCGCGCGTGGGGCGATGTCCGGTCTGGCCGCGAGCGCGCTGGCGACGAGGACGATCCGTCTCGGCGTCGGCGTCTTCAATCCGTTCAACCGGCATCCGACGCTGATCGCCATGGAGATGGCAGCGCTCGACGAGCTGTCCGACGGGCGCGCGGTGCTAGGCATCGGCTCGGGAATCCGGCTCGCGCAGATCGGCATGGCAGCGCCGAGACGGATCGCGGCGGTGCGAGATGCGATCCACATCGTCTCCCGATTGCTACGCGGTGAGACCGTCGAGTACGACGGGTCGGTGTTCTCGGCGCACGGCGTTCGACTCGAGTGTCCTCTCCGGCGAGCCGCAGTGCCGATCCTCATGGCGGCGATGGGTGATCAGGCCCTCGATCTCTGCGGCCAGATCGCCGACGGCCTCATGATCTCGAACCTGTCGCCGCCGGCGTTCACTCGCCGCGCCGTCGGCGTCGTCGCTCGGGGAGCGGCGGCGGCCGGACGACCGATGCCGGCCGAGGTCGTGCAGTACGTGACCGGCGCCATCGACGACGATCGCCACGAGGCGCGCCGGCGCGCGAAGGCCGTCGTGGGTGCGATGCTCGTCGCGTATTGCCACGACGGCCGTGCGTCGGCCGCGACGCAATCGGCGGTCCGTGACTACAACGGGCTCGCGCAAGAAGAGTTCGAGACGATCGTCCGACGCCTGGCGATGGGCGAACGCGCGGCCGGTGTCATCGACGACGCCGTGCTGGACCGCTACGCCATCGCCGGCACCGCGAGCGAATGTCTGGAACGATGCGAGGCGTACGGTGACGCCGGCGCAACCGAGCTGGGGCTCTCGTTCGCGGGCGATCAACCCCTGCGCGACATCGCGCGCTTCGGTCGGGCGTACCATGTGCAACCAGGCCGAGCTTTCGAGACGTAAGATATTGTGTGCGTGACGCGCGCCGCCTACCACGGCCGAGAGGATGATCATGGACAACGTCGTGTTCGACCACGAGCCGCCGGCCACCTTGACGACGATGGTCATTGCGTTTGGGGGATGGATCGATGCCGGCCGCGCGGCAACGGGCGCCCTGCGCCACCTGGTCCGCGACCTCCCGGCCGAGCGGATGGCCCGCATGGATCCCGAGGAGTTCTTCGTGTTCACCCAGGAACGACCCGAGGTGCGGTTGAGGGACGATGGGGACCGGGACGTCCACTGGCCAAAGAGCGAGTTCTTTGCGTGGTCACCAGGAGAGCGCCGGGACGGCCTGCTCCTGTTTTGCGGCCCGGAGCCCCATCAGAAGTGGCGCACCTACACGAAGGCGTTCCTCGATGTGGCCGAGCGCTGTGGGGTGAAGCGGATCGTCTCGTTGGGAGCGCTTCTCGCGGGCGCTCCTCATACGCGGCCCGTACGTGTCACGGCCCGCTGCACCGACCCCGCCTCACGGTCGCTGCTCGAAGCCTGGGGCATCTATCGTCGTCCGACCTACGAAGGCCCGACCGGTATTTCCTCGGTCGTCCTGGAGGCTGCCGAGCGACGGGGCATACAGCATGTCGGCTTCATGGGGCAAGCGCCGCACTATCTGCAAGATTCCGAGAACCCGGCGGCGATCCAGAGCCTGGTGAGCTATACAGCCCGCCTGCTCCACTTGAGCCCGGACATGTCCCACTTCGCCGAGGCCATCCAGGACTTCCGCACCCAATGTGACAAGGCGGTGGCTCGTGACCGCGCCACGCGGGAGCACGTCCGGAAGCTGGAGCAGGAATACGATGCGGAGGTTGGCGAGGAGAGGCCACCGCTACCTGGCGGAGAGCTCGACTCGGAAAAGCTGATGCAAGAGCTCGAGGAGTTCCTGCGCAAGCAGCGGGAAGGCGGTACGGAAGGCCGCTAGGACGGCAGGATCACCGCCTTGCCCGTCGTCTGCGTGTCGAAGAGCTTGTAGGCGTCCTCCGCCTGCTCGAGCTTCCAGCGGTGCGTGAAGAGCTTCTCCACGTCCACGTTCCGGTCGGCGACGAACTCCGCGCACTCGGCCTGGCCTTGCCTGGAAAACGTCCAGGACCCCACCAGAGTGACCTGTCGGCGCAGCAGATCCGGGCTCACGTCCAGCGTCACCTGGCCGCGCTCGCCGACGAAGCACGCCGTGCCCCACGAGCGCACCGCGCGCACCGCCGCGGCGCGCGCGTCCGGCGCCGATGAGGCGTCCAGTGTCTTGTGCGCGCCCTCGCCATGCGTGAGGTCGCGGATCGCCGCCACCACGTCGCCCGACCTGGGGTCGATCACCTCGTGCGCGCCGAACGCCTGGGCGAGCTTGCGCCGCTCGGGCGCGACGTCGATGGCGATGACGCGGGCGCCCATGACGACGGCGAACTGCGTCGTCGACAGGCCCACCGGGCCCTGGCCGAAGATGGCGATCGTCTCGCCGCCCTGCAGATTGATCCGCTTCAGAGCACCCCAGGCCGTGCCGGTACCACACGAGATCGCCGCGCCCGTCACGAAGGAGAGCGAGTCCGGCAGCGGCACCAGCGTCGACACCGGCACCTTCATGTACCTGGCGTGTCCGCCGTGACCGCCCGAGCCATACACCACCGTTCCCTCGAGGCACATCTGAGTCCAGCCCGCGCGGCAGTGCTTGCAGTTGCCACAGCCGTCGTAGTGGTGGTCCATCACGCGCTGGCCGACGCGCGCTTCCTTCTCGGTGACACCGGCGCCCACCGCGGCGACGACACCGCAGGGCTCGTGGCCGGCGATCATCCCGGCCTGCCGCTTGATGCCGCCGGTCACGGTCCCCGGCGCGTGAGCCGGGGCGCGATAGTTGTGCAAGTCGCTGCCGCACATGCCTGACGCTTTGATCTCGAGGATCACGTCCCGGGGACCCGGGGTCGGATCGGGGAACTCTCTCAGCTCCAGCTTTCGATCTCCGAGAAACACGACGCCTTTCATGGCTTCCTCCGGTGCACTATCCTACCCTCTCACCACGATCTGAGGAGGGTCGCCACACACGCTCCACGTCGGCAAGATGGGCGAAGCCGTCAAGCTCTACACCGAGCTCGGCTACCCGGCGCTCGAGAAGGGCGGCCAGGCCAAGAAGCTGATCGGCTACATCCAGGCCGACACGGGCATGATCAATCAGCTCGTCCACCTCTGGAAGTTCGACGACGACGCCGATCGTCGCGCGCACTGGGCGTCGGTCTTCGCCAACAAGGACTTCGTCGAGGGTTTCGCCGCGAAATTCCGTCCGCTGGTCGCGTCGCAGGAGGTCAAGCTGCTGACCGCGGCCCCGTGGGGACCGCATCCCTGAAAGCCTGATTCCTGGGAGAGCAGTGACCGCGCGCTGATCACCGGCGTGCGACGAGCACGCTGATGGGATAGAGACAGTAATAGTCGGGGTCGTCCAGGAGGAAGGTCGCCGACTCCGCCTCGCAGAGAGCGGAGCGTCGCGTCCAGTCATCGGGGTCCAGGCGATCGCGCAGGCGCGGGCCCCAGTTGCGCTCGAAGACGACGCGCTGGATGTAGTCGCGCGCAGCGTGGGGCAGCGGTGCCCGGCGCTCCAGCAGGTACGTCCGGAAGCCCTCCACGGACAGTCCGGCCGCACGCAGCGACGCGAGGGTGCGCTGGCGGCGCTCCTCGAACGAGAACTCCCCGCCTTCGTGGCGGCTCCACTCCATCTCGGCCTGGCGCAGGCGACGCTCGAGAGCGGGATGGCCGGGCAGGAAAACTCCATGCAGGAGCTGGGACTCCTTCACGACGATCCGGCCACCGGGGCGAACGACGCGCGCAAACTCGGCAAGCGCCCGGCCCGTCTCCTGGATGTGGTGTAAGACGTCGCCGCACCAGACCCAGTCGAACGTCGCGTCGGGGGCGTCGAGCTTGGTGGCGTCGCCCTCGCGGAACTCGAGACGCGAGGCGAGGGACCCGTGGCCGACCAGCGCGCGCGCCGCTTCCACGCGCTCTGTCGATGGCTCGATGCCCACCACGCGCCCTCGTGGCCCGATCGCCTCGGCGAGCCAGAGGGCGAAGAGCCCGACGCCGCAGCCGACGTCAAGGCCGCGCGAGCCCTCGGGCAAGTCGAGGTCGGCGATGAGGATGCGCGCCTCGGGCTCCTGGAAGAAGTTCATGCGCTCTAGCGACTTCGTGAAGGGTTCGGTCTCGGGCTGGGTCATCAGGGTTCCCCCGTCCTGGCCGCGGCCTCGGCGAGCAGCGTGTACTTGGCCAGCGTGCGCTCGGCGAGCGCGGTGGGCCAGCGGTGATCGTCCATGATTCTCAGGAACTCGTCGAGGACCCGGGCGAAGTGTGTTTCGTGGCCCCCGTCGAGCAGGGGCGGCACGGTCACCTCGTACGTTTCCGGGCCGGCGGGCACGACCTCGACACCGGGGATCTCCGCCTGCCACGCCGTGACCGTGTCAAGCAGCACGCGCACGACTCCGGCGGCATCGGTGCGGGGCTCGAGGAACACTCTGCGGCGATGGCCCGTGCGGGCGCTCTGCTCCAGGCGGATGTCGGCGCGAGTCCCGTGCGCGACGCTGCGGGAGGCGTCTCCCCCACCCGGCAACGGCGAGAGGTTCCAGCGCGTCGCGGCGCTCGCGGTGACTCGACCGATCCGGTACACGAGCTCGGCATTGCATCGATAGCTGAGCGCGTCGCCGTCGACGAAGGGCTCGAGCTCCCGTGGGAACCCCGCCTCTCCGGTGATCCGCCGGAACGCCTCCGCGGGCACTCGCGTCGACCACGCGCGGGCCGAGAGGAGCGCCGGCGCCGAGGCGTCGCCGCCCACGAGCCATTGCGCCTGGTCCACGACGTGGGTAGGAATGTCGACCGGGCCGCTCCCCTGCACGCGCACGTCGAAGAACCACCACGGACGTCTGAGGGGGGCGCCATCGACGAGCTTCTCCAGATGGTGCACGCTCTCCTGCTCGATGGCCGGCCCATCGTCGCGGAAGGCGCCGAAGAGCGCGGGAGCACCGACGAGCCTCTTGACCAGTCCGGCCGCCACGTCGTGACGCCCCGTCATGATCTCCGCGGCCAGCGGCCAGCCCTCGAGGCTCGCCCGCACGTGCTCGAGGTCGGCCGGCTCCACGAGCCACGGCTTGTCGGCGAGCACGTGGAAGCCTGATTCGTGCAGCCGTCGTATGGTGCGCGCCTTGCCCCCGTTCTTGCCCGCGAGGACCACCACGTCTCCACGTCGCTCGCCGACGAGCCGCTCGAGTGGGTCATCGGACGTCGTCACGACGGGACGCCAGCGCGTGGGGTGCGGGGAGCGCCGGTTGAAGCGCTCAACGAGGGCGAGGAAGTCGCGTAGCTCGGCGCCCTCGCGCGCGTAGACGAACACCTCGTCGGCCGCGCGCGCCTGCGGCACGCGCAGGGTCAGCGCGGCGTGGAAATGGCCCGGGTCGAGAAAGAGCAGCGGGTGCATGGGTACCGAGCGTCCCGACCGTGCTCGGGACGGTATGTCGACGGCGACCTTAAACGCCGTCGAGCGCCGGCTTCATTTTCAGGATCGCGTCGATGTGACCCCGTGGGGAGAGGCCTGCGCCCATGGTGTTCACTGAGAGGTGGGTGGCACCGAGGTCACGCCACTCCCGGGCCCGTTTCGCCCACTCGGTCGGGCCGCCAATCCCATAGGGGAAGCGTCCCTCGATCCCCACGGCCGAGAGCGGGCGGCCCGCGTCCTTCGTGTACGCGCGCACGCGTTCGAGCGTGTGGCTCGCCTCGTCACCGGGCTGAAACTGGGGAAACCAACCGTCCGAGATCTGGGCCACCCGCTTGAGCACGGGCTCGGCCATGCCGCCCATCCACACCGGGATGGGGCGCTGGACGGGCAGAGGGTTGATGCCGGCCCGGTCGAGGTGATGGTACGAGCCTTTGAAGGTCACCACCGGTTCGGTCCAGAGCTTTCGCATGACGGCGATCTGCTCGCTGACGCGGCGGCCACGCGTGTGGAAGTCCTCGTTCAGGGCCTCGTACTCGACATGATTCCAGCCGATGCCCACGCCGAGTCGCAGGCGCCCTCCGGTGAGGACGTCCACCGCCGCGGCCTGCTTGGCCACCAGCGCAGTCTGGCGCTGGGGCAGGATGACGATGCCGGTGACCAGCTCGAGGCGCTGAGTGCAGGCGCCGAGGTAGCCGAACAGAACGAAGACCTCGTGGAAGGGGCTCTCGTCGGTGTAGGGCGGGCGGCGACCGAGCTTGTCGAAGCGCTCCAGCTTGCCGCCCAGCACGTGGTCGAAGACGAGCAGGTGATCGTAGCCGGCACTCTCGGCGGCCTGGGCGTAGTCGCGGATCACCGCAGGGTCCGAGCCGATCTCCGTCTGGGGAAACACCACGCCGAGTCTCATCTTGTATTCTTCCTCCTCGAAGAAGTTCCCGGGACCAGGCCGATCAACGAACGATCAGGCCCTGAGGCTCCGTCCCCGCCTTGATCCG
>Ga0209158_1002545_pt1 | contig 11128 bp, 9 predicted proteins | sample GraSoiAngelo_140_FD_185897 | JGI IMG/M metagenome (GOLD analysis project Ga0209158, IMG submission 185897) | Grasslands soil microbial communities from the Angelo Coastal Reserve, California, USA - 14_0929_12_30cm (SPAdes) (version 2) | ecosystem: Environmental > Terrestrial > Soil > Grasslands ...
AATTGGGTGGAAATGGTGACTAGATTGGTGGTTTATCTCTTACTTCGCTAGCCTGTCGCGCTCCTGCTGGACGGCGTAAGAAACCAGGCCCTTGTCGCGGTCATCCCATGCGTCGACATGCTTTTGTGCGAGAGCATCGTAGAGGACATGTTCAGCCTTGCTGTCGGTCTCAGACGAATTGAAATCGGCATACGATTGAGTGCGTGCGGAGTTAAGGATTGGATACTCGTGAGCGCGCAAATCAGCGAGCGTTTGTTCATCGAGGAGAATGCTCTTCAATTCACCGTCGTCGGTCAACAAGAACTGAGCCGCGAACGACTCCAGTTCTCTCACAGTAGCAATCTCTACATCCGTCCTCAAATCCTTTGCTCGCTGCCGTGCGGCTGCCTCGTCTTCCCCAGCAACCACAACGCAATTACCGTCTCGCAGCCGTAGGACGAATAACGTCATATATTCCCCGAACTGAGTGCTATGCCGATGGCACCGAAGCAATGTTTGTTGTGAATACCTCGCCCAACATCGCTGTTAACGTTCAGGAAGGAAGATTGTTATCACGGCGGCAGCGCGGCTGATGAACAATGTGATTGTACTCGATCTTTTTGCGTTCGATGCGGAGCTTCAGTGCCCACTCGATCCGCCGGAGCTCCGACACCTCGGGACATGACACCGAGTTAAAGCGAGACTTGGCCCCCGCGCGCCCGGTGCAGCTGACACGGTGACCCTCCGCCTGACCGGGGCAACCAAAGTCGCGGTAATGCCAGTAAACAACAGTACGATACAGACTTATGTCTTTGTCTGCCGAATTTTACTTGACAACGGCTGACTCAGATTCTACAATTAGCACTCATCCATGTAGAGTGCCAACAAGGTTTCCGATCGTAACCCAAGTCTAAACCGACTAAGAATCGATAAAAGGAGTGCAAGTATGGCTACGAAATTCACTCCGCTGCACGACCGCATCCTGGTTCGTCGCGTAGAAGAAGCGGCAACCACTCGCGGCGGAATCCTCATACCGGACAGTGCTAAGGACAAGCCGCAGGAGGGCGCAGTCATCTCCGTGGGCAAGGGCAGGAGCAATGAAGACGGCAAGGTGTTCCCTCTGGCGGTGAAAGAGGGAGACCACATCCTGTTCGCTAAGTATGCCGGCACTGAAATCAAGATTGACGGTGAAGATTTCCTGATTATGAAGGAAGAGGAAATTCTCGGCGTGCTGTCTGGCGTCGCCAAGAAAGAAACCGTTGGAGCGCGGCGGTAGTCGTCAGGAGTTGGTCGCCAGTAGCTAGTAACCGCACCCCATGCAACCCAAGACATTCCGCAGGCGTGGCCTGCAAGAAAATCCGTAACTTCTGATAGGAGATTCTGATTATGGCAAAACAAATCGTACACGGAGAGGAATCGCGGCAAGCGATTCTCCGCGGCGTTAATATTCTGGCCGACGCGGTGAAGGTGACTCTCGGCCCCAAAGGCCGCAATGTTGTGATTGAGAAGAAATTCGGATCGCCGACCATTACCAAGGACGGCGTGACCGTGGCAAAAGAAATCGAATTGAAAGATGGGCTGGAGAACATTGGCGCGCAAATGGTGCGTGAAGTCGCTTCCAAGACTTCCGACGTCGCTGGCGATGGCACCACCACCGCGACCGTTCTGGCGCAGGCCATCTATCGCGAAGGCGTGAAGACGGTCGCGGCCGGCGCCAACCCCATGGCCATGAAGCGGGGCATCGAGAAAGCGATTTCGGTGGTTTGCGGCGCCATCGACTCCAAGACCGGCGAGCGCGGCAAAGGCGAACTCGACAAGTTCTCCAAGCCCGTCACTGGCGACATGATCGCCCAGGTCGGCACCATCAGCGCGAACAACGACGACACTATCGGCAACATCATTGCCCAGGCGATGAAGAAAGTCGGCAAGGATGGCGTCATCACGGTGGAAGAGTCGAAGACGCTCGAGACCCAGCTGGAAGTCGTGGAAGGCATGCAGTTCGACCGCGGCTACCTCTCACCCTACTTCGTCACGGATCCTGAACGCATGGAAGTTGCCTTCGAGAACACCTACATTCTCATTCACGAAAAGAAGATCAGCTCCATGAAGGATATCCTCCCTCTGCTTGAGCAGATCTCCAAGAGTGGCAAGCCGCTGCTTATCATCGCAGAGGACATCGAGGGAGAGGCCCTGGCGACTCTTGTCGTCAACAAGCTGCGTGGGACGCTGCAGGTTGCTGCCGTAAAGGCGCCTGGATTCGGCGATCGTCGCAAGGCCATGTTGCAGGACATCGCAACGCTCACGGGCGGGAAGGCGATCACGGAAGATCTAGGCATCAAGCTCGAGAACGTGAAGATGGAGGATCTCGGACAGGCCAAGAAGGTCACCATTGACAAGGACAACACCACCATCATCGAAGGTAAAGGCAAGCACGCCGACGTCGAAGGCCGGGTGAAGGAAATTCGCGGCCAAATCGATAAGACCACCAGCGACTACGACCGCGAGAAGCTGCAGGAGCGGTTGGCGAAACTGGTCGGTGGCGTGGCCATTATTAAAGTTGGCGCGGCGACCGAGACGGAAATGAAAGAGAAGAAGGCTCGTGTCGAGGACGCCATGCACGCAACCCGTGCGGCGGTGGAAGAAGGCATCGTCCCGGGCGGCGGTGTAGCCCTGGCCCGCTGCGTCTCCGCACTCGACAAGCTGAAGGTCGAGGGCGATGAGCAGATCGGCGTCAACATTGTGAAGCGTGCTCTCGTAGAGCCGCTGCGCCAGATCGCCGAGAACTCCGGCGAAGAAGGCGCCATCGTGCTGGGAAAGGTCAACGATTCGAAGGACAACAACTTCGGCTACAACGCCCTGACCGGCGATTACGAAGACCTCGTCAAGGCGGGCGTGCTCGACCCGACCAAGGTCGTGCGCATTGCCCTGCAGAATGCCGGCTCGATCGCGTCGTTGATGCTGACTACCGAAGCGCTTGTGGCGGAGATTCAGGAAGAGACGAAGGGCGCTCCCGCCCCCGGCGGCCGTGGCGGTATGGGGGATATGTACTAAAAGCAGCCACTAGCTTAGCTTTTAGCTCTTAGCTTGAAACCAAGGTCCCGCTCGCGAGAGCGGGGCTTTCGTACGGGAGTTGTTCTATGGTTTGCCAACAGTTGGACCAACTGGAATGGGACTTTATTCAGGCAAGGGCGGGAAGCCAGGACATAGATTCGTTGGGATGGACAGATCGTGAGTTTTCATACCTTGACGCGATATTGGATCATCAGCGGGAGGGGCATCAAGGCGAACGCTGCCCTGGGGATTAAATACGATTCAGGGGTATTAGGACTCTTGAAATGCCATGCTTACTTTGCCGGTCTGCCGTGATGCAGGCATAGTGCGACCAGATCCGAGACATTCGCTTCGCCCGCGCACATGACCGTGTCTGCACCCCCCCAATAGATTTTCACGGTTCCATCGGACTCCAGAACGGCGCCACAGCTGAAGACCACGTTGTGGACATATCCAGTTATTTCCCAAGGATCTTCCGGTTGCAAAATCCACGAGTCGCCCACACCGATGACCTTTGCCGGGTTCTCGAGGTCATGAAGAGCAACCCCCAAACGATAGACCGATCCATCCATAGTTCGGAAAACTCCGTGATAGATGGAAAGCCATCCCTGGTCCGTTTTGATCGGCGGCGCGCCGGGACCGATCTTCATTTCATCCCAGTGATATGGTTCAGGCCTCATGATGAGCTGAGATTGGCCCCAATAGCATAGATCCGGAGAATAGGAAATCCAGATTGACCAGGGGGCGATTTCCGAATGAGGACGGTCAAGCCGGGCATAAAGCCCATCAAACTTCCCGGGAAAGATCACCACATTCCGATAATCCGCCTGGGTGATTAGGGAAACTCTTTCCACCTGACTGAAGTCCTTAGTCTTGGCCAGAGCGATCCGCACTCCATTTCGCGAGTAGGCGCTGTAGGTGATGATGTACTCCCCTTCCAGCCGGGTCACGCGTGGGTCCTCCACGCCGAACTCTTCATAGGCGGCAAAAGGGCTGTCCCGGTCAGGAATCAGAAAGGGCTGTGGATCGGCGGTGAAGTGGAATCCGTCGGGACTGCGTGCCAAACCAATGATGGACCGTCCGGTGCGGAGATGGGAGCGGAAAAGCATGATGTATTCGTTCTCATGCTTCACGACCGCCGCGTTGTGAACGGTTTCCACTGGGTAGGGGATCTCGGCCTTGGTGAGGATGGGGTTGTGGCGGTATCGTCTGACAATGTCCGGCTTCATGGTCGTCTCTTCGCTTCCAGATCAAAAATCGTTGAGTAAACCCGTTCGTATCCCTCCACCATGGTATCGATCGAAAAGTATTGCCGGACACGGCTGCGGCAGGCACGACGATCGATTTCAGAGATTCGTCCAAGGGCCCGAACTGCTTCAGTGACGTTGTCAACCAGAAAACCAGTCTGCCCGTCCGTGATCACCTCACGGCAAGAGCCGAGGTCCATCGCGATGACGGGCACGCCAGCGGCATTGGCTTCGACCAGGACAAGTCCGAATCGCTCCGGGATGGTGTTCAGGTGCAGTAGAGCTCGGGCTCGGGCAAACAGTTCGTTCTTGCCCGGCACGCCCACCGGTCCGATATAAAGGATGTTTTGATCGTCGAGATGGGGTTTGACCTGCTCCCGAAAATAGGCCTCATCCTGGATAATTCCAGCGATGATCAAACGCATTCCGCTCAGACGAGCAACCTCGATGGCCAGATGAACACCTTTATCCGGGTGGATCCGACCGAGGAAAATCAGGTCATCACCGCCGGGTTCCTGAAGCGGGTACAACGAGAGATCGATGCCGTTGTAGACGGTCGCCAGGTAATTCAGCCCTGCGGCTCGATCGGAGTCGCTGATGGAAACGAAGTATCCGTCACGATACTTCTGATAGACGGGCATGATTTTGGCTGACGAGAATCCGTGGATGGTAGTCAGGACCGGTGTCTTGACCAGCCGGGTGTAGGTCAAAGCCATGAAGTCGTAGTGGCTGTGGATGAGGTCAAACTCAGCCGCGCGCTCGAACGCTTCGGAGATGTGAAGGTATTCGGCTACTTTGGGATCAACGGCGGAATCCTCTTCATATCCCTTGTCCACCACGGCATGCAGGTGAGCCCGGGTCACAGAATCCCTGCTGGCGAACAACGTCACATCCCAGCCACGGGCGACGAGCCCTTCGGTGATGTTGCTAGCCACCGTTTCCCAGGCGCCGTATTGCCGAGGAGGCGTTCGCCAGGCTATCGGCGACAGGACAGCCACTCTTTTGTCGGGCTTTGTCATGCTGTTCGACGATATTTCCTAGTGCATGGCAGCCAGCACTTCATCGAGGGGAACGGTAGCGAAACCGGTGGCGTGGTCGGCCATGCCATAGGGAATGATCAGTTCGCCGTTGTGGAGGAGAGCGCCACAAGTATAAACGACGTTCGGCACGTAGCCTTTACGCTCCTTTTGGTCCGGTTTGAGCAAGGGTTCGCGGAGGCGGCCGATCACCTTGCCGGGATTGTCGTGATCGAGGAGGAATGCGCCGATGCAGTACGTTCGCAGGGGGCCGACACCGTGGCTGAGGACCAGCCAGCCTGCTTCTGTCTCAATGGGGGACCCGCAGTTCCCAAGCTGGACCAGCTCCCATGGGAACATCGGTTTAAGGAGTACCTTGCGTTCATACCAGAAGTGGACGTTGTCGGAAAACATGAGGTAGATGTTCTCGTTGTCCTGGCGGGAGAGCATGGCATAGAGGCCGTTGATTTTCCGGGGGAAGATGGCCATGCCTTTGTTTTTTGCGGCCGGACCGTTCAAGGTGATGAACCGAAAGAGGAGGAAGTCAGAAGTCTCCACCAGTTCTGGCAAGACCACCTTGCCATCGAAGGCCGTGAAGGTGGCGTAGTAGACGTGGGTGCCGTCATCGTTCTGGAAACACACGAACCGGGCGTCTTCGATGCCGTTGCGTTGCGACGGTGTGGCCGGGAAAATGATGCGTTCACACAGCCGCTGTTGGGGCTGGAACTGAACCTCGTAATTGGACCGGGCCAGCATCAAAATTCCCCGGATGGCATTCCGATCCGACAGGCGGGACTGCTTCACTTCGGCTTCGAGATTGGCGCGAAGTTCTTCCAATGCAAACGACTCCCCCAACTTGCTCATAACCCGACGCGTGAATTCGTTGGTCAATCCCAGCTCAAAGAGTTTCCGCTCGAAGAGCGCCTTCTCGTAACGGGGGTTCGGGATTTGACGCGGCTCGGTGAGGAAGCCGGTTGGGGTTAGGACCTCGATCCGATGGTCGACGTGGATGATACCCGTCCGAAAAGTGATGGAGGAAATGTGTCCCTCCCCGGTGGCGCGCAAGCTGAGGATAAAACGCAGAGCGCCGGGAGGCAGGTCAGACTGGTCAGGGTGCGGGACGATAGACGGATTGAACAGGGCTGCGGATTCTAAGGAGAATTCGCAAACGAAGTAGGAGCCGATCAACAGCTGTCTTTGTTCGGAAATTTCCTCATCGGTCAACAGGAGGTCGCGGACCTGTTCGAATCGTTCCAGAAAGGATTTGTGGATCTGCTGGTGTCGCTGGGAGAATTCGGCGGATACTTCGTCCAGGAGAGGGCCGACTCGGGTTTCCGGGAGCAACATGATCCTGGCGATAATCCTGCCGGCCCGCTGGGAATCCTCCGGACTGAATGGCCGCAGAAGAACGCGGGACTGGTCAGGCCGGAGGACCGTGGCCGTGCGTTTGACGTGAATCGAGTTGGCGTTCATGGACTGGTTATTCCAGAGAAACGAGACCGGAAGCCGCGATTACTCTTAGACGGCGATCGGTTCCTTAAAACTCGTCAGCATATTTTGCGCCAAGCGCATCTCCACCAACGAAAGCAAGAAGGCCAGGGTTGATTCCGCTCCCTGGTTCCGGTTGACCCGATCCACATGCAACCCATCGCGGCAGCCGCCTGTTTCGGGAGAGCAGAGTTCCAATCCGAGATCGTTCCAGCCGATGAACCAGTCGAAGGCGCGTTGTGCCTGCTCGTACCACCAGAGGTCCGATGTGGCGCGATAGGCTTCAAGACAGGCTGAGACCATTGCTTGCGCCTCGATGGGCTGCTGGTCAAAGTTGGCGCGCATGCCGCCGCGGCGATAAAATCCGTTGGTGCCAATGGATCGAAAGTGACCCTTCTCGGAGATTTGCAATTCCGTCAGCCAGCGCAGGGCCTGCAGGCCGCGCTCAAGCACCGCTTGTTGTCCGGTTGCACGTCCGCTCAGAATCAAGGCGTGTGGGAGCTTCGCGTTGTCGTAAGTCAGATCCTCTTGAAACCAGTGCCAGTCCGGCTGGGCGGTCCTTTCGAAAAGTTCCATGAGCCGGGAAGTGAGTGTCTCACGGGTTTGGTTGACCAGGCTGTCACCGCTCAACCGGCGCAGGTATTCATGAATGCCGATAAGGCCGAACGCCCACGCCCGCGGCGAAGTGAACTCCGTCAGAGCTGGCAACGCCAGCGCGAAGAGTTGTCCAGCCATGATCTGGAAGCTCCGATAAGGCGAACGCCCCACGCCCACGCCCAGCGCCCAGAGCGCTCGCCCTTGACAATCCTCTGACCCTTGCTCGTCGAGCCAGCGGCGGTCGAAACTCAGGTGGTTGTGGAAGCGTTTCACTCTGAGATCGAACGCGTGGTGCAAGAACGCCGCGTAGGTTGTGGCCAGCGTCCGCACGCGCTCTGGCTCTTCTCCCAATTCACTGAGCAGTACCGCGAGGATGAATGCGCGAGCGTTGTCATCCGTACAGTAGCCTTCGGAAAAATTCGGGACGCTAAAAATGGCATGCTGGAAGATTCCGGTCGAATCGGTCATTCGCGAGAGATGACTCAACTTCAACTCCGGCAGTTCCCGCGGCTTTTGGTCGAGCGTCTTCGTGGCGAGAGATTTTCGAGATCGCGCCGCCCCCTCGATCCGTGACAACTCGAACGAGCGCATATAGAGCCGCGCCACGTTGCTCCAGACCATCTCACGGCCCAGCTTGTAAGCATTCTTGCGAATGGCATGCCGGCGGGTGTCGTCGCGCAGCAAACCAATCACCTCGCGGGCTATGGCCGGGGCGTCGCCGAACGGCACCAGCACGCCGTGGTCTTCCGCCAACAATTCTGCAGCGTGCCAGTACGGTGTCGAAATTACCACTTTGCCCGCACCAAACGTATAGGCTAGCGTGCCCGACGTGATCTGCGCTTCGTTGAGATAAGGCGTGATGTAAAAGTCTGCGGCGCCGATGAACTCCTTCAGATTTTCAAGTTCTACGAACCGGTTATAGAAGATGACGTTCTTCTCGAGTTTGTTCTTTTTGGCAAGGATTTCGAGGCTGAGCCGGTAGGCTTCGCCATGCTCGCGTAGTTCGTTGGGATGGGTGGCGCCCAGCACAATATAAACAACGTCGGGAAACTCCGCTAGAATGTGCGGCAGGGAGTTGAGCACATATTCGATCCCCTTGTTCGGCGAAAGCAGCCCGAACGTGAGCAGCACCACCCTGCCTTCCACACCGAACTGGTCCTTGAAATCGGTCGGATCGACAAAACCTACGTCGGGAATGCCATGCGGGATGAGATCGATCTTGGCCGGCGGTGCCTGGTAAATCTCCTGCAACATCTGTCGCCCCCGCTCAGCCATGACCACGAGCCGGGTCGAGAGGGCGACTAACTCGTGCATTACGCGCCGTTGGTCGGCTTTCGGCTCACGCAAAATGGTATGAAGCGTAGTGACAACGGGCATTCTCAATTCGCGCAGGAGTGCCAGGATATGGCCGCCGGCCGTCCCGCCGAAAATGCCGAACTCGTGCTGCAAGCAGACGATGTCCACGTTGCTGATATTGAGGAAGTCCGCAGCACGTAGATAAGACGATAAATCCTGCTCCTCAATCTCGAAGCGAACTACTTGCGGGTACTCGTAGCCACCTTTAATGTCATTCACCGACACTGAGAAACACTGGCTTTGGGGATGCGCAGCTGCTACGGAGACAAGCAGGTCAGACGTGAACGTCGCAATGCCGCACTTGCGCGGCAAGTGGTCGCCGACAAACGCGATCTCGCGAACTTTGGAACTTTCTTTCATGAGGCAGTCTTTCATTCCTCGCGCCCCGCGCTGCTATGCGCACGAGTCTGCGCGCCAACCGCAAATGTGCCGCCTCAGCGTGAAGTGGGAAGGAGCGTTCTCCGGTAGTGTAGATTCCGTCCTTCGGGCGGTGGTTTCCAAGGCATGCGGTTCTACCGATCCGATGCGGGTTGGCAGGAGCGCGGAAAGGATATTCGCGCAGATGCAGTGATCGTCTCCATGAGCCCACCAAGCTATCCCTCGGTATGGTTGCATCCCCGCAGAGCCCGCTGCTGTTCCACCTAGCTAAATCATTGTACCTCGCATCGTGATAGGAGAAGCGATTCTTGAGCAGCCTGCTGGCGGCGGAATTGGCGCTGTCGGCGTGGGGTCCCCTTGCGGGTACGGAGGTCACGGACGCTCCTGCCCAGGGCGCGAAAAAAATGCTCTTGATTCGGCACGCTCCCGCTTGTGGAGTGCCACGAGCAGATTAGCTTGGCTACGGTCAGATCTCATTGTCCTACTCCTTTATAGATGCCTGGTTCGAACGAAGTCCCACAAGGCGAGACAAAAGGCCGCTGGCAGTGCCCTCAGCGTGAAGCTCGAGAAGTATCTATCCCGGCCCGACTACGAAGGCCACATCTCGTTCATTGAGACTTTTCACGAAGGACTTCCGCAAGATGGTATTGGACGGCGACCACACGGAGTTTCGGGTTGATGAATCGCACAAACTCATGGTGGGAATTCAATATGCTCAGATGTTTACCGTGATTGGAAGACGCCATGTCTACGAACAGGGCCGCTTCACTATTGAAATTGAACCGCATGACCTTCCGGTTTTCCAAACTGTCCGTGTAAAGTTGACCAACGCCAACACCGGAGATTTCCTGTATGAAGGTGAATTTCGGGTGACCCTGAACCCTCTGGGAATCGTTGCCGAAGATTTATAGGTAGTCCCGGCGAGGCCCACTACACGCCTGACGCTCAATCCTTCCCGAACACGTTATCAATCTTCCGCATGATACGCTCAGCCCACTGCACAGCCGCCGCCCTTCACTTCCTTGACCGCTCTCAATGCAACCTTTTCGCCGTCAACCAAGCGGACGGAGTCAATATTCATGTCCAATTTACCGCCCCGAGCCATTCGCCTCTTCGACTGTGCTTCGGTCACGGTCGCCCATGCCACTCCACCCTTGGGAATTATGAGCAAGTTACTCAGTCTTACTTCATCGAGCACCTCAAAATCGACGGTGTCGCAAACGTGCGCGTCTGCCGAAGACACCGTTCGACCGATTCTAAGTTTGACGGGCGTGCCGTCTTCCAGCGTCGGCCCAGTAGGAGCACTGGACGTGACAGGAGCTTGAGCTGCTGGCTGCACAGTCTGGACTTGAGCGGATGAACTAACCAGCAGGTTCCAGACAACGAATGCGACGAGCACACAGTTTTTCGACATGAGAATCTCCACGGGCCGAGCGAAGTTACAAACGGCTCAAGTATGTGCGGAGGGAGTAGCTTCGTAAAGTTACGCGAGTGATTGCGGGTGCAGGGAAAGCCCAAGCCCGCGTTAGTGAGGGGCAAGCGCAGGTTTTCGGGCTGTCATAAATTCAGAACAAAAGTTTTTTCAGCATTGCAACCACCCACAAACTGCACTCCGCCAGACAGGGGGAAACAAGCGGAGCCACTTTCTTGTGGGTCGGATCGTAAATGAAGATCCCTTATTGTCAAGCACACCAGCGGCAGGTCGGATTCTTTTATCGTAAAACCGGAGAAAGGGCTGCTGAGAGGAATGTTTGTTCTGAAAATAGAACAGGGGATGCGGAAACACCGTTGTGTTCCGAGATGATTTATTTTCGGCGCGAACTACAAGGTCATGCAGCGCGTCGTCTCTGACCGGGCTTGCTCTTCTGCAAACGTTCTAAAGCACGCAGGGCGTCTAATAACGCTTCACTTTCTTCCGCCGTGATGTCGCCGCGAGCACGCAGATGTTCATAAATAACAGTGAAAGCGGACTGGACAAACTCTTCCAGTCCAGCACAGCGGCTTTGTAAACCTGTT
>Ga0209158_1002546_pt1 | contig 11125 bp, 8 predicted proteins | sample GraSoiAngelo_140_FD_185897 | JGI IMG/M metagenome (GOLD analysis project Ga0209158, IMG submission 185897) | Grasslands soil microbial communities from the Angelo Coastal Reserve, California, USA - 14_0929_12_30cm (SPAdes) (version 2) | ecosystem: Environmental > Terrestrial > Soil > Grasslands ...
GAGTTCGGCCAGGATTGGACCCTTTATTCTTCGACGCTGCCAAGCCTCTTCGAAACCACGGGAACGGCAATCGGAATGGGCTCCCTCTGGGAGCGGGCACCGATGTTTCGGACCGGCGTCCAATTTCACTCTGGGGATCTGAAAGTTCAGCCCGAGTTTGCAATCGTGCTGCCGGTAGCGGGTACCGCCGCGCTCACTGACGAACAACGGGCACGGTTTGGTGACCGGGCTGGCCCAGAAAGCAACCAGCCAGCAGTAGAGAGCCGGATCGTCTTCCAGTTTCCGCTCTCGCATAGCTGGCAGGGCGTCGTGCCCGCGCAGGTCATCGTTAGCGGTCACCACGCGGAAATCAACGAAATCATCCCCTTCGGCAACCTCCCCACTACCGTGATTCCCGGAGCGGCAGGCTGCGCGACGGCAACTTGTTCAATCAGGGACTTTTTCCCTCGGGGCCTCCAACTCGACAATCCCCAAAACATCTGGACCGCCGAAGCGCAATTGCCGACACCGTGGGTCACATTCACTGGAAAGTATTACCAGGGCGGCGATTTGCGCTTCCCGTTTGGTGGCCAGCTCAATGACGTCTTCAACGACTTGAACGGAGCAGTCACCATTCCCACCACCGTAGCTGCGGCGGTCACGGCCTTGGACAGTCGCACTGTTTTGTTCGGATGCACGGGCGCGACAGGGGCCGGAGCCACATTTAATTGCAACGGCAATCCCGTAGTTGCTCAAAGCTTCCGCCCTGTTCGGGGCTTGGGCGGATTCCTCGAGGCGAGCTTCCCCCTTTCACGCATCTTCAACTTCAGTTCAGAGGGCTACAACTCCGGATGGGTTTTGCACTTCTCGTATGGGACTGACCGAGCGAGGGCCCAAGATGTCCGCCGTTCAGGTGCAAACGGTCTCGCCCGTACGGATCTCGACTCGGCTTCGCTGACCTACCGACTGAACAAGTGGGTCACCTTCGTTCAGGAAACAAGCTACATTAACACTCGCGCTGCCAACCACGGCGGGAAGATCTTCCGAGGCATTCCGGCAACTCAGGCGCACTCGTGGCGCAACGAGTTCGGAACGATCTTCACATTCTGAGCGAACCAAACGTTCGCGGAGCCCTTGCGAATGCAGGGCCCGTCGGCCTCGCAAGGAAGACATCTCCACATCGGGCGTTGACAGACTGAACTGGGGCGCGGACCGAGGGTCCGCATACGGAGGAGGTTAAGACCATGGCAGCTGGTGCACGGCATAAAAGTTCTATGTCTGTCGGTACCTTGTACTACAAACTTAACAACTGGGTGACTTACGCTTTCAAGCAGTCGCTCTGCGAGACCAATCCTGTGTCGGGACCGACTCGTGCATTGCCGTTGTCTAATGGCGTTCCGTCTCGCACCTGGCGCGACCCAGGGTCCGAGGGCGGCACCATCTTCACGTTCTGAACTCTCAACACTCTCTCCAGGCGAGCCACCGGCCTCAAGCTCTCGGCTCGCCTGGACTTTACGAATCGCTCATCGAGAGCGTAGTTCAAGAGGAGGACACATGGCCAGCCGAGCAGATGCAATGCCCATGGGTAGTACGGCCGAGTATGATATTTGGCGAGTAATTCTTGCCTCCTCTGTCGGCACCATGATCGAATGGTATGACTTTTATATTTTCGGCAGCCTTGCCGCGGTCCTCTCGTTGAAATTCTATCCGCCCGGAAATGACACCTTTGCCTACATCGCCTATCTCGCCACATTTGCCGTTGGTTTCCTGGTGCGTCCCTTTGGCGCACTCTTTTTTGGACGGATAGGGGACCTTGTCGGCCGCAAGTATGCTTTCCTCGTGACGCTTACCATCATGGGTGGAGCCACGTTTTTGATTGGTCTCATGCCCACATACAGTGCAGCGGGTTGGTTCGCGCCCATCGTCTTGATATTGATTCGTGTGCTGCAAGGGCTGGCCCTCGGTGGCGAATACGGCGGCGCAGCTGTTTACGTAGCCGAGCATGTGCCCGACGGCAAGCGGGGCTTCTACACTAGTTTCATTCAGATTACCGCCACGCTGGGTCTATTCGTCTCTCTCATCGTCATCCTCGCTACGCAGTATTCGATGAGCAAGGAGGCCTTCTCGGCATGGGGATGGCGCATTCCCTTCCTGATCTCCATCATTTTGGTCACCATCTCCCTGTATATCCGCTTGAAGATGAAGGAATCTCCCATCTTCAGTTCGATCAAGACCGCCGGCACCACATCTATACAACCGCTCAAGGACTCCTTCGGAAAATGGGAAAACCTCAAGCGCGTTCTGATCTCACTCTTTGGCGCTACCGCCGGCCAGGGCGTGGTTTGGTATACAGGACAGTTCTACGCACTGTTCTACATGCAGACGATTCTCAAGGTGAATGCACGCACAGCAAACTACATCATTGCTATCGCGTTGTTGCTCGGGATGCCACTCTTCACCGTGTTCGGCACTCTCTCGGACCGGATTGGACGCAAGGGCATCATGATGGTAGGGTGCCTCATCGCCGTGCTCACCTACATCCCGATCTACAAAGCAATGGAGCACTATGCCGGCAATAATGTTGTAGATGTTGTGTCGGCAAGGAACAAGGTAACTGGCGCCATCAGCCTGACGCCTCGAACCACCGATGCCACCGGCGCTTTTGTTGCTGCCAAGGAAGCACCGAGTCCGAACATCCCCATGCTGGTGCTTCTGGTGCTCATCCAAGTGGTCTACGTTTGCATGGTGTACGGGCCCATCGCGGCCTATCTCGTCGAGGCCTTCCCCGCCAAGATACGCTACACATCACTGTCCTTACCCTATCACATAGGCAACGGCGTCTTTGGAGGACTGTTGCCACTGATCGGGTTGTCGTCGTGCGCTGCCACTGGCAATATTTATGCCGGACTGTACTATCCAATGATCGTGGCGGGCATGACCTTTGTCGTCGGCAGCCTGCTTCTGAAGGAGACGCACGGCACCAAGATCTGGGACGAGGTCGGGGGCATGAAACAGCCGAGTTCCGCCGATTGACTCGCGCACCGGCCCAGTAGCATTATCGGTTCGGGCAGGTTTCTTCCACTCGCAAAGTGAGCTTCCCGGACCCATCTGTTCTTCGGAGGGTAGAGAGATGGCAAAGAAAAAGCAGGAAGGCCGGTCACGTCGAGACTTCATCAGGTGGACGGGGAGTGGTGCTCTTGCTCTGGGCGCCGCGTCCGGTCCATTTTTCTTGTTTCCGGAACGTGCTGCGGCGCAGCAAAAGACTCTGAAGATTCTCCAGTGGAGTCACTTCGTCCCCGCTTACGACACTTGGTTCGATGGGACATTCTGCAAGCAGTGGGGACAGAAGAACAACACCAATGTCATCATCGATCACATCAACCTTGTCGACCTATCGGCAAAGGCTGCCTCTGAGGCCTCCGCGCAAAAGGGCCATGATCTGTTCATGCTGCTCTCGCCGCCCGCGGCCTACGAGAAACAAACGATCGACATGACCCACGTGTATCAGGAAGTAGAGAAGAAGCACGGTAAGAAGATCGATCTCGGGCACAAATCTACGTACAATCCAAAGACCAAGCGCTATTTCGCTTTTTCCGATTCCTATGTCCCCGATCCTGGCAACTGGCACAAGGATTGGTGGGCCGACGCGGGTTTCCCGAATGGTCCCGACACTTGGGAAGACCTCCGCATCGGCGCAAAGAAAATCCGCGATAAGAGTGGTCATCCTTGCGGACTCGGACTCTCGCAAGAACTCGACACCAGCATGGCCATGCGCGCCCTGCTGTGGTCCTTCGGCGGCGCTGAGCAGGATGAGGCTGGCAACGTCGCGCTCAACTCCAAGGAAACCATCGAAGCCCTGAAGTATATGAAGGCTCTCTACCAGGAATCCGAAACCCCCGAGGTCTTTACCTGGACTCCGCCATCCAACAATCAAGCCATGCTCGCCGGCCGTGTCTCTTTCGTCGCCAATGCCATCTCTATCACGCGCCAGGCCGAACGGGAGCATCTCCCCATCGAGAGCAAGATCATGGTCTCCCGCGCGCTGCGGGGCCCGGTCCGGCGCATCGCCGCGGAGCACGTCATGGACTGCTATATCATCTGGGACTTCGCGGAAAACAAGGAAGGTGCTCAGCAATTCTTGATCGATTACATCGACGCTTTCCACGATGGCTTTGTTGCGGGCCAGTTTTACAATTTCCCCTGTTTCCCGAGCACTGTGCCGGATCTCAAGAAGGAAATTGCCAGTGATCCCCGGGCCACGCCTCCGGACAAGTACAAAGTGCTCGGTGACGTTCTCGATTGGGCCACCAACGTTGGCTATCCTGGTTACGGCAGTGCGGCTATCGATGAGGCCTTCAAAGCGTGGGTCATCCCGACGATGTTTGCCAAGGTTGCGCGCGGCGATGAAACTCCGGAGAATGCGGCCAAGGCAGCCGAAGAGGAATACAAGCGTATTTTTGCCAGATGGAAATAGCCGGACGGTGGCCCGATGGCTGTTGTTGAGACGCGGAGTCTGACCAAGGTATTCAAGGAAGGGGAGCTCGGAGCCGTCAACAGCGTGAACCTGGAGACTCGCGAAGGCGAGTTTCTTGTTTTCCTCGGGCCTTCGGGGTCAGGAAAGACGACACTCCTGCGCATGATCGCCGGACTGGAAACGCCCACTTCCGGTGAAATCCTTATCGGCGGTCGCGTGGTCAACGAACTTTCTCCGCGCGATCGCCGCATCGCCATGGTTTTCCAGAGCTATGCTCTGTACCCGCACCTCTCCGTTTACAAGAATATTGCTTTCCCCTTAAAGGCCCAGAAAGTCAAGAAGGACCTCCACAAACAGAAGGTTGAGTGGGCTGCTTCCCTTCTGGGCATCGGCGCGCTCCTCGACCGTAAGCCCCGTGAACTTTCAGGCGGTGAGCGACAGCGCGTCGCGTTGGCCCGCGCGATCGTGCGAGAGCCGGCCGTCTTCCTGCTAGATGAACCCCTCTCCAATCTGGACGCCAAGCTGCGCGCCTCTGCGCGAGAAGAACTCGAGCGTTTTCACCGCCGAGTGGGCACCACTACCATCTATGTCACGCACGACCAGGTGGAAGCCATGGCCATGGGCGATCGCGTATTGGTCTTGAACAAAGGCGTGGTCCACCAACTGGCCACGCCTACCGAGGTGTACGATAACCCTGCGGACACTTTCGTCGCCACTTTCCTGGGATCGCCTCCCATGAACCTCGCCGAACTCTCCGACGTAATCGTTGGTTTCCGACCGGAGCATTTTCGCCCGGTTTCCTCTGTCAACGGAGAAGCCGTAGCCTTTCGCTTCAAAGTGGAAAACATCGAATACCTCGGCTCGGAATGGATTGTCTCCGGCACACCGGCGAGCGGAAAGCTCGGTGGCCAGAAAGTGTTCTCGCGACTCAATTCAGCGCAAGACCTTTCGCTCGGCGGAACCTACGACTTTGCGGTGCCCCAACGCGAGCTGAAATTCTTTGATCGCTCCACCGAGAAACGCGTCGAGCCTAAGGTGGTTTCGTGGCAATAGCGCGTGCCAAAATCAAGTCCGTCGGCGCGGCGCAAAGCCCGCTCCTCGGTGCCGCCATGTTTACTCCTGCAGTCCTGTATATCCTGCTGCTGGTTGCCGGACCTTTTTTCCTGGCCATTTTTTATGCTTTCAGTGACGCCCGTATCGGCAACACCGAAATGCATTATGTTGGCCTGGAAAATTTTCGCAGCATCCTGAAGAGTCCCAGCTTCCGCATCGCCATCCGCAATTCCTTTATATTCACCATCTGCTCTCAAATCGTCGTCATCGTCGGCGCCAATATTCTAGCTATCGCTTTGGAGAAGACCTTCCGCGGGCGCGGCTTCATCCGTTTCTTGATCCTTCTTCCATGGGTGGCGCCGATCGCGCTGGGAGCCATCGGATGGAAATGGATTCTGGACTCCATTTACAGCGTCATCAGCTGGGTGCTCGTGGCGCTCCACTTCTACAAGCCCTTCAACGCTCCCATGTGGCTGGGTGAACCGCATCTGGCCATCGCTTCCGTTCTTCTTGTGCATAGTTGGCGTCTCATGCCCTTTTCCACGGTCATCCTGCTCGCTGGGCGCACCGCGATCCCCAAGGACATTCCGGAAGCCGCCGCTGTCGATGGCGCCGGCTTCTGGCGCACGCAGTTCCAGATCATCATACCCATGATGCGGCCCATCCTCAGCGTGGCCGTGCTATTTGGCCTTATCTTCACTTTCACTGACATGACTGTCGTTTACATTCTCACCGCCGGCGGGCCATTCGACTCCACGCAAACGCTCCCCTCGCTCGCCTTCGCCATGGGCATTCAGGGAAGTGACCTTGCCGCGGGCGCGGCCATCTCTCTCTTTCTCGTTCCCTTGCTCATCATCATTGCTTACTTCATGCTGCGAGTCGCGCATCGCGCTGAGGTCAACTGATCCGCATGAGGCTCTCTCGACGCATCTGGGGCAAAGTTGTTCACGTCCTGGTGATCACCGTCTTCACCGTTTTACTGGCTTTCCCTTTCTACTGGATGGTCATTACCAGCTTCAAGCAAAACGTCGATCTCTACACCATGGAGAACAACCCTTTCGTCTTTAATGCCAAGCCCACTCTCGATCATCTGAAGTTTCTCTTCACCGAAACTCGCTTCGTGCGCTGGCTGGCTAACACTACCTTCGTCGGTATCGTGGTCGTTGCCATCACCCTGGTCCTCGCCGTTCCCGCGGCCTACTCGCTCGCCCGTCTCTCCGGACGCTGGGGTGAGCGACTGGGCATCGCGATCTTTCTTACCTACCTCGTCCCCCAGACCTTGCTCTTCATTCCTCTTTCGAGGGTCGTTGCCTATCTCGGCTTGCAGGACTCTCTTTGGGCTCTCATTCTGGTCTACCCCAGCTTCACCGTTCCTTTTTCCATCTGGCTGCTCATGGGCTTCTTCAAATCCATCCCCAAGGAATTGGAAGACGCCGCTATGGTCGACGGTCTTACGCGCTTCGGCGCGTTCGCCAAAATGGTGATTCCCATTTCCACTTCGGGGATTCTCACTGTTGTGATCTTCACGTTCACGCTGGTGACCCAGGAGTTTGTCTATGCATTGACGTTTATCTCTTCCGAATCAAATCAGATGATAGGGACGGGCATCCCGATCTTTTTGGTTCGCGGAGATGTGTACTACTGGGGAGCGCTGATGGCCGCATGCCTGATCGCCAGCCTGCCGATCGCCTTCTTGTATAACCTGTTCCTTGACCGCTTCATTGCCGGCTTTACGGTCGGGGCTGTCAAGTAGGCTTTCACGCCGAAAATTCACTCCTCAAGCGTGTCGAGGTCTCCGATCTCACTGGCCCGCCCCTCATCCTCCTCTCATTTTTCCGTGGCTACTTCTAGTGTGACCGAACCAGAGTGTAGGCGGCATAGAACGGGAGTAATACGACTAAGCCTTCTGTGGACGATAACTTGAAATGCTGATTCAGGGCATCTGCCAACGCTTGAGAACAAGTGCTGGCTGCTATAAAGGGGGCTCCTGCACTGCCATCTTGTACACTCAAGAGATTTCCCTGGCAAACCAAGCGCAGAACATCATGCTCAGGCTTTGACGCCACCACTCGCTCAGCTATCAATGTATAAGTTTCGCCAAACACAAAACTCCCGCTTGCAGAAGACTCCTCTGCTGACATCTGCCGGAAGCCCGTGTCTAGGAAATTTGCTATCACCTGAGCACAAGGTGTAGAGGGCGGCAACGCGGGAGCTCCCACACTACCGTCAAGGAGACCTACGCTGGAGGCCAGCGCGTCACATTCGAAACGAACCACGACTTGTTGGTTCTCCGGCAACACGGGCTTGGCCGCGAACGTGCTCTCAAAACTCACCACTGCCAAGACTAACAACAGAACAGACAATGTAGCCGCTGCTTTTCTCTGCGTTTTCATTGAACACCTCCTTCTTAAAGCAACCATTTCTGGATAACCGGTGCTGCATTGTTAGGCCACGGGTATTCACAATCCACATTTCGCCGAAAAACAGTTTGAGCTGAACCCTGTAAACTGAAACGCTGTCACTTGAGCACGACTCAAGAAATGCTCGCGCCAGAAGAAAGGCACTGGAGTAGTACGGCGGTTCTGTACTTTGCTGCGGACCTGCATTAGTCGTGCATCTTCGCCGAATAATTCCAAGGCGCCGTCCAGCTTATCCGAAGCCTTCTCGCGCAGCCCTGCGGATGCATACAACTCTCCCAGACTCAGGCAGGACTGGATCTGTGTAGGTTTTAGTTGTACCGCTATTCCGCAAAGCTCCGAGGCTTGCTCCCAGCTCCCTTCGCCACGTGCAAGCGCCAATCCGTGAAGCGAGACGTAGTAACGGTTATGGTTTTAGCATTCGAATGCACGTCGCAATCTGACCAAGGCCTTTTGTGCACATTCGTTCTTGAGCAGCTCGACGCCTTGCCAAAACTCAACCATAGGATCGAGCTCCACTGTGCCCTTGGTTCTCTCCGGTGCAAATCCGAAGTTCATGGAGATCGTCAGGTACTGGATGCCGATTAGGTATTAACCTATACGGATCATTTTGCGTGGAGTCTACTGGCATGACGGTCAGTGCCATCCAAAAAAGCCGACCGGCCCATCAAGCCAGGCTTAGTGTTCCCTGGTGTTCCCTCGTGCAGGTGCCAAGTGGTTGGAGAATCTGTGCCTGGCTGAGGAGAAGCCCGTTTCTCCCCCGTTTCTCCCCTCTTGACTTCAAGCCAGCGCATCCATACCATTTTTGTCTAGGCCTAGACTAAAAGTAGCTGAGTGAAGCCTGGGGAGCACCTCCCATCCATGAGAACCCGTGAGCAGCGAGATCTCTTCCCTAGCGCGTTGGAGATGGCGATCCTCTGCACGTTGAAGAGGCAGCCCCTTCACGGCCACGTCCTCGCACAGCAAATCAAGCGAACGTCAAACGATTTGCTCCAGGTTGAAGAAGGCTCGCGGTATCCGACGCTCCAGCGGCTACTCAAGGCGGACTTGGTCAAGGCCGAATGGAGCATCTTGCCCACGAATCATGGCGTGCGGATTTATAAACTGACGGCAAAGAGAGCGAAGCATCTGGAGCATGAGTGTCACGATTTGAGAGGATGCTTGCAGCGATTACGCGTGTCCTAGCGCCAGGTGAATCATGAACTGGGTCAAACGACTGTTCTTGCGTCGTCGTCTCTATGACGATCTTTCAGAGGAGATTCGGCAACATCTCAAAGAAAAGATCGAGGAGTTGGTTGCGGGCGGGATGTCTAGAAAAGAGGCGGCGTACGCCGCTCGCCGCGAATTTGGCAATGTAACTCTGAGCGAACAGGACGGCCGGGAGGTCTGGCGCTGGACCTCCATCGAGAGCTTCTTCGCGGATCTTCGCTATGGCTTGCGTGCCTTGCGGAAAACTCCTGCCTTCAGTCTTACCGTAATCATTACACTCTGCTTGGGAATAGGCTTGAATTCTGCAATTTTCAGTATGGTGAGCAGCATTTTGCTGCGCGATCCCCCCGTCAAGGACCCGGAACACATAGTTGTAATCACATTGGCGAATCCTGAAAAAGGCTCGGATAGGAACGCCGTTTCCGCGTCGGAATTCTCCGCATTGCGTGAACAAGGGCGCTTCTTCACGGAAATAGCAGCCGCCTCCTACGACGACCTGGTGATGACCGAACAAGGCCAGCCTGAACTCATCACCACCGCCCAAGCGACGCCCAACTACTTTGAGCTTCTCGGAGTCCCCGCACGCGTGGGTCGCACCTTCACAACCGGTGAGAATGTGGCAAAACAGAAGTCTGACGCCGTCATCAGCTACGATCTTTGGCAGGGGCGGTTCGGCGGCGATCCCGGAATCATCGGCACGCCCCTCACTCTTGCCCAGCAGACCTACACAGTTATCGGAGTGATGCCCGCAGAATTCAAGTACAGCTTTCTGCCGTGCGCGGTGTGGATTCCGGAGTCGTTTGTTACCCGGTCCCTTCTTCAGGATCAGCGCCATGTCCGGAATCTGAATGTTTTGGCGCGACTCAGGAATGGCACAAGCCTCCGTGAGGCCCAGGCCCAGGCGGCCACGATCCTTCAGCGTTTTGAACAAGACAGTCTGGCTGATAAAGGCTGGACTCCGAGATTCGTGGGCCTCAGGGAAATACTGGTGGAACCGAACGTTCGTACAGCGGTCTTGTTTCTAATGGGCGTCGTTGGATTTGTCCTACTGATAGCGTGCGCCAACGTCGCCGGATTATTCTTAGCGCGCTCGGCGGCTCGCCAAAACGAATTCGCGGTTCGTGCGGCTCTGGGAGCCGGCCGTTGGCGGCTAATGCAGCAGTTGCTCGGGGAAGGTTTTCTCCTCGCGCTGCTCGGCGGCATCTTCGGCATCCTCCTGGCAGTCGTAGGGTTGAAATTTCTCCGAGCTAGTTTGAACTTCGAGCCTCGGACGACATGGTTTGCGGGGAAAATCGAAGTCAACGGCACGGTCTTGCTTTTCACGCTTGCAGTCACCTGTCTTACAGTAGTGTTGTTCGCGTTGATGCCCGCCCTTCAGAGCTCGACCCCTGATCTTCACACCGGGCTGAAAGAAGGTGCCCGAACCGCATCGCCAGGTGCGAGGCGAACCAGGATACGAAGCGCGATTCTTATTGCTCAGGTCGCATTAGCGATGGTGCTGATGGTCAGCACGGGAGAATCAGTGCAACTCGTGATCAGGGAGGCGCGAACTCGACTGGGATTTGATCCACAACAAGTGCTCACCATCGATTTATCTCTTTCTGCGTCGAAGTATGCTGACCCCGCTAAGCAGGCTGAGTTTTTCAAGGATGTTGTGGGGCGAATTCAGGGTTTGCCTGTAGTGCAGTTTGCGGGTGTGACAAGACAACTTCCGGAGTCCTTTCCACCCCGACTTCCCTTCGACGTTGCAGACCGGCCCGTGCCTGAACCGCAGGATCGACCGCTCGCGGCGAGCTACATCGTTTCGCCGGATTACTTCCAGGTGATGAGGATTCCCCTATTCAGAGGTCGACAATTCTTACTTTCTGATACTGCCGGTGCCACAAAAGTAGTCATCGTCAATCAGACTTTTGTGAAACGGTTCTTGCCTAAGACGGACCCGATCGGCACGTTTGTAAGCACGTACACAGATTCGCCCGGCCTGCCAGATTCG
>Ga0209158_1002554_pt1 | contig 11098 bp, 11 predicted proteins | sample GraSoiAngelo_140_FD_185897 | JGI IMG/M metagenome (GOLD analysis project Ga0209158, IMG submission 185897) | Grasslands soil microbial communities from the Angelo Coastal Reserve, California, USA - 14_0929_12_30cm (SPAdes) (version 2) | ecosystem: Environmental > Terrestrial > Soil > Grasslands ...
GCGCGCGGCCTGGATGCGGTGTCGCTCGAGGGCGGGATGCGCGCCTGGAGCCTGGCCTGGAACAGCGCCGAGGTTCCGTGCCCCGGGAGCACCGCGTGGATCGTGCAGCTGCGCCGCGCCGGGAAGGGCTGCCTCTCCTATCTCATCGGCTCGCACGGTGATGCTGCTGTGATCGATGCGTCGCTCGATCCCCAGGTGTACCATCGCGTAGCCGACGAGCATGGCTGGCGCATCGGTACGGTTCTCGAAACGCACCTACACGCCGACCACCTGTCCCGCGCCCGGGCCATCGCAGCCGACACCGGGGCGAGGCTCTGTCTTCCGACGACGGATCGCGTCTCCTTCGAGTACGCGCCCCTGAACGACGGCGACACCTTGCACGTGGGATCCGCCGGCCTTAGGGTGTTTCACACACCTGGCCACACCCCCGAGAGCGCCTCCTATCTGTTGGACGAGCGTGCCTTGTTCACTGGCGACACGCTGTTCCTAGCGGCTGTCGGTCGTCCGGATCTCGAGGCGACGCCGGACGAGTCACAGCGCCGGGCTCAACTCCTCCATGCGTCCTTGCGACGCCTAGTCGCATTGCCTCCCGATATTCTCGTCCTGCCCGCCCATACGAGCGAGCCGGTGGCGTTCGACGGGCGGCCGATCGGCACGACGTTGGGGGAAATCCGAGAGCGGCTCCCGCTGTTGCGTGAGACCGAGGAGGCGTTCGTGAGCTACCTCCTCTCCCGCATTCCGCCGACACCGCCGAACTATCATCGAATCGTTGCCCTCAACGAAGCCGGCACGCTTCCTGACGACCCCACCGAGCTGGAGGCAGGCGCCAATCGCTGCGCCGTTGCCTGAGACGTCGTCCCCCATCCGGCTCGGCCTCGGCCCCAACTGGCGCCAGTTCGCGTTGCTCATCGTGGTCAACGCCTTCGTCGGTGCCATGGTGGGGCTCGAGCGCACCGTCCTCCCGCTGATCGCCCAAGCCGACTTTGGCCTCGTTTCGAAAACCGTCGTCCTCTCCTTTCTCGTCAGCTTCGGCGTCGTGAAGGCGCTGGCGAACCTCTTCGCCGGCCAGCTCGCTGACCGGATCGGACGCAAGCCGCTCCTGGTCGCGGGCTGGTTCGCAGGGCTCCCAGTGCCGCTGCTCATCATCTGGGCACCGAGCTGGGGCTGGATTGTATTTGCCAACGTGCTGCTCGGCGTCAACCAGGGCTTGTGCTGGTCCACGACCGTGATCATGAAAATCGATCTCGTGGGGCCGGCGCGGCGCGGCCTGGCGATGGGGCTGAATGAGTTCGCAGGCTACGTCGCCGTGTCGCTGTCGGCACTGCTCACCGGCTACCTCGCCGCCTCGCACGGCCTGCGGCCGGCGCCATTCTATCCCGGAATCGCTTTCGCCGTGCTTGGACTGGCCCTCTCGGTCTTCTTCGTCCAGGAAACTCACGGCCACGCCCGCGCGGAGGCACGCCAGCTCAGTTCTCACGCACGCCGCCCGCGCTTTGCCCACATCCTGCTGCTCACCAGCTGGAAGGACCGGGCGCTGTTCGCCGCAAGCCAGGCAGGCATGGTCAACAACCTGAACGACGGGATGGTGTGGGGACTCATCCCCGTGTTTCTCGCCGCGCGCGGTGTCACGCTGGACCGCATCGCGGTGGTGACCGCGACCTACCCCCTGGTGTGGGGAGCGGGCCAGCTCGCCACGGGCGCGCTGAGCGACCGCTGGGGACGGAAGTGGATGATCGCTACCGGTATGTGGGTTCAGGCGGTGGGCATCACGGCATTTGTGGTGGGCCGCGCCTTCTCGTCCTGGATGGCCGGCGCCACGCTCCTGGGGATCGGGACCGCGCTGGTTTACCCCACCCTACTCGCAGCCGTGTCAGATGTCGCGCACCCCGACTGGCGGGCGAGCGCCGTGGGAGTGTACCGGCTCTGGCGCGACTCAGGCTACGCCATAGGCGCGATGGCCGCGGGGCTCCTGGCGGACGCGTTCACTATGGCCTTCGCCATCGCCGCGATCGCAGCGCTGACCTGCGTCTCGGGGGTGGTCGTGGCGGGAGTCATGTACGAGACCCTGTCGGACCGGGTGAGCCGCAGGAATGACATCCGTCACTGAGGCCGGCAATGGCGAGCCTTCGTTACTGCAACGGCACGGAAAGTCGAAAACAGTTGATTCGCCTCGCCGGATCGGAAAATCGCAAGTCTCGGACCGGGACTGAGCTTGCGTCGCGTCTTGGAACGGCTACGTTCTTAACCCGCCGTGGCGTGGGGCCCGGGCGTAGTCACCGTTTCGAGGTCTCCAAGCGTGACCGCAGTGCGTCGTGCAGCGATCCTTCCCGCTGGCTCGACACCGGAGTCGGTAGCCAGGTCGGTTCGCGCCGTTCTCCCAACCCCCATTAGATCGCGAAGGCATTTCCACCGGTGCGCCGCCCGTCCCCCGCCCGTGACACCTGAACGGCCTTGTTGACACTGACTGAACGGACGCACTAGCAGGACCACGCAAAAGGGGGAACACACAATGAATACGCGGACCTTGAGCGCAGGACTCGCGGGCGTTGGGCTGATCAGCCTCGCCCTTGGATGTGAGAGGGGAAACCCCGCCTCGACAACGCTGGCATCGAGGCCCGCCGGGCTCTCCCCAAACTTCAGCGCTTCAGCTAGCAACCACCACATGCGGTGGGACATCATCAGCGTCAATTTCGGCACGGGCACCGTCTCCGCCGGCGGCGTGGCGTCGGCCTTTGCCAACGACAACTCGAAAATCACGCTCACCGGCACCGGGACGTTTCGCTCGAACCCGGGAAACCCGCAGGACGTGACCGGCGGGGGGAGCTGGACCACCTCTGCCTCCGGCGGCTCGGTGACCGGAAGCGGCACCTACGAGGTCACCGACTTGGTGAGCTACGTGCTCGCTCCCGGCACGTTTCCATTGCCGCATGACAACATTGGGGACCCCGCAGACGGCCGTGCGGGCCTGCTCGTAGTGCGCGTCGCCTACTCGGACGGCAGCGAGGGCAGCCTCGTCGTGAGCTGTAACTTCGCGGGAACGGCGACGGCCGACGTCTTCGAAGGGGTCACGGCGTCGAAGGGCCGCACAGACTTTTGGAACCGCGCGGCGCCTGCTATGGGCGTTGCTGGAAACCGGACGGCGTTCCACGTGGTCGATTAGGCCACGCATCCACGGGGGCGGCGCAACCCGCCCCCGTCACCACCAGGGAGGAACCATGCAACACTCTCTGCATTACACCGCAATAGTGGCAGCGGCGCTCGGGCTGGCCGCGTGTGCCGCTCCCGGAGATGCCTTCGCTCCGCGCGCCGCCACCTCGAGCGACCGCGCGGCTGCGCCATTAGCGCGTGCAGTCCAGGTTACGGGCGGCGGCACCACGACTTTCGGCGCCGATCTTGACGGCGATGGAGACGTCGACGGGTCGCACTTCGGCTTCGCGGCAGCGATCGCCGGTGACGGATCGGCGCGAGGACACTTCACGTGTCTCATGGCCGGCAACGCGGACTTCCTCGGACTGCACGTGATGGCCGTGCAGGGGCCCGTCACGAACGGGGCGCTGGACGGGCACAGCTTCAGTGGCACGGCCACCGTGAAGGTGCTGAACGCGTTCGGCCCAGGCGTGGAGTCGATCTTCCGCGATATCCCGTTTGTCGTTGCGGTGACGCCCGGTGGCCCGGGGGTCGCCACGTTACAGCTCACGGTCCTGGGGGTGTTCGACGGCGTACCGGGGGATGTGGCGCCCGGAAATAACAACTATGATCTCGCCAAGGAGACGCTGACGACGGGGCAGATCACGATCCAATAAAGTCGCCGTCGCTGAGGACCGCCTTGTCGCCAAGGAGCGCTTAATGCCGAGTTTCAAACGCGGGACCGGCTGGCTCGCGGCGGGCATCGTCCTCAGCGCCGCCAGCTGCGCCCGGGACGCGGTGTCGCCACGCCTCGACCGGCGCGGCGCTGTCGCACGGCAGGACGTTGCGGCCACGACGGACAACGTCGCGATTCAGTGGGATAACGCGCTGCTGCAGGCGATCCGCGTAACGAAACCCGGTCCCCCGATCGTGGCGCGGGCCCTCGCCATCGTGCACACAACGATGTACGACGCATGGGCGGCCTACGACGACCAGGCGGTCGGCACCCGCTTGGGAGGATCGTTGCGACGCCCCCCTGTCGAACGCACGCTCGCCAACAAGGACGAAGCCGTGAGCTTCGCCGCCTACCGGTCGTTGGTCGACCTCTTTCCCACACAGACGCCCGCATTCAACGACGTCATGACGAGCCTCGGCTACGATCCGGCCAACGGCTCGACCGACGTCACAACGCCGGCCGGGGTCGGGAACGTGGCGGCGGCCGCCGTGATCGCGTTCCGCCACCACGACGGCGCGAATCAGCTGGGTGATTTGCACCCGGGCGCGTATTCCGATTACACCGGGTACGTGCCGGTGAACGACCCCGATCACATCAACGACCCCAACCGGTGGCAGCCGCTGCGCTTCTCCGACGGACATGGCGGCTCCGTCACGCCGGGGTTCATCGCGCCACACTGGGGGCGCGTCGTGCCGTTCGCGTTGACCTCTGGCTCCCAGTTCCGCCCGCCCGACGTGCCGAACCTGTACCCCTTCGGCGGCTACCGCGTGCAGGCCGAGCAGATCCTGCACTACAGCGCGGGGCTGACCGACACTCAGAAAGTGATCGCCGAGTACTGGGCCGACGGCCCGAACTCGGAGCTGCCACCCGGCCACTGGATGCTGTTCGGGCAGTTCGTGTCGCGGCGCGACCGCCACACGTTGGACCAGGACGTAAAGCTGTTCTTCGCCTTGGGGAACGCGGTGTTCGATGCCGGCATCGTTGCCTGGGACTGCAAGCGCGCCTACGACTACGTGCGCCCCGTCACGGCAGTGCATTTCCTGTTCGCTGGCAAGAAGGTGCGCGCGTGGGCGGGTCCGTATCGAGGAACGCGCGTCATCGATGGAGCCGACTGGGAGCCCTACCAGCCGGTCACGTTCGTGACGCCGCCCTTCCCCGAATTCATTTCCGGCCACAGCGCTTTCAGCGCCGCGGGGGCGGAGATCTTGAAGTCATTCACCGGCAGCGACGCCTTCGGCGCATCCGCGACTGTGCAGGCGGGGAGCTCGAAGGTAGAACCCGGCGCTGTGCCGGCGGCGGACGTCACGCTGTCTTGGGCGACGTTCTCTGACGCCGCCGATCAGGCAGGGATTTCGCGGCGCTACGGCGGGATCCACTTCGTGCAAGGGGATCTACAGGGTCGCAACGGCGGCCGACTGGTCGGGGCGCGGGTGTGGGCAAAAGCGCTGACGTACTTCAACGGGACCACGACTCCGTAACGGCAGCCTCGAATATCGGAGAGCCAAACGTAGCGAAAACGCAGGTGTCTTCGTTTACGAGAACGCCGAAGATCGACCGGGAATCGTGGCAGAATCCCGACAAAACTCACAATGCGCGACCCCTGAAAGCAGCTCAGGGCTTGCCTGTTTCAGCCCTCCCTTGACCATATACCTTGGTATAAGGTCAATCTTCTCACAGTCTCAAGGAGAACGTAACGAATGGCGCTGACCATCGGTCAGGTCGCGGACGCGGCCGACGTGAACATCCAGACGATCCGTTATTACGAGCGGCGTGGCCTGTTTCCGACTCCGCGCCGCACTCCGGCAGGGTATCGCCAGTACGCCGACGACGCGGTGGCGCGCCTCCGCTTCATCAAGCACGCCCAGGAGCTCGGTTTTTCGTTGCAGGAGATTCAGGAGCTGCTCGGGCTGCGCGTCCGGCACAGCGCCGCCTGCGATGTCGTCGAGCGGAAAACCAGACAGAAGATCGAAGTCGTCCAACAGAGGATCCGCGATCTCCAGCGCATGAGGCGCACGCTGAAGCGGCTGGCCGCGGCGTGCACGGCCCGACGGCCGACGGACGACTGCCCGATCCTGGAGGTTTTGGAAGATCATGACGACATCAGTCACTAAGACGGCACTCGCCGCGACGGGCGGTGTTGTCGCCGCTGTCGTTTCAACGCTCTGCTGCGGCGGGCCCCTGGTGGCCGTCGCGGTCGGCCTGAGCGGCGCCGGGCTCGCTGCGACGTTCGAGCCGCTACGGCCCTACTTCGTCGCCGGTACCGTCCTAGCGCTCGGCTTTGGCTTCGTCGTGGCGCGAGGTGAGGAGAAGCGGGCGTGCGAGCCGGGCACCCTCTGTGCCTCGCCGATCGCCCGCCGCCGCATGAAGTGGGCGCTGTGGATCGCGACGATGATCTCCATCCCGCTGCTCACATTCCCCTGGTGGTCGAAACTCGTGCTGGGTTAGGAGGTTTCCAATGGTATCGGCCATGAAGCTCGCGTTGCTGTTCGCCGCTGGACTCGGCGGCGCTGCCGCCCTTTGCCCATTCTGCGGCGGCGGAATCCAGACCGCCGGCGCGCAGCCTGCGCCGGCCGCCGTGCAGGCTCCGGACACGGCGACGGTTCGGCTTCACATCTCCAAAATGACGTGCGGAAGTTGCCCCGCAACCGCACGGCTCGCCTTGAAGCGGCTTCCGGGCGTGTACAGTGCCGCTGTGACGTTGAACGACAGCCTCGGCGTCGTCCGCTACGACCCGCGGCAAGTCAATCCCGCCCGGATCGCCGCTCACCTGACCCGGCTCACCGGCTTCGGTGCGACGATCCTGCCGGACACGATGAAGGCTCCCGGGGGCGGCCAGTGACCGAGGCGCCAAGCGTCATCACAAGAGGCGGCGAGTTTGACTTCCTGGTCGTAGGGGGTGGCTCGGCGGGTTTCGCCGCCGCGATTCAGGCTGCCGATCTCGGCGCCCGGGTCGCGATGGTGGAAGGCGCGACGCTTGGCGGGACATGCGTGAATGTCGGCTGTGTGCCGTCGAAGACGCTCATCCGCGCAGCCGAGGCACACCACCGCAGGGTCCATCACGGATTTCGGGGAATACCGACGACCGATGGGCAGCCGGATTGGCCGACCGTACGCGCCCAGAAGGATGCGCTCGTGGCTGAGCTGCGGCAGACGAAGTACTGGAGCGTGCTACAGGCCTACCTTTCGATCACTTTGTTCCAGGCGCGCGCCACATTCGTCTCCGGTCGCGAGGTTCGACTCGCGAGTGGTCGTACCCTGACTGCGGGCAAGATCGTGGTGACCACGGGCTCCTCTCCCTGGGCAGCGCCGATCCCAGGTCTCGCCGACGCCGGCTACCTGGACAGCGCGTCGGCGATGGCGTTGGAGCGCCTTCCCCAATCCCTCGTCGTGATCGGCGGGAGCGCAGTCGGTCTCGAGCTTGCCCAGATGTTCGCGCGGCTCGGCGTGCGGGTGACGGTCCTCGAAGCGCTGCCTCGCGTCGTCCCCGCGGAAGACGCCGATATCGGTAACGGGCTGGCGGACTACCTCCGGTCGGAGGGGCTCGACGTCCACACCGACGTCGGGGTTGATCGAGTGACCAGGGGCAGCGATGGCTACGAGGTCCACTACCACGTGGGTTCAGCCGCGCGGATTGCACGCGCCGAACAGCTGCTGGTCGCCACGGGTCGCCGCGCCAACACGGCGGGCTTCGGGCTCGACACGATCGGCGTCAGCCTCGGCTCGAAGGGAGAAATCGCCGTCGACGAGTTTCTGCAGACGACGAACCCGAGCGTGTATGCCGCAGGCGACGTGATCGGCGACCCCATGTTCGTGTATGTGGCGGCCTATGCCGGTGCACTGGCCGCTGAGAACGCTCTGACCGGGAACGAGCGCCGTTACGATCTCTCGGCACTGGCCAAAGTGACCTTCACCGATCCCGCCATCTCCTCCGTCGGCCTCACTGAGAACGAGGCACGGGCTCAGGGGATCGAGCCGCTCGTCTCCAAGCTGCCGCTCGAGCACGTGCCGAGGGCGCTCGCGGCGCATGACACCCGGGGATTCATCAAGCTGGTGGCGGATGCCGCTACCAAGAAGATCATCGGCGCGCACATCCTCGCGGCCGAGGCCGGTGAGACGATCACCGAGCCGACGCTCGCGGTGAAGTTCGGGCTGACCATCGAGGATCTCATTTCGACCTTCCACCCGTATTTGACGCTTTCGGAAGGGATCAAGCTCGCCGCGCAGGCGTTCACCAAGGACGTCGCGAAGCTGTCGTGCTGCGCGGCATGAACACGTTGAGCGCTCTCGCCTCCGAGCTGCTCGCCCGGCTCCCGACAATGACTGACGAGGAACGGCGCCTGGGGCTCGAGGTCTATCGCCAACTCGCGCGTGGCGAGCCCGTTCTGAGAATCAGCCTCGCCGAAGCGCTGGACCATCCGACCCACGATGTCGACGAGCTGCTAGGTCACCCCAATCTCAAGTCCCTTACTCATACGGACAACAACGGCCGGATCATCGGCTTTGGTGGCCTCGCTGTCCGGGAGATGCCGCATCGGTTCAGGATCGACGGCCGGACGCTGTACACGTGGTGCGCGTGGGACAGTCTCTTCATCCCGGTCATCCTCGGCCTGGAGGCGGAGGTGGAATCGTCGGCGCCCGGAAGCACCGTTCGCGTTCGCTTGCGCGTCTCCCCGGACGGAGTCGAACGCGTCCAACCCCCGAGCGCTGTCATGTCGTTTCTCCTGCCGACCGCCCAGACCTTTCAGGCAGACGTCCTCAAGGCGATGGCGAGCTTCTGCCACTTTATTTTTTTCTTTCCGGATAGCAAGTCTGCCGCGGAGTGGACGAAACGCCATCCCGATACCACGGTCATCTCCGTGTCAGATGCCTTCGAACTCGGCCGCAGGATGGTTAGCGCACGGTGGAGTCCAGCGCTCATACAGGGGTGATCGGGCTTAGCCTGCACCCATGACAGAACCACTTGATCTCATCGTGATCGGCACCGGCACGGCTGGGTCGGGGCCGGCTTTCCGGTGCCGGAGAGCGGGCTGGCGCGTCGCTGTCGTGGATGAGCTCCCGTACGGCGGGACGTGCGCGTTGCGCGGCTGCGACCCGAAGAAGGTGCTCGTCGGCGCCGCGGAGCTCGCGGACTGGCACCGTCGAATGCAGGGCCGGGGAGTCAGTGGTGACGCGCATATCTCCTGGCCCGAACTGATGCAGTTCAAACGGACCTTCACTGATCCCGTGCCTGCCGATCGGGAGAAGGCGTTCCAGGACGCTGGGATCGCGAGCTATCATGGGCCCGCGCGGTTCGTGAGTCCGGAGAGGCTGTCGGTCGATGGTCAGGTGCTCGAGGCGCGGCACTTCGTGGTCGCCGCCGGAGCCAAGCCGCGACACCTCGGCATTCCCGGCGAGGCGTACCTGCTCACCAGCACTGCTTTCCTCGAACTCGACCAGCTGCCGCCGCGGATTGCGTTCCTCGGTGCAGGATACATCTCGTTCGAGTTCGCCCATGTATCGCGGCGGGCTGGCGCTCAGGCGACCATCATCGGTCGAGGGAAGCCGCTACAGCATTTCGACCAGGACCTCGTCACGCGGCTCGTAGACCACACGCGGAGCCTTGGCATCGAGCTCCGGCTCGACACGGAAGTGACCGGGCTCGAGAAGCGCGGTGGCGGTTACCGCTTGCGGCTGGACGCGCAGGGCCGGAAGGAAACGATCGACGCAGATCTGGTCATCCACGGCGGTGGACGCGTGCCCAACACCGAGGGCCTCGACCTCAGAGCGGCGGATGTCGCGACCGAGCCCGAAGGGGGCGTGCGAGTGAACGAGTTTCTCCAGAGTGTCACCAACCCGCGCGTCTACGCGGGCGGTGACGCGGCAGCCTCTCCGGGCAGCCTCCCCCTCACCCCAGTGGCCGGGTACGAGGGGATAATCGTCGCCTCAAACTTGCTGAAGGGGAATACGCAGAGACCCGACTATCGGGGCATTCCGAGCGTCGTGTTCACAGTCCCGCCGCTCGCGGGAGTAGGCCTTACGGAGGCCGAAGCGCGGGCACAGCAGCTCGATGTCCGCATCAACGTCGAAGACACATCGGGCTGGTACTCGAACCGTCGCGTGGCTGAGACCTGTGCGATGTTCAAGGTGATCGTTGAGGACAAGGCGGACCGGATCGTCGGCGCGCACCTGCTCGGCCCGCACGCCGAAGAGGTGATCAACCTGTTTGCCCTGGCGATCCGATCCGGCGTACCGGCGACAGAGTTAAAGCATCTCCTATACGCGTACCCAACGAGCGGATCGGATGCACCCTACATGATCCCCTAGCACGCGAATCGCTGAACTCGGCCACTGATGATTCGCACGCGCTGGCGTTCCTGAGCCCTAAAGCACTAGGCGACCTCGTCGCCTTCGCCAGCCTCCCCCCTCCAAGCCTCGACACCTTCCCGCACGATCAGCGGCAGCATCGCCAAGGCAGCTACCGGATCCGCCCACCACCAGCCGAGCATCGCGTTCAGCCCTAAGCCAAGAAGAGTCGTCCCCGACAGCCAGGCGCAGACGATTGTCTCGTGCGCGTCGGCCCGCAGTGCCCGGCTCCCGAGACTGGCCGCCACGCGGAGCTTCGCTCGGGCCAGGAGGGGCATCACGATCAATGAGAGCGCCGTGAGCACGATCCCCACGACGCTCTCTCCGGGCCGATCGCCGGTGAGGAGTCGACGCCCCGACTCTGCCACGATGTAGACGGCCAGGGCGAGGAGCAGGACGCCTGCCCAGCGCGCCGCTCGCGCTTCGACCGCGGGCCCAGCGCGCGCCGCGCCCAGCTCCGCCCTGAGCCGCCACCACAGCACAACGCCACTGGCAACTTCGATCACCGAGTCGATGCCGAAGCCGGTGAGCGCCACAGAGCCGGCAACAAGGCCCGCAGCGATCGCCACGAGGCCCTCGACGGCGTTATAGCTGACCGTCAGCACCTCGAGCGCCGCCCCCCGTCGGAGGAGCACGACGCGGGCATCCAAAGCGCTGTCGTTCACGACTTCAGCTCCGCGTACCCGCGGCGCCACAAGTAATAGATCACCGGGATCACAATCAACGTGAGAATGGTCGACGTCACCATCCCGCCAACCATGGGCGCGGCGATCCGCTTCATCACGCTCGCCCCCGTCCCGTGGCTCCATAGGGCCGGCACGAGCCCGAGCATGATCGCGAGCACCGTCATGAGCTTCGGGCGCACGCGGTTGACCGCGCCGTGCTCGATCGCGC
>Ga0209158_1002555_pt1 | contig 11093 bp, 8 predicted proteins | sample GraSoiAngelo_140_FD_185897 | JGI IMG/M metagenome (GOLD analysis project Ga0209158, IMG submission 185897) | Grasslands soil microbial communities from the Angelo Coastal Reserve, California, USA - 14_0929_12_30cm (SPAdes) (version 2) | ecosystem: Environmental > Terrestrial > Soil > Grasslands ...
TCTATCCGGGAGTGTCCCCGAACGTGGTTTCGGCGGGAGGCACGACGATCAACCGAGATAGCTCTGGCAACTTCGTTAGTGAGACAGGCTGGAGCGGAAGCGGCGGTGGCCCCAGTAAATATGAGTCTCGTCCCTCGTACCAGAACGGAATCGCTGCAATCGTTGGAACCCAGCGGAGCGCACCGGACTTCTCTTTTGATGCCGACCCCAACTCGGGGGTCTCGGTGTACGACAGCACCCCATGCCACGGGCTGAACGGATGGTTGGTTTTTGGTGGAACTAGCGTCTCCTCGCCATCTCTGGCAGGTATTGTCAATTTGGCAGGCCATTTCTACAGTAACAGCGCCAGTGAGCTAAGCACAATTTACAGCAACCTGGGAAACCCCACCGATTTTCGTGACATCGTTTTGGGCGCCGCGGGGAGCTTCAATGCAACACCAGGTTGGGACTTCGTCACCGGCGTGGGCAGCAATCAAGGGCTGAATGGAAAAGCCTGTACCAAGAGTTCCCAATGTTCCGAAACAAAGCTGCTGACTCCCAACTCCCCCACTACTACGGGTCCAGGGAGCCCTTGGAGGGCACGAAATCAGGTGTCATATCGTCCGAAACCATTTCCTTTCGGCGTGGAATCTGGGACCGTGCGACAACTGCCTGAAGCGCTCGCATCTTATAATAGATAATCCATCGCGACACACAAAGCGAACCAGTCGTCCAGGCGATTGAGGAAACGGGTACGTTCCAATTGCCTTTCGTTGACCTCATAAATAGTATTCATACCGTGGCTCTCCAGGACGCGGATACAGCCGCTTCAAGCCTGCCAGAAAGATGCTCTCCTTTTGATTTTATATGTGTGCGGCGCCCAGAGTGCCATAAACGCGCATCAGGCTGCGCTGAAAAGCAACCGTTTCGGCCCGCAGTACACCGAACAGGGTCATGTGGCTTACCCGGAGCGTAAACACAGGCGAGAATCAGCACCGACACGGTCTACTCTTAATCGCTTCCCATGCCTCTCGTACCGTCAGAGGGGAGAGGGTCAAAAGCGGCGACCGGATCTCTTCGCTGTTCTGCACCGAGCGAAACCGTAGAGCCCTTTGCCCGAAGGGGCACAGCCCGCCACTCTTCTTGGCGGGTGCCCCTTCGGGTTAGCTTTTACCTTTTATTACCTTTTACTTGGGGAGTAGGCTGCCGATGTTGAAGCCGACGCCGAAGCTGATGGTATCGAGTCGCAGGTGGACGCTGTGGTTGTAGCCCACGGAGAAATCCAGGAACCGGGTGGGGCTGAAGGTCACACCCAGGTTGTAGCCGTTGTCGCGAGCGAGGTCGGCCCCGCCCGCGACGAAGCTTTGAGTTTCAAACGGGCGCCGGCTGTTACCACCGGCGGTGGCGGGCTTGCGGACCACGCGGCTGAAGATTTGCTGCCCGCCCCAGGGTAGCACGTCGTAGAGCGAGGCGCTGAAGCGCAACGAGCGCCAGAGGCTGAAATCCGTGCCGGCCTCGAAGTGGGCGAGGTGGCCGTAGCTGGTGTAGGGACGCTTGAAGAATTTCGTGTCAACGATGCTGTTGCCGACCCCGACGTCGGCGAACGGCGTGAGCCGGCCAATGTCGCGGTCGAAGTGGTTGGTCCAGTCGTAGGTCCAGTGACCCGTGCTATGACCTTTACCCGTGTCGCCGGTGGGCGCCGTGCCAGTGAACGTCGAGCCCAAGTTCACCAGCGGATTGTTGAACGTCAGCCGCCCGTCCATGAAGACGTTGCCGATGCCGTTGCCGCTGACGCCGCTCGGATTGGTCTTCGAGATGGTGGAAGAGGTGCGCACCAAATAGACCGGCACACCCACATCCACGCCGAAAAACTTGTTGAAGTTGTAGCCGGTGCTGGTATTGAGGTCCATGATTTGGCCGTCGGTGCTCGAGCTGCCTTCAAACCTTTCATATAGCAAGAAACCCCGGTCCTGGCCTGCTTCCTTGGCCGGCTGGGAAGAGTTGGCTGCATTCTGGCCGAAGCTCGGACCGGCGCCAAGCAGCAGCGCCAGCAGAGTTAGAAATGCGATTTTGAATGGCTGGTGAATTCGTCGAGTCATTAAGAATTCTTCTCCCTTTCTGTTGTTTCGTTTCATCTGTTCTTTCCTCTTCAACGTTATCTTGCCTGTGAGCGGCCGCTCACACCGGCGCAGCCCCTGGCATCCGTCCGGGCGGGCTCACCCTGAGGGGTCCCGCCTTGGCGGGAGTGAATGGGTACCCCATCCTGCCGCGAAGGGGTGGGTTGTAGGCCGCTATAGAACGGCTTCGCCAATTTCAACGACGCGGACGATGCCGTTTTCCCTACTCTATTTTCCGTCATTGCCCCGTTGGCTTGGCAGCCGGTTTCCGCGCGCGATAGTGAAACGGCTAACTGTCCGCTCGTACAGGTACCGTAGGACAGACACTCCTGCCTGTCACGTCCTCCACCGGGAATACTTTCTTTCCCGTTCTGTCCGCCGGAGCCAGATAACGTACAAATTCATTCCGGGCGCGGATTGATTATTTCTTTTGCGTCGTAAAAAATAACACTCCGCAAAACTTTGGCGGGATAATCTGCCCGAGCGGAAAACTCCAAAAAACTTATTCGGATTTCCGCGATTTCCCGCCTGCCTTTTTTCCCCGGCCGGACACGCCCAAGGGAGAAGCGCTACCATCTTTTGTCTTACACTGGCATGGCGGGTCGAAAGGCAACCATTTCGGCGCAGTCCAATTTGGCGTTTGCCGCTGGCGGGTCACCTATTTCCCCTGTCGTGAACCCGCCGCTTCCGCCCGCCGCTTGATAGCCCGCAGCCACATCTGCCTGATGAGCGCACTTCCTGGGTAAATCACTCGCCAGTAGGCGGCAAACCTGCGTCGGGCCGAGGCATCCGCCGCATACACCCGTGTCTCGGTTGTCAAAATGCAGGTGTCCGTGCCAAGGTCCTCAAGCCGGAAATTCATCGTGGCTTTCGCAAAGCCAGATGCGTCGAGCGCTTTGAAGTCGTCGGGAGTCGGCTGTGCCTTGATCTGCGCTCCAGCCGGAGCCAATACGAGCGTTCCAACGACAACCTCACGTTCAGGTTCTTCCGCCAGCAACAAGAACGATGTCCGCGTGGCAACCTCCAGCAGCGGCAACCGCTCCGGAGCATTGAGAATACTTTCGGGACCGGGCCGGCCAAGTCGTCGGAGCCAGAGCGCACGCCGACCTTTCGACTGGCTGGCGAGATACCTGAAGTAATTGATCGCTCCGTGGTGAAACGCGCCGGCGCAGCGGGCCTGCTTCATTTGATTGTGGCGGTGAAGACCTCCTCCATCAGACCGCGCGGGCCACAGACGCTGGTCCCGGCCTGGTTGCGCCGGCTGTCGGTCCAGATGGGATGGGAGACCCCGCTGAAAGAAACCAGCCCTGCGTAGTCGCCCTGCTGATTGCCGTAGTTGATGCTGGGGCACGGGAAAAGCCCGTTGCAATCGTGCTCGTTTGAGCTGACGTCCGTCACGCGGAGATTGGGAGACAGAAAAGAAATTCCGCCGTCAGTGGACTGCGTGAAGTAAATGTCGGTCATGAAGCGCGAGCCGGTAGTGTCATTGCGCGTATCGTAGAAGGAGACGTTGACATCGCCGGTTACCGGATCGACCGAAAGCCAATGGTTGAACCGATCCACCGAGAAGGGAACCTGGTCGGTCATCGGCTGCGGCGGAGACCACGTCGAACCCCGATCATCAGAGAAAGAAAGGAAAATATCGGTAGCACCACCGGCCGTGAGGTCCATCCACGAACAGTACAGCCGGCCGCGGTGCGGGCCATTCGAGCGGTCGGCATCGCAGGCGGGATAGACCAGCGCGCGTCGAGAGAACTCGGCCGGAATGCCGATGTCAAAGGGAATCACCTTCGGAGCAATCGTGATCTGCTGGCCGAAGGTCACGCCGCCATCGAAAGAACGGTTGAAGGCGATGATGTTGTTCACGAAGTCGTTCCATGCGACGTAGAGTTCCCCGTTTGACCCCACAAACGGCACTGCGCCAATGGATCGTCCGGGCCCAGAGGGATCATCCGCACGGGTCACCGTAAACGTCGCGCCATGATCCGAGGAACGCGCCAGGCGAATGCCTCCGCCGGTGCTCCCGCCCGAAGCCGCGTCCCAGGCAATGTAAACGTTGTCGCGGAAGGGGCTCTTCAGGTTCGTATCGGCGGTGATGATCGGCTTGTCGTTGAAGTGGTTCTTGCCAGATTCGAAGGAAAAGAAAGTTGATTCGGGATAGGTTTGCCCGCCATCGGTCGAGCGAGCGACGGTCATTTCCGTGCCGTCAATATTGAGCCCGGCACTCTTGAAATTGCTGAAGAACACTACGATATAACCGTAGAAGACGTTGCCCTGCGTATCGAAAGCGAGCGACGGGTCGGACCCAAACCGGAAACTGTTGGGCCCGCCAATTGCCGGAGGCAACGGCAGGTCCACCCCACCCCAGCTCACCCCGCCATCCGAGGAAAAATACCCGCGCATGGGCAGGCGGAAGATTTCGTTGGAGCCACCGGCAAGGATTTTTGGCCGGGCCGGATTCACAGTAATGAACGTCTCGCTCTGCGGCCCGCACTCATTCGAGACGTCCACATTGGCGCCCACTTGAAGCGAGTGGCCGGGGCCGCTGCCGGGTGAGGCGCCTTGCAGGAGTAGTGTCTGGAGTTTCGCCCACCAAGTCGGGAGATGGGAATTGTTGGACTGTGCCGAGGCAGGCGCAGCCAAACACACCAACGCGAATAGCGCGGCCAGACGGACCAGATTCTTCATGATCAACCTCCCGGGCGACCTGAAGTTAAACTGTGGGGCGGCAACTACTAAACTGGAATTTCCGATTTCAACTTTACGCTTGTACACTTGTTAGCCCCTAATGTAAAGCCCAGATCGCAGAACCCGAGGGCGCGGTCGATTAGCACAGGCACTTTCTGCTGCGCTGGGGCATCCGTTCCCCAGGCGCGCCATGTGGAGAGGCTGCGGGCTGGGATGGTGCGTTGTTGCCAACATTTCATTGCCGGCATGCGGCTTCTCCAATCCAGTCGGCTCAATAGCTCTTCCCGTCTTGTCCGTTCCTGACTCAGCAGTAGCCTAAACGGGAGGCTCGCATTCTGAGCCGAATCCGCACCTTGAAGGAATCCTTCCTCAAACCCTTCCTCCACACCATCTAGCGCAGAGGTTCGAAAGCCCCGCCGTATCATGCCGCACCCGCAGCCTTTTTCTTTTCTCTTCAGAACGAAGGCGTCAGCCTGCCCCGAGTTCGCCGCGAGTCAAACTTGGCGTTTAGCAATTAGGAACTGAAACTGTTCCGCTCCTGTCGCAAAGCCCTTCTTGTGCTAGGTTGTCTACGGTCACAGAACACGGACCCTTTGTGGTACACGGAGCGGCAGATATGAAAAGAATTCTAGCGGCCTTTTCTTTGGCGGTGTTGCTATTCTTATGTGGTCTGGCCGGAAGCGCGGCGGCGCAAACGCGTACCACGGTCTCCGTTCGGCTGGTTGATACACTGAGCAGCGAAAGCAGCCAGCCTGGCGATACCTTCTCGGCCACGCTGGCCGAGCCGCTGATCGTGGGGGACCGTATCGTGGCACAAAAGGGTGCGCGCGTCACGGGCCAGGTGCGCGAGGTGGTCAGCTCCGGTCGGCTGAGCCGCCCGGCGTTGCTGACCATGAGTCTGGACAGGGTCCTGTCACAGTCGAGCCGGTACCCGATAGAGACGGGTGATCTGACCATCAAGGCGAGCTCGCATGCCACGCGGAACCTCCTGATCATCGGCGGCTCCGCGGGCGCGGGCGCTGTGATTGGCGGCGCGGCGGGTGGCGGCAAAGGAGCGGCTATTGGTGCGGCGGCCGGTGCCGGCGCAGGCACCGTGGGCGCGTATCTCACCGGGAAACGCGAAATCGTGCTGCCCTCGGAAACGCTTCTGACGTTTCATGTCACCTCAGTCAAGATCAGCCCGAAAGAACTCTCACGGCTCCAACGCGCTGGACAAGGGGTGGGTAGCGCGCAGGAGAGCGACACATATGGGGGGCGCGACTCGCATTCGACCGTGGCACGGCGGCGTCATCACCGTGAGGACGAAGACGAGGACGAAGATGAAGCGCGCGAGAGGGTTCGTGAGGGTTCGCCCGAGTCTGAAACAATTATCTTCACCAGGCAGGAACGCGTTATCGTAACCGACTGGTTCCGCACAGGCCGCGGCGACCTGCCGCCTGGCCTAGCCAAGCGCGATCGCTTGCCCCCAGGGCTCGAGAAACACTTGCGCGAACGCGGCTCACTCCCACCGGGGCTGCAAAAGCGAATGCAGCCGCTGCCGTTCGAGCTTGAGCGGCAGTTGCACCGGCTGCCCACTGGCTACCGCCGAGTAGTTATCGGCGGCAACGTTATCCTGATGAACGAAGAGACGTCAGTCGTCTACGACATCATTCGAGACGCGATCCCATAGTCGCCAGCAGGAAGCGAGTCTAGCCCCGCACATTTGCAGCAGCGCTTGGTCAAGACCGGCGGACGGCTGGTGAAACATGCGCGTTATTACTGGCCGCTGCTGGCCGAAGGGCAGCTCACGCGTTTTGGCAGCATGCTGCGAAGGATCGCGGTGCTGCAGCTGCCGAACGGGTAGCGAACCAGGACAGACAGCGAATCGAGCCCTCAGAAGTCATCCAGGGAGAACAAGTGTCGGCGGCCAGGCAGGTTGGAGGCGAGAAAACCAAACAAGTCAGCGAAACTGCCAAACGAGTCGCGATGCAACCCGAGGGCGGCTATGTCGATCTGAACTTGACACGAAAGGGCGGCACGCGTAGGGTTTCGCGCAGAGATAAAGCTGAAATCGGAAATTCCGGTTCCGAACGAACTTCTGATCTTGGCAAAAGGAGCCAACAATGAGAACTCGTTCAGGCCTACTGGTAGTCTGCGTCATTGCAGCTTTCCTCATGTCTTCCATCTCAGCGTTTTCGCAAGTGACGACTGCACAAGCCCAACTGAACGGTTCCGTGCGCGACCAAAGCGGCGGCGCGATTGTCAAAGCCTCGATCACCCTGCGTGACGTGGACACCAACCGCGTCTCCACGGCTGTTTCGAACGATGTTGGTTATTACATCTTGCCGAACCTGCCTCCCGGGCGGTACGAGCTGACGGCCGAGTACACTGGATTTGGCAAGTACACGCAGACCGGGATTGTGCTGAGCGTGGGACAAGTCGCCACGATTGACATCACGCTGAAGGTTGCGGGGGCGGGCGAGAAAATAGTCGTCACCACGGAAACACCCATCATCGAGCCCACGCGCACGGAAGTAAGTCAAGTGATTGATACAACGCAGATTGTGGCCCTGCCCATCAATGGCCGGCTTTTCACCGATTTCGCTCTTCTTAGCCCCGGCGTCGCGACCGGCCGGACCAGCCTTCAGTCCACGTTTACGGACCCGACGGTCACGCGAATTTCCTTCGGCGGCCAGCGCGACCTGAACAACAGCGTGACCGTGGATGGGGCTGACAACATAAACACGTCGACCGGATCGCAGCGGGCGACGCCCTCGCAGGAAGCGGTCAGCGAATTTCGCGTCGTAAACAACAGCTTCGGGGCCGACTATGGCCGGGCGCTGGGTGGCATCGTGAACATTGTCACGAAGTCGGGCACGAACGATTTCCACGGCTCGATCTACGATTATCTGCAGAATAGTGCGACCAACGCAAAGTCCATCCTGACCCTGTCCGGGTTCAACACACTCCGCCAGAACCAGTTTGGCGCGACGCTCGGCGGCCCGGTCCGTGAAGACAAGACGTTCTTCTTTGCGAATTACGAAGGGCAGCGGCGGGCGCAATCACCGACCTACCCCGCGGTCCTCATCCAGAATATTGATGGCTGCAATGGTAATTGTCCCAGCAGTTCTCTCGCAGGCACAATCGACTTCGTGAAGAAGAGCTTCGGGATCGCGCCAGAGAGTCTGAATGTTTTGAAGACCGCCGATATCGATAACGGGTTCGTTAAGGTGGACCACCAATTCAACAACACAAACCGACTTTCTGTTCGCTATTCCGTCCAGGATGCGACCGATTTGAACATGCTGGTCGGCGAGACGCTCGATGGAGGCGGCATTGGCGCGCCGAGCAGCGGCCGCAACGGCCTCCTTCGCGACCAGGCGCTGGTCGGCACTTGGACCTCGCAATTCAAGCCGACTTTCGTGAATTCCATGCTCGTGCAATGGGCCCGCCGCAACTACGGCTTCCCCGGCGTCACCGGGGAACCCAACCTGGATGTCCCGAACCTTCTCCTCTTCGGTCACAACTTTGGCGCTTTTGATCGTTACAACGAATCCCGGGTGCAGTTCTCCGACACGCTTTCCTGGGTCAAAGGCAAGCATTATGCGAGATTCGGCTTTGACACCAATTACATCCGGAACTTTGTAATCTGGCCAGGATTCACGCCTTCCCGGGACATCTTCCCGAGCTTGCCGGACTTTCTGGCATCCGCCCAGCCGAACTGGGGCAACCCGACCGGCAATACCCCATGCCCGCCTCCCCTCCCTCCCCTTCCTCCGCCTTGCATTGTGGCCTTTTTCTGGGGCGCGCCGGTCGGCCCCGGCCCGATTGACCACACGAAGTCCTCACCGCCCGTACCGACAACGTGGCAGAATGCCTTCCGGCCGGACCAAGCGCAGAACTTTTTTGTCAGTCTCAACCACAGTTACTATGGTTTCTTCGCCCAGGATCAGTGGCGCCTCACTCCGAAGCTAACCCTGAACTATGGCTTGCGGTATGACTTTGAGGCGGGACTCGGTTTCTTCGTGGATCCGGATTATCACAGCGTCCAACCGAGAGTCGGATTCGCTTACTCGCCCGATTCGAAGACCGTCATCCGCGCCGGCTACGGAATTTTTTACGACAAGTACACCCTTACGTTCTTCTTTGTTTCGGGCCCGCAGCGGCCGCTGAATTACCCTGGCTTGCCGTTCTCGAACAACATGAACACAGGGACATGGCTTATCAACAGCATGTTCCTTGCACCTGTCCCGTGCGGCGGCTCTAATTGCCCGGCGGGGACAGTTCCACTTCCGACGATTCAGCAGGCGTTTGAAAACCTGATCACTGCGGGGTCTTTCCCGGTGAACTTCTCCAATTTCCAGGGCGGCTCAGTCGTGGATAGGAAGCAACGCCATCCGTATTCCGAGCAATTCAGTCTGGAGATTGACCGCGAGATTGGAAAGGGACTCTCCGTGAGTGCCGGATACTTGTTCGTGGCGGGGCACAAGCTCGTCCGGCCGGCAAATCTGAATGTTGCCCCCCACATTGGGACCCTCCCGAACGGGAAGTTTTTGTACAACTTCGCGCTGCCCGTCCAATTCCCAGGCTCAGATCCAAACCTGTCCAAAGGCTCCGGGGGGATCTTCTATTTCACCGACTCCAGCGGAAACTCGGTCTACCACGGTTTGACGTTTCAGGCGACCGAAAAGGCCGGCAAATATTTCCGCCTCAACGCAAACTACACGTTCTCGAAGACGCTCGATGACGGTACGTTCCTCGTATTCGTCAGCACGCCGCAGTCACTTGAGCAAAGGAACCTGGAGCGCGCCGTATCGAACCAGGATGTCCGCCACCGGTTTGTGGCCAACTTCGTGGCCGATGGGCCGGAGAATTCATTCCTGCGACACCTCGAACTCAGCAGTATCGTCACCGTGCAGTCGCCGCGGCCGTTCACAATCTTCGTCGGATTCGACGCCAATAACGATGGCAACCCGGTGACCGACCGAGTCGGTCTCTCGGCGCGCAATACCTACCGTGGCGATAGCCTTGGTTCCGTGGATGTCCGCCTTTCGCGCATGGTCCACGTCAGCGAACGCTACCGGTTGCAGTTGGCGGTGGACGCTTTCAATCTGTTCAACCGGCCAAATGTGGACGAAGTTTTTTCCGTCTACTTCGCACCGGACTTCGTCGGCCCTGTTCCCAAACACTACAAGGACGGCGTCCAGGGCGCCCTGCCCGGATTCGGCGCCCCGCGAACGGTCTTTAATCCACGGCAATTCCAATTCTCGGCTAAGTTCGCGTTCTAGGGCGCATGCTTTCCGCGCGCGTGGCAGGCCAGCGCTTGCGAAGTATAAGTGAAGTGGCCCGGAGCGCTTGCTGTCGCTTTGGGCGGCCTTCGCCGAACTCGCCGGCTCACACTCTCGATACATTCCTGAATGCGCTGTTCTAAAGGACTCCCGGCTGACTTGGATTGATCCTAAATTTGTCATAGCTGCAATCCGGGGTGAAGGCGCAAACAACTGTGCTTGAAATTACGTGCATTTAATTTGCCAGCTTCGCCTTGGTTGCTTTCCTGCTTCTCCCTGTCGCTTTGGTGGTGGTAAGGCGAATCCGGGAGCAGCTTTCGCTGCGCACCGGTTTCAACGCCCTTGGGCGAGTGGCTCTGGACAAACAGCCGCATAGCAACCCGGACGATGCATGAGGGTTGGCGTAACACGCCCGCTCGTCTTGCGAAATTAACGACCTTCCTGTGCAGCCTTTGCCGAGCCTCCGTGCCGGATGACAGAAAGGATCTCGGAAACCGGGGCGCTTTTCGGCAGGAAGCCGTCAGCCCCGTGCTTCGCTGCGGTGTTGCGGTAGGTCTCCCCATCCACGGCCGACAGCATGATAACCTTCGTCCCCGGCAGCGAGGCTTTGATGCGCCGGTTGCTTCTAGGCCGTCCAGGCCAGGCAAGTCAATGTCCATCAGCACAACATCGGGTTTGAGTTGTTGGGCAAGCCGTACGACCTCTTCTGCATCGCTTGCTTGGCCGGCCACGTTCACATCCCACGCCACCTCTAAGATTTGGCGCATGAACGTGCGAAATGCAGGGCTTCCGTCTGCGAGTAAGACCTTCATAGAACCACCTTCCGGGCTGGGACAAGCCTGAAGAAAAGTACAGGCCGTCTACGATGATAACAGCTAGAGGACTTACTTCAAAAAACTAGGCGTTGGCAGCTCAGGCAATCTGACCGAAACCCGTCAGCCCTCGGCCGCTCCGGTAGCGCCAGCGTTTCGCCTCTTACCCAAGACGCCCAGGACGCCGCAAAGCCGCCAGCAAAGCGCAATGACTGCACCGGGTATCGCTT
>Ga0209158_1002564_pt1 | contig 11056 bp, 9 predicted proteins | sample GraSoiAngelo_140_FD_185897 | JGI IMG/M metagenome (GOLD analysis project Ga0209158, IMG submission 185897) | Grasslands soil microbial communities from the Angelo Coastal Reserve, California, USA - 14_0929_12_30cm (SPAdes) (version 2) | ecosystem: Environmental > Terrestrial > Soil > Grasslands ...
CGAGACCCTGCGCAGCAGGATCGAACACGGTCTCGCCCTCGACATCGTCGGCGCGGGATTCATCGGATGCGAGGTCGCCGCCGTGGCGCGGCAGAAAGGATGCGAGGTCCGGCTCTTCGAGGCGCTTGCCCAGCCCTTGCTCCGGGTGCTGGGCGCCGAGGGCGGCGGGTACCTCGCCGATGTTCACCGTGGCCACGGCGTCGACTTGCGGCTGGACGCTCAACCCCCGCATGACGCCGACCTCGTCGCCGTGGGGTCGATGCCACGCACCAAGCTCGCCGAGCGTGCGGGGCTCGAGATCGACCGCGGCGTCGTGGTCGACGACCAAGGCCGGACCTCGGAGCCCGGCGTCTTCGCGGCCGGAGATGTGACGCGTTTCTTCCATCCGCTGTTCGAGACGCGGATTCGCGTCGAGCATTTCCAGACTTCGCAACGGCAGGGATTCGCCGTCGGTCGCGCGATGGCTGGTCAAGGACAGCCGTTCGCTGAGGTTCCGTGGTTCTGGTCCGACCAGTACGACTTGAACCTTCAGTACGCCGGAGCGGGACTCCCCTGGGACGAGACCGTCGTACGCGGTGACCTCGCCAGGGCACCGTTCACGGTCTTCTATCTCAGCGCGGGACGAATGATCGCCGCCGCCGGGGTCAACGACCACCACACCGTCGCCCGCGCGCGGCGTCTCATGGAGGCGCACCAGGAGGTCACTCGGCAGCAGCTGGCCGATCCGATGTTTGATCTGAGGCGAGCCCTTGCCTGAGCTTCGGCGCAAGCCCATAGACGATGCGCTCGGTCAGACCCCAGACACGGCTCTCCTCATGGGCGAGATACCGGAACCGCCAGGGATCGTCTGACACCAGCCACGCGCTGTCGTCGAGGAGACGGTCCAGCGTGATCGCCAGAATGCCTTCGAGCTCGCTTGGGTCGTGCACGAAGGATTCGACCGGGTCCGGCAGATAGGCGACGAAGGGCACTACCGAGAAGTTTGTGACGGCCGCGTAGATCATGTCGCCCGCGCCCAGCGGCACCAGGCGGCCTAGCGGAACGCCAATCTCCTCGAAGACCTCTCGCTCCGCCGCCTGCCAGGCCGACTCCCCGGGATGGACGCCTCCGCCGGGCAGAGCGACCTGTCCAGGGTGGTCGCGGAGGTCGCCTCGGCGGCGGACGAACGGGACCATCCAGTGGCCTTCCGCCTTGTGGCGGTAGAGGACGAAGACGACCGCGGCCGGCCTAGCCCCCTTTCTGAACTCGCCCCAGCCGTCGACCGGCTTGAAAAGGTGCGCGAGGCGGCCCAGAAATGGGTCGCCGATCTGGCTCATGGGAGCCGGTAAGCTAGGAAAGGTAGCTGGCCATGATTGACCACACCAACAGCCGCATCGAGCAGCAGCAGAGGGTCCTCCGGCGGGAGAAGCGCCGCAGGTACGCCTTCCAGCGGATGCTGCGGGCCACCGACCGGGTGCTCTGGCGCCTCGAGGAGATGAATCGGGACGGCGTCCGCACGGTGCCTAAGCGAGTCCGTGTCGAGATCCGCGAGGTGGTAGAGACGATGCCGATCCACGTCGCCGAGCCGCTGCGGGACAGCGCCCAGGTCCAGGACATGCTGGACGGCATGTTCGAGATCCAGGAGCGCCTTTTCAGGTGGCGCTATCCCGATTGGCATGACTTCGATCCCGAGGACGGCGAGCTGGACGTCGTAGCTTCCTAGGTTCCGCTGGCGGCGGTCAGGAACAGGTCGGTGGCGAAGGCGGTCAAGAATCCCGCCAGCAGCCCCCACGCGAAGGTGGTCGGGGTGCTGATCCGGCGGCCAAGACTGAACAGCTCGTTCAGCACGTAGAGCAGCGCGCCGGCGGCGACCGCCAGGAACGCGATCGAGAAGTAGCTCGAGTTGGCCAGGTAGCCGATCCACGTGCCCAGGAATGTAGGGCCTCCGCCGATCAGTCCCGCCAGGCCCAGAAAACCCCACGAGGCCTTGTTTGTGTCGGTCGTCATCGGGGCCGCGATGCCGAAGCCCTCGGTGATGTTGTGCAGCGCGAAGCCGACCGCCAGCACGCCCGTGAACGCGATTGCCCCAACGTGGGCCGATTCGCCGATCGCCAGCCCCTCCGACAGATTGTGCAGGCCCAGGCCAGTGGCGATCGCCAGTGAAAGCGACCGCGCGCTCGGGTTCGGGTGATCGTGGCGCAGGTGGCTGAAGACTGTGCGGTTGAAGTAGACAAGCCCCAGCAGTCCGACGGCGATTCCGGCGGCGAAGATGGCCGCCATGGCCACAAACGGTCCCGCGTGACCCTGCCCGACCGCGACCTCCACCGGTCCCGCGGCATGAGTGAGGATGTCCCACAGCAGAAAGACGAGGATGCCGGTCGCGAACGCGTTCAAGAATCCCTGCACAGGCTTCGGCAGGCCGCGCATGCGCGCGACGGGAAGGCCGAGGAAGATGGTGGCGCCCGCCACCGCACCCAAAGCCACAGCGGTCCATTGGCTCATAGTTGTCGACAAGGGTTAGTACGCATAAAACATGCAGTTAGTCCAGTCTAACAACGCAACTCGCGGGCCTTCTGAGGTGGTCTCCCGCTACCTGGAGGCCATCTACTACATGTGGTCCGAGAACGAGCCGCTGCGCAGCGCTCGGCTCGCGGACTGGCTCGGCGTCAGCCGCCCGACCGTCGCCGTAGGCCTCCGCCGGATGACTCGCGATGGTCTGGTCCGGATGAACGGCCGTAAGGAGATCGAGTTGACCGCCGCCGGCATGAGCGCGGCGGAATCGATCGTGCGTCGCCACCGGATCATGGAGCGCTGGCTGACGGACGGGCTCGGCCTCGACTGGGTGACAGCCGACGCCGAGGCGGCGCGTTTGGAGCACGCCGTGTCCGACATCGTCGAGAGGCGGTTGTACGAGGTGCTCGGCCGGCCGGCCACATGCCCGCACGGCAACCCGATCCCGGGCTACTCCGAGGCGTCGCCGCGCGAGATGAGGGTCTCCTCACTGCCATCCGGTGCCCGAGCTGCGATCACGCGAGTGTCCGAAGTCGCTGAGCGGGAGGCGCCGCTGCTACTCGCATACCTGGACCAACGCGACCTTACTCCGGGCCGGGAGGTCAGCATCCTCGAGGTCGATGACGTCGGCAGGACGCTTCGCGTGCGCGTCGCCGACAAGGACGTGACCCTCAGTCACGAGACCGCATCGAAAATCTGGGCGGTCTCGCTGGCGAAGGAGCAACCCCAAGGACACTAGACCGGCTGCGGTGACGCACAGAAGGCGCACCGTCGAGCACCGACCGGTATCTCGCTGAGGCACTCAGTGCATTTCTTGGTCGTCGGGTCAGCGGGCGGTTCCTTACGCGAGCGCGCGAGCAGCGCTCCGTATGGGACCACGACGAAGAAGTAGATGACCGCGGCGATGATCAGGAACGCCAGAATCGCGTCAATGAAGTCGCCGTACAGAAACCTCGCGTTGTTGATCGTGAAGTAGAGGCTGGCCAGGTCGGGCTTGCCGCCTATCGCAGCGATCAGCGGCGTCACCAGGTCTTTCACGAAGGCGGTGATGACAGCGCTGAAAGCGACGCCGATCACGAAGGCGATCGCGAGATCGACCACGTTGCCGCGGAGCAGAAACGCCTTGAAGCCGCGCATTGTCCTTCTCCCCTTTACGACACCGACAAAACGACTTTTCCGAACTGCTCCGCCGCGTCGAGTCGCGCGAGCGCGGCCTGCACCTCAGACAACGGATAGACCTCGTCGACCACCGGCCGCAGGCCTTCGTCAATCGCATCGAGCACGGCCTGGAACTCGCCCACGTTTCCCATCGTCGAGCCCAGCAGGTCCATCTGGCCCCAAAAAAGACGTGGCATCGTGATCTCTGCCCTGACTCCGGACGTCGATCCGCACAGCACGACGCGGCCTCCCAGGACGACAGACCGCATCGACTCGCCGAGCGTCGCGGGTCCGACGTGCTCGAAGACGACGTCCACGCCACCGTTCGTTGCCTCACGCACCGCCTTGCTGAAGTCGCTCGATTCGAACACGGCCTCGGCACCGATCTCCAGCGCTCGCTTGCGCTTGGCCTCGGAACGGCTTGTCGCGAAGACGCGTGCGCCCAGGTGCTTGGCGATCCGGATCGCGGCCACCGCGACTCCGGCGCCGGCGCCGACGACGAGGACCTTCTCTCCACGCTGCAGCCGCGCCCGCGTGGTCAGCATCCGCCAGGCGGTCAGGAAGGTCAGCGGAAAAGCGGCGGCCTCCTCCCACGAGAGCCCTTTCGGCTTGCGAAAGACGTTGCGCGCGTCGACGTGGAACAGCTCGCACGCCGTGCCGTCGGAGTGCTCGCCGATGACGCCGAATCTTGCGCACCTGACGTTCTGACCCGAGCGGCACCACTGGCACTCCCAATCGCATAACACGGGGTAGACGACCACTTCGGCCCCTGGCCGCCACGACGGGTCGCTGGACGCGTGGATGACGCCCGCGCCGTCGGCGGCGATGACCTGAGGCGGGGTCACGCGCTGCGCGCCATGCGCCATGAAAAGGTCGAGATGGTTGATCGAGGCACCACGCATCTCGATCGCCACGGCACCTGGCGCCGGTTCGGTTCTGGGCCGCTCCCGAACTCGCACCCCAGCTGGGCCGATCGGCTCTTCGAACACGGCGGCCCGACCCTGGCTCAAAACGGCGGTCTCGGTTGCTCGGGAAGGGGTCATTTGCGAAACTTAACCAAAACTAGGGCAGGTCGTTGGGGCAATAAACCTACGGTGATGATCTCCGTTCTCAAGGCTATGCGGGTTTTTGCTTTTCTTGTCTCCCTTGCGACTTTGCTTTCCTTTGCGCTGTTCGCGCACGGGCTTTTGTTTGCGCTGCCCGCGCAGGCACACTCGGCGCTGCCTCCCGGTCATGCGCCCGGCAAATACGAGCGTTGGTCGTACCCGAATCAGATCAGCTATGGCCCACTCGAGGAAGGGACCGGCAATGTCCACGAGGCGGCTTCTCCGGGCGCATTCATGACGCTTCCGTTCATGGGGGCCCACTACATCACCTCGATCTTCGACCACTGTGGGCCCAACTACAACGTCAGCGGACGGATCTGCCGCTACGACGGCGTAGTCGCCTCGGCCAGGGTCGGTGGACCCGATCCCGGATTTGGCGCCGGCTACGCACAGACTCCCGGCCTGCAGGACTACCTCTACTACTCCGGCCACGATGGCTACGACTACGGCCTCTACTACGAGCCGGTCGCCGCCGCGGCGCCGGGTCGGGTCATCCTGGCGAACTGGCTCGTGCCCGGCTGCCACACCTGTTTGAGCGGGCAGACGGTGGAGATCGACCACGGCAATGGCCTCGTGACCTTTTACGGCCACTTGTCGCACATCGGCGTGGCCAAGGGCCAGTACGTCTCGCGCGGCCAGGTCATCGGGATCTCCGGCAGCACGGGGACGGCAACGGGCCCGCACCTGCACTTCGGAGTCTACCGCCTGAACGGCGGTGGCCCGGTCGACCCTTATGGCTGGTCGGGCGGTGGCGCCGATCCGTACAGCAGGGACCTGGGCGACCTGTGGATCGGTGGCTCGCCGCGGTTCGCATCGATCCCGATGCCGACCGTCACGCTCACCGCCACCTCGACGCCGGACAATCCATCGACGATTCACGTCGTCTGGAAGAGCCCTGCCAGCGCCCGCTTCACCGTCTACTTCGTCACCGAGGACGGCGTCCAGCACAGCTGGCGCAGCAGCCAGGGCAACAGCTCCGCGACGTTCCAGGGCAAGGTCGGTCAGACCTACTGGTTCTGGGCAAGCGCGACTTCCAGCCTGGGCTGGACGGGCGGCGGCGGCTCGGACGTGATCTTGGTGCCCCATCTGGTCCACGGGGAAGCCAACTAAGACCTCCGGCTAGACTCCACTCGGTGATCGCCGAGGCGCTCAAGGGCAAGACCATCCTGGTCACCGGCAGCACCGGCTTCCTCGGCAAGTCGATCGTCGAGAAGTGCCTGCGGTCGGTCCCTGAGATCGCCCGCATCCACCTCGCCATTCGCTCGAGCGCGCGGCGACCGGCCTCCGAGCGCCTCGAACGCGAGGTTCTCTCGAGCCCCGCGTTCAGGCGGCTGAAGGAAGAGCTGGGCGAAGACGCCTTCGCCAAGCTCGCGGCGCAGAAGCTTGATGTGATCGAGATCGACCTCGGCCGCGACGGCCTTGGTCTCACGGACGAGGCTCGCGATCAGATTCGCGCCTGCGACGTCGTCATCCACTCCGCGGCGGCCGTCGAGTTCGACAATCCCGCAGATCTCTCGGCGCAGACCAACCTGCTCGGCGCGGCGCGCCTGGTCGAAACGCTGAAGGCCAGCGGCGCCCGCCCTCACCTCGTGCACGTGTCGACCGCGTTCGTGGGTGGGATGCTGCGCGGCGTCGTCCGCGAAGAGTCACCGCTCGACCCTGGCCTCAACTGGCGACACGAGGCTCAGGTCCTGTCAAGCCTGCGCGGGCCAGTGGAGGAGGAATCGCGCAAGCCCGAGGTCTTGCACCGGCTTCGGCGGGAGGCGACGTCGCGAATGGGGCCGGCGGGCACGCCCGCGGTAGCGCGAGCGACAGAGCGCCTGCGCGATCGTTGGGTGAAAGATCGCCTCGTCGAGCGTGGCCGCGTCCACGCGAACTCGATGGGCTTCTCGGACATCTACTCGTTCACGAAGGCGATGGCCGAGCATGCGGTCGTAGAGCTTCACGGTGACATCCCGCTGTCGATCGTCCGGCCGTCGATCATCGAGAGCGCGCTGGCCGAGCCGTTTGCGGGCTGGCTCGAGGGATTCCGGATGGCGGAGCCGCTGATTCTTGCATTCGGGCGCAACATCCTTCGTGATTTCTCAGGCCTCCCGGACTCGCTGCTCGACGTCATCCCGGCCGACTTCGTGGTCAACACGGTGCTTGCGGTGGCCGCGAATCCACCGCCAGACGCAAAGCCACGCGTTTATCACGCGGCCTCGGGCAGTCGGAATCCGCTTCGCTTCCGCCGCATTGTCGACGAGGCCCGCACCTACTTCACCGAGCATCCGCTGCGCGACCGCTACGGGCAAGCGATCGGTACGCCTTCGTGGACGTATCCAACTCGCCAGGAGATGGCGACGCGAGCGCGCACGGCGCTGCGAGTGGTCGAGGCGGCGCAGTGGTTCGTCGAGCGGCTGCCTCTCGGCGCGAGCATCGCCGAGGTGTCGGACGACCTCAACGCGGAACGCGAGCGGCTCGAGCGCGGCGTCAACCTCATCCAGCTCTACGGCGTGTACACGGAGGTCGACTGCATCTTCGACACGCGCAACGTCACCGCCCTGTGGGAGACGACGCCGGCGGCGGAGCGCAAGACGTTCCCATTCGATCCCGCGCTGTACGACTGGACGCACTACTTCCAGGACGTCCACTTTCCGACCGTCGTCCGCATGTCGCGGGCGGAGACGGCCGCCCGCAGAGGCCAGCAGCCCAGCGGCAGCACGGCGCCGAAGGCGGAAGCCAGCTCGGTGCGGTCGGCGATCGAGCGGCGCGCCGGACGCGGCGACGTGCTGGCAGTGTTCGACGTCGATGGCACGCTCGTGGAGACCAACGTTGTCGAGTACTTCTTGTGGATGCGCTTGCGCGCCCAACCGCTCGAGGAGTGGCCGGCGTTCATGGTGGACATCCTCCGCAAGGGGCCACGATGGCTCTACCTCGAGCGCAGGTCGCGCGCCGAGTTTCAGCGCAGCTTCTATCGCGAGTACGACGGCCTCGACCCCGAGGTGATGAAGCGGCTGGGGCGGGAGGCGCTCGACGCGGTGACGCTGCGCCGCATCTACCCGGCCGGGATGCGCCGTATCCGCGAGCACAAGCGCGCGGGTCATCGCGTTCTGCTGTTGACCGGTGCGCTGGATGTTGTGGTCGAGCCGCTCGCGGAGCTGCTCGACGTCGAGGTCGATTGCGCTCACCTGCTGATCAAAGATGGGCGACTGACCGGCGATCTCCAGTCGCCGCCGCCCGCGGGCGAGGCTCGCTCCGCGCTACTCGAGGAGTACGCGGGGCGAAACGGAGTCGTGCTCGCGGAGAGCTTTGCCTACGCGGACTCGCTTTCCGACCTGCCGATGCTCGAGCTTGTCGGCACGCCGGTCGCCGTCAACCCCGACGCGCGCCTGTCCCAGGTCGCCGGCCAGCGTGGCTGGCGGGTCGAACGGTGGCGGATGGCGCCGGGCAACTGGCGCCTGCCGATGCCCGATCCGCGCTCCCCCGAATACAGGGAAGCAGTCAGGCGATGAGATTCGCAAACTTGACCTCCCCATCTGCTGGGGAGGTCGGCGAACTCTTCCCCATTCATGGGGAAGTACCGACCGGAGGTCGGGGATGGGGCCGCCGGGTGGGGCGTAGTTGCTAGCGATCACCTACGTCCGCTCAATCCCCGCGTTCGCGGTCGTCAAGGCCGCGGGTGGCCGGCCCGACGTCGCGACCAGCGCGCTGTCGATGCTCAAGCTTGGCGACGTGCCGGAGCCCACGCTGCCCGGCGCGCGACTGGCTTCGCGTGATGCCGAACCTTGCCGGCATCTGCGGTTCCGACCTGGCGGCGATCAGCGGCCACATCTCGCTTTACCTCGACCCGCTGACGAGCTACCCGTTCGTGCCAGGACATGAGGTCGTTGGCGTGCTCGACGACGGTTCGCGCGTCGTGGTCGAACCCGCGCTCGGGTGTGTCGTCCGCGGCATCGATCCGCCGTGTCCGCGCTGCGCCGAGGGCCGGCCCGGGCTGTGCTACAACGTGACCGACGGCCCGATCGAGGTCGGACTGCAGACCGGCTACTGCGCCGACACCGGCGGAGGTTGGGGAGAGGTGCTGGTCGCTCATCCCTCCCAGATCCACGCCGTGTCGGACAAGCTGTCCGACGAGGCCGCGGTGCTGGTCGAGCCGCTCGCGTGCTGCATCCACGCCGTGTTGCGTGGCGGCGCCACCAAGGACGACATCGTGGTTGTTTCGGGCGCCGGAACCATCGGGTTGCTGACCATCGCAGCGGTGAAGGCGTTCACGCCGCCGAGGCGGTTGATCGCGATCGCCAAGCATCCGACGCAGCGCGACCTCGCAAGCATGCTCGGCGCGGACCAGGTCGTCGCGCCGGCCGACGTTTTTCAGCGCATTCGGTTTGCAACCGGCGCCCGGAGGCTCGATTCGATGAGCAAGTCGTTGCTCCTGGGCGGTGCCGACGTCACCTTCGAGTGCGTAGGTCGCGCTGACAGTCTCAACGACGCGGTCCGCTTCACGCGCGAAGGCGGCACGGTCGTTGCTGTCGGGATGCCGGGCGAGGAGAAGGTCGACTGGGCGCCGATCTGGCAGCGCGAGCTGACCGTGATGGGCGCATACGCCTATGGGAACGAGCCGAAACGCAAAGGCCGCAAGACCTTCGATCTTGCGCTCGAGGCCGCGCCCGAGCTGAATCTCGACGAGCTCACCGGTCCGTTGTTCGGCCTCGGCGAATACCGCGACGCGATCGCCTACGCGATGAGCGTGGGGCGCCTGGGGGCCGTGAAGGTCGCGTTTGATCTGCGACGATTGAGGGCCTAGATGCCCCGCCCTGGCGCAGTCATCGAAGTCGACCGCAACACGCCGCCGGTGCTCTTTCACTTCGGCGAAGGAATCCGGCTGGAAAAGATGCCGTTCGGGTCGCGCATCGTCTATCCGCCCGACCCGCTCGAGCCGATCGCGCACCCCGAGCGCGCGATCAAGCGCGCGCTGGCCAAACCTCTCGAGGACGATCCGCTGAAGTCACTCCTGCGGCGCGGCATGAAGCTCACGATCGCGTTCGACGACCTTTCGCTGCCTCTGCCTCCGATGGCGGCGCCTGACGTACGCCAGCTGGTGATGGAGGAGGTCATCGATATGGCGGCGGAGGCCGGCATCGATGACCTGCACATCATCGCCGCGCTAGGTCTCCACCGGCGGATGACGGAAGACGAGCTGCGCCACATCGTCGGCGAGCGCATTTTCAGCACGTTCCACCCGGATCGTCTCTATCAGCACGACGGCGAGGACACCGAGAACAACGTCTACATCGGCAAGACGGCGGAAGGTGAGGAGGTCACGCTCAACCGCCGCGCTGCGGAGTCGGACCTGGTCGTTTACATCAACCTCACCCTGGTGCCGATGGACGGCGGGCACAAGTCGATGTCGACCGGGCTCGCCTCGTTCCGCAGCATCCGCGCGCATCACAACGCCAAGACGTTGCTTGCCTCGCGCTCTTATATGAATCCGCCCGATTCGGCGCTGCATCATTCATGCATCCGCCAGGGCCAGATCATCGAAGACACCGTACGGGTCTTCCACATCGAGATGACGGTGAACAACCACGCGTTTCCCGCGATCGCCAACTTCATGCAGAAGCGCGAGACCGATTGGACCCCTCAGGACCAGGCGATGTTCCTCGCCACCAAGCAGATGACTGACCTCGCGCCGGCCGCATTCAAGCGCAACGTCTTTCACGCAATGCGCGCGCCTTACGGGCTCACCTCAGTACAGGCCGGGCAGGTCGACGCCGTGCATGACAAGACGCTGGACGCAGTGCGCAAGCAACTGACGGTAACCGTCGAGGGCCAGACCGACATCGTGACCCTTGGGGTGCCATACCTCGGGCCCTACAACGTCAACTCGGCGATGAACCCGATCCTCGTCGTGTGCATGGGCCTCGGGTATCTCTTCAACTTCTACCGCAACAAGCCCGTGCTGCGAAAAGGCGGCGTGCTGATCCTCACTCACCCCTGCCGCTACGAGTTCGACGCGGTCCAGCACCCGAGCTACATCGACTACTACGACGAGGTCCTGGCCGACACCACCGACCCAGTCGAGATCGAGAAAAAGTACGAGATGCGGTTCGCCGAGGACCCATGGTTCCGGCAGCTCTACCGAAAATCACACGCCTACCACGGCATCCATCCTCACTATGCCTGGATTTGGGCAGCCCACGCGATGGACCACGCGGGCGATGTCATCTTCGTCGGCGCCGACCGCGACGTCGTCCATCGCCTCGGCTTCAAGTGCGCCACCACGTTGGAGGACGCGTTCGAGATGGCGGAGCAAACCGTCG
>Ga0209158_1002569_pt1 | contig 11044 bp, 17 predicted proteins | sample GraSoiAngelo_140_FD_185897 | JGI IMG/M metagenome (GOLD analysis project Ga0209158, IMG submission 185897) | Grasslands soil microbial communities from the Angelo Coastal Reserve, California, USA - 14_0929_12_30cm (SPAdes) (version 2) | ecosystem: Environmental > Terrestrial > Soil > Grasslands ...
GACAGAATCCGAAACCACAATGTCGGAGAGTACGGACCCTTCCTGTCCGCGGTCGAAAGACAGGCGATGATGACCATTTCAACCGGGGTGCAGGCCGTCTCGGAAGGCAACTACGGCCGCACCGACGCAGCGATGTGGTATGTGGACAAGATCGTGCAGACCTTCAGTCGGAAATTACCAGGTTCGATTCCAGAGATGATGCCTGATCATGGCTGCTTTACGATCGCCTGGACCAGCTACGGCATCGTGCTTCCGCTCATCCAGCATGTCTTCGGCATTCAGCCGGATGCGGTGAACAAGACCGTTGTCTTTGATCCTCATTTGCCTTCCGGTTGGGAGAATATGAGCATCGAAGATCTTCCTGTGGGAAGCAACATTGTGTCTTTTTGGCGCGCAAAGACCGGCAGGGGAATTGAATATGGGCTCGAAGCCAAAGAGAACGGATGGAATTTCGTCTTAAGAGGGGACGCTCTGTCGGGCGTCGCGTATTACTTGAACGGCAGACGGGTTTCTTCTACCTCCTCTGGAATCCGTATGAGCGGAAGGAAGAATCACGTGTTGGTGGTTCAACATTAGATGCGAGTCAAACTCTTCCAAACCGTTCGACGGGGCGGTGATCGCCCTAAGGGAAGCGGAGTGTTGTCCCCCTGACGGGGCACGAACTGTCGTCCACCACTAGGCGGCCTCACTATACCGGTACGTGCGCATGGCGATCACCCGGATAAACGAGTTCCAGGCCAAGCCGGACAAAGCCGCGGCGCTCTGCGACTTTCTTCGCTCGATCATTGCGCGCATCATTGACGCTCCGGGCTGCCGTTCGTGCGAGCTGCTGGTCCAGCGCGACGATCCGACTCGTCTGGCGATCATCGAGGTATGGGACAGCGTCGACGCTCATCAAGCGTCCGTGTCACGGATTCCGCCCGCCCTGCTGCAGCAAGCGCAGACCCTTCTCGCCGGCCCAGCACAGGGCGCCTACTATCATCCCGTGTCGGGGGAGGCCGCCTAAATCGCCGACGAGCCATGGGGAATGCGGGAGTTCTCCATCGCGACGCCCGACGGTCACCGAATCAGGATCGGCCACAGCATCGGGGCCCAGCCCTGGCGCCTCCGAGCGAAGTCCGTACTCACACCAAACCACAACGCAAGGCGAGACCGCGATGAAGCTTTATACGCAACTGAACTTCGGCGGGAATTGCGAAGAGGCGTTCCGCTTTTATGAAAAGCATCTTGGCGGCAAGATTACGATGATGATGAATCAGAGCCAGGCACCACGCGCGCCTAGTGGAGCGGGGAAGGCGATCATTCATGCACGGATGAACATCGGGGATACGGTGCTGATCGCCAATGATGTTCCTCCATCCGTTTTCCAGAAAATCCGCAGCGTCTACATCTATCTCTCTGTCGATTCGCCGGAAGAGGCGGAGCGGGTCCACAAGCTTCTCGCCGAGGGCGGGGAGATTTATTTGCCGATGGAGGAGACGTTCTATGCGACTCGCTTCAGCCAGCTGCGTGACCGGTTTGGCGTGTCATGGTCGATCATTCACGAACGTCCCAGACCGTGATGCCGTTCGATTTCCAACCAGTTCTGACAGGGAAGCTCCTCGAGCTCAGGCCGCTTCGCGACGAGGATTTCGATGATCTCTTCGCCGTGGCTGCGGACCCCCTCATTTGGGAGCAACATCCGGCGAAGGATCGCTACCAACACGAGCACTTCCGGATCTTCTTCCGCGAAGCCTTGGAGTCTGGCGGTACGTTGATCGCTATCGACAGGAGGGATGGCCGAATCATTGGATCGTCACGGTTCCAGGCTTGCGACGGGGGCAGGAGCGAAGTCGAGATCGGCTGGACGTTCTTGGCCAGGTCTCACTGGGGCGGTCGCTACAATGGCGAAATGAAGCAACTCATGCTCCGGCATGCGTTCAGGTTCGTAGACCGCGTGCTCTTTCTTGTCGGCGTACACAACCGCCGTTCGCAGCGGGCCGTTGAGAAAATTGGCGGCGTTCGTGTGGGGTCGAGGCCCGACGCAAGCGGTCACGACAGCATCGTCTACCAGGTCACCGCCGCGACATTCGTGCAGGGAGGACCGAGTTGATGCGCTGTGCCCCTGACGGGGCACGAACTGCCGTCCCACGGCCTTGCGCCGGCCGAGTCGCCCGCAGCTTAAGCGCGATCCCTTAGGCGGCCGCCCATGCCCAATGGCAAGATCTGCTACCTCGAAATTCCCGCCACCGACGTCGACGCCTCGGCGGTATTCTACACGAAGGTGTTTGGCTGGAAGGCCAGAGTTCGCGGTGACGGCTCACGCGCCTTCGACGACACCACCGGCGCCGTGAGCGGTTCTTGGGTGCGCGGGCGAAAACCGGCGCGTGAACCCGGCGTCCTGGCCTATGTCATGGTCGACGACATCGATGCCACCCTTCGCGGCGTCCTGGCTGCCGGGGGCCAGATGGCTACGCCCCGGACAGCGCTGAGCCACGGCGGAGAGGCATTCGCGACCTTCTTGGACCCGGCAGGGAACCTCCTGGGGCTCTATCAAGAGCCCGGGCGGTGATCGCTCTGAGGGAAACGACTGAAAGGAGTTGGCCACATGCGACTGGCCCATCCAACATGCCTCATTCTAGCAGCCGCTGTTGTCCTGCCCGCGCACGCCAGTCCGCCGCCTTTGCCCAACCGCGTTACGATCCTGTACGATGCCTTCGGGGGCCGCGCCGGCCTCACGCGGGACTGGGGGTTCGCAGCGCTCGTCGAGTACAACGGGAAGCGGATCCTGTTCGATACCGGCAACAACGCGGATGTCTTCGCCACGAATGTCCGCGCCCTAGGGGTCGATCTGCGAACCGTCGATTTCGTGGTCATCTCTCACCGTCACGGCGACCACACGGCAGGCTTGAACTACCTCTTGACCGTAAACCCCGGGGTCAAGATCTATGCGCCCAAGGAGGGCTTTGGAGTTTTTGGTGCCGCCCTCCCCGGGACGTTCTATCGCTCCGATTCCATGCTGCCGCGCCGCATGCGGTACTTCGACGGCCGTCCGCCGGCCGAGCTCACTTTCGGCACGGCCTGGCCGACGGCGCATTTCGTCTGGGTGGACAGCGTGACTGAGGTCGCCCCGGGCGTATCCATCGTTCCCACGGTCTCGCAGAAGGCGGGCACGTTGGAGCTGCGGGAGCTCTCCTTAGCGCTGCGGACGCCGAACGGGCTCATCCTGCTCGTCGGATGCTCCCACCCGGGGATTGAAACGATTGTGGAAGCCTCCACCCGGGTCGCTGATCACGTCTACCTGATCCTCGGCGGACTACATCTCGTGATTACACCAGACGCCGAGATCGAGCGCGTCGCCGCGGCGCTTCACGACCACTGGCACGTCGATCGCATCGCGCCGGGACACTGCACGGGAGAGCCGGCATTCGCGGCCTTGCAGCGTGTTTTTGCGGCCCAATATGTGTACGCAGGACTTGGCACCACCATTGACGTGCCCTGACGGTGTGGCGCAGCGCCCGGCGGTCGTCTCTGGCGACAGTTCCGTTATCCCTTACCCGCGCCATGAAGGGGGATCCACCCCATGGGAATCAACATCAAGACACCCGGCGTGCACCATGTCACGCTTCGCGTTGCGGACTTTCGCCGCGCCAAGAAGTTCTATGCGGAGACGCTGGGGTTCCCGATCGCCCTCGAGCAACCAGACCTCCTCATCATCCTGGCCGGAAACACCGCAGTAGGACTCCGGGCTCCGGCAAGTGGGACGCCGAAGAGCGACCTGTTCAACCCACTCCGGGTCGGTCTCGATCATCTTGCCATCGCGTGCCAGGACGAGGCCGAACTCAACCGCGTCGCGAAAGCGCTCACGCAGGCCGGGATCGAGAACACCGGGGTGAAGAAGGATGAGACTCTCGGCAAGCGCTACGTGGCCTTTAAGGACCCCGACCGGATCGCATGGGAACTCTACATGGCGTAGGCGCCCCCTGCCTTGAGGACCAGTCCGCAAGGAGGTGTATGGAACGGGTGACGGGGATCGGGGGCCTATTCTTCCGAGCGCGGGACCCCGCGGCCCTCAGCCGCTGGTACCAAGACCATCTCGGGATCACCCTAACCCCCTCAACCTACGACGACGTGCCGTGGCGGCAGGAGGCAGGGCCGACTGTCTTTGCGCCGTTTCCGACGGACACCGAGTACTTCGGGAACGCAAAGCAATTGTGGATGGTGAACTTTCGCGTTCGCGATCTTGATGCGATGACGGCGCAACTTCGTGGCGCTGGCATCACGGTCACCCTCGCCCCGCAAGTGGACCCGAACGGTCGTTTTGCGCGCCTCCATGATCCCGAGGGCAATCCGATCGAGCTATGGGAACCGACGGGGAGCAACGAGCCGCGTGCCGCCTAACAAGCGCTTGCAGTTGACGACGCGCGCAGGGAGGGACCTTGCATTTCGACCTCAACCTGTCGATAGACATGCTGCGACGTTCGCCCTCCACGCTCCGGGCGCTCCTCGACGGGCTGGGTGAGGCCTGGGTCCGAGGCACTGAAGGTCCCGAAACGTTCAGTCCGTTCGACGTGGTGGGGCACCTGATCGACGGTGAGGAGACGGACTGGATCCCGCGTGCTCGCATCATTCTCGCAAGGGGACCTGACCTTCGCTTCGAGCCCTACGATCGATTCCGCCACCGAGCACGCAACTCAGGTCGCTCGTTGGAGTCCCTGCTTGCCGAGTTCGCCCGGTTGCGTGCCACGAATCTGGATCTGCTCCGCTCGTGGAAGCTCACGGCGCGGGAGCTCGATCTCCCCGGTGAGCACCCGAGCCTGGGGCGTGTGACGCTCGGGCAGTTGCTGGCAGCCTGGGTCGCGCACGACTTGGGGCATCTCGCCCAGGTCGCGCGGGTGATGGCCAAGCAGTACGGGGATGAGGTCGGTCCCTGGGTGCCCTTTCTGCCCGTGCTCACTGACCACCCCGTGCCGCGGTCCTGATCCCCGCCGTTTAACCATGGCTGAAATGCGACATTGGTGCTACATGTTCCAGAAGTGGCGGGCACTCGAAGGGTGACAGGTTAGCCGCAACTCTGTCTTGGGATCGGCCGAACGCCGATCGGTGGCTCCATGAACACTGACAAGCGCGACGTCGCCATGGTTATCGCGCAGTTCGCACTGCTCTTAGGGGCTGTCGCGTTCGTTGATCGGGGGCTCGTGCGAACGGGACTGGTCTTCGTCATCGGTCTGCTCCTCGTTCAGCGGGCCCTTGGGCGTGCTGCGCCGAAGCGCGAGGGAGAGGCGCGTACGGGGCAGCGAGAGGACTCTGTGATGCGAGACGCGGTCTCGCAGCTTCTCGTGAAGATTCGGGAGTTCTATACAGCCTGCCACCTGCTCCAGTCGGAGCAGATCTCGCCGGCGGAAGCGAGGCAACGGGCTTCAAAGGTTGAGAAGGACTTGAACAAGCTGCTGGCCGAGGTCGTTCGGTGCTCGCGCGAGGAGGCGGTGCCGCCGGAGAGCGAAGGGTAGCAATGGTCCTCGGTTTGCGCACTGTCATCTACCATGTGTCAGATCTGCGACGAGCCAAGACATGGTATGCTGACGCGTTCGGCGTGAAACCCTACTTCGATGAGCCGTTCTATGTCGGCTTCAACATTGGCGGGTTCGAGCTCGGCTTGGATCCAGACACCAAGGGCGTCGCTCCGGGCGCAGGTGGCAGCGTGGCGTACTGGAGGGTGCCGGACATCGATGCCGCGGTCCAACATTTCACGAAGTCGGGCGCGACCATAAAGTCCTCCGTTCAGGATGTCGGTGGGGACATCCGAGTGGCGATTATCGCAGACCCGTTTGGCAACCTCATAGGCTTGATTGAGAACCCGGACGTTGCCGCTGCCTAACCAGCGCCTGCAGCTGACGGCGACCTCCCGGCCTAAAGGTTGAGCAAGAAAACGGGTGCAAGTGCTGCTAGCGCGGCGAACGACATTGCCACCGGAAGAAAGGCGCTCGGCTGCTTCATCATTGTCAACATCTTCATCTGGCAGCCTCCAAAAGGGATTCGAGCAGTCAGATCAGCCGGGTTTGGATCTTGATCTCGGAGGTCAACGTCCGGTGGACCGGACAGCGGTCCGCAATATCCCTGAGCCGGGCGCGCTGCTCTTCCGAAAGCTGACCGTCCAGTGAGATCTCCCGCTCGATGAAGTCGAGCATTCCTGTTTTTGTCTCACAGTCGGCGCAATCCTCGGCGTGCACCCTCGAATGCCGCAGGCGCACGGTTACCTCGTTCAGGAGCCACTGCTTCCGTCGCGCGTACAGCGCGATGGTCATCGACGTTCAAGCCCCGAGCCCGGCAAGCAAGAGATCGTAGGGGCTGAGGCCCGTATCGGTGCCGCCGTCGGCGATGGGCTCGTCCGCCAGGAGGCGATGGCGACCGGCTCTGATCTCCTGCGCGAACCCGGCTGCGCTCCCGCGCACCAGCACCACGCCCGCTTCGAGGGTCTGGTCCATCCGGAGGCTCCACGTTGGAGACGCATGCAGCATAACCTCCCGCGCCCGCGATGCCCAGCGAGACTGCGCGGTCGCCAGAGCCACGAGCCGCGCGTAGATTAGATCCCCTCTAGTGCGTACCCCCACACAAGGACGCCCTATGATCTTCGGCATCGCGACGTTCACCCTGATCCATGTGGTGTTAAGTCTGGTCGGCATCATCGCTGGCCTGGTCGTCGCGGGGGGGCTCGTCGCCGGGAAACGGCTGGACCGCTGGGCCGTCGTTTTTCTGGTCACCACCATCCTGACGAGTGCGACCGGATTCGGCTTTCCCTTCGTCAAGTTCCTGCCGTCCCACGCCGTGGGGATCGTGTCGCTGGTGGTGCTGCCGGCCGTGATCGTCGCGCACTACGTCAAACACTTCGCGGGAGGGTGGCGCTCGACCTACGCGGTCGGCGTCGTCCTGGCCACGTACCTCAACGCGTTCGTCCTGGTCGCGCAGCTGTTTAGGAGGATTCCTGTCTTGTTCCTCGCCGCGCCGACCCAGTCCGAACCGCCTTTTGCCCTCACGCAGGCTCTCGTGCTGGCGCTCTTCGTCTGGCTGGCGGTTGCCGCCGTCCGGGGGTTTCGCGCCGAGCCGGCCCCGGCCCAGATGAGGTAGGAGGAGCAGCGGTCGGGGGTTGACCTAAGTGTAAGCGGGCGTCTATTTTCGGAGTCTGTTTAGCAACTTTTGCCTGGAGCGTATGCCGACCATCAATCAGCTCGTCCGGCTCGGCCGCAGGGACGTGGAGAAGAAGGAGAAGGCGCCCGCGCTGCGCGGCAACCCGCAAAAGCGCGGCGTCTGCACCCGCGTCTACACCACGACGCCCAAGAAGCCGAATTCGGCGTTGCGGAAGGTCGCTCGCGTGCGGCTGACCAATGGGTTCGAGGTGACGGCCTACATCCCGGGCGAGGGGCATAACCTCCAGGAGCACTCGATCGTGATGATTCGCGGCGGCCGGGTGAAGGACCTGCCTGGGGTGCGCTATCACATCATCCGCGGTACGCTCGACGCCGCGGGCGTGAACGAGCGCAAGCAGTCGCGCTCCAAGTACGGCGCCAAGCGGCCCAAGGCGGCCGCGACGTGAGCCGGCGCAAGAAAGCGGTCCGGCGGCCGGTGCCGCCCGATCCGCGCTACGACAGCCAGACGGTGTCGAAGTTCATCACGAACCTGATGCGGCAAGGGAAGAAATCGCTGTCGGAGCGGATCTTCTATCAGGCGATGGACCTGATCGAGCAGCGCACCGGGCAGCCGGGGGTGAACGTCTTCAAGCAGGCGCTGTCGAACGTGAAGCCGGCGCTCGAGGTGAAGTCCCGCCGCGTGGGCGGCGCGACCTACCAGGTGCCGGTGGAGGTGCGGCCCGAGCGCCGCACCGCGCTCGGGATGCGGTGGCTGATCGTGTTCAGCCGCGCGCGGCGCGAGAAGACGATGGCGGAGCGCCTGGCCGCCGAGGTGATCCTCGCCTCGAAGGGCGAGGGCGAGACGATCAAGAAGAAGGAAGACACGCACCGGATGGCGGAGGCGAACCGCGCCTTCGCGCATTACCGGTGGTGACCTTTTGACCGACAACTTCGGGACCCTGCGCTAAGGGATCCTGCATCCTAGGCTGTAGGGGCGCGGCATGCTGCGCCCCTACCCGGGTGATGGCGGAGCGAGACCGGCCCAACGGCGGGCGCCTGGTCGCCCCGCGTTTTTGCTGCAGGGGCGCAGCCTGCTGCGCCCGTACTTAGAGGAACGCAATGCCACGGACGACACCGCTCGACCACATTCGGAACATCGGCATCATGGCCCACATCGATGCCGGGAAGACGACTACGACCGAGCGGATCCTCTACTACACGGGGCGCACCTACAAGCTGGGCGAGGTGCACGAGGGAACGGCCACGATGGACTGGATGGAGCAGGAGCAGGAGCGGGGGATCACGATCACCTCCGCCGCCACCACCTGCTTCTGGCCGCGCCGGGCCGAGCAATACCGCATCAACATCATCGACACCCCCGGGCACGTGGACTTCACGGTGGAGGTGGAGCGCTCGCTCCGGGTGCTCGACGGCGCCGTGACCCTGCTCGACGCGGTAGGGGGCGTCGAGCCCCAGACCGAAACGGTATGGCGCCAGGCGGACCGCTACCGCGTGCCGCGCATCATCTTCGTCAACAAGATGGACCGCGTGGGCGCCGACTTCGACCAATGCCTCAAGATGGTCCGTGAGCGGCTCGGGGCGAAGGCGGTCCCGATCCAGCTCCCCCTCGGCGCGGGCGAGCTGTTCACCGGGATCGTGGACCTGGTGCGTCAGGTGGAGGTCGTGTACGACGACGAGTCGCTCGGGAAGAAGTACGTCGAGGGGCCGGTCCCGGCCGCGCTGCGGGCGAGGGTCGCCGAGCTGCGTCACCAGATGCTCGAGGCGGTCGTCGAGCACGACGACGCCATCCTCCACAAGTACCTCGAGGAGCACGAGCTCACCGAGGACGAGATCCGCACGGTGCTGCGCAAAGCGACGGTCGCCGGACACATCGTGCCCGTGCTGTGCGGCGCCGCCTTCAAGAACAAGGGCGTGCAGGCGCTGCTCGACGCGGTGGTGGATCTCCTGCCCTCGCCGGTCGACATCCCGGCGATCCAGGGCCACCTGCCGCACCACGACGCGACGCACGCGACCCGCCGGGCCGCGGACGACGAGCCCTTCGCCGCGCTCGCCTTCAAGATCATGACCGACCCCTACGTCGGGAAGCTGACCTTCTTCCGCGTCTATTCGGGCGTGCTGAACGCCGGCTCGTACGTGTACAACAGCACCAAGGATCGCAGGGAGCGCATCGGGCGCCTGCTGCAGATGCACGCCAACAAGCGCGAGGAGCTCGAAGAGGTGCGCGCGGGCGACATCGCCGCGGCCATCGGGCTCAAGGACACGAAGACGGGCGACACGCTGTGTGACGCGAACCATCCGATCATCCTCGAGGCGATGCGGTTCCCCGAGCCCGTGATCTCGGTCGCCATCGAGCCCAAGACCAAGGCCGACCAGGACAAGCTGTCCATCGCCCTCCAGAAGCTCTCCGAAGAAGACCCCACCTTCCGGGTGCATACCGACGCCGAGACCGCCCAGACGATCATCAGCGGGATGGGCGAGCTGCACCTCGAGATCATCGTCGATCGCATGAAGCGGGAGTTCAAGGTCGACGCCAACGTCGGCCGCCCGCAGGTGGCCTACCGCGAGACGGTGCGCAAGCGGGTGGAGTACGTGGAGGGGAAGTTCATTCGCCAGACGGGCGGCCGCGGCCAGTACGGGCACGTCGTCATCCACCTCGAGCCGGGGGAGCCGGGCTCCGGCTTCATCTTCGAGGACAAGATCGTAGGCGGCTCGATTCCCAAGGAGTACATCGGCCCGGTGGAGCAGGGGGTGAAGGAGGCCCTGGAGGGCGGGGTGCTCGCGGGGTACCCCATGGTCGACGTGAAGGTGGAGCTCGTGGACGGCTCCTACCACGACGTGGACTCGAGCGAGATGGCGTTCAAGATCGCGGGCTCGATGGCCGTGAAGGAGGCCGCCCGGCAGGCGAGCCCCGTGCTGCTCGAGCCGGTCATGGACGTCGAGGTCGTCACGCCGGCCGACTACATGGGCGAGGTGATGGGCGACCTCTCGAGCCGCCGCGGCAAGATCGGTGGCATGACGCAGCGCGCCGACGCGCACGTGATCGCCGCGAGCGTGCCCCTGTCCGAGATGTTCGGCTACTCGACCACGCTGCGCTCGATGAGCCAGGGGCGCGCCATCTACAGCATGCAGTTCAGCCACTACCAGGAAGTGCCGAAATCGAAAGCGGAAGAGATCGTCAGTAAAGTCAAAGGCTAGCCATTAGCCGTTGGCCAATGGCTAACGGCTAACGGCTGAGAGCTCACAGAGGACATCATGGCCAAAGCGAAATTCGAGCGCACCAAGCCGCACGTGAACGTGGGGACGATCGGGCATGTGGACCACGGCAAGACGACGTTGACGGCGGCGTTGACGAAGGTGGCGGCGGAGAAGGGGCTGGCCACTTACGTGACATACGATCAGGTGGCGAAGGCGTCGGAGTCGCAAGGCAGGCGCGATGCGACGAAGATCCTGACGATTGCCACGAGCCACGTGGAGTACGCGACCGAGCAGCGGCACTACGCGCACGTGGACTGCCCCGGGCACGCCGATTACGTGAAGAACATGATCACGGGGGCGGCCCAGATGGACGGGGCGATCCTCGTGGTGTCGGCGGTGGACGGGCCGATGCCGCAGACGCGGGAGCACATTCTGTTGGCGCGGCAGGTGAACGTGCCCGCGATCGTCGTCTTTCTCAACAAGTGCGACCTGGTGGACGATGCGGAGCTGTTGGACCTGGTGGAGCTGGAGGTGCGGGAGCTGCTCTCGAAGTACGAGTATCCGGGCGACGACATTCCGGTGATTCGGGGCTCGGCCCTGAAGGCGATCGCGGGCGAGAAGCAGTGGGTGGTGAAGGTGGAGGAGCTGTTGGCGGCGCTGGACAAGAGCATCCCGGTGCCGAAGCGGGAGGTGGACAAGCCGTTCCTGATGCCGGTGGAGGACGT
>Ga0209158_1002572_pt1 | contig 11040 bp, 8 predicted proteins | sample GraSoiAngelo_140_FD_185897 | JGI IMG/M metagenome (GOLD analysis project Ga0209158, IMG submission 185897) | Grasslands soil microbial communities from the Angelo Coastal Reserve, California, USA - 14_0929_12_30cm (SPAdes) (version 2) | ecosystem: Environmental > Terrestrial > Soil > Grasslands ...
CCCGAACTTAAAGCGCGTCAGAAAGACATCGAGATCGAAGATCGACAATACACGCTGGACCAAAGCGAACTTCGCCCGCGGGTGGGATTTTTTTCCGCCTACGAAATTTACAACGAGCGGGACCCGCAGGTCGGTCACGAATTTAATCATGGATATTTGGTGGGAATAAACGCGACCTGGCACATCTTCGACGGGTTTGCGACAAAGGGACGACTGCAGGCGACGCGCGCCCGGCGCGAAGCCGCCGTTCAAACGCTCGAAGCAGCGCGACGCGCGGTTGCTTCCGAAGTCCGCGGCGCATTTTTCGATCTCGAGCAAGCGGAACGCGTGCTCGAATCCGAAACTAAAAATGTGCAGACCGCCGACGAGTCGCTCGAGATTGCCAAGACCAACCTTGCCGCCGGATTAGGAACACAACTCGACATCCTGCAAGCATCCTCCGATGTAACGCGGACCCGAACCACGCGTCTAAGCGCAATCTATTTGCATAACGTGGCACTGGCGCGCCTCGCCCGCGCGTGCGCCAGCCGCCCGGAAGCGCTCGATTTCATGACCAGCAACAAAGACGAGCGGGCGGAAGCGCGAGTTTCAAACGTGGCGCAGCCACCGGCGAAGTTAACCGAGCGATGAAACCGCGCGTTCTGGCTCCGGGGAGCACAGGCCGCTGGCCTGTAGTTCGCGGCAGCTTGCCGCGAACCGCTTTGGACATTGGGCGAGCTATTACGTGCAGATGCATTCGGCGCAGCGGCCGAATGCTACAGGCTGGCAGCCTGTGCTTCCCAGAACTGGGCGCCCGACGGAGGCCAACCACAATCCTGAAAATATTTATTTCAGTTTTGATCGCTTACTTTGCCCAGGTAGGTAAGGCGATCACGCTGGACATGGTTCTGCAAACCACGCTGGAAAAAAATCCCGCGATCGCGCAGGCCAAAGCGGGTCTCGAGGAAGCGGCCGGCCAGCGGCTCATCCTCCGTTCCATCATGTGGCCCGATGCTAAAGTCGGCGTTCCCGGTGGCGTTCAAGGCGGCCACCGCGCGGGCGAAAGTGCTACGCAAGCGTTTGCCTTCGCGCGCGGATCTTTCGTTCAGTCCCTGTTCAATGCGGCGGCCGCGCCGTCGCGCCGGCGTGGAGATGTCGGTCTTCTAATCGCGGAGCAACAATTGAACGTTGCCGTGGTGGAACAACTTCACGCGGCCCGGCTGGCCTTTTATACGGCGCTGTACAACCGCGAACTGCAATCGCTCCGCGAAGACCAGCGACAACGATTGGAACAAACTGTTGCCAGTCAGAAAGATCGTTACGAAGCCGGATTAACTGATCGCAGCGCTTTGACCAGCGCGACCGTGCAAGCTCGCGAACTCGATTCCCAAATTGAGAGCGCGCATCGCGCTTATGCGGAAGCGCGGTTAAAATTGGCCGAAGCGATGGGCGACGATCTCGGGCCGGAGACGACGCTGCCTGATGCGGAAGGGGAGCTGCAATTTGCGCCGATGATTGTCGATCTTAATGCGGAAACGGCGGCAGCGCTGAAGCGGCGGGCCGATCTCAAACTTGCCCGGCTGCTTGTTCGCGCGGCCAACGAAGACGAGCGCATTATCGAAGCCGGTTGCGCATCCACAACGATTTGGAGAGGATCGAGGACCAGCAAAAATCGTTCGCGGCGGCTTCCGACGCCGCGGAGCAAAGCGCACACGTCGTCGAACAAAATCTGGCCGGAGGCCTGGCGTCACAGCTCGAGTACCGTCTGACCGAAACCGGTTTTTTGGAAACCAAAAGCGGGTTGCTCGATGCCATTTATCAGCACAATCTCGCTATCGCCGAATGGGATCGCGCCACCGGGCGCTATTTTCAATTTTCCGAAGACACCGCGCAAAACATGCATTAGTTCCAGCAATTGAAGTTGCCGGAATCGAAGAAAGTTTTATGGGGCGGTGGAGCGCTGCTCGCGCTTTTTTTTGGCGTCGTCTATTACTTTTTCCTGCCGGTGGCAGAAGTGGCAACGGTCCGCCGCGGAACCGCTTTTGCCGCGGTGTATGGGACGGTGCGAATCGAGCCCGCGTTCGTCGTCCCGGTTCGCGCGCAAAACTCGGGATTCATCAAGTTGGCAGACCCTTTCGCGACCGGGCGCGGGGCCATCGGCAACGGCGTTAAAACAGGCGAACTGCTGGCCACGATCGCCGATGAAGCAACCGCGCGACAACTAAAGCAGGCTCGCGCGGACCTGGAGGCGGCGAAGCAGCGCGCCGCGCTTCCCCTTCCTTCTTCGGAATTGCTCAAAGCCGCCGAAGACAACCTGCAGCGGCTGGAGAAGGTGGTGGCGTCAGGCAATGTACCGACCGTCGAGTACGAGAAGGCGAAGACGGAAGCAAGTCGATTGCGTGGCGCCGTGGAAACCGAGCGTATCGAACGCGACCGCAATTTAGAGATGCTCGATGAAACGTGCAAAAAACTCGAGGCGCAAATGAAAAACTCCGAAGTCCGTTCGCGAATCGACGGACTTCTCACCAACATCAAGACGATCGATGGCGAACTGGTGGCGGAGGGAAATGAACTTTTCACGGTGTCCTCGCGCAAGAACTACGTGCGCGGCGAAGTAAACGAGGAAGACGTTGGCGAAGTGAAACCAGGAATGAAAGCGATCCTGCAATTGTATGCCTATCGCACACAACAATTCGCGGCCCGGGTTTCCTCCATCCAACCGGCGGCGGATCCGGAAACGCAACGCTACACCATCGTGCTCGAAATGGAGAAGCCGCCCGACAACCTCATGACGGGGATGACCGGAGAGATGAACATCATTACCGGCACTCATGAAAATGTTCTGCTCGTGCCGACACGCGCCCTGCTTGTCGATCAAGCATGGATCGTGAAAGACGGCAGCGTGCAACGGCGCACAGTCAAGGTTGGTTTTCGCACGCTCGATTTCTCGGAGGCAATGAGCGGCCTTTCCGAAGGCGATCATGTCGTTCTAAGCGATCAGGACAGATTGCGGCTCGGCCAGGCGGTGCGGCAGCGCAAGATCGATATCGTCCCCTCGCAAATAAAGTGACCCCGCCACTTTACATCGCGATGCGCTTTCTCGTTCATCGCAAGCGCGCCTTGCTCCTCAGCCTGGCCGGCGTCGTTTTCGGCGTGGCCATTTTCATTGGCACACAGGCGCAGACCCAGGGTTTCGCCAAATACTTCATCGACTCAAGCCTCGGCAGCAATGGCGCGGTGATTGTTCGTTCCCGCTTTCGGCCGCGCTCGCCCATGCTGGTTCCGCCCAAGAATTCCAAAATACAAGCGGCACATCGCAGCTATTTCGAGGGAATCGACGACGCCAGCGCGATCATGCGCGTGAGCCGCCAATTTTCCGATGTCGTTTCGTGTTCGCCGGTGCTGCGCGGGACACTCAGCGCGCGCTCAGGTTTTGAAAACGCGACTGTCGATCTTTTCGGGATCGATCCGGCCCTCCATCTGCAAACAACCGATCTGTCGCATCAAATTGTCGATGGAAATTTCGATGATTTTCGAAACAATCCGAATTCGATCATTCTCGGATCGAAACTGGCATCCACTCTCGATGTGAATGCGGGCGAGACGGTCCAACTCCTGCCGCCTGGTGGCGAGTATCGTCGCCTGGTCGTCGCAGCCGTGGCCCGCAGCGGCGTCGGTTCGATCGATGCTACTCGCATTTATTCCCATGCGCGGGTCGCGCAGACGCTTTTGCACAAGCCTTACACGGCCTCGATGATCATCTATAAACTGCGCGACCCGCAACGCGCGCCGGACCTGGCGCATGATTTCGAAACGCTGTTTCAACACGACACGCAAAGCTGGCAGGAGCGTGAAGAAAGCACGCTTCAACTTTTTCTGACCTTGCGACTCTCGGCCGCGATCACAGTGTCGTTGATCATTTTGCTGGCCGGCTTCGGAATTTTTAATGTTCTGACGATGACCGTGCTTTCGAAGGTCAAAGAGATCGCCATTTTGCGCTCGATGGGTTACCGGCGGATCGACATCAGCGCGATTTTTCTTTGGCAAGGCGCGATGATCGCCGTGACTGGGTCGATCATCGGATGCATGTTGGGCGCGCTCGCGACGTGGGGAATTTCGCACATCCCGATTCGCATTCGTGGTTTGCTCTATGCGAACCATTTTTTGGTGACGTGGGATTGGCGACACTATGTGTGGGCAACATTGCTCGCGCTCGTGGCCGTGACACTCGCCAGTTATGTGCCGGCGCGACGCGCGGCCGAACTGCCTCCGGTGGCCACCCTTCGCGGTTCGAGCGTATGAATACTGACGTTTGTCTCAGCTGCCACAAGATTGAGCGGTATCTCGGAGAGGAGGAATCGCGCGTGCATGCGTTGCGCGGCGTCTCGCTCGATCTCGAGCCCGGCAGCATCCACGCCGTTGTCGGCCCATCGGGATGCGGCAAGAGCACGTTGCTCTACATTCTCGGTCTGCTCGATCCGCCCGACGCTGGGCGGGTTTCAATCGAGTCGGAGCAAATGTTGCATCTGAGCGATGACGAGCTAGCGCATAAGCGGAACGAATTCATCGGATTTATTTTTCAATTCCATTTCTTGATGGAAGACTTCAGTGCGGAGGAGAACGTGATGATACCGATGCGCAGGCTCGGACGGCTTTCCGATGCGGAGATGCGCGAGCGAGCGGCTCGCTTGCTGGGAGCGGTTGGCCTAGGCGACAAACTTCGCAGACCGAGCCGCCATCTCTCCGGTGGCGAGCAGCAACGCGTGGCCATCGCGCGCGCGCTGGCGAACGATCCACGGGTAATTCTAGCCGACGAACCAACCGGCAACCTCGACACGGCCAATTCCGATCGCGCCTTTGAATTACTGCAAAATATCGTGCAGGAAGGCGGGAAAGCACTGCTTCTGGCCACGCACAATCCAGTCATCGCCGGAGCCTGTGATTGGATCCACGAGATGAAAGACGGCTGCATCATCGCCAGTTATGTCCCAGCGCGCCGCACCGCCGGGCTTCCGCCTGTCGATACCGTCCGTGGATCGAGCGGCTAACCAGTGCGAAGCAAGCAGGACAAACACTGCTTCGCCCAAGATGGATCGAGGCCTTCTGACCGACCTGGTTTTGGATGTGACAGAAGGGATAAACCCCGTAAGGTACGCCGCTCGGCCCCAAGCGTGGGAACTCGCCCACGCACCAGGACCAAAGAAAAAATCTGCGACCAATGAAACTTCTCAACAAAATCGGCCGCGAATTTTCCGGTTACAATGTTTTCGAATCGGGCAAGCGTCTGCTCGATCGGAAGCCACTCCAATGCAGCCTTTATGTCACGGACCGCTGCAACCTCGATTGCGCATATTGCACCGAATACAACAATAGCCGTCCACACCCGACGCTGGAAAATCTCAAGACCTGGATTCGAAAAATTCGCGACTTGGGCACGATGCGAATCGCTCTCGTCGGCGGTGAGCCACTCCTTCATCCAGACATTGTGGAGATCGTTCGTTATTGTCGGAAGCTCGGCTTTGCGACGAGTCTCACAACGAATGGCTTCCTTCTTACTCGCAAGTTGGTTGTCGCGCTTGAAGATGCCGGTTTGCAGGTCTTGCAAATCAGTGTCGACCGGATGACACCAAGCGCGATCACGAAGAAGTCCTTCAAGACCATTCTCCCGAAGCTCGACTATTTTCGGGATTCCAAAATCAGTTTGCACATCACTGGGGTTATCTGTCAGGATACGCTGGCCGACTCGAGAGCGGTTCTAGAGACTGGATTGTCGCGCGGCATCCCGACCGAGGTGCGTCTGGTTCATGCCGATCCGCTCAGTCGCTTTCGCGTCGAGCGTGGTTCACGCGAAGAACTCGAAGAATTTGTGGATTCGATGATTGAACGAAAGCGTCGCGGCGAAAAGATCCACACCAGTGAAGCGATTCTTAATTACCAGCGAAGTCTGCTGCGCGGAGAGCATGTCGAGTGGACGTGCATGGCGGGCTACAAATTGTTCTTCGTCTCCGCGCAGGGAAAATTTTGGATCTGCAGCATGGTGCACACGGACAAAGACATCATGGACGTCACGCTGGAGGACCTCTATGCGAATTATCGCAAAAAATCGTGCCAGCAGGGCTGTGGCGTTTATTGCGCTGTCAGTACCTCACTTCTCGTTAAGAAGCCTGCGGCCGTCCTCGGCAAGGAAATTGTCGCCCGGGCCAGACGCATTCCAGGCTTGGTTCGACAGGCGGTCGGTTCGGAAGACTTGGACAAAAGCAGTGTTGCCTCTTAACACTGACCTAACTCCATCAAGTCGAACGCTATCTCGGCGAAGAGGAATCGCGCGTGCACGCGCTACGCGGAGTTTCTCTCACGTTGGACCCGGCAACCATCCACGCAGTCGTCGGACCATCTGGCTGCGGGAAGAGCACGCTCCTTTATATTCTCGGACTACTCGATCAACTCGACGGCGGCTGGGTCACAATTAAATCGGAGCTAATCTCGCACTTGCGTGACAACGTACTCGCACGCAAGCGGAACGAATTGATCGGGTTCATCTTTCAGTTCCATTTTTTGATGGAGGACTTCACCGCGCAGGAAAATGTTATGATTCGATGCGCCGACTTGGGCGTCTCACGGAAAATGAAATGCGAGATCGCGCGGCAGAATTGCTCGATGCCGTCGACCTTGGAAATAAGCTTTCACGTCCCAGCCGTCATCTTTCCGGCGGCGAACAGCAACGCGTGGCGGTCTCGCGCGCCCTGGCGAACGATCCACGCGTTATCCTCGCCGATGAACCTACCGGGAATCTCGATACCGCGAACTCGATGCGCGCCTTCGAGCTTCCGCAAGAAATGGTGACGCGGGGTGAAAAGGCTTTGCTCCTCGTCACGCACAATCCATCGATTGCCGAGGCCTGCGATTGGATGCACGAGATGAAGGACGGGCGGATTGTCGCTAGCCACGCGCGCGGTCAACGCATCTCAGTGCTGGCGGACACCTGACCTCTACTCGCGATCTCTCTCACTGGCTCCGCTCCTACCGCTTCTTTTCTTTTGAAAAGCTGATCGAGAACAGCATGATCACTCGGATCCAGTCCGATAAGACGCCAGACGAAGAAATATCCTGCAAGATAAAGTCCGGCGGCCGCCAGCTCCGACCACCATCCATGAATCGTGAAGCGGAGGAGCAAAGCGAGGGGGAGTGGGGCGAGCGCGGCGAGCCACGGTTTGACGAGCGCTTGCCAAGGCCAACGCCATTCGAGGAGCCAGGAGATCTCGACCCGTCGGAGGACCCCCTTAATCAGATAGGGGAAGAAAATCGCGAGCGCCGCTCCGAGCGCACCGAAGGCTGGAATTAGCTTGAGATTCAAACTGACGGCGGCGACGAAGGCGATGGTGGAGTTCATCAGATTAATCTTCGGCCGCTCGACCATAAGAATCGTCTCGCCAAGGCCCATGAAAGCATTCAGCACGCAAGCTCCTCCGATGATCGCCACCCACAAGCCACCTCGGTGGAACGCGGTGCCGAAAATCGTCATGATCATACCTCCCGCCAGAGCTAGGACGACGAGCGCTGGCAGTAATCCCGCGAGCATCCAGCGCGCGAGGTATCCGTAACTCGCCTCAGCATCACGGATCTGGCCAGCTGCGATTTGGCGCGCGACGATGGGCGTAAAGATCGGGGTAAAGGACTGGCTCACCTTTCGCAGGCCGCTCCCGACTTCGACCGCCGCTGCGTAGATACCCAGCGTCTCCAGCGTCACGCCGGGCGCGCGTCCGACGAACCAGCCGAGCATGATGAGGTCGATGCGCATGATGCCAATATTAAGCAAGTCATAGAGGGCAATCGGCGCCGAGGCACGAAGGAGCAGGGGCACGAGGTCATCGTTAGGTGAGCGCGGTATGGGTGCGAACGTGAACAAACGCCGCGCGAGCGCGAAAGCGACGAGCCCAGACGCGAGAGTCCCTGCGATGGCGGCGATTTCCGGCGCGAGTTGTCTTGCGCCGAGCGCAAACGCCAGGAGGAGCGCGGCCGCCGTGCCGAAGCTTTCCGTCAGGCCCCGCGAGTAGATGTCATGGTGCATCACTGTCATCCCACGCGACAAGGCTGTGCTTACGCGATAAAGCGTGACACCTGGTAAGGCGAGCAGCATTACGGCAGTTGCTCGCACAAACTCTGTCCGCATCCCAATGGAAAGCCCGAACGTCCAGACGGCCCAGAATCCGCCGATCGCCAGTAGAACGCTGCTAGTGAAGGAGATTGCGAGCGCCGTCTTCATGACCCGACGGCTGCTGGCGCGATCGTTGACTCCTTCCGCCTTCGCGATGAATGCAATCGCACTGTAGTCGAATCCTAGCGTGGAAAACTTGCTCACCAGGTCCATGGTTGCCCACGCCAGACCAAAGATGCCAAGGACCGCGCTGCCGAGCAGCCGCGCGACCAGAAAGGTGAAGATCCCGCGGAGATTGGAAGCAAGAAAGGCGATCGTGTTGATGAACGCGCCGCGCGCAAGCGCTGCTCCGTGCACGGAATAGTCTGGTGCCAACGTTTTAGGCACAGAGTCCGCGTCTCGATCCATGTCCGTCATGGGCGTCGGGCCGCTGCATCGCGGTAAACCTTTAGTGTCTCGCGTGCGCAATGGTCCCAGGAAAAATCCTGAGCGCGGGACAACCCTTGTTCGCCGAGAGATTGGCGCAGACCGCTTGACCTGACGAAATCACGCAGCGCGCGAGCGAGCGCGTCGAAATCGCCCGCCGGGAAAAGGACGGCCGTGCTGGCCGTGATCTCGCGGAGCGGCGCAATATCGCTCGCCACTACGGGACAACCGCACGCCATGGCTTCTAAAACTGGCAGTCCGAACCCTTCGTAAATCGACGGTTGAATCAGGCCGCCAGCAGCTTGAATGAGCGTGACCAAATCTTCACGTGCGATCGTATCCAGCCAGACAATTCGATCAGCGACGTGCAGGCGATTTGCCAGCCCCACGAGCCCGTCCCTTGCCTTGCGACTCTGCACAAGCACAAGCCGCCATGGACGCGGGACCGCGTTCGCGAAAGCTGCGATCGCGAGGTCGTGCCGCTTGCTCGGCGTGTTCGACCCAATGACCAACAAGTAGGGCGATTCCGCTCCGCTGAGACACGCCGCTCGCTCCTTTGCCACGGCCAGGTCTTCAGGTGGGCGAAAGCAGGCGTCCGACGCCGACCAAATCACGGTCAAACGTGCCGCAGCCTCGGGGAGCAGCATGCAAATACGGTCAGCGGTCGCCTTGCTCTGAGCGACCAAACGAGTCGCCTGCCGGAGCGCGCGCCAAATCGCCTGCCGGAAGTAGACGCTCTTCACGACGCGCTCGAGACCTTGCAAGTGCAGGTCAGGTCTTTCAATCGCCATCACATCGTGAACAGTCACCACACTCGCGCATGGCAGGCCGCGCGGCATCGTGTTATGTGGACTGTGGAAGACATCGACGTTCGTGAAAGATGCGTAGCACTGGGGCCAGATCACTGTCCATGGCGCAGTCGGTCCCGCCCGAATTGTCACCGCCGAGGTGTTCGCTGCACGCGAGAGCGGCCGAGGGGCGAGCGGATGCGCCCAGAACAGAAAATGATCGGAGTGAGCCAGATCCGGCAACCTGTCTACCAAAGCGTGCACATAAGCACCGATGCCGCTCGGTTTTTCTCGGACGTATCGCGCGTCGATGGCGACCCGCAAAGAGTTCGTGGAGCGAGATGGCGGGGCCCGGTACATTATGCTGTGCGGAGGGGGTTACTTCCAAGTCTGGTTGTAGTGAAGGCTTTCAATAGGATAATCGGATTTTACACGTTGGAACGAACGGAAGCAGCATGAAGAAAATATTTCTGACCGGCGCCAGTTCTGGGATCGGGAAAGCAATCGCAATGGCTCTCACCGAACAAGGACACGAAGTCTGGGGCACCTCGCGCGACGCTTCACGTTTGCCAAATATTTCTCGTCTTCATCCCGTGGGACTCGATTTGTCCGATCCTCGCTCGATCGAGGCTGCCTTCAATTCCGCTCTGGCCCAAGCTGGTCATTTTGATGTCGTGATCAACAACGCGGGCGCCGGTCATTTTGGCCCGGCGGAAAATCTTTCCGCGGAGACGATCGCAAACCAATTTCAATTGCTCGTTTTCGGACACGTTCAATTGATGCAACTCGCGCTGGCGGCGATGCGCGCACGGGAACACGGCCTGATCATTAATGTCACTTCACTTGCTTCGCGATTGCCCGTCCCATTTATGGCTGCATATAACGCGGCCAAAGCAGCCATGGCCGCGTTCACCATGTCGATCCAACTCGAGCTGCCGGATTCCCGAGTGCGAATTATCGATCTTCAGCCGGGCGATATCTGCACCGAGTTCAACAGCGCGGTGGACAAACGCGCGCAACATGATTCACGATACGAAGCAGAAGTCGCGAAAACGTGGGTCATGGTCGAACGCAACATGGCGGCGGCGCCAAAACCGGAGTTGGTCGCGGGGCATGTCCTCAAATTCATCGATCAGGCGAGTCCGCCGCCGCGTGTAACCGTCGGTGATACTTTTCAGTCCAAGCTCGCGCCGTTCATTTTCCGGTTCCTCCCGCAGCGCGTCCGTATCTGGGGATTGAAAAAATATTATGGGCTATGAGCAACGCGAGCTCCGAAGCAATGATTTTGATGGCTGGATCGGGCTCGCGTCTTCGCAGCGCGGGAGAAAATTGCTTGAAACCGCTCCTGCCTTTACTCGAGCGCCCTCTGATTTCGTACACACTTGACACGCTCGCGAAGGCCGGGATCAAAACCATTTATGCGGTAGTAGGCTTTGAAAGGCACGCACTTCGTGCGCACGTAAACCCGTTGATTCCACCGAACATCAACGTTTGCTGGATCGACAATCCGGCTTGGCAAAAACAGAACGGCATTTCAGTCCTCGTCGCCGCACCGCACGTCACCGCGCCATTTCTTTTAACGATGGGCGACCATCTCTTCGAGCAATCGATCGTCGATCTTCTTCTGCGAGAAGCGAAGCCGGACGAACTCAACCTGGCAATCGACAAGAAGCTCGATTCCATTTTCGATTT
>Ga0209158_1002573_pt1 | contig 11039 bp, 7 predicted proteins | sample GraSoiAngelo_140_FD_185897 | JGI IMG/M metagenome (GOLD analysis project Ga0209158, IMG submission 185897) | Grasslands soil microbial communities from the Angelo Coastal Reserve, California, USA - 14_0929_12_30cm (SPAdes) (version 2) | ecosystem: Environmental > Terrestrial > Soil > Grasslands ...
GCCACTGCTGGCTCGTTGTGGGACTTGGGGGACTCGGCCTCTGCGCGGCGCTCGTTCCGCTCCCCGTGGCGGCGCAGCAGGCGGGTCAGATCCGTTACGAGTCCTTCGCCTTGCCCAACGGGCTCCGGGTGATCTACTCGGAAGACCACTCCACGCCGATCGTCTCGGTGGACGTGTGGTACAACACCGGCTCGCGCAACGAGCGCCCCGGCCGCTCCGGGTTCGCGCACCTCTTCGAGCACATGATGTTCCAGGGGTCGGCCCACGTGAAGAAAGCGGAGCACTTCCAGTACGTCAACCGCGCCGGCGGAGTAATGAACGGGAGCACCACCGAGGACCGCACCAACTTTTGGGAGACCCTGCCCTCGAATCGGCTGAACCTCGCGCTGTGGCTGGAAGCCGACCGGATGCGCTCGCTCGCCGTCACCAACGAGAACTTCCACAACCAGCGCGAAGCGGTGAAGGAGGAGCGCCGCCTGCGCGTGGACAATCAGCCCTACTCGCGGGCCTTTCTCGACGGTCTCACCGCACCGTTCGACTCGAGCACGTGCTTCGCGTACGCGCACACGGTCATCGGGTCGATGGCGGACCTCGATGCCGCGCAGCTCGCCGACGTGCAGGCGTTCTTCGACACCTACTATGCGCCGAACAATGCCACGCTCGTCGTCGTGGGCGACTTCGCGCCCCGTGAGCTGCGCCGCCTCATCAACCAGTACTACGCCGGCATCCCCAGCCACCCCGCCCCGCCGCCGGTCGCGTGCCAGTGGAGAGCCGGCCCGGGGCTCGTCCGTCGTGAGACCATCGACGAGCACGCCAACCTGCCGGCAGCGCTGCGCCTGTACCGGGTCCCTGACCACACCGATCCCGACACGCCCGCCCTGGAGTTGCTGAATGTCATTCTGGGCCAGGGCGAGAGCTCCCGGCTCAACGTGGCGATCGTGCGCCGCGACAAGGCCGCCCTGGGCGTCCAGGCGGTGATGGTCGGGACGCGGCGCGGTCCGGGCGTCACCGTGGTGTTGGGCATCACCAACCAGGGAGTGGACGTGAACCGGCTCGACAGCCTGCTGGCCTCGCAGGTCGACTCGATCCGCGCGAGCGGCGTGACGGCCGAGGAGCTGACCAAGGCGAAGAATTCGTTCCGCGCCGACTTCATTCGCAACCGGGAGACCACGCTGAGTCTCGCCGAGGAGCTCCACCACTACGACATGTTCCACCGCAGCCTGGCGGAGATCAACACGGAGCTGGCGCGCTACCTCGCCGTGACCGCCGACGACATCCGCCGCGTGGCGCAGAAGTATCTCGACCCCGCCAACGCGGTCGTGATCATCGTCAAGGCGGGCGCCGGCGCGGGAGGCGGGCAATGAAGCGTCGGACCGTCCGGCGAGTTGTAGGGTTGTGGGCGTGGGCCGCCTTCCTGTCAGTCAGTCCGACAGTCCGACTGTCCGCCCAAGATTCTTTCCCCTCCCGGCCCCCCCGCCCCGCTCCGCTCCGTCCTGCGCGTTTCCCGGCGTTCCAGGACATGCTGCTGCCGAGCGGCATGCGGATGGTGGTGATCGAGAACCACGAGCAGCCGGTGGTCTCGGTGACGCTGAGCTTCCGGGCGGGCGACATTTACGCTCCCGTCGGCAAGGAAGGCCTCGCCGGGCTGACGGCCGAGCTGGTGACCAAGGGAACGGCAACGCGGACCGCGGAGCAGATCGCCGCGCAGATCGAGGGCGCGGGCGGGAGCCTCAGCGCCGCGTCCGATGCGGACGTCCTGACCGTGTCGGCCGACGTGTTGAGCGACCGCGCGGATCTGGCGTTCGAGCTCCTGGGAGATGTCACCCGCCACGCCACCTTCCTCGCGGACGAGGTGGAGCTCGCGCGCACCCGCGCGTTGTCGGGATTGCAGCTCGAGCTGTCTGAGCCGGGGAGCGTGGCGAGCCGGTTCTTCGCCAGGGAGATCTACGGTCGCAATCCATATGGCCGCCGCCCCACCTCGGAGTCGCTGCGGAGCGTCACCCGCGAGGATGTGGTCACCTTCGCCGGCCGCCGCCTCCGCCCCGCGGGGGCGTTGCTCGTCGTGGCGGGAGACCTGACGCTCGATCAAGCGCAGACCTTCGCCCGGACCGCGTTCGGCGGCTGGACGGGCGCGCCGGCGACCGTCGCGCTGCCGACTGTCCCGGCTCCCAAGACCACCACGGACATTCTGCTCGTCAATCGTCCGGGGTCGGTCCAGGCCAACATCGTCCTGGGCAACACCACGTTCCCCCCCACCGACGCCGGCTACTATGCCGCTCGCGTGGCGTCGCAGGTGCTGGGCGGCGGGCCGGACTCCCGGCTGTTCCTGATCCTGCGGGAGCAGAAGAGCTGGACCTACGGCGCCTACGCCGGGCTGCACCGCAACCGCGGCGTCGGCTTCTGGCTGGGGACGTTCGAGGGTCGCACCGAAGTGGCCGACAGTGCGCTCGCCGAAATGCTGCACCAGCTCGACCGCATCCGCACCGAGGCGATCCCGGACTCCGAGCTGCGCAACGCCCAGAGCTTCCTGGTGGGCTCCTTCCCGCTCACGATCGAGACGCCACAACAGATCGCCCAGGTCGTCACCCAGGCGAAGCTGCTGGGCCTGCCGGCCGATTACTTGCAGCTGTACCGCGAGCGGCTGGCGGCGGTCACGCCGCTCAGCGCCCGCGCGGCGGCGCAACGGATCTATCGTCGCAACGCGCTGACCATCGTGGTCGTCGGCGATGCGGAGAAGTTGTACGACAAGCTCGCGGCGATCGCGCCCGTGCGCCTCGCGGACGTGGACGGCAAGCCGCTCACGCCCGAGGATCTCCATCCCAAAGCCGGGCCGCTCATTCTCGACGCGAGCCAATTCATCACCCGCACCGACAGCTTCCAGGCCCTGGTGCAGGGCAACGTCATGGGATCGCAGGTGACGTCGCTGCGGCGCACCGCCGATTCGCTGGTGTTTGCCGAGCATACCGTCCTCGGCCCGTTCCTGCAGCAGCGGACGACCGTGGTGCTCGATCCCGCGACGTTCGCCCCGCTACAGGTGGAGCAGACGGGCACCGTCGGCACCCAGCCGGCCGAAGTGCATCTCACGTACGCGAACGGCCGCGTCAAAGGTCGGGCGGTGACCCCGCAGCGCGAGGGGACGTCCAAGACGGTGCAGGTGGACACGACGGTCGCCCCGGGAACGATCGACGACAACCAGCTGCACGTGATCCTCCTCGCCCTGCCCCTGGCGGATGGCAAGACGTTCACGATGAACGTGTTTTCGTCTGGCGAAGGGGTGACGAAACTGCTGACCGTGAAGGTCGCCGGGGTCGAGAACATCACTGTTCCCGCCGGGACGTTCCCGGCGTATCGCCTCGAGCTCTCGGGCCTGCAGCTCCCGGTGGTGATGCACGTGACGCGGGACCTACCGCGGCGCCTGCTGCGTATCGAACCGGTCGGCGCACCGCTGGTGTTCGAACTCGTGAAGTAGCCGGACGGTCGGACCGTCGGACCGAATTCCCGGAGGAGGCAGGTCATCCATGAGGCATGCAATGCTCGGCGTACTATTCATCGCAGTGCTTGGCTGCGCGTCGGGCGGCGCTCGCCCGGCGCAGCGCCCCGCGCCGGCTCCCTCCCCGGCAGCGGCGACACCCGCGCCGAGCCAGGCGCCGGCCCAAACGCGCGCGTCGGCGGAGTCGAGCTCCGTCGACCGGGCGCAGTATCCGTCCACGTATCAGCGCCACCCCAATCCTCCGGTGCTGATCCGCAACGCGACCATCATGACCGCCGCCGGCCAGGAGATTCCCAACGGCTCGATCCTGTTCCGGGACGGGCGCATCGTCGCCGTGGGAGCCACGGTCCAGGCGCCGCCGGACGCCCTCGTCGTCGACGGCACCGGGAAGTTCGTGACCCCCGGTCTGATCGACGATCACTCGCACCTCGGCGTGTACGCGGCGCCGGGGACCGAGGCGGAATCGGACGGCAACGAAGCCACGAACCCCGTGACCGCCGAGGTATGGGCCGAGCACTCGTTCTGGCCGCAGGACCCGCAGATCCCCCTGGCGATCGCGGGCGGCATCACGACCATACAGGCGCTGCCCGGATCGGCCAACCTGATCGGCGGCCGCAGCGCCATCCTGAAGCTCATTCCCGCGCGCACGGTGCAGGAGATGAAGTTTCCCGGCGCGCACTACGGGCTGAAGATGGCGTGCGGCGAGAACCCCAAAGGGGTGTATCGCAGCCGCGGGCCCTCGACCCGCATGGGCAACATGGCGGGCTACCGCAGCGCGTTCATCCAGGCCGAGCAGTACCGGCAGCGCTGGGACAAATGGCGTAAGGATCATCAGGGCGACCCGCCCGCGCGCGATCTGCGGCTCGAGTCGCTCGCCGAGGTCTTGCGGGGGAACATCTTCGTGCAGATGCACTGCTATCGCGCCGACGAAATGGCGCAGATGATGGACCTCGCTCACGAATTCGGCTTTCACATCCGCTCGTTCCATCACGCGGTCGAGTCGTACAAGATCGCCGACCTCCTGGCGCGCGAGAACGTGTCGGTCTCGGTGTGGGCTGACTGGTGGGGATTCAAAGAGGAAGCCATGGACGGCGTGCAACAGAACGCCGCGCTCAACCAACAGGCCGGCGGGCGTCCGCTCATCCATTCCGACAGCCCCAGCGGCATCCAGCGGTTGAATCAGGAGGCCGGCAAGGCGATGAACGCGGGGATTCGCGCGGGGATTCCCATTACGCGCGACCAGGCGATTCGCTGGGTCACGGCCAACCCGGCGTGGGCGCTCGGTCTCGACTCGATCGTGGGCACGCTCGAGCCCGGCAAGATGGCGGACGTCGTCGTGTGGTCGGGCGACCCGTTCTCGGTCTACAGCAAAGCACTCCAGGTCTACAACGACGGCTGGCTGCTCTACGACCGCAACGATCCCAAGCACCAGCCGCGCACCGACTTCGAATTGGGCCAGGTGCCCGCGCCCGGGACCGACCGATGATCGCCTTCCTCCTCGCCCAGACCATCGCGATCACGGGCGGAACGGTCTACCCCGTCTCCGGCCCCAAGCTCGAGCACGCCACGGTGCTCATCCAGAACGGCCGCGTCGCGGCCGTCGGGCCTAACGTGACGATTCCGGCGGACGCCACGCGGATCGACGCGACGGGCAAATGGGTGACGCCCGGTTTCATCGACGGCGGCACGCAGATGGGCCTCGTCGAAATCAGCCGGGTGGGCGGAACGCGCGAGATGTACCTCCAGGGCGACACCATCGCCGCGTCGTTCAACGTGGCCGAGGGGATCAACCCGGCCTCGACGCTCATCCCCGTGACGCGGATGGAGGGGATCACCACCGTGCTCGCGGCGCCGCAGGGGCACCTCATCAGCGGTCAGGCGGTGCTCATCGACCTCGACGGCGCCACGATCGAGCAGATGCTTGTGAAGTCACCGATCGGCGTCGTGGCCAACTTCGACGAGAACGCGAAAGATGAGGGCGGCGGCTCGCGCGCCGGCGTGGCGGAGCGGTTGCGGCGCGTGTTCAACGACGCCCTGGAGTATGCCCGCCGCCGGGCGGACTACAACCGCGGCGCGATGCAGCCGCTCTCAGCGTCGGCGGCGGATCTCGAGGCCCTGCTGCCGGTGCTACGCGGGCAACTGCCCCTCATCGCCGTGGCCAACCGCCGCAGCGACATCGAAACGGTCCTGCGCTTCGGGCGGGAGTTCCGCCTGAAGGTCATCCTCGCCGGGGCCCAGGAAGGCTGGGAGATCGCGGAGGCGATCGCCCGGGCCGGCGTCCCGGTGCTCGTGGAGCCGCTCGACAACATCCCGTCCTACGACGCGCTCGGCGTGCGTTATGAGAACGCCGCGGTGCTCGCCCGGGCGGGGGTGAAGGTCGCCCTCCTGGAGACGGACACGCACAACGCGCGCAACCTGCGCCAGCAGGCCGGCAACGCGGTGTCCTACGGCATGACGTGGGAGCAGGCGCTACGCGCCGTGACGCTGTCGCCCGCCGAAGTGTTTGGAGTGGCGGACCGCTACGGCGCCCTCGACGTCGGCAAGGTGGCGAATGTGGTGGTCTGGTCCGGCGACCCATTCGAGTTCTCGACCGGCGTGGAGCACGTGATCATCCGGGGCCGGGAGGTTCCGCTGCGCAGCCGCCAGACGGAGCTGTTCGAACGGTACAAGACGCTGCCGCCGAAATACTAGAGGCGTCAAGGACAGCAAGGGCGGTACGGGCGGCAGTGGCGATTCAAAGCCCGGGCCGTTGTTGCTTACTGACGGCCTTGTACAACAGCCACGTCAAGGCCCCGGCGTGATTGCGTAAGCGCTCCAAGGCCTCCCAGTCGTGGACAGGGAGATACCCACGATCACGCGCTAGACGAAGCGCTACTTGGAGCTCGGTTATCGAACCAATCGCGATGTCGAGGAAGCGTCGGAATTCCCTGTCACCCCTCTTCGCTGAGCCTTCTGCGATATTCAGGACCACGGAGAACGCCGCGCGCCTGGCTTGGGAGGTCAGGCCATATAGCTCATGCTTCGGAAAAGCGTCTGTTGCGGCGTATACCTTGAGAACAAGCTTGTACGATAGTTGCCAGGCTTGGAACCGCTCGTAGGGGGCCACGGCCAAGTTTGCAGGCTTCGCGTCCTCGGAGTGTCACCTTAACCACGCTCATGGGCACAAAAAAAGGCGGCCAGGCTGGACCTTGCCGCCCCTTCCGCCTTATGCCATCCCTGCCCTTAGTTCACCGCCGCGTAGACACTCACGCGAAACCGCCTCTTGTCCTTGTGCTCGAACTTGACGACGCCGTCGATCAGAGCAAATAGCGTGTCGTCGCTGCCGCGACCCACGTTCTTGCCCGGATGGAACTTCGTGCCCCGTTGGCGCACGAGGATGTGACCCGCGCGCACCACCTCGCCCCCGAAGCGCTTGACGCCGAGGTACTTCGGGCCCGAGTCACGGCCGTTGCGGGAAGAGCCGACCCCTTTCTTATGCGCCATCGGTCACCCGACCTTCACGTCTTGAATCTTGACCTCGGTGAAATCCTGCCGGTGCCCTGCCCTGCGCCGGTACCCGGCGCGGCGCGCAAACCGGAAGATCCGGATCTTCTTGCCCTTGCCGTGCCGCACCACCTCCGCGGTCACCTTGGCGCCACGCACGAGCGGTTGACCCGCATGCACCTTCTTGCCGTCGCTGACCAGCAGGACGTGATCGAAGGTGACCGTCTTGCCGGGCTCCGCGGGGAGCAGCGGCACCTGGACGGTGCGCCCAGGCTCGGCCTTGAACTGCTGGCCTCCGGTCGTGAAAACGGCGTAGGTCATAGGGCCGGAACTCTAATCATGCCTTGAGGTTCGTGCAAGCCGTACGGCCATACGGCCGATACGGCTTTACGCCACCGCATACTGCTCCGTCACGTCGCGCCCCGCCGGCTTGGCCATCATCCGGAATTCGTCCAGGCGCATCATCGGGTCGTCGCGCACCTCGAGCTCGAGGCCGGTCTGCTTTTCCAGTTGCCGCAGGAAGTTCGGCTCCTGCTCCAGCAGGTACAGGGCGACCTCGGGGTGGAGCCGCACGGCGAGTTGGCGCTCCTTGTGATCGGCGCTGGCCCGCTTGAGCGAGCGCTCCATGCGCCGCACCACGACCTCGGGTCGAAACACCCGGCCCGTACCGGTGCACGTCGGGCACTCGGCCGTCATCGACTGCCACAGGGACGGACGCACCCGCTGGCGGGTCATCTCGATCAGGCCGAGCTCGGAGACGGCGAACGCCCGTGTCCGCGCCCGGTCCCGCCCCAGGTGGGTGCGCAGCTCCTGCAGCACCTTGTCGCGGTTGCCGCGCGACTCCATGTCGATGAAGTCCACGACGATGATCCCGCCGATGTCGCGCAGCCGCAGCTGCCGCGCCACCTCACGTGCCGCCTCGAGGTTGGTCTTGAGGATCGTGCCTTCGGGATCCTTCTTCCCCGTGTAGCGGCCGGTGTTGACGTCGATCGAGGTCAATGCCTCGGTCGGCTGGATGATGATGTAGCCGCCGGTGGGCAGCTCCACCCGCTGGGCGAACAGCCCGCGGATCTCTCCTTCGATGTCGTACTCGTCGAACAGCGGGTCTTCCGCTTCGTAGAGCTTCACACGCCCCTGCAACGACGGGTCGATCTGCTTCAGGTACGACGCGATCTCGTTGAACAGCAGCTTCGAGTCGACGAGCAACGAGTCCACCTTGTCGCTGAACAGATCGCGCACGATGCCGCGCGTGAGGCTGGTCTCGCGCTGCAGCAGCGCCGGGGCGCGCACCGAGCCCGAGCGCCGTTTGACCTTCTTCCACAGGCCCACGAGGTGGTCGATTTCCCGCTTGCACACCTCTTCGGTCAGATCGTCGGCGACGGTGCGGATGATCCAGCCGCCCGCATCCTTGGGCACCAGCCCGCCGACCATATCGCGCAGCCGGGTGCGCAGGTCGCGGCTCTCGATCTTGCGGGAGACGCCGACTTTCTCCGCGAACGGCATGTAGACCAGGAAGCGGCCGGCGAGGGAGATCTGGGCGGTGACGCGGGAGCCCTTGGTGCCGATCGGCTCTTTGATGACCTGCACGAGCTTGGTCTGCCCGCGCTTCAACTCGTCGCCGATGTCGGGGAGGGCGCGGCGCCCACGGCCGCGCTCGTGATGCGCGGTCCCGTTGTCGCCGTTGTCGTCGTCGTCGCGCTCGGCCGGGTCTTCGTCTTCGTCCGAGGCGATCAGGTCCGAGGCGTGGAGGAAGGCGCTCTTTTCCGCCCCGATATCGACGAACGCCGCCTGAATGCCCGGCAAGACAGCTTCGACCTTGCCGAGGTAGATGTCGCCCACGGAGCGGCGGGCGTCGGGACGGTCGACCAGCAGCTCAACAAGGCGGTCGTCCTCCAGAATCGCCACGCGCGTCTCCCGCGGGCTGCCGCTGATGAGAATCTCGCGCTTCAAAGCAATCACCTCTGGCCCCGGTCGGCCAACAGCCGCGCGGGGCGCCTAGTACGGTCCAGCAGAAACTGGTTCCGGTGTGGACAACGGATGAGTGACGGGGGACCCGCTGGCCCGGCAGAGCCGCCGAGAGACCGGCACGGATGACGGGCAGGGCCATAGTCCGCATCATAACATCGATAAATCTAGGAGCACTTGGGAGTTACGTCAATGCACCGCGCCCCATAGCTTGAAGGACGTCCCTGCGATTCACCGCTCACCTCAGTCACCAGGGTATCGCGATGGCGGAACTCGCGACCGATCTCACCCCAGAACTCCTCTACCTCCTGGCCGGCGACCCCCTCGAGTTCGCCGAAGCCATCGCCGGGCTGCGCAGCGTGGACCTGGCCGAGCTGCTCCGCGACGTCCGGCCCGAGGCCGCGGCGGTGGTGCTGTGCGCGCTGCCGTTCGACGTCGCGCTGGCGGTGTTCAACGAGCCCGAGCTCGAAAACCGCCACGCGATTCTCAGCCACATCGACGACGCCACGGCGGCGGCGCTCATCGACGCGATGTCCCCGGACCAGCAGGCGGACCTGTTCCGCACGCTCCCGGAAGCGGATCGCACCCGTTACTTGAAGCAGCTCGACCAGCCGACCCGGGACCGCCTAAAGTTGCTGCTCCGCTACCCGGCTGAAACCGCCGGGGGCCTCATGACGACCGAGTTCGTCACCGTTCCGGCCAATTGGACGGTCGAGCAGGCCCTGCACCACATCCATAACGTCGGCGAGGCGAAGGAGACCGTATACGCCGTGTACGTGCACGATCCCCAGGATCGGAGCCTGGTGCACGTCGTGTCGTTACGCGAGCTCGTCGTCGCGGACAAGCAGATGCGCGTCGCCGACGTCGGCGAGCCGCGGCCGCCGATCACCGTTGGGCCACTCACTGATCGCGAGGAGGTGGCGCGGATCATCGCCAAGTACGACCTGCTCGCCGTGCCGGTGGTCAACGCCTCCAGCCAGGTCATGGGGATCGTCACGGTGGACGACGTCATCGACGCGCTCACCAGCGAGCTGACCGAAGACGTCCAGAAGTTCGGCGGCATGGAGGCGCTCGACGCGCCGTACACCGAGATCGGCCTCGGCACGATGATCAAGAAGCGCGCCGGCTGGCTGTGTGCGCTGTTCATCTCCGAGATGTTCACCGCCAGCGCGATGAGCCACTTCGAGCACGAGATCGCGCAAGCGGTCGTGCTCGCGCTGTTCATTCCGCTGATCATCAGCTCGGGGGGCAACTCCGGCTCTCAAGCCACCTCCCTCATCATCCGCGCGATGGCCTTGCGCGAGGTCACGCTGCGCGACTGGTGGCGGGTGGCGCTGCGCGAGCTGCCGTCGGGCCTCGCCCTCGGCGCTATCCTCGGGCTGATCGGCGTGGTGCGTATTCTCTCCTGGCAGGCGCTCGGCTGGTACGACTACGGCGTCCACCACGTCCGCGTCGCCGCCACCGTGGGGACCGCCCTCGTCGGCGTCGTCACCTTCGGCTCGCTCACCGGCTCGATGCTGCCGTTCCTCCTGCGCCGCCTGGGCTTCGACCCCGCCAGCGCGTCGGCCCCGTTCGTCGCCACGCTGGTCGACGTCACCGGCATCGTCATTTACTTCACGATCGCCGCGCTGATGCTGCGGGGCACGCTGCTCTGAAGATCGGCCGATAACACCAAGCGCGCTTGAGAGTTACCAGGCGCGCGCGTATTGTTGTGCCGACCCCAGAGAGGCCGCTCATGCCCAAGTTCAACTGCTCGCTGTGCGGGACGCCGGTCGACGGTCGCAAGCTCATCTCCCCGCAGAAGCTCGAAAACCAGATTCTCGACATCATCAAACGCGACCGCCCGGAGTGGGATGCGAAGCGCGGCATCTGCCCTCACTGCCACGAGCAGTTCCGGGCCAAGAAGTTTCTGGGGTATCTCGAGAGCGAGTACGAGAAGATCTCGGAGATGGAGAAATCGCTGGTCACGCAGATCGCGCGGCGCGGGCGTGTCAGCCGGATGGTCCAGCAGGAATACGAGGCGGCCATGACGCTGGGCGAGCGCGTCGCCGACCGCGTGGCCAAGTTCGGCGGCAGCTGGACATTCATCGGTATCTTCGCG
>Ga0209158_1002580_pt1 | contig 11019 bp, 8 predicted proteins | sample GraSoiAngelo_140_FD_185897 | JGI IMG/M metagenome (GOLD analysis project Ga0209158, IMG submission 185897) | Grasslands soil microbial communities from the Angelo Coastal Reserve, California, USA - 14_0929_12_30cm (SPAdes) (version 2) | ecosystem: Environmental > Terrestrial > Soil > Grasslands ...
GGAGCCTGCGCCGTGCTTCGCGGATCGAATCGCCGGGCCTGACGACCCCGCTCACATCGATCCATGCGATGCCTTCGACTTTGACCTCGACCACCGGCGCAAGGTCGTAGAGCGCGGATGAGATGATCTCGCGCAGGCGCGTGGCCGCCTCTGGGTCGGGCGCGAGAAATGTTGCTTGCGGACAAAGGTGCTCGGCCTGGCGCAGCGGCATCCCCGACGACACACCGAACGGCAGAGCTTCCTCCGACGCTGCGATCACGTGGTCGTCCCATCGGCCGACGACCACAGGCCTGCCATAGAGGTCGGCGCGCTTCGCCAGCTCGAGGTGGCCGGTCAGACCACAGCAGATACGCATTCCACCTCCGCTTTTTCAAGAAGCACCTCGATGACCGGTGTGGAAAAAGGAAGCTGCTGTCCAAGCGGGTAGCGGATCTCGAGCGCGGACTCGCCGAGAGGTGGGGCAACCCGATTCTTGAGACAGCGAGTGATCGTGCGCAGGCCCACGAGCTCGCCACGGTCCCAAACCCAGTCGATGCGCGAGAAGCCGAGACTCAGGCTCGAGGCGTGGGCGAGCGCGCGCCCGGGAGCATCGACCACCCCGACGAGGACTGTCCCCGAGCGGTTGGCGCTTGCCTCCAACGGCCCGAGCCATGGCTCTGGGATCTCCCCCATTAAAAGGATGAAGCCCGCGCCCGCACGGGCCAGCGCCGTAGCCGCCTCACCCGACGGCTCGGGATCGAGACGCACTACGGTCAACGAGCTCAGCTCCGGATCGAAGTGGGAGAGCGACCATGGATCGAAGTCGCCTCGAGCATCGATCACCACCGCGTTCGCGAACTCGTGCGTGGCGGCGGCGAGCAGGCTCAGGGCGAGGGTGAGCTTGCCAGAGGTTCCGCTTCCGGTCAGGAGCGTGAGCCGGCCGCGAGGCAGGCCCTCGATTCCACTCAGTCGATCGAGTGGTGTGCAGCTCGGCCAGGGCTGCGGCGGCGGAAGTTCACCCGCCCTCGTCAGCGCCTGGCTGCCAAAGCGGACCCGAATCGTGCTGATGGCGTGTTCGAGCTGTGTTGCCTGCATCGTTCTCCAAAGGGCGGGCCTCCGGTTGGGACGCAGGTAGAGGAAGGAGGTGGCTACAGACTAACGAACGAATGTTCGATAGTCAAGGGGCAAAGGTTTACCTAAGAACTGTTGTCCACCTGGAACCAAGCAAGTGGGGCCTAACGCCACGGCATGGTGGGAGGTGATATCACCTCGCATCGGCCGACGAAGATGGGAAGGACGATCGAAAGTACGAGCTCTGCATTCCTTCTCTATGTGTCAGAAAAAAGCGAGCGCCGGAGTTCCACAGAACCCCGGCGCGTCAACGATCGATTAGGTAACGACGAAAGAAGAAGTTGTTACTTCTTCTTCTTGGCGGCCTTCTTCTTGGCTGCCGGCTTCTTGGCGGCCTTCTTCTTTGCCATCATTCTCTACCTCCTTCGCTTAGTGATACGGACCCGAGGTTCCATGGTTCGGCGGGCTGGAATCCCTCGTGTGACGTCATGGACGATTTCTTCTGCACGCACCTCCTATGCAACCCAACGGGTTTCGCCGCGCAGCCTCTTCGATGAGGTCTCCGAGACGTTGGCGGTCATGCGAAATGGTCCGCTTACTCGCGTCGGGTCCGTCGCCTCTGTGGTGGCAACCACGAGCAGCATCGCCATACAAGTTGTGTTGATACATCGATTGCATCCTCCACGTCAAGAGATCAGTAAGATTTTTTTTCATGCGCTGCCCGGTGAAATGCTTTGAATGCGGCACTTACACGATGTCTCTCGACCTCTCGAAGGACCACCAACACATCGCATGCGAACGTTGTGAGACGGTGTGGTGCGCAGTGTGCGTGGCTCGCGTTGAGGTAAAGATTTCACATGAGTGGCTCAAGCAGCGACACGTCGCCGAGCTCAACTGATGCGAGTCGTCCTCGGTCACGGCGCATCGGGCAACGCGGCCTCGATGAAGCCTTACGTGGTGGGCTTCAAGCGCCGAGGCATCGATGCGATTGCGGTGGATCTTCCTCGCGGAGGCGCCGAGCGCGCGGTCCCCGTCTTCATCAAGACTTCGGGTCGCGGGCATGAGGTCATCGGTGGCGGGCAGTCGTTCGGCGGGCGTGTCGCGAGCATGGCGGCGGTCGAGGCGGACTTCGGCGGCCTCGTCCTCTTCTCCTATCCACTTCATCGTCCCGGCTTCCCCGACCAGCTGCGCACCGAGCACTTCCGAAGCATCAAGTGCCCGACCCTGTTCATGAGCGGCGACCGCGATCCCTTCGCCCGCATCGAGTTATTGAAAGAGAAGATCAAGCTCATCCCCAACGCGCGCCTCGCTATCTTCAAGGGCCAGGGTCACGGCTTGCTCAACGTGCTCGACGACGCGCTCGACGTCGCCGCGGACTTCCTCAAGCAGATCAAATGACCGCGAGCCAGCACATGGTGCGGGCGAACGGCCTTCGGTTCCGAACGCTTGTCGATGGTCCGCCTCGAGGCGACATGTGCATCCTCCTGCACGGATTCCCGGAAGGCGCGGAGTCCTGGTCGCGGCAGCTGACCGCGCTGGCCGACGCCGGATGCCTCGCGGTGGCGCCCGACCTTCGTGGTTATGGGCTCACCGACGCACCCGAGGGAGTTGAGAGCTACGGTATCGACCACCTGGTCGATGACGTCGCCGGCCTCATCAAGGCCTTCGGCCGGGACACTGCGCACGTCGCGGGCCACGACTGGGGCGCAATCGTCGCGTGGTTCTTCGCGGCTCGTCATCCCGACATGATCAGATCGCTCACCGCACTTTCTGTGGGGCACCCGGCCGCGCTCGCAGCCGCGAGTCGCGAAGACGCAGACCAGCAGGAACGCTCGCGTTACATCCAGCTCTTCCTCATGGAAGGAAAAGCCGAGAGAGTGCTGGCGGAGGATGACTATCGGAGGCTGCGCGCGATGTTCGTAGATGCGGTGCCCAAGCCGGTCGTCGACGGCTTCGCGCGTTCTTTGTCCCGCCCGGGCCGCCTCAGCGCTGCCCTCAACTACTACCGCGCCAACCTCTCGGCGGGCGGAGGCGCGTGGGAGCGGCTCGCGAACACCGGACCGATCAAGGTCGGGACGGCGCTGCTCTGGGGTGACCAGGATCCCGCGCTGGGCAGGCGCGGGGCAGAGTCCACCGGCCGCTACGTCGAAGCTGAATTCGAGCTTGTGGTCCTGGAGGGCGCCGGCCACTGGCTGCAGTTCGAGCGCCCGGCGGACGTAAGCCGTTCGTTGACCGCGGCTGCAACTCATTAAGCTGTCTGCCATGCTCCACCGCGGGGACGACAAGGAGCGGCGCTCGAGTCTGCGCCGGCTCGACGACATCCTGGACGCGCTCGAGCAGCTCAACCTCCACGACCGCACCGAGCTCACCGAGGATCTAGCCGAGGCCCTCGTCCTCCTTGGCGTCGACGACCCCTACAGCATTCCCATCCCGCAGCTCATCGAGCGCGTGTGGGCGATGCAGCAGCCGTACCTCATCACGATCGTCGTCGAGCGCCGCCGCCGCCGCCGCCGCAAGGTCGACCCCAAGTTCTCGAGCGGATCAGGCATTGCCTGACGTGAGCGGACACCACTCTCGCTGAGCCCCGCCGACTGGCTCGACGTTTTCGTGCGCATCAGCTCGCGTGTGCGCACAACGGTGCTGCCGCTGGCCGGCACCGATGCGGGGCGCGCGCCGCTCGCCGTCGGAGCCGGCGGCGATCGCACGATGGAGCTCGACCGGGCGGCTGAGGCCGCGGTCTTCGCGGAGCTCGAAGCAATCAACGCTCGCGGTGAGCGCTTCGCGATCCTGTCTGAGGAAGCAGGTCATCGCTCGCTCGGGGCCGAGTACCCTCTCGTGCTGGTCGACCCGGTCGACGGGAGCCTCAACGCCAAGCAAGGGGTCCCCTTCTTCGGCGTGATGCTGGCGCTGCTCGATGGGCCGACCATCGGCGATACGCTCGCAGGCTGCGTCGTCAACCTGATCAACGGTGAGACCTGGACCGCGATCCGAGGCCAGGGCGCGTGGCGCGGAGGCGAGCCGATCAAAGTCATGGCCTCGGCCGCAGGCGGTCTCGAGCTCGTGGCGCTCGAGAGCACGCCGAGAGCGCTCGATCTCGCGAGCGGCCTCGTCCAGCGCTCGGGCAAGATCCGTATCCTCGGTTCGATGGCGCTCGCGATAGCGCACACCGCAGCCGGCAGCTTCGACGCGTTCTGCGCTCCGGTCCCGGTCCGGGTGTTCGACATGGCCGCCAGCCTCCTCGTACTAGAAGAGGCCGGCGGGGTGGCGACGGATCTCAAAGGAAGCTCTCTGAGGTCGCTTGGTGCGCAGCTCGAGAGCCGGACCTCGGTCGTGTGCGCGCCGAATCGAGAGCTGCATGCGATCGCGCTGCGGGCACTCGGCGGCTGATGGTATTCGATCCGCGCCAGACCGTTTTTGTAATCCTCAGCTTCGAGGGCCCAGACGTATACAGCCAGGCAGGCGGCCTCGGCGTTCGCGTCAAGGGCCTGTCGCGCACCCTGGCCCAGCTCGGCTTCCAGACATACCTCTACTTCTGTGGCGACCCCGACCTGCCCGCCGAGGAGAGCCACGAGTCGGGCCGGCTCGTGTACCGGCGGTGGTGCCAGTGGATCTCCGCACGCCATCGCGGCGGGGTGTACGACGGCGAAGAGGAGAAGATCCGCGACTGGAACACGAGCCTCCCGCCGAACCTCATCGACAACGTCATCGCACCCGCGGCCGCCGCAGGCCAGAACGTTGTCGTGCTGGCTGAGGAATGGCATACGTCGTGGTCGATGAATCTCATCTCCGACTCTCTCTACTACCGTGGCCTGCGCGATCGCGTTGTGATCCTGTGGAACGCCAACAACACCTTTGGGTTTCATCGCATCAACTGGTCCGCGCTCGCGCTCGCGGCCACGATCACCACCGTCAGCCGCTACATGAAGTTCAAGGTCTGGGAGCGCGGCCACAACCCGGTCGTCATCCCCAACGGCATCCCGCGAGCATCGATCCATGACGCCGATCCCGAGGCTGTCGCCAATCTGAAGGCGGCGGCGTCGGCCGACCACTTCTGTTTCAAGATCGGCCGCTTCGATCCCGACAAGCGCTGGTTGATGGCGGTGTCGGCCACTGGCTACCTCAAGCGGCACGGCAGGCGTGTGCGGCTCGTCATGCGCGGCGGCCGCGAGGCGCATGGAGGCGACGTGATCATCCACGCGCAGCACCAGGGTCTCGAGGTCATCGACGTGAAAGCGCCCGCAGAGCCGGCCGGCCTGTCGGCGATCCTGCGCGAGAACCCCACGGCGGATATCGTCAACCTCACCAGCTTCGTGAGCGATCCGCTGCTCGGCGTCATCTACCCGGCTTGTGACGCGGTCCTGGCCAACTCCGGCCACGAACCGTTCGGGCTTGTCGGGCTCGAGGTGATGGCGGCGGGCGGCCTCGCGGTCACGGGCGCCACCGGCGAGGACTACGCAAACGCGTATCGCAACGCCCTCGTGGTGGAGACCGACGACGCCATCGAGCTCGTGACCGAGCTGAACTTGATTCGCGAGCGGCCGCGCCTGGCCGCGGCCATCCGCAGGCGCGGCCGCGTCACTGCCCGCTCGTACACGTGGGAGAAGGTGATCGACCAGCTCCTGCTGCGCCTCGAGTTTGCGGCCGCCCAGCAGGCGGTCAGGGTGATGGCGCCGCCGGAAAGCTCGAAGTTCGCGCGCCGGCGCGTCTCCAAGGCGGGACCGCCCCTTGGCTGAGAACCTCGTCGTCTACACGGTCGTCCACCAGCCGCGCCGGCTGAAGCTGCCCGCGCAGGTCGTACCGGCGAAGACCGCGCCCGAGGAGATGTCCGAATATCTATTCGACGACGGGCTGGACCGGCGCTATTTCGAGCAGGTCGCGGCCAGCTCGTACATCCCAGCGGCCGCCATGTTCACCGACCTTGTTCGGCGGGGCTGGAAGATGTCGATCGGTTTCAGCAACTCGTTCCTGATCCAGGCCGAACGCTATGGAGCAAACGTGCTCGACGCTTTCAAGAAGCTGTGCACGAGCCCCAACGTCGAGATCGTCAACGTGGAGCCCTATCACTCGTGGCTGCTCTACTTCGACATCCTGGCGTTCAAGGAGGCCATGCTCGCCGGACGTCAGCGCCTCGAGGAATTGTTTCAGAAGCCGATCGCGGTCACCGACACGACCGAGATGTTCATGTCCAACGACGCTTACTTCGCACTCCAGCAGTGCGGCTTCGCGGCAGCCTTCATGGAGGGGCGAGGATGGCAGCTGGGATTTCGGGAGCCGACCCACGTCTATCAGCACCCTCTGCAGCGTCTCAAGCTGCTCGTACGCCACCACGACCTGTCAGATGACGTCGGGTACCGCTTCTCCAATCGCTACTGGAACCACTGGCCTCTGATGGCCGACACGTACGCCACGTGGGTGCGCGACACGTGGGGCGAGCTGGTGATGGTCGGTTGGGATTTCGAGACCTTCGGCGAGCACCATCGCCGTGATGGCGGCATCTTCGAGTTCATGCGCGCCCTGGCCAAAGAGCTGAAGAAGCGAAAGGTGCGAATGCTGCTGCCATCGGAGGCCGTGAATGAGCTCGCAACCCGGCACTTCGAGGTCCCGGTCAACGAATACGGCACGACATGGGCGGGCGAGGGCGGCATGGAGTTCTTCCTCGGCAACGAAGCGCAGCAGGGCCTCTTCAGGCTCATGCACCACGCGTATTCGAAGGCGAGGCTGACCGGTGATCCTCGCCTCGTCGAGATCGCGAGGTGGCTGCTCCAATCGGACAATCTCCATCTCATCCAGTGGTTCGGACGCTGGGGTCCCGATGCCGAGGTGAGCGCCTACTTCACGCCCGACGAATGGTGGGAGCTCGGAGCTCTAGGTATTCTGCGCGAGCAGCAACGTGTGTACATCAACTTCATACGCGCTCTTGACGAGTACGCCAGGTGACGCCCGCACCCGCGCCGCTGGGATGATGGTGTAACTCATGAAACCGCTCCACGTCGCCTTCATCTGGCACATGCATCAGCCGTACTACAAGGACGACCTCACCAACACGTACCTGCTGCCCTGGGTACGCCTGCGCTCGGCCAAGGACTACTTCAAGATGCCCGCCCTGCTCGATGCCTACCCGAAGGTGCGCGCGACGTTCAACCTGGTCCCAAGCCTGCTCGCCCAGATCGAGGACTACGGCAAGGAAGATTCGGTCGACCTCTTCCTCAACCTCAGCAAGCGCAACGCGGACGAGCTGTCGTCGGAGGAGCGCACCTTCTTGATCCGCTGGATGCGCGAGTCCCCTCGCGCATTGCGGGTGCAGCAGTCGCCGCGTTATCTGGAGCTCGCATCACGTGCCGCCGACGCGCAGTTCACGAGCCAGGACATGCGCGACCTGCAGATCTGGTTCAACCTCGCGTGGTGCGACCCGGCATGGGCCGAATCCGATCCCCGGCTGGCGGAGCTGAAGAGGAAGGATCGCGATTTCTCGGAGTCGGACAAGGAGCCGCTCTTCGAGGCGCAGATGGAGATCATGCAGAAGGTCATCCCGAAGTATCGGGAGCTGGCCGACCGCGGCCAGGCCGAGCTGACCTTCTCGCCGTACTACCACCCGATCCTGCCGCTACTGATCCACATCGAGTCGGCGCGGACCGCCAATCCCCAGATCCAGCTCCCGGAGCACCACTTCTCGCATCGCGAAGACGCCGAGCGCCAGGTCGAGATGGGACAGGGCCTGTTCGAGCGCCTGCTGCAGCGCCGGCCCACCGGCATGTGGCCGTCGGAGATGGCTGTGGGGGAGAGCGTGGTCGGCCTGGCGACCAAGGCGGGCGTCGATTGGATGGTCAGCGACGAGGAGGTGCTGTCACGCTCCCTCGACACGCACTTCTACCGCGACAACGAGGGCCGCGTCAACGCTCCCGACCAGCTCTACCGGCCCTTCGAGGTCGAGCGCGAAGGCCAGTCGATGGCGATGGTGTTCCGCGACTCCCAGATCTCGAACTCGATCGGTTTCGACTACCAGCGGATGTCGTCGGTCGACGCGGCGCACAACCTGGTCGGCCGCCTACGGCGCATACGGGAGCAGCAGGGCGACAAGGATTACCTGGCCGTCATCGCCCTCGACGGCGAGAACGCGTGGGAGTTCTATCCGCGTGACGGCCACGACTTCCTCAACGCCCTCTACACGGAGCTCGAGGCCACGCCGGACATCGTCACCACCACGGTCTCCGACTTCCTGAGCGAGCACCCGGCGCAGCAGAACCTCCATCACCTGCACACGGGCAGCTGGATCGGGGCCAGCCTCGATACGTGGATCGGGGATCCCGAGCACAACGTCGCCTGGGAATTGCTGGCGGACACACGGACGTGGCTGGACGAACAGTCGCGCCAGCGCCCGCAGCTTTCGGATGCGGCTGCGCTCGGCTGGCGGGAGATCCTGATCACCGAAGGGAGCGACTGGTTCTGGTGGTTCAGCCGAAAGCACGACTCTGGCATGGACACGATCTGGGACAACCAGTTCCGGCTTCATTTGCGCAACGTCTACAAGCTGATGGGGGTTCGCGCGCCCGCGCGCCTGTTCCAGCCGATCATCCAGCGCACGCCCACGCCCGAGCGCAAGCCGCCGGCTGAAAGCATCAGCCCGAAGTCGCGCAGCGACTCCGTGTGGGGCAAGGCGGGCTTCTACGTCGTCGGATCGGGATTCGGCGCGCTGCATCGGCCGGCCGGGGTGGTCGAGCGAGTCCTCTACGGCTGTGACTCCGAGCGCGTGTACGTGCGTCTCGACAGCCCTCGTTCGCCAGAGGAGCTGGCGGCGCAGAACATCGAGTTCTGGCTCTACCTGTCGGGCGTGCCCGCGGACGAACATGGCGGCAAGCTGCAGCTGCCGCTGGCGGTCACTGCCACGGCCGACTTCGGTTTCGACGCCGCGCACGTCGTACGGGTCGTGCCGAACTCTAAGGGTGCCAAGTTGACCATCGGGCGCGTCGATGAGGAGCAGGCGCGTGCCGAGCCGCTCGCCGAGCTCGAGTCGTCCGATCCTTTCTTCATCTCCATACCCCTGGAGGCGCTGGGCCGCCGCGCCGGTGAGACGCTGGAGATGGCGGTGGTGGTGAGTCGCGAGGGGCGCGACATCGAGCAGGTGCCGCCATCGGGCTCGCTCGGCCTGCGCATCCCCGGCGACGGCGCCGCCGCGACCGCTCCGAGCTCGAAGCAGCTCAAGGTGCTGGTAGCCACGTCCGAGCTCGCCCCGTTCGCCAAGTCAGGCGGCGTGGCCGACGTCGCCGCCTCGTTGTCGAAGGAGCTGCGCCGCCTGGGTCACGACGTGCGCGTGGTGATGCCGCGATACCGACAGATCGACATCGGCAAGCACAACCTGAAGGCTGTAGTACACGACCTCCCGGTCCCGCTGGGCGCGCAGACGGTGCCGTCGACCATCTTCGAAGGCCGGCTCGGGGACGTGGTCGTTTACTTCATCGACTGCCCTCAGCTTTACGACCGCGACGGCATCTACGGCTTCGGCGACGACGACGCCCGGTCTGTCTACTTCTCGCGCGCGCTGCTCGAGATGTTGCCGGCCCTGAAGTTCTCGCCCGACGTCATCCACATCCACGACTGGTTCGCGTCGCTCGTGCCCAACCTGATCGACCGCGTATATACGGAGGGCCCCACCGCGGAGGTCGCCACCGCCCTCACCATCCACAACCTCGCGGCCCAGGGAGTCTTCGGCTTCGGCGCGCTCACGCTGGCCGGCCTGGACAAATGGGGTTTGATCCGCGTCGGCATCCCCGGCCTCGACAACGTCGTCAACGTGCTCGGCCGCGGCATTCACTACGCCGACGTCGTCAACACCGTCAGCGAGCGCTACGCCGCCGAGATGCAGATGTCCGAGTACGGGGAAGGGCTCGATGAGCTCATCCGTTCCCACGCGCACAAGCTGCACGGGATCGTCAATGGCATCGACTACGAGATCTTCGATCCGCACAAGGACCCCAACATCCCGCACCACTACTCGGCCTCGGCGCCCGAACCCAAGGCCCTGTGCCGCGCCGAGCTGCGCAGCGAGCTCGGGCTCGAGCAGACGGACCGGCCTCTGTGCGCGATGGTGTCGAGGCTCTACGACGTCAAGGGTCTCGACCTCGTCGAGCAGGCGATGCCGGCGCTGATGAAGTTTGGCGTGCAGGTCGTTGTCATCGGCACCGGCGACCGCCGCTACGAGGACATGTTCCGCCGCTACGCCGGCGAGCGCCCGGGACAGGTCGCGGCGGCAATCGGCTTCGATGCGCCACTCGCCCAGCGCATCTATGCCGGGGCGGACATGCTGTGGATGCCGTCTCGCTACGAACCGGGAGGACTCGCACAGCTCATCGCGCTTCGCTACGGCACTGTTCCCGTGGTGCGCGTCACCGGCGGGCTGGCCGACACCATCAAGGATTACGACCCGGTGGCTTCGAAGGGCAACGGCTTCACGTTCGCCCCCTACGATCCCTGGCAGTTCTATGCGGCGGTCGTACGCGCGGCCGAGACCTACCGGCATCCTTCGCTGTGGTCGTGGCTGATCCGGCGGGACATGAACGAGGACGTGTCCTGGTCGAAATCAGCCCAGCGTTACGTGCACCTGTTCCACTCGGCGATCGCCTCGCGCCGCGAACGCCGAGGCGTCGTCACGGTCGCCGACTGACCCGCGGCATTCCGCCCGTTTGACGCCAAAGGCGCCTTTCGGAGCCGATCGATGCGCATGTTTGGCGCCAAAAGAGCGGAATCAGCCGCCCCAATCGGGCAGTAAGCGGAGCTGCTCGACGCGGCGCGCCCCGGGCGCGTACGCGTCGTCGAAGTAATCGATGACCATCCGGCGCGCGGAAAAGTCGGTGACAACGTAGCGGATCGACGCCCGCATCATCTCCACCCACCGCTGCGGAATCCCCTTGGCGTCACGTTCGAAATACGTAGGCACGACGTCGCGCTCGAGCAGGCGGTACAGACCTTCGGCTT
>Ga0209158_1002581_pt1 | contig 11016 bp, 7 predicted proteins | sample GraSoiAngelo_140_FD_185897 | JGI IMG/M metagenome (GOLD analysis project Ga0209158, IMG submission 185897) | Grasslands soil microbial communities from the Angelo Coastal Reserve, California, USA - 14_0929_12_30cm (SPAdes) (version 2) | ecosystem: Environmental > Terrestrial > Soil > Grasslands ...
GTCGCCGTTCTGGGGCGACGAAAAGATCTGGAACAGCCAGACGACGGTCCATAGCTTCGCCATGGACAAGCAGGGTCGCGTGTGGGCTGCGGCGCGCGTCCGTAAGCCCGAGACGTCCGCATTCTGTCAGGCGGGATCGGATCATCCGTCGGCGAAGCTCTTGCCCATCCCGCAAGGCCAGCGGGGACTGGAACTCTACGATCCAAAAACCAAACAGTTGACGGCCATCGACACTTGCTACACGTGGGGCCACGTGAATTTCGACGACAACGATGTGCTGTGGTCATCGTTCGGGCCTGCCGGCGTCGAAGGCTGGTTCGACACAAAGATCTGGGACAAGACGCACGACGAGAAGAAAGCGCAGGGCTGGAGCGCGTTCGTCCTTGATTACAACGGGAACGGAAAGCGGGACGCCTACACCGAACCGAATCAGCCGGCGGATCCAACCAAAGACAAGCGCATCAACGTGACGTTCTACGGCGTCTCGCCGGCGCCGGACGGCTCGGTTTGGGGAACAGCCATGGGAATGCCCGGCGCGATTGTTCGTTTCATCCCTGGATCTCACCCACCCGAGACAGCGCTGGCTGAGTACTACGAGGTGCCGTGGAACAATTCGAAGGCACCGGTGCAAGGCTTCGCCCCTCGCGGCTTGGACGTTGACAGCAAGGGCGTCGTCTGGACGGTGCTCTCGAGCGGACATTACGCGAGCTTCGACCGCAGCAAGTGCAAAGGCCCGCTCAACGGCCCGACCGCCGCGACGGGGCAGCACTGCCCGGAAGGCTGGACGCTCTATCCATTCCCGGGTCCGAACTATAAGGGAGCGGTGGAGAACGGCAGCGCCGACTCGGCATACTACAACTTCGTCGATCGGTTCGACACGCTTGGCGCCGGCAAGGACGCGCCGGTTGCAACCGGCAATCTGTCTGAGGGATTGCTGGTGCTGGTGGACGGCAAGTTCATGACGCTGCGCGTGCCGTATCCCATGGGCTACTACGCAAAGGGCCTGGACGGCCGCATCGATAATCCAAACGGCGGCTGGAAGGGGAAGGGCCTCTACACGCCGATCTCGACGCGAGCGCCATTCCACATGGAAGGTGGCAAAGGGACCACGAGCAAGCTCGTGAAGTTCCAGATGCGACCCGATCCGCTGGCCAACTAACCAAGATTCCCAACTCCCAAGTTTCTATCTTGGGAGTTGGTTTTCTGGAGTTTGTGTTTCTTCTTCGCGATCGACCTCGAGCTCAGCTACTGCTCCCGCTTCTCGTGTCGCTCATGGGGCGAGCTATTCCCCACTGGTTGGTGCCCGATCATGGCGCAACGGAGGCGTCCTTAATTATTCTCCCCTGATTTTGGGGGCCGACGTCTTCAGCTATCTGGTCGGATGGACTTTCCCTGAACGCTCCGCTGAATGATTCTTCCTTCCCGATGAGTGCTTTGAGCCACTTCACATCGCGTCGGACTTTGCTCCTGTCGTGATGACCTTACACGGTTTTTCTTTTTACGAAATCGGCGAAGAAGCCTCGTAAGCTTTTCCCGAAGAGAAGCATCCGCATAGCAGCGGAACCTTGACGTATTGACCACAACTGGGATATGGAACATGAATCGAGGGGAGAACTATGCGTAATCGTTCTCTGGCGGGTACTCTCGCGGCGGCGATAGCCGCGGCCTTAGCGGTGCCTGCGCTGGTGCCCGCCCAGACGACATCGACTGCGAAGACGGTGGGAAACGCGCAGACGAGAACCAAGAGGGATGACAGCGCCAAGGCGGCAACTAAGACGGTGGAAAAGAAACCTTGGAAATTGTCGTATACGCCGGACGGCCAGCCGGACTTGCAGGGTATTTGGACGAATCTCAGCTTCACACCGATGGCGCGCCCGGCCAAGTACGGGAACCGTGAGTTCCTAACCAAGGAAGAAATGGATTGGGATTTTAAGGCTGGCGTCGCGCGCAGCTACGACACCACCCTGGGGAATGCCGCCGATTCTCCATTCTACGACGCGACGACATATGCGCTGGACGCATGGCAAAACGGCATTCAGCCAAATCCGCGAACTTCTCTCATTGTGGATCCGCCGAATGGCCAGTTTCCTCCGCTGACGCAGGAAGCGGCGAAGAAGAGGGCTGCCCGGCCCGCCCCGAACCCCCAGGCAAACGCGGGCAACGCACCCACCAAGGCCGATACCGCGGCCGATGTGGGACTGGGCGTGCGGTGTATTACGTTTGGCGGGCCGCCCATCCTTCCTTCCGTTACCAACAGCGATTTACGAATCGTGCAGAGTGCGGAGAGCGTGCTGCTGGAATGGGAATGGGACAGCACGCCGCGCATCATCCCGCTGGACGGGAGGCCGCACCTATCGTCGAATATTCGCCGGTTGAATGGTGACTCACGGGGGCACTGGGAAGGCAATACGCTGGTCGTGGAGACGACCAACTTTCGTCCGGGTGTTACCTACCTAAACGCGAATCCGGATAGCTTGAAGATTACCGAGTATTTCACGCGAACGGATGAAACGACGATCGAATACAAGTTCACCGTCGATGACCCGACCACCTGGACCGAGCGTTGGTCGGCCATCGTTCCCTTCAGCAGGATAAAAGGGCCGATGCCTGAGTTCTCTTGCAGCGAGGGGAACTTCTCTCTGGTTGAAATATTGGCGGCAGCTCGCGCGGCAGATAAGGCTGCAAACGAGGGTGCTACGGGCTTTCCCAATTCGCAAAAGTGAACACCTATTATATGAACTTTTGCGGTCTGGGGTTAGGGTCTGGGAACAGCGAAAGCAATGGAGGCGATCTCACCACTACAGGCGAGGGCATAAAAAGGAGCAAAAGATGACTCAAACTAAGTTGTTCTCTGCGGGCTTACTCGCCGTCATGTTCGCAAGCCAGATCGTACCCGCCGCGGCCCAGTCCAAGCTCAATTGGTCGCTAACGTTGAACGAGACCCGGGGCCCCATTCGTTCGGCGGATCTGTCAAAGCCTTTGGGCAAGACCGCTGTCAGCGAGATCCTGGGCGGGCCAACCAGCGGCTCGGACAATGCTTACCTCATCTACACGCGCATGCCATCGGGGGCACACGGGCCGGCACTGTTCACGCTTCCGGTGGAACATTACTACGTCGTGATTTCGGGCAAGATGAACGTCCAGATCGGAACCGACAAGTTCGTCGTCGGCCCGATGGGCGGGGTTATCATCCCGGCCGACACACCGCACGAAGTCTGGAACTCCGATGCCGAGCCTGAGGCCCATCTGGAGGTGATCACGTCTGCGAACCCCAGCAAGGATCTCTCCAGGGACCTCATGTCGATGCTTAAGCCGGCCCAGCCCAGGAAGGTCGAAAATGCAGCTTCATACGTCCGCCAGATCAGTGTGCCCGCCGCCGCCGATCTGAAGCCGGGGTTGAATCGGCAGGTATACACAAACCGGGCCAAGGGCAGTGCGGCCACAGTGGCCCTCGACAGCACTTCCCCCGGCTCTGGCGGTCCGAAGCCGCACGTTCACCGCTTCGAGCAGGTTTACTTCATGGTAGAGGGAGAAACGACGGTGATGTACGGCATCGATAACCCGAAAGCGAGAAAGAACGACATCGTAATTCTTCCGATAGGTGTCGTGCACACCAACGCCAACATGACCTCCGCGCCAGAGCGCCACATCACGCTTCTGCTGCCCGAGCCCGAGAGCCAACCGTTCGACATCGAGTTCGAAATGAAAGGCCCTGTGATCTTCAACACCGGAGCCGGTCCGGGACCCACGTCGTCGCGCTAGACGGAGTCTTTGATCGGTCAATAACTCGTAGACCGTTTCTTAGATCTTTGCGCGACGGACAAACCGCTCCGGGCGGAATCGGAAAAAAGAGGGATCGTCTTCTTTATTGAGGTCTGGTTTTCAAGTCGTAATCTATGATATGGCCTTCATCGCGCTCGACGCAGGGAGCATTTTCTACGATCAGATCTGTTGTGGCCTTCGCGATTCGAGGATTCATCGCCCAAGGGCGGGTGAACACGTTTGGATCTTCCACCGTCGCTTGATAACGGATGGTATCGCCTTCACGGGTTATGCGCTCAACTACATGCAGTGCCGTGCTGTGAAACCATCCATCCAGTCCAAGCCAAGTATCGTCGTTGAAGTCCGTACTGTCCACAACCAGCGTATCTCCCTCCCAATGTCCGACGGAGTCTCCGTAATAGCTAAGGTCCGCCTCCGGGTCGTGCGGGCGGCCATCGGTCGGCACAAGACGAAACGCATTCCCCGCGATCACCTGGTAGAGGAATACGATGGGCATCCCGGGGGCCTGAATGATGGCGTGCGGTGGACCTATGCGCGGAATACCCCCCGGCTTACAAAAAAAGGCCGGGTCCAATTTGCTCTCGTTACGTGCCAGGTCCTTTACCTTTTCGAGCAACTCCGGCTTGTAAGGAGGTTGATTGGGATCTGCAAGCCGCGCTCGAGCTCCGTTGTCGCCCCGCCGGACGTTCGGGTCAGGAGGTCCGAAACCACCGACGGGCGTATCAGGCCCGGCGCTGCTCGCCCAAAATCCATTGAGATCAGGATGGCCGTCGGCGAGTCTTCGTATCGGCCGAGCCGACGGCACGTCTGGAGCCGCCTTTGGTGCGCCAGCAGCGGATTTCTGCTGGGAGGCCGCGGGCATGGGAGCGGCGCACAAAATCGTGAGCACCGCCATCGTTGCCAAGCTGGCCTTGACCGGAATCTCCTTGTTGACTCCAAAACGGGAACGATTGTGACGCGCCATTTTGATGTGACCGTCTGCGTTAATACGTATTCACAACGTGTGGAGTTTCTCTTTCTTCACAGACCGGCTGCTCGTAGATCATATCCTGGGTAAGGATCTGCAAGATACTGGCTTTCGTCAACTCTTCAGTACTGTGAATAGTTGGCGCAGATGGGCTTTTTCGATGCTCTTGCCGGTTTGCGCTCTCACCAACTGTGCTGCCCGCAGCTGGAGTGTCTTCGCTACTTGCCATCGACTGAAAAGACCAAAAGGGCGTTCCCCGGTATGGTGCCCTGCCGCGCATATCCCGAATTCACGAACAGCATCCCGCCTACCACGACCGCGCCGGGTCCGTTGAGCGATCCACCACTGGCTCGGACACCATTGATGGTCTGATAGTCGCGCACCGTGTCGAAATCCCAAAGGACTTTGCCTCCCTCGGCAGAATAGGCGCGTAAGTGGCCGTCGATAGAGCCGGAGAAGACCACGCCCGGAATGGCGGTCACGGCCGCAGGCTGCGCAGGGCTACAGCCGGGTTTTGCAGCCGGGCCGCAGGCAATCGGCGGAGCGAACCACGCCTTTTCGCCGGTGGCAATGCGCAGAGCGGTCAGGCCGCCTCCGATTTTCGGATCAACGATTTGCGGGTTCAAATTCAAGGGGTCGGCACTAGGCGACTGGTTGCGCACAAGATCCGACGTCGCGGCGTAAACTTGCCGGCCATCGCTGGCCATTCCCCACTCCACGCCTCCGAGCGTACCTCCCTGACCCACACGCGTCTGCCACAAGATCGCACCTTTGCGATCGGGATCGAGAGCGTACACAATTCCTGACTTTTGCCCGGCCAGCAGGACGTCGCGGCCATCATCCAGTTTTTCGAGGATTGCCGAAGAGCCGTAATCGTAGTCGGGGCCGGGGCAATCGCCCTTGGTGCTGCACAAGGTATTCCAGACATCGCCAGGTGTGGTCTGCTTGGACCAGACGATTTTGCCGGTGGCCAGTTCGAGCGCCAGCACAGCATCGCTCAGGGGAGTGGCGAGTGCGGAGTAGTTGTCGCCAGTCGTAACGTAGAGCAGGCCTCGCCTGGTATCGAGAGTCGGCGTCGCCCACACGGCCGCACCAGAGGGTCCCCATTCGTGTTCGCCCGTCTGCTTGGCCTTTTGCGCGATCATGTACGTTTTCCAAACCTCCGACCCGTCCTTGATGCGCAGGGCCACCACGCTTCCACGGAAGGTGCAGCATGGATACTCGGGGTTGGTGGTACGGGCTTCCTCCCAAGAAGCGACGGGGACGAATACCGTGTCCTGATAGGCCAGTGCAGCGCCTGTCAAGCGAGTGGCTTCGTGCGGTTCGGGACGCTTCTTCCATAGCAGGTGACCGGTCTCCGCTTCGACCGAGTAAAACCAGCCTATAGTGTCGCCGAAGAGAATGGCGTGCTTGTCTCCCAAGGGGACGGCCAGAATCGCCGAACGCACCGGACCGTTCGCCTGAAATATCCATTGGACGCATCCCGAGTCAGCATTGAGGGCCTGCACCAAGCCGCTAGCGCTTCCGACGAAGAGATGGCCATTGAGAACGGTGGGCTGGGCGAAGGCGATGATGTCGCCATCGAATCCATACGCCCACTTCAGCTTGAGCCTCGGTATCTGGCTGAGAGTGAGGCCTGCGGCATCGCCAGGCTGATAGCGCGTGTTGGTGAGGGCGGGGCTCCATCCGTTCCACGCCGACTTGCTATGGCCGGTTAGCGTCACCGTGCGGTCCACGCAGTAGGCCTTGGCAGGAACCTCGCCGCTGCCGCCTGAGGCGCCGAGATAGGAGGCCACTGCTTCACGCTCATCCTGTCGCAGCTTGGAGGCGACATTTTGCATTTCTCCGAAGTCCAGAGTGCGAAGGATGCGGGTGACGGAGAGCTTCTTCACCTCATCGCGCGACGGAACACGGGGATTGCCCGAATCGTGGCAGACGGCGCAACGCTGCCGATAGACGGCTTCGCCGGAGACTTGGGCGGCGGCCAACGCCGGGGCCAACACACCCAACGCAAACGTTATGGCTATGACGGCTCTCATTGGGTTGGTCCTTTCTCGGTGGTCAGAAGAGCATTGCATCGCATCGGGATTTCCGTGCAGATGGGCACCCTTATATCGCCTGCCCAGCCGAGTATGCAAGAGTTACATTCCGATAATGCGCCATATCGGGGGTGAGCGAGTCGTCAATTGCAAGTCACTGCGAGCGATCAGGAGGCACTACAAGCGTTTCGCGCTTAAGCGCCGAGTTGTTGAGCCAAGTCGACCGCGCTTGTCGAGACCACGTCGTAATCGCCAGGCTGGGCCTTATCCGGCACGCCCGCGCTGCCGGTGCCGAATTCATTGGGACGATAAATAAATCCGGTTCGCAGACCGCAGCTGCGCGCAGCCTGTAAGTCACCCTTGTGGGCTGCGACCATCATCACTTCCTCCGGCTTGAGATCGAGATAATAAGGGGCGGAGACATACACCTCACGATCTGGCTTGTAATGATGGACCAGCTCGGAGCCGAGGATGGCATCCCAGGGCAAACCGCCGAACTTGGCCAGGCTGGCCATCAGGGCGATATTGCCGTTCGACAGCGGCGCGATGATGAACTTTTTCTTCAAGCGGGTGAGCCCTTCGACGGAGTCAGGCCAGGGCTTAAGCCGTCGCCAAACGTAGGTCCAAGAGACCTTCTCTTCTTCGCTCAGCCCCTGAATGTGGTATTCCTTCAGCAAGCCCTCCAGGATCATGCGGTGCAAATCATCGAGTCGAGTCCAGGGAATCTCTCCTTTGCGAACCTTGTCCATCGCCGGGCGGTAACCGAGTCGCCAGCGATCGGCAAACTGGGCCCAGTCGATTTGTAATCCCTTGCCTTTGCCCCAAGCCATACCTTCGGCAATTACCGAACTGCGCCAGTCCACAACGGTGCCAAACGTATCGAACACCAGCGCTTTTACATTGGCCAATTCGCGCTTCACTTGCTGTGTATCGCCCTTCGCCTGCCGTGCAAGAATCGGGTGCAGTTCCGGAAAGGAAATCAGCGCGGCGCCGGCATTTGCCAGGAATCCTCGGCGATCAAGTTTGAAGTCCATCGAACGTACCTCCTCTATGAAGGCTTACACCAGAATTTCCGTCTGACCTCCCAGATGGCACACGTTATACACCCGAAACGCTTCGGGTGTATAAGAGTAGCCATCCGGGAGATCAAAACGAAAGTCCCAGTTTACTGCTTCACTCGCGAGTCTCTGGTGAGTTGGAAGGAAAACATGAAGCCTTGGTCCAGGAGATATATCGGAATGCCGGCAGTTTGACCACCACCGAGAGCTCTACTCTCGTTCACCCAGAGGAGGAACCATGAGAATTCTAGTCATTGGATTGAGCAGTATTGCGTTGCTCGCCGGCGCTTTCTTCACCTTCGCACGGGGCGCGGGCAATCCGCGCCCGACTATTGCAAGCGAAGCGGACTTCCGCGCAGCGCTGAAGGAGCTCTCAAACTGGGGACGATGGGGAGATGACGACGAACTTGGCGCTGCCAATCTCATCACACCTGCGAAACGGAAGCAGGCCCTAGCCTTGGCCAAGGAGGGCCTCACGATTTCACTGGCGCACGACGTCGCCCAGGAAAAAGCTGCGGATGCGCCGAACATCCTGCAGCGTATTCTCGGCAACGTTGCTCCCACAGGCACCACCGATACATATCAATATACCGGGACCTATCATGGCGTGATTCACAGTCATTTGGACGCCGTGGACTGTCACATCATGGTAGACGGCAAGGGATACAACGGCCGTTCGATGGAGGACATCAAGGCCGAGGGCGGTTGCCCGAAAGGGAATATCAATGCTTTGAAGGACGGCGTTGTCACCCGAGCCGTTCTCTTCGATGCGACGCGCCTGCCCGGAAAGGCCACTCCCCAAGGCTGGCTCGATCCGGGAACAGCCATCCATAGGGAGGATCTCGAGGCCCTGGAAAAGTCGGAGCGCGTGAAAGTGTCCGCCGGCGACGTCATCCTTCTCTATACCGGCCGTTGGAAGCGGCGCGCCGCGCTGGGTCCCTGGCCGAATACAGCTGGGTTCGCGGGTTATCACGCCGACGTCGCTTACTTCCTAAAGGAACGCGGCGTTTCCTTCATCGGATGCGATGGACCGAACGACGTCTCGCCCACGGGCCTTCCACCGTCGGTCACCAACCCGTTACATCGACTGGCGCTCGTCGCCATGGGCGTGAGCATTTTTGACAATCTCGATTTCGAAAGGGCCGTCGAGCAGGCGAGGCGGCTGAATCGCTACGAGTTTCTGTTCATGGCTGCGCCGCTGCGGATCGATAAGGGAACAGGATCGCCGCTAAATCCGCTGGCCATCTTCTGAACTGACGCCATATTCGAAAAAGTTCGAACGACGTTCGGCAGCAGGAACGCGTGCAAGCGCGGCACTCGGAAAATTTGACAGAACTCTACCGGCCCAGGACCCATGGATTCGGGACTATCTAGTAAGAAGAAGGGGGACAAGATAATGAAGCGCCAAACTTCCCTGACCAGAAAGCAAGCCCTCGATTATCGCTTGGATGAGCGCGGCCACTCGCGGCGGGAGGTTCTCGCTACGCTATCCGCGGTTGGTGCGGGCATAGTTCTGGCTCCCAGCGCATCCCTGGCGCAGACTGTTGATAAAGAGAGAAACGGTTCTATACCGGAAAGTGTGAGCGGTGCTCAAAAACCAAACAAAACGGTGCGTAGGCCCGAGCGGTACGAGGATTCGCTGATCTTTGAACGAAAGCCTTTCACCTGGCCTGGGGGGAAGACGCTGGCAGTGTGGATTATCCCTAACGTTGAGGCCTGGAGCTACGATTCTGCGGTGGGAGTAACTACATCTCCGAATCCGGGAAATACAGTGCCGGACGTGATTAATTATGCCTGGAGAGAATATGGGATGAGGGTAGGTCTTTGGAGAATTGCGGACGTTTTGGATTCCGCAGGGCTACGTGCCACGGTGGCTTTGAATTCATCAGTATGTGAAATATTCCCCAAAGCAGTTGAAGAAATGAAGAAGCGTCATTGGGAATTCATGGGACATGGGATTACGAACAGCCAGCTACTGTCTTCTACGTCTAGTGTGGATGAGGAGAGAAATGTTATCCGGACCGCCCTGCGCACAATTGAGGATGCGGTGGGCGAGCGGCCCAAAGGATGGCTGGGACCCGGACTAGCCGAGACGTTTAATACGCTCGATATTCTGGCTGAGGAAGACGTTCGCTATGTGGGAGACTGGAATAATGATGATCAGCCCTACCCTATGAAAGTGAAAAAAGGAAAGCTGCTGTCTGTTCCCTACTGCATGGAACTTAATGACATCGGGCTCTTGGCGAGGCATGGTTATACAGGCGAGGAATATTTTAGAGCGGTCAAAGACCAGTTCGAAACTCTCTATGTCGAAAGCCAGAAGCTGGCACGAGTGATGGGCATTCCCCTTCATCCTTTTCTGACCGGGCAGCCTTTACACATCAAGTATTTTCAGCAAGCCATCGCCGATATTCAAAAGCAGGATCACGTCTGGTTCGCGACGGGAAATGAAATTGCGGAGGCATATGAACGTGTTCATTCGTAGGGAAAAAGAATCGAGAGCCCCTGAGGGAAGATAGAATCAGCGTTAACAGGAGTCAGCCAGACATGACGTGGAATCGGATCGTTACGATCGTTTGAGGAGACTCTGCCATGAACAAGAAAAGCATTCCACGACTTGCTTTGAGGCCCTTCAAATCAACCGTCGCGTTTGCTTTTATCTTGCTGGCCCTGCTCTCTTTTGCGCCCAGTAAAAGCACGAGCCAGACCAAACCCTTCCACCTCCTGGAGGCAACAATACAGGACACTCATGCCGCCTACAGATCGGGACGACTCACGTCGCACCAACTGGTCCAACTTTATCTCAATCGCATCGAGGCTTATGACAAGAAAGGACCCGGCCTCAATGCGGTCATTACGATAAACCCGAAGGCTCTCGAAGAGGCGGACCGGCTGGATGCCGCATTCAAAGCTTCCGGCTTTGTCGGTCCACTTCACGGCATTCCGGTGATCCTCAAGGATCAAATGGACGCCAAGGGCATGCCCACCACGCTGGGCTCGATCCTCTTCAAGGATTACTACCCGGATAGAGACGCGTTTGTGGCGGAGAAGCTGAGAAAAGCCGGAGCGATCATCTTGGCCAAAGGCACTCTAGGTGAGCTCGGTGGAGGCGACACGTTTGGGTCCTTATTTGGGTTTACGCGAAATCCGTACGCGCTGGATCGAACGG
>Ga0209158_1002584_pt1 | contig 11007 bp, 11 predicted proteins | sample GraSoiAngelo_140_FD_185897 | JGI IMG/M metagenome (GOLD analysis project Ga0209158, IMG submission 185897) | Grasslands soil microbial communities from the Angelo Coastal Reserve, California, USA - 14_0929_12_30cm (SPAdes) (version 2) | ecosystem: Environmental > Terrestrial > Soil > Grasslands ...
GACTCGGGTGGGGAAAAGAAAGCAGAAAAGGAGCTCCACATGGAGGGTTCTAGCGTTCTTGCGAAAGGCCACAATCGCGCGTCGAGAATTCCTTAGGATCGGGGCGGGCGCCGGTGCAGGCGCAGTGGCAACAGGGGGCGCGCTGGCTTCTAGCCAAGCATCAGCCCAGACTTCGGCCAAGACGTCGGCGCAGACATCGGATCAGCCGTGGAACGCGCCCCCACGCGGAAGCATTCGTCCTGTTTCTATTGACGTCCATACTCACTGGGCGCCTGAACCTTACGTCAAAGCCCTGGCCGAATTGGGGCGGCCGCAAGGCGGCGATCCACTGAATTTCGATCTGGACCGGCGGCGCAAGTGGATGGACGCGCACGGGGTGGAGATGCTCGTTCTGACGCTGAATGGCGGCATGCCCTGGCAATGGGTGTCGCCGGAGGTGGGTGCGCATGTCGCGCAGGTCGTCAACGATGCTGGAATCGAGGCTCACACGGCATTCCCAGACCGTTTCATCGCGGCAGTCGAGTTGCCTTGGCACGACAGGCCGCGTGCCTTGAAGGAACTGAACCGCGTAGCTGGCAAGCCTGGCGTGCACGGTGTTCATGCGCCCAATTCCATCCAGGGGCGCGACTACTTGTTCGAACCCGCCTATGCGCCTCTGTTGGCGCGAATCGAGGAACTCGGCTACCCCATCGTGTTTCACCCGCTCGATGGAGACATCAATTATTACGGAGGGCCGGAAACCAGAGTGGGAGATCCGCTTTCGGTTTCATCCGCGATGAATAACTGGGTCGGCTTTACGTGCGAGACCGCCACTACTGCGGCCAAGTTCATCGTGAGCGGCACGTTGGATAAATATCCGAAGTTGGAAGTCGTCTTACCGCATTCCGGCGGCAGTTTCCCTTATCTTGCCGGACGGCTCGAGCACGGCCTGGAACGAAGCAAGTTCAAGGTGCAACGCCCCTTCAAGGAGTATGTCCGGCGATTTCATTACGACTCCATCACGTTCTATCCGGAAACCCTCGGTTTCCTGATTAGCCTCGTCGGCGCCGACCGCGTGGTAATCGGTACGGACAACGCCTTCGGCGCCAATCAGGCCATCGAATACCCGAATTCGCTGGTCGAGCAGCTGAACCTCCCGGCGGCAGACCGCGACCTTATCTTGAGGGGCAACGCCGCGCGGCTGTTCCGTCTGTAAAACGGTTCCACTTGCCCGCTGCCCACTTCTCAAAACCGGCGGTGCGTCGAGGTGTCTGCGGGCGAAAAGATATATAGGCGTGACCACGTCCAATAGTAGGCGTCCTTAACACTCGCGTTCGCTCGAAGGCACGTTATGTAAAGATTGGCAGAGTTGCGGCACTGCTAGGTGCTGCCAGCCACTTTGCGTTCGGCCTTCGGCAGCCTTCGATCCTATGGTAATATGAGATGTTAAAGGGAATGCGGGAGGCCGCGTGAAGGCCAAGACGAAATTCGGAATTGGCATCGGCATCATTTTGGTTTCGCTGTCGGCTCTGGCCTGGATGGGCGCGCGGCAGAGCCAGACGTATTATCACACCGTTGCCGAGATCTCCACCCTCAATGCTGCGGCCCTGCATCAACGCATCCGCGTAGGCGGCGATGTGGCTGCGGGATCGATCCAGCATCTGCCGGGGCGCGTAGATTTTATCCTCAAGGAAGAGGGCAAGACGCTGCCGGTCAGCTACGTGGGGTCGGATCCGCTGCCCGATACTTTTAAAGATGGCGCACAGTGCTTGATCGAGGGCCACGCCATGCCCGATGGACGTTTCGTCGCCGAACAATTGCAGGCCAAGTGCGCCTCGAAATATGAGGCCGCTCCCGGCGGCACGGAGTCGTCGCAGCCCGCTTCCAGCTCGGACCGCAAGAGCTGACTTTCGCCGGAATTTAGGGGGACGTCGTTGGACCTATTTGGATCATTTGCCCTGCTGCTGGCATTTCTGTGCGGGCTGTATGCCTTTGGCGGGGGCATCGCGGCCATCGTCACGCGGCGTCCGCTGCTGATCAAGAGCGCACGCCACGCCGGCATGGCCGTTTGCGTTCTTATTTGGCTAGGCTTCGGCAGCCTGGCTTATCTTTTCCAGACTGACAACTTCTCCATGGCCTACGTCGTGGAGCACAGCAACCGCACGCTCCCGGCGTTTTTCAAATTTGCGGCCATCTGGGCGGGCCAGCAAGGTTCGCTGCTGTTCTGGAGCTTCCTGCTGTCGATTTACGTTTTCTCGGTTTTGGTCACCTACCGCGGCAAGCATCCCGAACTGATGCCTTACGTCGGGGTGGTCATGGTGGGGGTGCAGCTTTTTTTCCTGACGCTGAATAATTTCATCGCCAGCCCTTTTCAGATATTGGGTTCGGCCGCGCCCAGCGGGGCCCTGCAGTGGATTCTGCGCGCCGACGGCAATGGCCTCAATCCGCTGCTGCAATATCCGGAGATGGTCATCCATCCGCCGATTCTGTATTCCGGCTACACCGGCTTTACCATTCCGTTTGCGTTCGCGCTGGCCGCGCTGCTGGGCCGTTATCCCGGGGAGAAGTGGATTCACCTCACGCGCCGCTGGACCATGATCGCCTGGGGCTTCCAGGGCGTGGGCATTTTGCTGGGCGCGCACTGGGCCTATGCGGTGCTCGGCTGGGGCGGTTACTGGATGTGGGATCCGGTGGAGAACGCGTCGCTGATGCCCTGGCTGACGGGCACGGCGTTTCTGCATTCGGTGATGATGCAGGAAAAGCGCGGGATGATGCGGGTGTGGAACGTATGGCTGGTCTTCACCACGTTTTTGCTCACGATTTTCGGAACGTTCCTGACGCGCAGCGGGGTGGTGAATTCCGTGCACGCCTTCGCGCAATCGAGCATCGGCCCGTGGTTCCTGAGCTTCATCGGCCTGGTGCTGCTGGTGTGCTTCGTTTCCTTCTGGCGCAATCGCGACTATCTGCGCAGCGACAACACGCTGGATTCGCTGGTTTCGCGCGAGTCGAGCTTCCTGTTCAACAATTTGATTTTGCTGGTGGCCTGCGTGGCGGTGATCTCCGGCACATTGTTTCCGGTGCTCTCGGAATGGGTGCGCGGAACCAAGATCAGCGTGGGCGTGCCGTTCTTTAACACCATCAATCTGCCCATCGGCCTGTTTTTGCTTTTCCTGACGGGCGTGGGACCGCTGCTGGCCTGGCGGAAGACGTCCCTGGCCAGCCTGCGCAAGAACTTCGGCGGGCCGCTGCTGATCGGCATGGTGGTCGGCGTCGTGGGGATGGCGCTGGGCCTGCGCAATTTCTACGTGGTGGTTTGCCTGGCTCTTTCCGTCTTCGTGACGCTGACGATTCTGCTGGAGTTCTATCGCGGCGCGCGCGTGATCGCCTCGCGTGGCAATTCGAATCTCCTTTCCGGCGTCGCGCAACTCACCATGCGCAATACCCGCCGTTACGGCGGCTACGTGGTGCACTTCGGCATCGTGCTGATCTTCATCGGCATCTCCGGCACGGCCTTCAATCAGGATAAGCAGGCGGACATGCCGCCGGGCGCGCAGATGCAGATCGGGTCCTATCGGCTCACGCACCAGACTTTCGACAGCACGGAACTGCCGAATTATACTTCCGAGCGCGCCACCATTGCCGTCGATCGCGGCGGTAAGCAGATCATCATGCTGTATCCGGAAAAGCGCTTTTATCCGTCGAACCAGGAATCGGGAACCATGGTGGCCATCTACTCCACGCTGAAAGAAGATCTGTACGTCGTCTATGCCGGCCACAGCCCGGAGACGCAGCAGCCGGTGATCCACGCCTATTTGAATCCGCTGGTGAAATGGATTTGGCTGGGCGGGGCCATTGTGGTGCTGGGCACTTTGCTGGCGCTGGTGCCGAACCGCCAGCCCATGCTGGCGCTGCGCGCCGTCCAGGAACCTTCCCGCGCCGCGCCGGCGCTGTCTCCCGCGCCCGCCCCGGTGCAGCATTACGATGGCCATGATTGACGCACATCACGCCAACTTGCCGTGTCCTTCTGAGGTCAGGGCTTGGCGCATCGCCGTGCTGATTCTTCTCGCCGCGGCCATGGCCGCCGCGCCTCTTTTCGCGCAAGCTCCGGTGCAAACCTCCGACCGCGCGCGCACGCTGGGCAAGCAGCTCATGTGCACGTGCGGCTGCGGCGATACAGCCGGATCGTGCAGCCATCCCGGCGCGGCCTTTTCCGGCCCCTGTGAGATCGCCAAGGCCAAGCTGAAGGAAGTGGACGAGCGCATGTCGCGCGGCGAATCCGACAGCGCCATCCTGCAAGCCTTCGTGCAGGAGTATGGCGAAGCGGCGCTGGCTGCGCCGCCCGCACGCGGCTTCAACTGGTTCGCCTATACCTTCCCGGCCGTCGCCTTTGCCATCGGTCTGGCCTTGGTGCTGATGGTTATTCGCCAGTGGCGGCATCGTATGGTCATGGCGCCGGCTTCCGGGCCGGGGGTTTCCGCGGAGATGCTGGAACACGCGCGCCGCCAGATCGAGCGCGAAATGCCGGATGATTGAAGGCTGGACTCCCGCCGCATGGCAATGAACCTCCTGACCATCCGCTTCGTGACCGCCGATATCGACACGCTGGCGGTGCTGGCCTGCGTCGCGCTCACGGCCGCCACGCTGATTTTTGTCTTCCTGATCCAGCCCGATCGCGGCGATGCGGCTCCCCGCCGCTCGCGGCTCGATCAGCTGATGGAGCGCCGCGACATCATTTACGACAATTTGCGCGATCTGAAGTTTGAATACCGCACCGGCAAATTCGCCGAAGAAGATTACGAGCAGATGAAGCAGACCCTGGAAGCCGAGGCCGCGCTGGTGCTCGCGGAAATCGAGCGCGTCACCGAAAGCCCCGGGTTATTGCCGCGCTCCGACGCGGCCGTGCAGGGCCGCGCGGTGCCCGCAGGCCCCCGGGCAGGGAGTTGAGCATGCGGCGCGTTCTGCAAAAGAGGATCGTTTGCGGGTGGGATCTGCGTCTTTTTGTTTCGCGTGCTCTTCTGAACGCACTCACAAGCCTCGGTCTGCTCCTGGCCTTCGCGTCCCTCGCCGCCGCCGGCACGGTCACCGGTGTGGTGCACAACGGCACCGACGGCAAAATCGCCGCCGGCGTGGACGTCATCCTCATCCAACTGCAAGGCGGAATGCAACCGGTGGCCAACACCAAGTCCGACGCCCAGGGCGCCTACAAATTCGATTTTCCCGCCATCGGCCAGCAGCCCATGCTCATCCGCGCCGTCTATCGCGGGGTGATGTTCCATCAGCCGCTCACGCCGGGGCACGCTAGCGTGGACGTCACCGTCTTCGAGCCTTCCGCCGATTCCAAAATGGTGAACGTGGGCTCGCACGTGATCGTCCTGCAGCCCAATGGCAGTAACCTGATGGTGGGCGAGGAGTACGCGCTGCAAAACCAATCGCAGCCGCCCAAGGCCTACTTCAGCGAGAAGGGCGATTTCTCCTTTCAGCTACCGCAGGGGGCGCAGTTGGGGCAGGTGTCTTCCTGGGGACCGTCGGGCATGCCCGTGGTGCAGGGCACCCTGGACCGCGGCACAGGCAAATACGCCATCGCCTACGCCTTTCAGCCCGGCGATAACGGCGTGCGCGTCTCCTATCAGCTTCCCTACCCCTCGAACCATGCCGACCTGCGCTTGACCTCGGACTATTCGGTGGGGCGGGTGATGCTGGTGGCGCCACCCACCGTGCAGGTGAATAGCGCCGGTTTTACGCCCGCGGGCACCGAGCAGGGCTTCAATCTCTACACGCGCGACTCGATTCCCGCGGGGCTTCCCTTCGATGTGTCGGTTTCCGGCACGGCGCCGCCGCCGCAGGCGTCGCCACAAGGACAGGGAAACGATCAGGACCCGGAAGTGAATAGTCGCATCACGGCCACGGTGCAGGCCCTGCCGAATCGGCTGGAGAGCTTGCGTTGGATCATCATCGGCGGATTCGCCGCGCTGTTTGCGCTTGGCCTGCTCCTGCTCTGGCGCCAGCCCGCGCTGGTGGGCGCAGGCGATTTGCCGGTGCCGCCCACGCCTCCACAGGGCCCGCGCAAGCGCAAACTGCCTCCCCGCGGGGAGTACGCAACCTCAGTTGCCTCCGCGCCTGCTAAGGCTGCGCCGGTCGCATCCGCTTCCGGCGCCGCGCAACCCGCGCGTGCCGCATCGGCCGTGACCACCGCCGATGTCTCCAGCGTTGAGAGTGAAGTGCAGAATAGCCTCGACAGCCTCAAAGACCGGCTCTTCCGCCTCGAACTTCGCCGCCAGGCCGGCACCATCTCCGAAGAGGACTACGCCCGCGAGCGCGCCCGCACCGAGCAAATCCTGCGCGAACTGGTCCGAGGTTAGCCTCCTCGTGCAGGCGGATTCCTCCACCCCAACGCCCGCAACATCGGCGCGCGTTGGGGACCCCGGTTGCGCAGGTCACGCGCGCGGCGGACTGGGCGTGCAGTTCATCGAATTCGCCAAGCGCTACGGCGCGCGCTTTGCCCTGCGCGGCGTCTCTCTGGCCATCGCGCCCGGCGAATGCGTGGCCCTGGTCGGTCCCAACGGTTCGGGCAAAACCACGCTGCTGAAAGCCGCGGCTTTGCTGATTCGGCCCAGCGCGGGCCGCGTGCAGTTCTCTCCGGCCAGCGCCAATGGCTCCGGCCGCGACTCCTACGAGGATTCCGCGGCCGTCAAGCGCTACCTCGGGTTTGTCTCGCACAGCACTTTGCTCTACGACGACCTCACCGCGGAAGAGAACCTGGTTCTCTTCGCGCGGCTCTACGGCCTGGATGCGCCCGAAGAGCGCGCCCGTGCCGCGCTCGATCCGGCGGGTCTGGCCGCGCGCGGCCAGGATCTGGTGCGCAATTTTTCCCGCGGCATGCGCCAGCGCCTGGCCATCGCTCGCGCGCTGCTGGCCGGGCCGAAGCTGCTCCTGCTCGACGAGCCCTCCACCGGGCTCGACCGCGCCGGGCAGCAATGGCTGGGGGCGGCGCTCGCCCATCTCGCGGCTGCGGGCTGCACCGTGCTCATGAGCACGCACGGCGCGGGCGAAGCCGGCGCCTGCGTCACGCGCGCTATTCGCCTGCTCGGCGGATCGATCGCAGAAGATTCCGCCATCTCCGGCGACCCGCGCGCCATGCTTGCGGCCGCGCTCGCCGCGCATCAGGAGGCTTGAGTGGCGCTGGCGCGGCCCATCGGCATCCTGCTGGCCAAGGAACTGCGCACCGAATTCCGCACCCGCGAGTTGCTGGTGAGCACGCTGGTTTTTGTCCTCATCGTGCTGGTGCTCTTCAGCTTCACCTTCGATCCCACCACAACCGAAGCGCGGCGCTTCGGCCCGGGGCTGCTCTGGCTGGCGCTTTTGTTTGCCGGCTCGCTGATGCTGCATCCCTCTTTCACCCGCGAGCAATCCAACGACACGCTGGTGGCCCTGCGCCTGGCGCCCATCGAGCCCGTCTCCATCCTGGCGGCCAAAATCCTGGCGAATTTCTGCTTCCTGCTGGTGGCCGAACTCGTGCTCCTCCCGGTTTTTGCCGCGCTCTATAACTTGCGCATCCTGCCGGTGCTGGGACGCCTGGTGGCCGTGCTGGTGCTGGGCACGCTGGCGCTGTCCATCGTCGGCACGGTCTTCGCGGCCATCTCTTCGCAGGCGCGCATGCGCGAACTGCTGCTGCCGCTGCTCCTGCTGCCGCTGCTGACTCCGGCGCTGGTGGCCAGCGCCGAAGCCACCGCGGGCCTGTTCGAGGACCCGCCCGCGCTGGCCCCGGTTTGGGTGGGAGTGCTGGCCGCGTTTGATACTATCTTTTTGACCGTGACCTGGCTTTTCGGCGAATATTTGCTGGAGGAGTGAGCGCGCCCGCGCGGTTAAAAAGCCGCGCGTGTGGGATTAAAGATGGCCTCGGCCGCAAACGCGATGCACACAAAAACAGCAGGCAGGCAAGGCCTCGCCACGCTGGGCGTGGCCCTGCTGCTGGCCGTGGCCGGCTACTGTGCGCTCTTCGTCGCGCCCACCGAAGCCACCATGGGCCTGATCCAGCGCATCTTTTATTTCCACGTGCCCTTCGGCTGGACTGCCTTCGTGGCCTTTTTCATCTCTTTCATCTCCAGCATCGCCTATCTGCGCAGCCGCGCGCCGCGGTGGGATTGGCTGGCCGTGTCCTCGGCAGAGGTGGGCGTGCCGTTTGTCACCGTCCTGCTGGTCACCGGGCCCATCTGGGCGCATCCGGTGTGGGGCATCTGGTGGACCTGGGACGCGCGGCTCACCTCCACCTTCGTGCTGTGGGTGCTTTACGTCTGTTATCTGCTGCTGCGCACCCTGATCGACGAACCGGAACGCCGCGCCGTGGTTTCCGCGGTCTTCGGCATTTTCGCGGCGTTTGATGTTCCCCTGGTCTATTTTTCGATCTGGTTTTTCCGCACGCAGCATCCGCAACCGGTCCTCGGCGCGGGCGGCTCGCTCGATCCGCGCATGCTGGATGTGCTGCTGCTGTGCTGGGCGGCCACCCTGGCGCTGCTGGCGCTTTTGCTGCCGCAGCGCTATCGCCTGGAGGCGCTGCGCTGGGAAGTCGAGCGCCTGCGCTCTGGCGGCGAAAGTCACCTACAGGATGAGCTTTCGCCGCTTAACAAAGTCAGGTCCATATGATCTTGATGATCTTGGCAAAACCACGCGGCCCTGAGCCGCAGGGATTTGCGGCAGTAAGTAACAAGGGGCGCTGAGCAATGATGGGCTCGCGTCGCTGGTGTTGTCGAGCCGAAAAAAGCCGTGGACATCACGGCGTTTTTTCGGCCTAGAAAAGTCAGGAGGCAAAATGAAAAATCTCGGCAGCCTGATGGCCGCTTATCTGGCCGTCTGGGCCATCTTTTTCGTCTACCACTTCACCGTGGCGCGCCGCGTGGCGCGCTTGCAGGACGAAATCGCGCGCCTCAAGCAATCCCTCAAGCAGTGACGCTAACTCCCCATTTCCCGCTCGGCGACGAACGGATCGCGTGGGCATGACCAAACCCCGGCTGGGCGTGGTGCTCTTCCAACTCGGCGGCCCCGATTCGCCCGCCGCCGTGGAGCCTTTCCTCTACAATCTGTTCTGCGATCCCGACATCATTGATTTCCCCGGAGCCTGGCTGGCGCGCCGCCCCCTGGCCTGGTGGATCGCCCATCGCCGTGCCGCCATCGTGGGCGAACACTATGAGGCCATCGGCGGCCATTCGCCCATCCGCCGGCTCACCGAGCTTCAGGCGCGCAGGCTGGAACAGGCGCTGGCGCCCGATTTCGACGCGCGCTGCTTCCTCGCCATGCGCTATTGGCATCCGCTGACGCTCGAGGCGGTCGAGGCTGTGCGCTCGGCGCATCGAGATGCGCCCCTCGACATGCTTGTCCTTCTGCCGCTCTATCCGCAGTATTCCTTCGCCACCACGCGGAGCAGCCTGAAAGAATGGCGCCGGGTCTCTGCGCAGTCGCGGGTGCCCTCGCCCTCGCCTCGCGAGATCGTCATCGAGGAATTTCACCTGCATCCGCAATATATCGGCGCGCTGGTGCGCAACATCGAAACGGCCTTGGCGCGTTTCGCCGATCGCAGCAAAGTGCATCTGGTCTTCAGCGCCCACGGCTTGCCGCTGAGCCTGATCGCCCGCGGCGATCCCTACCAGCGGCAGGTGCAGGAAACCGTCGCCGCCGTGATGGCTCGTGGCGGCTGGCCCCACGCGCACACGCTCTGCTTTCAAAGCCGCGTGGGCCGGCAGAAATGGCTCGAGCCTGCGCTCACCTACACGCTCGAACGCCTGCCGCGGGAAGGGAACCGGCATCTGCTGGTGATCCCCATCTCCTTCGTCACCGAACACATCGAAACACTGCACGAAATCAATATCGAAGCGCGCGCCCAGGCGCTGGCCGCCGGCGTCCAGCAATTCGAGGTGATGCCTGCGCTCGACGATTCGCCCGAATTCATCGCCGCGCTCGCTGCGCTCGTCCGCGCCGCCGCGGCCGCCCCCGCTTCCGCTGCTTCCGCAAGCTCCAAGCCCGCCGCACCCAACCCCGCCCCCACACGCTGACGTGAACCCTGAGCAAAAAGCCGTTTTTCGACGATTTGTGGAGTCCGGCACCAAGTACCTCCTGGTAGATCGAGATGGCTGAGTGCGGGACGCCAAGTGACCTTTGATTACAACATTGCTGGTGAGCAAAGATTCCTGAGATAAGTAAGCGATAGTCTTGCGTTTGTCGCTGCGGAACCACGCACCACCAGAACTTGGGTCAGTTTGCCGGTGCGTGGCACATTTCAAAATCGCGCGAAGAGCACAGTTGCACGCAGATGCGAGATTGTCTTGCACAGATACACGTCTAACGCCACGCAGCGGTTGTGGGTTCAGCTCAGATGGAGCCACGGGAATGAGGGAACGGCGCACCGCTAAGCGGTTTCAGCTGGATCTTCCCATCATTGTCCGTAGAGCGCCAACACTTAGAGAAAATGATGTTGTAAGCGGCAAGACTCGCAATATCTCCACGGGCGGCATCTATTTCACAACGGAGCGGCGCTTGACGGTCGATGAAGTGGTTGATTTCTCGTTGACCTTTGCCGGCCTGGTTGAGGGGGCGGACATTCTTGTTAGGGGACGAGCACGAGTTCTGCGCCTGGCCCCGAGGCCCGAGGCCATTTCTGAACGACTACTCGTTGCAGCGACAATCGAGATCTTCCACATCCTTCGGGCCTGACTGGTTTAGGGATGGGCGCCCGGCTCCAGGTAGCTGGATTTCCGCTTTTGACGTCCCGTGGTGGACTTTTGGCATCCAAGAACTGCTCCTGGGTTCGCCTTGACCGCTGGTCAGGTTGCTTGTCTCAAGAACGGGCCAGTTTAGCCTCGTTGCTCGCCTCCAGCGTCATGTCCCGACTCCCAAGCTGCACGCCGATTTTTTCGAGGAACGCGCGCGGAGGCTCGCCGCCCGCGAAAATCCAAACGTAGTCGTTGGGAATGACGCGCGTCTCGCCATTGATCTGGAGTACGGCGGCGTCGGATCGGAACTCCGTCGGCGCAGAGTTGA
>Ga0209158_1002587_pt1 | contig 11002 bp, 11 predicted proteins | sample GraSoiAngelo_140_FD_185897 | JGI IMG/M metagenome (GOLD analysis project Ga0209158, IMG submission 185897) | Grasslands soil microbial communities from the Angelo Coastal Reserve, California, USA - 14_0929_12_30cm (SPAdes) (version 2) | ecosystem: Environmental > Terrestrial > Soil > Grasslands ...
AAGGAGATTAACTCGATCGCCGCAGTGTATTTTGAGAGCACGCCGAGACCGACGAGGGCGCCGGTAAGAACCCAAGGTCCAATGTTCTCGTGGTCTTTCGCCCGCCAGAAGGCCAGGGCCGCCCAGCTCCAAAAGAAGACATAGACCGTGTCGATCGTCATGAGCGAAGCGCCGACCGCAAAAAGAGGGACGACGGATGCGATCACGACGGCCCAGAATGCCGCGCGGTCGGAAAACAGCCGCCGAGTGAGCAAAAGCATGGCCAGACCGGTGCCGCCGGCGAGCAGCACCGCGAAAAAACGAACGCCGAAAACCGTCTGGCCAAAAAGTGCCGTTCCCGCCCAGATCAGCCAGGCAATCATCGGGCCTTTGTCAAGGTAACAGATATCGGGATGGCGCGACCAAAGCCAGTAGTAGGCCTCGTCGCCGACGAGTTCCAGGTGAGTGCTATAAAGAAGATGAAATGCCGTCCCGAGGACGATCAAAGCAAGCGCCGCGGGAAAGTAGAAGACGCTTGATGCTTCGCTCCGGTCCGTCGCGGACATAGGTTCGTTAGGCCAAAGGACAGCTATCCGTCTCGCCTAATGCAGAGCTCAACCGGCTGAGCCAGGCGCTCCCGTCGAGCTAACACCGCCCGGCGCAGAAGTCACTGGGGAACGAGCCGTCTCGGATGGCCATGTTGGTCCTCCACCGCCGCTTCGAGAGCCTCCTCTTCGGCGGTTTCGACACGCGCTGCGATCACGTGGCCGTCGGCCGCATCGATTTCGATCTCACGCAAATCCGCCGAGGCCGGCGGTTGGACATCGATCGTCCAAGTGAGGCGGTCGTCACGCATACTCAGTTGGACTGATCCGAGCCGTCCTTTAGGAAAATCATGCAGGGCGATTCTTTCCGCCCGATGGAGACTTATCTTTTGGGTCGTTCGACCTTCGCCCTGTTTGCGCGGCGCAAGCATCAACCCGAATCCGATAAGGCAAATCGCCGCCGCCCATCCGACTATTCTCAGCCACCTGCGAACTGCGCGCCGATAGAGCTCTTCGCCCAAGGTTTCAATGGCAAGATGTTCGTCAAGACTTCGCATCGCACGGCCCGGGCAGCGTCGCGTCCGGAACCACTCCAGGCCAATGAAATCAAGAATAGGCAGAAGGAGAAAACTGCGGACCGTATATTTCGAAGTTCCGTTCTTGCGGGGACGGTGGTTCACCGGCTCCTCGATGACTCGGAAACCAGCCGCGACGGCCAGCGCCGGCATGAAGGAGTAAAGGGTGCGGATCGGGATAAAGGCACCCACCACGTCCCGGCGAAAAACTTTCAAGGCGCAGCCGGCATCGGAGACCCCATCGCCTAACAATTCGGACCGAATGGAATTAGCGATCCAGGAAATCTTCCGGCGCAACCAGGAATCCTGACGCACAACTCGCGCTCCCACCACCATGTCGACACCTTCCAATTTAACCAACAGCTTTTCGATATCCCGGGGATCGCTCTGGCCGTCGCCATCCATCGTGACCAGGATCGGCGCCACGGATTTGTCGAAGCCTAAAAGCAACGCGGCCGACTGGCCTTGATTTTCGCTCAAATGAAAGACACGGCATTGCGGCCAGGTGAGCGCAATCTCTTCCAGTTTCGCCCAGGTCTTATCGGTGCTCCCATCATCAACCAGGATGACTTCACCCCCGGGAAGCATCGTTTCCAGAATGCCCCTTAACTCGCCGCACACTGCCCTAACGTTCCGCTCTTCGTTGAAGAACGGCACCACCACGGCGAACGATGGCTCATGATTCATGACGCGAGTTTCTACCTCGATCAGAAAATTTGCGGCACGCGTCACTTGAAGTCAACGGCAATCCCGCGTGACCAGTCGTCGCTCGGCGAATACGCGCCGAACAGAAAAACTGAACAGATGAACTCGCCACGGCGTCGAAGTCCGCATGCAAAACAGATACCATTGGGCTGGGGCGATCGCCCTAACGACGATTTTCGTTACCACTTCCGGGTTCGCCGCGCAGAGCGAAGCGGAGCTTATCGCCCAGGCGAAAATCACCAAATCGCAGGCGGAGAAAACTGCCCTGGCGAAGGTGCCGCGCGGGAAGATCCAAAGCGCGGAGATTGAGAAAGAGCACCACGCTCTCGTCTGGTCCTTCGATATCGTTAGGCCGGAGAGTAAGGATATCACCGAAGTCTTGGTCAACGCAAAGACCGGCAAGATCGTCTCGTTCAGCACGGAAACGCCCGCCGCTCAGGCGAAGGAAAGTGCGGACGACAAAGCCGCGAGCAACCATTAGCTCCTCCGGCCACATCGAATCGCGCTCGGCGCCCGGGGGTGGGAAACATCTTGACGGTTGACGTAAACACCGGCGCGAGGTCGGAACTTGTGCGAATTCTCAGGGAGCCATAAAAACGGGTAGTGTCCTAATTTGAGCCGTGGGGCGGCGGCAATCTATTTTCCCTCATTTGCTCATTAAATGATTCAATGGATTCATCAGAGAACGTAAATTTCGCCCAGTCACGCCGCAGTTCGTTTTTGGCATGGCGGGCTAGCCAGCCGTGTATGTAGCCATCACGGAATGATTCTTTACGATTCCAATCAATTTGCGCCTTCCATCGCTTCGAGATTTGCGCACAGGCGAACCCAACGAGAAAGCCAAGTCCGACAAGAAGCAGACCGTTTAAAAGAGTCATTTCCTCGCCTTGCTAGCAATCGCGACCTTAACGGCGCTCTGCGGTGAATCCACGGGTGGTATTTCCAGAACGGCAATGGACTTGTTTTGATCGCCGTCGCGGTAGCTCCACGTATACGCTCGTTTAGCCTTTTCGTGACCGACAAGATCGAACACTTCAACGGTTCCTTCCCATGCAGTTTGACCCTCGAAAACTTCTTTCACGGGAACAGATTCGACGTGAAGCGATTCGCAGCCATGCGTTTCTCGGATGGCGTCTTTAAGCTCTGTAATCTCTTTAGGCTGCATTCACCAAATCAGACACTGTCCACGCGCTCTTTTCAACCCCCGCTTCCATCGCGGGCGTGCAACGAAGCGAGCCGTATGTTTTAACGAAATTGTAATACGCAAGATAAGCTCCTGAACATCGCGCGGTTTTGTCTGCCAATTCTGGCAGCCGTGCTCAACTGGCATCTTTCACTGTTCGAGTATCTCGCGTCACAAAACACTCAGCGCGCTTGCGTCACAAATCAGGCAATCAATTATGCGCAGAACCGCGCGATAATGCGTGCGAGCGCGCCGTTGCAATCGAAAATACGAATTTCGGTGCGGTCTGATTTCAATCACTGTCATCTTGCGCGATTCTTTCAAGTTCGAGAAAGGCTGTCAGCTTTTCGTCGGCGTTAACGATGAATCTTTTTCCGTTGTGGCGGTGCGCGTCTGCTGTGAAAAGCCCGCGACCAGTCGAATCAATCTGCGATGCACAGCCTTACGACCAACCTTTCTCGCCAAGCTCAAACGTCCCGCCTGACGTAACGACGGTTCACTGAACCGCCTACGCGATTGAGATCAATCGCCCCTATTTCACTTCTTTCGGCATGCCAGATGCAAGTTTTTGGAAGCGCGGATCATTCCAAAGCGGATCGAACATTGGATCGAGCCGGAGCAGCGCAGGAGTAAGCGGATCATCGTACGGTATCGAGAGTAGTTTCTGCAAAGCGGCGACTCCGCTACCCTACCGCAGGCGGTTGTGACGTTCGGGATCAATGGGTTGACTGCCTCCACCGGGATCATTTAACGACGTATTGAGAAACGCAATTGCCTGATCTTTCACATCCGGCCAATACTCGAAGGAATGCCGAGTGCATCCATCTGGCCCCGGCCTTTCTGTTATGAGAAGCTGTTCACAATTGGGCACGCCTACCGCCGCCACGTTGCTCACTAAGATCGTGAACTGATTGGGCGGCATCGGATCGAGATTGGTCGCGATAATAAAAACCGGCGAAGAAGAGCTGGTAAATCTCCGATAAGGCGAAGCCAGATCGAGCAATCCTTCGTCACTGTCACAAGCAGGGCCAGGCGAGCAACCAACGTAATTGCGAACGTCTGCGCCAAACTCTGCACACCTGGTATCGATAAGCGAAGCCGGATCGTGAAAATCGTATGCCCCGCTTAGGAGCACGGCAGCGTCCAACTGGTCGCCTCCGAGGGTCGGAGCCGCGGCACAGTAGGCAGCATGTGAGGCACCGGCACTCCCGCCAACGGCGCCTACTTTGCCGTTAACTCTGCCAAATGCCACCGACGTTCGCGCTGGATTCCTGGCGGCCCGAATCGCCGTGGCCACGTCATCGGTCTGCTCTGGATAACGGCCAGGGTCGCTGCCTTGTCCATCAAGTTTTCCGGGAGGCGCGAGACGATATTCGATGTCGAAAACGCAAAAACCAGCGCAAACCAAATCTTGATCCGTTCGTGTATCAGTAAAATCACCACCCTTGAAGCCGCCACCGTGAATAACAATTATCGCCGGGTGTGTTCCACCGCCGGGTGGGATAAAAGCTTCCCAATTTAACGGAGTATCTCCGGAACTACTCTGGCCGATTCCATATTGTTCGATCACCGGAGTTATCGGATCGCAAGCGGGCGTAGAGGTCGGCGTTGCCGTTAGGGTCGGGATCAAACTTAGTGTGGTTATGACCGCGATTGTCACTGAAGCGATACGAAATCCGCAGGCACGGCGGCAATCGCAGTCCAAGTTGCCACTACGTGCAGGCAAGCGGTTCATTAAATTTGTTGTGGGTGAAGTTTTCGTTTTCATAAAAGGTGATTTGTCGAATGTGGAAATGGAGTTTGAAGTTTGTTTGTAGGTGTTTTGGCTGATCGAAAATCGATCAGTCTAGGTACGCTGAGTGGCGCCATGTGCGGGGCGTGCCAGGTGATCGACACGCCACCGGCAAGACTCGCTCTTGGGTGTGCCGTAAGAGACGCCCTAAGACAAAGCGCCTAAGAAAGCGCCGGTGGCCCGTGCTCGCAGCGACACGCTTCCAGGAAAAGCTTCGGAACCCAGATCGGACTTAGTTTTGGTAGCTGACCCGGCGCGACGACAGCGGGCGTTCTGCGCACCAGCGGCCTGGTATGACTTTCGATTGCTTTGATGCATTTACCCGCTTCAAGCAATGTGATCGCGCAGGAATGGCTTGGCCACGCCGCGCCTCGATGGATACTCTCATGACCCTGAGGCGAGCCAGCGAGAGCGAGCGCAACGGCGCAGGCAGCAATCACGCCGTTCACGCCGCAATGGCGCAACCACGATGCCCACCAGCCGTGGCATCTCGCACTCATCTTTTCTTAATCTAAGTTCGGCCTCTGTTCAGGCAAGTCTTTTTTTCTTGCCCTAAAAGGACTGCGCTTGCGCTAGCCAAATCAAATTGGCGACTACGCTGATTGTCATGGCAGCTACGTTTGCGTTTATCTCCGAGCAATGGTAAATGTTCATGCGAACGTAATGCAATCGTTAAACGACCCAGACGTGAATTGCCGGATCGCCCCTAAACGTCCAGGCTGCTACACGACTGAACGATTGGCCGCGATCCGGCCCGAAACTTACCGCCGAGTCGTGGAATTGCTCGCTGAACCACGGGAGCACGTTAGCTACCGCGCCATTGCGCGAGAGTGCCGCGTCAATCACCGCACGATCGGTTTGACGAAATCTTGGCTGCACTCCCAGCTCTCCCTGCTCAAGGCCAGGGTGCTCAGGGTCAGGGAATGCATCTAGAGCCCCAGACACCGAACAGCAAAAAGGCAGACGCTCCAGAGGCTGCAGAGCCTGGGGATCCAGAGGCTGCAGGTGATCACATTTGCTGCCCGACTCAGCGGACGAGAAAAAGAATCCGAACTAAGAAAATTTTCACGGTCGTTTCCTACGGTCTGAGGATTTTTGGCTGCAAAAACACGCAACTCTGCGTAACGCGGTGCGAACGGTATTGGCCGGAAACACCTAGCGTCCGTGATGCTGTGCAACGCAGCGAAAACACGCGCAAAAACTCTTTCTTGAATTATGAGTCCCCTGCTCTAACCGCTGAGCTACAGGCCCGTATAATTATGAGAGTAAAACATAGCAGCCAGCTGGTAACCAACATCAAACCAACCACGGGTGGTCAAAATTCCGCGCACTCGTTCTCGTTGCCTGAGGCAGCGAGCCGCCGTTGATTAGCATATGCGCGACCCCGAGGACAAAGCGACGCTTAACGCAACGTCGATAGCGGGACGAGCCGATCGGCTGTTGCCCAATTTTCGGCGTGCGATCGAGGGCGTGCCGCGTGAAAGCGGATTCAAAGGCATCGGCCCGCGCGGAATGTTTTTCTTTTATGCGGCGGTGCGTCCGTTTGGTCCAAAACAGATCCTGGAATCGGGCCGCATGCGTGGCGAGAGCACCCTCATGCTGACACGTTGTTTCCCGCAAGCGCGAATTGTGAGCGTTGAGTTTGATCTCGATCCAACGCATGCGGCCATCGCCGAAGCGAAGCTCAGGCCGTACGCGAATGCCGAACTTCTCTACGGGGATTCTCGCGAGATACTCCCGCAACGGGTTCAAACCGGGGATGCAGTTCTTATTGATGGCCCAAAAGAATTTCGCGCGCTGAAACTGGCGCTCCGGCTCCTGGCCACCGGCAAACCGTGCGCTGTTTTTATCCATGACTTCTACCGGGGCCAACCGGCTCGGAAGTTTGTCGAACGCCATTGGCCAGGCGCTTTTTTCAGCGACGACCCCGCGCTTGCCGCCCGTTTCCGTGACCTTGGATCGCAAATCGACCCGACATACGATCCGGATTCCAAACATTCCGCTTCTCCGTTTGTCTGCCTTCCTCCAAATTTGCCGGCGTCTTATCCGGCGTTGTTATTTAGAATAATTTGGGCGCGAGCGGTTTCGATCACCGTTTCTAAAATCGTTAAATTTTTGCTGCGTAATCGCAGCGGCAAAGTTTTGGACTCGGAAGGCTGAGCATGGTTTCAGTCTTGCTCTTTTCGATTGAGCAATCCGACAATAGTTTGCTCCAACTCGGCAGCAGAGACTGGTGCAACTAGGCATCGCGGCATATTGAGAGTCGTCTGCGTAGGCGGAGTAATAACGATCGGGACATTCGGCTGCAACTTACGCAGTCGCTGACACAGTTCGATGCCGGTGCCGTCCGGAGGCCGCACATCGAGTATACACAGGTTTAATACAGGTTTAATTTTAGGCCGTTGGCCAATTGCAACGCCTCAGCGACCGTTCCCGCCGTGAGCACGACATGGTCCAAATTCTTGCAGAGGGCCGGCATCAGCAAACGCATATCGGGATCGTCGTCAACCTGAAGGATCTAGACTTTGTCGATGTTTGTTTCTTCCATTTTCACTGGTCGAGCATGTTATTCGGGACCGCAACGCGCGAATGTTTTTGGACGACGGTCAAAAACAGGAACTTTCGTCTTTCCGCTGTGGGTTCACTTGTTTACGCTCCGTTCAGAAAGGCTTGGAACGAGGCCGCCCGCGCGAACCAGCATGAACAGCCAATCTCCCGTCGTTTACAATTTTCACCTGCCGCGTTTCCCCGCGCGATTGGTTGCCGGTGTTGCCATCGTCATTCTCCTAGTGACTCTGATATGGACAGCGTGCTACACGGTACAGGCCGAATCGGAGGGGGTCGTCCTTCGCTTCGGCAAGTTTTTAAAAACGGTCGAGCCAGGGCTGCATTTCAAACTTCCCTTGGGCATCGACAAAGTAGCTGTCGTGCCGACGCGGCGGCAGTTGAAACTTGAGTTCGGCTTCTTCACTCCGGGCTACACAAATCCCGACCAACCGGCAAGAGAGGGGGGAGAAGAAAGGTCGATGGTTACAGGCGACCTAAACGCCGCACTCGTGGAATGGGTCGTGCAATACCGCATCGACGATCCCAAGCAGTACCTGTTCGACGTCCGTAATCCTGCCCAAACGTTACGCGATTTATCGGAAGCAGCGATGCGCGAAGTGATCGGCGACCGAACGGTGGACGAGGTCATTACGATCGGCCGGCAAGACATCGAGGTCTCGGCCCTGGCACGAATGCAGGAACTGGCGAAACGCTACATGCTGGGCGTCCGCGTCGATCAGGTACAACTGAAGAACGTCAACCCTCCGGCCGAGGTCCAGGCCTCCTTTAACGAAGTCAACAAAGCGCAACAAGACCGCGAAAACGCCATTAACATCGCGAACGGTGATTACAATGAAGCGGTGCCCAGAGCGAAGGGTCAGGCCGACCAGGCGATTCGCGCGGCCGAGGGCTATCGGTTCAAGCGCGTGAATGAGGCGCAGGGCGACGTCGCGTCGTTCAATGCCATGCTCGAGCAATACATCAAGGCGCCCGAAATCACCCGCACGCGGCTTTATCTCGAAACCATGGGCGACGTGCTCTCTGCGACCGGGGAGAAAATCATTATCGACGATTCGATGCGAAATCTGCTGCCGATCCTGCCGCTCACCGGAAAACCCCTCGAGAAGAAATGAACGCGCGCGGTTGTCTTTGGCTCGTGTCGATCGTCCTCGTGGTCGTCTTTTTGCGCGCGTTGCAAGGATGTTTCTTCGCTGTTCACCAGACGGAACAAGTAATCATTACGCAATTCGGTAAACCAGTTGGAGAACCAATCACGGACCCGGGATTGCACTTTAAGCTTCCCATCATTCAAGAAGTCAACCGGATCGACAAACGATTTCTCGAATGGGACGGCGCGCCCGTTGCCATCCCCACCCGGGACAAAACTTACATTCACGTCGATACTTTTGCCCGCTGGCGAATCAACGACGCCAAGACCTATTTCGTCCGGCTGCGCGACGAGCGAAGCGCGCAATCGCGGTTGGAAGACATTCTTGGAAGCGAGACACGCAACGCTGTCGCCAAACATGACCTGATCGAGATCGTTCGCATCGACAAGAATCGCAAACCGCTCCGCGATGAAAATCTGAAAAATGTGCCAACAGGCTTGGGAACGATTGGTGTGCTCCCGCCGATCGAGTACGGTCGATTAAAAATCGAGGATGAGATTAAGACGAAAGCGGCAGGGAAATTGTCGGAGTTTGGCATCGAGCTGCTCGATCTGCGGCTCAAGCGAGTAAATTACAATCCGGATGTGCTCGATCGAATCTACCAGCGAATGATGAGCGAACGCCGGCAGATTGCGCAGCGATTTCGTTCGGAAGGCGAAGGAGAAGCCGCACGCATCGCCGGACAAAAGGAACGCGACCTAAATGAAATTCAATCGACCGCCTACCGGCAGGTGCAACAGATCCGTGGCGAATCCGACGCGAAAGCGACCGAGATTTATGCGCACGCTTACACCCAGAATCCGCAAGCCGCCGAATTCTACAATTTCCTCAAGAGCATGGATACATACCGGAAGGTGCTCACCAAAGATACGACGCTCGTCTTTTCTACCGATAGCGACCTTTTCGGTTTGCTGAAACGCGCAAACGCAAAGCCTCAAACCCTGCCGCCTGCACGCTAACTGAACCCTTTCGGAGTTCGGGGCTGAGCCACAGGCCCTTCGCGAAACTTACTGACCAACCTCAGCCGACGAAAAGCGTTTTGATTCGTCAGGCATCGCCATTCATGCGTTCCTGCAAATACGAATCGAAGTCCGGACCGTCCGGCTTTTTCAACACGTGTTTTATCCAGGCGTCGCGCTCGAAGGATTGCAGACGCAAATCCCAAACGCACACCGATGAATCGGAAATTTTCCAAGGACTTAAAACTTGCGGCTCGTTGCGACGGGAAAGGAAGACGCGATGAAACAGTTCGTTTTCGTTCCCCCAAAAATCAACGAAGACAAAGCATGCGTTCCGGCCATCGTGCGCGCCGACAAAACCGACTTTGTAATTGTTCGCGGTCTCCTTGGCCAACGTCTCGGTTGCGACGCGCCTCGCCGCTTCTAATAATTCGGGCCTCGGCAACTCGCGTCGGTAGGCAATCCCGTAAAGTTTCATCCGCCAAATAATGCCAGTCCGACTCGGACCGATCGACAGCAGTTCGATGAACCGAAATGAGCGCGCTTCATACGGTTGCATTTCGTTCACGAATTGATCATGGCCGCCACGCCGTGACGATACCACCCGCGATTCCAATACAACTTCCTATCACGTTTTCGAGAATAGAATGCCGCGAAAGCTCCGGCGGCCGTTGGAAAGCAAAGCCTCGGGTACTAAGCGCGAGTGTTAGCCGCAGCTGCACCCTCCTGAATAAGCGAATCGAGTTTGTTTAGATCGATCGGCTTAACAAGGTGATGCTTAAATCCCGCATCGCGGCTTTTTCGAATATCATCCTCCATTCCGAAACCGGTGAGAGCAATTCCGAGAAGTGGCCGCTCGGAATGCATCGTTTGCATCAGATCAATTCCGCTGCCATCGGGCAAGCCGAGGTCACTAATAAGCACATCAAATTCCTCCTTTGCGCTCAGATCGAGTGCAGATTGGAGGTTGCCCGCCGACTGCACATGATAGCCTAGGCGCCGAAGTAAATTCGTAAGCGAACGGTTGGTATCTTCGTGGTCTTCAACGAGCAAAATTCGCATCGATTGGCGTTGCCGTGTCCCGAGGGAAGCGGCTGGTGCGGCCTCATCGCTTTTCTCCACAGACGTTGGAAAAAACGCGGTGAACTTCGCACCTTTGCTTCGGCCGGCGCTCTCCGCGGTGATTGTCCCCTTGTGAATCTCGGCCAACGCTTTGCTGATTGCCAGGCCGAGACCTAAACCTCCAAGCTGCGTCGATTCACCCTGTTCAAAAGCATCGAAAATTTTCGGTAATGCCTCCGGGTCGATTCCGACGCCCGTGTCAACTACCTCAACGCACAGTTGATTGGTGGAATCATTGCTGGTGCGAACGCTCAGTTGTCCGCCCTTGGGCGTGAACTTCACGGCGTTCTTTAGTAGATTCCAAAAAATCTGCTGGAGCCGCGCTGGGTCCGCTCGCAGATGGACTTTTGGCGCAGCGAGATCAAGACGTAGTGCCAGATGTTTTTGCTCGATTTCGGCCTGGCAAATCTCCAGCGCATTACGCAA
>Ga0209158_1002588_pt1 | contig 11000 bp, 15 predicted proteins | sample GraSoiAngelo_140_FD_185897 | JGI IMG/M metagenome (GOLD analysis project Ga0209158, IMG submission 185897) | Grasslands soil microbial communities from the Angelo Coastal Reserve, California, USA - 14_0929_12_30cm (SPAdes) (version 2) | ecosystem: Environmental > Terrestrial > Soil > Grasslands ...
TCGAGAACTATAGGAAGACCGGCGCGGAACTCATCCTTGGCTCTGGACGCTTTATCGGTGCCAAAACGCTCGAAGCGAAACTTGCTAACGGGAGTACACGTCAGCTTCGCGCCAGCAATGTGATCATCAATACGGGCACACGCGCAGCGATCGAACCAGTCCCCGGCCTTGCTGACGCAGAACCCCTCACACATATCGAAGCACTGGAGCTGGACGAAGTTCCCCAACATCTTCTCGTCCTGGGGGGCGGATATATAGGATTGGAGCTTTCCCAGGCAATGCGCCGTTTTGGCAGCAAGGTGACGGTGATCCATCGCAATGAGCGGCTTCTGGATCGGGAAGACGACGATGTGACGGAAGCTCTTCAAATGCTTCTGGAAGAAGAAGGTATCGATTTCGTTCTGAACGCACGGATCAATCGCGTCTCCGGGAAGTCCGGCCAGTCTGTAGCAGTGCTTGTCGAGCAAAACGGACTCACAAAAACGTTCGAGGGCAGTCATGTGTTGGTGGCAACCGGCCGCACTCCTAACACCCAGGGGATCGCACTGGAGTTAGCCGGTGTCGAGCTCAGCCAAAGCGGATACGTCAAAGTAAACGACCATCTTGAGACGACCGCGCCCGGCGTGTGGGCTATCGGCGAGGTAGCGGGCAGCCCGCAGTTCACTCACGTAAGCGTTGATGATTTTCGTGTGGTCCATGCCAGTCTCACTGGGGGCAAACGCGTGACCACAGGAAGACAAATTCCATTTTGCCTGTTTACGGATCCGGAATTTGCCCGTATCGGCTTGAGCGAGAAGGAAGCGAGCGCGCAGCGCATCCCTTACCGATTGTTCAAAATCCCGATGGAAGCAGTCATGCGCGCGACGACGCTCTCGGAAACACGCGGGTTCCTGAAGGCCCTCGTTGAGGTTGACAGCGATCGCATTCTTGGCTTCACCGCCCTTGGCGTGGGCGCAGGCGAAGTCATGACTTCCGTGGAAATCGCGATGACCTCCGGACTGCCATACACCACTCTGCGTGACACCATTCTGACTCACCCAACTCTGGTTGAAGGCCTCATTCCGTTGTTCTCTTCTTCCGCCTCGATACCGAAACTGACAGGTGAGGATAATCGCGCTGGCCTGAAGCGAAAGACGGTCTCACGCTGAGTTGGAGGGTTTGTGGTTCAACGAAGAGCGAGCACGGAGCGATTAGGTTCCTTTTCGGACGCCGTGTTTGCCGTAATCATCACCATCATGGTGCTCGAACTGAAGCCGCCCGAAAAGGCCACGTTTGGTTCCCTTCTGCCGCTTTGGCCGACGGCGTTGAGTTATGTGGTGAGCTACTACTTCATCGCAATTGTCTGGCTGAATCACCACCACCTGCTGAGGTTTTGCCAGGATGCGAGCCCGCGCCTCATTTGGATTAATTTCGTACACCTGTTCATGGTCTCGCTGGTTCCTTTCTCAACGGCGTGGATCGCGGATTCGAAATTGGCAGCGGTTCCTGTATTCGTATATGCGGGGGTCTTTGTACTTGTAAACCTCGCGTACATACCATTCGAGTGGCACGCACTGGCTTGGGCGCCAGGGGAGGAGATCTCGCCCCGGACGCGACGATTCGCAAAAAGGCGATCGTTCTTTACATTGGGGATCTTCTTTATTGCGATGCTCGTTTCACTGAAGTTTCCTTCACTGAGTTTTGGGCTGATCTGCTGCGCTTTACTCGTCTATTTGCGCCCCGAGCCTCTGCGTTCGGCCAATGAGGCCACAAACAAACTTGTCGCGACGGGAGCGCGACCGTCGCAAGGTAAACAGGACGCGGGACCAGACTGCCCGTTAGAGATTTAGGTCGATTCCCGATTCTGACTCGAAATTTTCGGAGGTGATCCATGGGACTTTCTTGGCAACAAGGTCCGCTCTCACCGGGGGCAATCGGTAGGTTCCTGGTGCCCGAGCCGCTGCCCAAACGACTTCTCTATGTCGAGCCGTTGCGGCGGCGCATGCGCGTGCGGTTCGGCGGAGCTTGGATTGCTGACAGCGAACACGCCCTCCTGCTCTTTGAACCCGGTCGGTATCCGGTGGCCTACTTCCCGAGGACCGACGTCTCTTCAGAAACGCTGGAACGCAACGAGCACACCACCCGGCACCCCGACCTTGGGCTCACCTCCTGGTACACCGTCCGTGCAGGCGAGAAGAACGCACCTCGTGGGGCGTGGCAGCACGTCGAGCTGATGGCCTACGCGAGCGAGTTGCAGGAGCGCGTTGCGTTCGCCTGGCCAGCCATGGACGCGTTCTATGAAGAAGACGAACGGATCATGGGCCACGCCGCCGATAGCTACCACCGCATCGATATCCGCCAGTCTTCCCGTAACCTGGTGGTCCGCCACCGTGACCGCACCGTCGCTGAGACCCAGCGGCCGATAGCCTTGTACGAGTCTGGCTTCGCGACGCGCTGGTACGTTCCGCGCGCCGACATCGATGAGTCCGCGCTGACCTTCGTGGAACATCAGACCTTCTGCCCATACAAAGGCCTATGCAGCTACTACGATATCGGTGACGCACGTCTGGCGGCGTGGGGGTATCGCGAGGCCTATCCTGAAGTTGGCCGTATCTCCGGCCTAGTGTCGTTTGAACCAGACATAGTTTCCGTGCAGCTCGATGGCACGCAACTCCACCTTGAGCCGGGTCAGACGGTAATTCCGCACGGCCCAGATCGCGAACTTAGTGTTGCCGAGGCACACCTGCGCCGATAGCGAGATTCCATGACAGAAGCCACGATGGGGAGCGTCATGGTGGCAGACGCAGAGGAGACGTAACCTTGAGAACGCCAACGTTTTCAGTCGAAGTGATCACGCTACCGGTGAGCGATGTCGAGCGAGCGCTGCGGTTCTATGTCGATCAGTTCGGCTTCACGCTCGACGTAGACTATTCGCCAAACGACGCCTTCCGCGTCATTCAGCTCACTCCGCCGGGCTCCAGTTGCTCAATCCAGTTCGGTAACGGACTCACCGACGCGCCCGTGGGTTCGCTTCGCAACGTCTATCTCGTCGTCACGGACCTCGACGCCGCGCGGAGCCGCCTGCTCGAACGTGGGGTCGAGGTCGGTGAGATCCGGCACAAGATGCCCATTGGGGCATGGGACGGAGGTTTCGCACCCGGACTCGACCCTGCGCGCGGAGACTATGCCAGCTTCGCCAATTTCTCCGACCCGGATGGCAACAGCTGGGTGCTACAGGAGCGGGGCTACCGCAAGGTGTGATGTAGTGTGGAAGCTTGATACGCTTTTCCGGGTCCACAATCAGTCCGTGGGCGACAACTCGCAGTGCGAGGCCATCTACAGGCGGCCAGGTCTGATTGCGAATGTTTTGTGCATGCGAGAGGAATTCCGAGCGAGATGGGTCGACTTCTATCGGTGAACGTGGGACTTCCGCGCGACATCATGTGGAAGGGGCGCACTGTGCATACCGGGATCTGGAAGGATCCGGTCCGTGGTCGTCGTCGTGTCGGCCGGCTGAATCTCGACGGAGACGGTCAAGGTGACTTGGCCGGGCACGGCGGTGAGCAGCGAGCCGTCTTCGTGTACCAGATCGAATCGCATCGCTATTGGCAGGAGCGGTTGAAGAGGACCGACTTCGTCCACGGACAGTTCGGCGAGAACTTCACGATCGAAGGCTTGCCCGACGATGCCGTGTGCATCGGCGACCGTTATCAGATCGGCAGCGCACTGTTCGAGGTCACGCAACCTCGCGTGACCTGCTATCGCGTCGGCATTCGGATGGACGAACCCAGGATGCCGGCATTGCTGACGTCCAGTAGTCGTCCCGGGTTCTACTTCCGTGTCCTGCGTGAAGGCGAGGTGGAGGCGGGCGACGAAATCGTGAAGGTTGGAGAGACGGAGGAGCGAATGACTGTTGCCGAGATCAACGCGCTTCTCTATTTGCCAAATCATGCACGCGATCGACTGGAACGCGCGCTGCGAATCGAAGCGCTTTCGCCCGGATGGCGCGAGTCGTTTGAGGCTTTGCTGCACAACCAAACGAGTGGCGCAGGCAGTGGGAACGCGGGGCTGACGCCGGCGGCAGCGGCGCACCCGGTCGCACCGGGATTTCGGCCATTGCAGGTAATGGCGGTCGATCCCGAATCCGCAGACGTTCTCTCCCTGACGATGCGGAGCCCCGACGATCAGCAACTGCCAACTGCTCTGGCAGGGCAGTACATCGTCGTGCGTCTCCAGCCGAACGCTGACCGCCCGCCATGTTTTCGCAGCTACTCGCTCTCGGGCCCGCTCTCGACGGAACGCTATCGAATCAGCGTGAAGATCGAGCCGAATTCTGTGGCTGGAACCTACCTGCGAGAGCATGTCCGGGTGGGCGATACTCTCGACGTCAGCTCGCCGCGGGGGAGCTTCATTCTGCAGTCCGGAGAGCGGGCTTCGGTGCTGCTCAGTGCCGGAATCGGCGCTACGCCAGTTCTGGCGATGCTGCACACGCTGGCGGCGGCTCGCTCGACACGACAAGTCTTGTGGATGCACGCGGCCCGCGATCGCCGACACCACCCGTTCGCCGACGAAGTTCGCCGTCTCATGCGTGCGCTCACGCGTGGCCGCAGCTATGTTTGCTACACCAGGCCCGGTTCGAGCGACAAGATCGGTGAGGACTTCGACGCGACCGGTCACCTCTCGCGATCGGCGTTCGCTGAGGTCGGACTTCCACGAGATGCGGATGTCTACCTCTGCGGGCCGACTCGTTTCATGGCAGACATGAAACAGGAGCTTGCGACCTTCGGCGTGACTCCGGAGCAAATTCACGTCGAAATTTTCAATGGCAGTGAGTCCATGACCCCTGGCGTCGTGGGCGCAGTGATGCGAACTCCGCACATGCCCCTGGAAGACTCCAACACCGGTCCGCTGGTATCGTTCGCGCGTAGTGGCATCACAGCACACTGGAATGTATCGCGGTACCAAAGCATCCTTGAACTAGCGGAGGCGTGCGACGTCCCGGTCCGTTGGTCGTGCCGGACCGGCGTTTGTCATAACTGTGAGAGCGGCTTGGTTTCGGGAGCAGTCGTCTACGGACCGGAGCCACTCGACAAGCCGGCCGATGGCAACGTTCTCGTTTGCTGCTCACAACCGATTCGCGATGTCGTCATCGATTTGTGAAGCTTGACCAGGTTGGGTTCTGTGAATTCCCGTAGTCGCGGATCTCTTCATGCTCGGCGGAGCCCTCTTGCTGCGGTCTTCCAAACCGCCGCCTTGATATGAATACTTATGGATGGTGTCTCAGCATGACAGCATGACAGGCCCGTTTCTCGGTTCCCAATTGAATCCCCGCTATCCGGCAGGGGACCGAATGCTGTCTTCTGAGGGTGCTTCTAGAAGACAGACGCGCTAAGCAGTCCCGCAGACTCGCCGGGACCTAGCTCTCGAGTGACTCAAGCCGCTGTACGGAAAATTAATTCTTGAGTACAATCAGAGACAACGAGCGGGCGTAGTTCAGTGGTAGAACAGACGCTTCCCAAGCTTCGGCTCAATCGACCCCCTTGCATGAGCAGCACTCGCGAAAAGCATCCTTATATATATGTATATATGCCGATTTCCCGCGCGTTCTGTCGAATAGGGGAGGGAATTGGCCGTGACAGTGTAGTTCTAACCAACTGCGCCGATTTCCTTGCTTGCCTGAGGTAGACAGTCTTCCTTACAAAATCGACTGCGACACGCCTGCAAAAGTCACCGCGCTCATGCGAGATTCGTACTACCAGAGATAGCTGCAGAGGTAAAGCACCATGCGGCGCGCCGACCGACCGAAGTCTTCCGCCGATACTCGTGCCGGACCGACGGAACAGGGTGCTACTAGAACGAAGACACTCCAACCAATGGTCCGCCCCACCTGGCTGGTCCGAAAACAGGCCAACTTGCCGCGTTTACGCACCTAATGGATGACGCCAACGTAGTCCCTGGAACCGAGAGAAGTCGCTATCCGTGGTGATCAATTCACAGCCGTGCTCGATGGCCAAGGCTGCCACGTAAGCATCGGTGACCAAAGGGCCCTCAATGGCGTTGCACATTTTCACAAACAGGTCCCAGTGTGTGCGACTCGGCATGACGAAGACGGCTCGTGGCCACTCGACGAGCCTGCGGCAAAATACCAAGGCTGTTTGCACCGGCGTCGCCGGCCGAAAGATCTTGGGATTTGTCACGATTCTTAGGAAGCCGGCGAGCACGATCTCCGCGACCGCGAACGGTTCCGGCGCCTCGACCAGGGCTCTAAGCCACGCCGCGTATCGATCGTGCTCGGGCGCGTCCTGCCGGTGCGCGTAGATTAGGACATTGACGTCCGGCAGTTGCATCGGCTAGCGCGGGCTCCCAAAACGCTCGACGTCGTCGGCTTCAAGCAGCGCAGCGGTCTTATCGATATTCAAGGTCGTGAACTGACCTCCCTCGCCGAAGGTCACCAAATCGAAACGGTCTCGCCGCTGCGGCGCAGAGGCCTGCAACAGCAGCCGCACCGCACGTTCGATCAGCCCGCTGACGCTCGTGCCGGATTCCGCCGCGCGCTTCTTCAACCGCTCCAGAAGACCATCATCTAACGTAATTGTCGTGCGCATGATGCAGAATCATACTCCACTTACATCACTGCATCAAGCCCTGTAAGTAGGTTAAGTAGGTCATGATTGGGCTGACGCGGAGGCGGCATTGATCCTTGGATCCGTTCGCCGGGCGATGAAGCCAACTACGCGACTGATCGTAGTTGAGCCAGAAGGTTGAAATACTGCACCGATTCAACAGTTGGCACACTGGCTGACTGACGCTACCAACTTTTTCCCATGACGATGCAGATTAAAGGCGTACAGATGGCGGGTTTGCCCGCCAAAACTGTGCGCGATATGTTGCGGCGGCTCAACATTTATTCTCTGATGGACACCCTCTTTGTGGCCGCACGATGTAAGGTTTCAACTCACAAGGCGAAAGAAGTGATAAAGACGCTTGCTGACGGCGGATACATTGAGTTTGACCACCGAGGCCGAGAACTGCTTAACAGCTACAGGCCCGGCGTGGAAAAACCGCGCTATCGGGAGGTGGATTATTACAAGCTGACCGACAAAGGAATCGAACTCAGAAACGCCTCAGCCGCCACTAAAATGCCCCGTACTAAAGCGGATCAAATCATCGTGGCCCTGCTGAAGCGGGTAGAGGAAGCCAACGCAATGGATTTTGCGTATCGAATTCCCACAGTTATCGTTTACGGAAGCTACGTTCGAGGTGAACCATTCCTCAGTGATGTGGACATCGCCGTGGGACTTGAAGGGAAATGGGACTCGGATGAGGAGCGCGACCGCCGCGAGAAGGAACGGATCAAATTTGCATTCGCCAGCGGACGTACATTTTCCAAGTTTATAGACCAACTGAGTTGGCCGAAATATGAGGTGCAGCGTTATCTAAAAGCGCGCACGCGGGGCTTGAGTGTTCATGGGCTGGATGATTTTATCAGCATGCAGAAAGACAAGAATTTTGCGTACCGAGTTTTGCGGGGCGATGCGGATAGAGTTGCGGCCCAGCTTGGGGAGGCCGTTCGGTAGTGCACGGTTAGAGAGTTTTGTGCTACACGTGCTGCTAGAATTCGGCTATAGAGGAGAGAGTTTCAATGCAGGATGCCACGTTGCGAGAGGATGCAGGCGTAACGAGTGAACGGTGCGCCGGACGGCATCCCGGAGGCGAACGGCGACCTCCGGAAGATTTATGGTAACGAGATAATAGCGAAACTGCCGCACGACATCATCGCTGGCAGATTGCCGATACAGAACCTTCACGAACGCGGGCCGGTTTTGTGCTCGGCAAGCATCGCGTCCGTTTGCTTGCCTACCGAACTCCAAAACTCGTCTTCCGCGGGTTGCTTTGACGCCAGACCTTCCGCAAGCAAGGTGTCCAGTTCTTGCTGTGTCCCGGCAAATCCCGGCACGGTGAGCTGTTCAACGGCTGTCAAAGCAGCCTCTACAACTTCCTCGACGGACTCATAGGCACCCCGACTAAGGACGGCCTGAATCCGTCGCTCTTGTTCCGGCGTGAGATTAATCGTCATGGTGTTCTGCTCCCTCTGTTCGTTGTCTTCGGGGTAGGGGAAAACGGGCCTTCAGGCAGTCGGACAAAGTGCTAAAGAGGGAACAGCCGGTGGGTGGCGGATCCAGGCTGCGAGCTGCAAATTCGAGCACAGTCCGGATCTGTTCCGGCGTCACATGGAACTGCTCAACGATTTCCTCGAAGCTGGCGCCCGCTTCGAGATTCTCGAAGACCGTCGCCACGGGCATCCGTGTACCTCGAAAAACCCATGCGCCGCTGCGCCTGCCCGGCACGCTTTCCACTACCGGACACTGCGACCAGTCAAGTGCTGCCATCGCGAATCTCCTTTTGTTATTTAAGCACATGGCCTGACCGGATGAAGTGAGGTTCGTGCGTGGGGCAGCGGGCATGACGAGTTTTTTCGCCATAGTGTGCCGCAGAAGCACACGGAGAAGGAGTTCAGTATGAACTAATCAACCGTGTGAATACGTTAAGCTGCGCGAGAGATGAGGGAAGGCCCCTCGGGATCGGCTTTCAGGAGCAGGTCTCAAACCGCCTCCAAGCCGCTGTGGTAAAGAGCCATGGTGGTGAAGCGTTGGAGGAAAAGCGCGAGTACAAGTCGTGCAGGTGAGCATTCGAGAGACGAACGAAAGTGAACCCTTCGAAGACGCCTCGTTAAAAACTCAAGAGTCGTCGAAACCAGGAGCGTATGGTTCACCTGGGACAAGTCCGCTGGGTGCCTGATGATTGAGCGGACGGCGACCGGCGTAGAGGGGGCGTGAAGCGGATGCAGGCTGTCGCGTGGAACTGCAGGAACCAGTCGCTCTGATGTTAAGGGAGAAGCCCAAGCGGCCAAAACCGCGAGGCGAGCGTACCGATGCGGAGCACTGGGGCGGACCGACTCGTAGGAGCGAGGAAGGCTCGTAATAGGGCTGGAGCGAAGGGGTCGGGTCAAGCGGTCGCATGACCGAGGCAGCTGGGAACAGGAGGACTTCGATGCGTGCGACAGACAAGCCGTTCCAGAGGTTGCAGTGACCTCCGTTCCAGCCCGCCGCACCGGAAGCATGCCACGAGGGTCGCCCCAGACCCTAATCACCGCCAGCCCAGAACATCCCGTATTGGTTGTGCAAGTCGCTCCGCTCGGCAAGGTTCCATCAAAGTTCCATCAAATCGCCAAAAATGAGCCTAAACACACCAAAGCCACCAAAACGTAAGTTCTTGACAATGCTTGGGATTACGTTTGGTGCCTTAGGTTCTCTTAGATTAAAAGCGATTCGTAAGCTCTGGAGCGGCGGAGTCGTACGCCCGCGCCGTCTGCGGGTCCAGCGGAATCGTGATCGTGGCCTTCGCCATGGCGCTAACCTTCCTTCATTCTACGGCAAATATCCTCTGCCCGCTACACTTGCGAGGTCGACCCGTCCGCTTGGTTTTGTAGTTCTGAACTTCGCGCCGGTCTAGGAACTTGAGCTCCCATTTAACGTGATTGAAAGTGCGGTGAGGGATCTGATTCCGTGGCTCGGTCGTGACAGTGTAGGATTCTAACCAATCGCGCTGGTTAGTTTACTCAACGGTGGTAAATTTCAGGTCATGCTAAAACCCTGCAAATAAGGGTTTTGCAAGATTCGCATACAGCGGACTGGCTGCCTGCTACGGCCCCTGACTGCAAACGCTTCTGGATCGCCAATAATCCGCCAACAAAAGTCGGTGCGCTCATGCGAAATGCATACTAACGCAGATACGCCCCTTCGTTATGCTCACCCACGGAATTCTCTTTTTCCAAGCGCCAATGCGCACTTATGGCGAGCAGGGAATCGCTGGGAATTGCTGAAACCAGCTGTGTCCGGCCCGTGATCTGAAGAACCTCCGGCGCCGTTAACTGAAGATCCCGCTGTGGCCGTGTTTGCAGTCAATTTCTCCGAAGACGGCGCGCGCTGCAACCCGCCAAGCCCGCGCAAACAAACCAGACCATTATCGCCAGTGAATTGACCTGTTTCCCCACGTGCAACCACAGCCGGTAGAGAAAATGACCCGGCAACCCTCCGGTTGTGCCTCCGCCTCAGCTTCGGAATTGCAGAACAGGTGCAAGTTGACCTAATGCCGTAATTAGCGTTTATACAGTAATGTGTTCTCTTGGGATGCGCGCAAAGCCCTCGCTAACCTCAAGAAGCACGGAGTCTCTTTTGAGGAGGCGGCTACTGTCGGATCCCAATGGGCTGGACTACGATGACATTGAACACTCGGAGTCGGAGCTTAGATCCGTACGAATCGGTTTCTCCCCTATCGGCCGGATCGTCTTTGTTGTTTATACCCGACGAGTGAAGTATGACAAAGAAACGATTCGCATCATCAGCGCACGCCAGGCAACGCGCAAAGAACGCGTGGCATATGCCGGATAGCATGCTCGACCTGACGGATATTCCCGAAGCGACAGATGCTCAGCTCCGCCGTGCTCGCCGTGTGGGGCGCCCATCTACTGGAAACGCTAAACAACTGATCGCCATCCGGATCTCTCCGAGGGTGCTCGCGCGCCTCCGCCGCCTCGCCGCCAAACAGCACAAGCCCTACCAAACCTACATCCACGAACTCCTCGAACAAGCCGCCGGCAAGAAGGTCGCCTAAATGCGGCTAAAACCAGGCGCGAAACCCGCCCCGATAGAGCCGTTCGTCTCCGCCTACGAAAATGGGTCTTGCGTCGGGGATCGCCTGGAAATCCCTAATCCGAAGTTCCACGAGGTTTGAGAGACTATTCTGCTGATTTCCGGAGAGATAGCGCAAAATTCACCTGGCGGGTACTGGGAACGTCCGAACCAATTCGTAGGCTCGGGCCTGCACCGGCGTTGGCTCCGGCACCTGCCGGAACGTTAAATTCGTTTTCTCCTCCGCCTTCTGCGGTTTGAGCGCGTAAGTCACTCGGGCCCGGCTGGCCAACTCCCGCAGCAAGCTCTCGAAGCTGTGCACGGGAAGAC
>Ga0209158_1002590_pt1 | contig 10998 bp, 8 predicted proteins | sample GraSoiAngelo_140_FD_185897 | JGI IMG/M metagenome (GOLD analysis project Ga0209158, IMG submission 185897) | Grasslands soil microbial communities from the Angelo Coastal Reserve, California, USA - 14_0929_12_30cm (SPAdes) (version 2) | ecosystem: Environmental > Terrestrial > Soil > Grasslands ...
GAGACCAGCGCAACCCATCGACCAGATAGCTGAAGACCTGCGTGCCGCGCGTATATTTCTGTCCTTCGAGGAGACGGCGGCGTTTGCCGCCGAGGTCCTGGATCCAGATGTCGTCGTGCTCGAGCGCGTCGTAGACTTTTGTTTTCACCCGGCGATAGACGGAATAAACGATGCGGCCGTCAGGAGCGTAGGCGAAGGCAGTGATGTCTTCGTCGATGGATTGGAGCGGCTTGTCGAGGTTTTGGGCGCGGGCGGCAGGCAGAGAGCAGCAGCCGGCGACGAGACAGAACAGTGAGCAGCATTGGCGAAGCCACCGGAAGCGGCTGCGAGCGCTGGGGCAAGTCATGGTTTCGGATGCGGACCAGTATATTCCGAGCAACAAGGTTTTTGTGTGGGCGTGAATTCCATAAACTCGACGCGGGTGTCGTCGGGATCGTAGAGATTGAGCTGCCATTTGCCGTCGCGGCCTATTTTGGGTTGCTCGGTCAGCTTAACGCCGTTGTCCGTTAGTTTCTTCTGCATCGCATGAATGTCCGTTGTGCCGATAGCAATGTGATTCATGATTCCACGAAGTCGTTGATCAGCATCCGGCGCGACATTTACCATGAATTCGATCCAGTCCACTCCATCAGGAACCTGCATTGAAACCCAGTCGGTTTGGTCGTCTTTCATGCCGCCGCGCCAGTATGGGCGGAAGCCTAGGATGTCTTTGTAGAAGTGCTCCACATCGGCGCGGTTGTGAACAATGAAGCCAGCATGGATAATTTCACCTTCATAGCCGCCGCGGGATTGTATAGCTGTAACCTTGGGGTCCTTGAGCACGCCATCGGTTTCGAAGAAACTGATCTTATGACCTTCTGGATCGGTGACAGACAGGTACTTGACTCCCGGTCCCGCCAGATTGCCCACGTCAATTTTCTTCACGACCAAATAGCGGCGTAGAGCCGTTACATTGTCTGTCCAGAATGTGATTTCCTTTAATAGGTTTGATGGCGCGGACGGATGCAAAGGGGCCAGCAGGATGGATTGAAACCTGTTTAGGGAGATGTTGAGGTTTAGAGGCTGCTTGCAGTTAGGGCAATGCTTGGGAATTTGGTCGAAGACCATATTGTAGAAGGCACGGGCGTCATCGACGCTGCTCACGTAAATCGTGACGCTTTCGATGCCCAGAATATGAGGGCGCTGCGGGCTCTCCTGCGCAACGGCGGAGCTGCAGAGAAGAACCGCAACGAGCAAGCCGAGGATTCGATTCATAGCGTCTCCCTAAGACGAGCCAGTCGAGCGGGATTTTAGCTTACGAATTTCGTCGAGGCGCTGGCGGAGGCGCTGCTCGAAGCCCTCGTCAGTAGGTTTGTAGTAGGTGCGGCCAGCGAGATTGTCGGGGAGGCAGGTCATGTCCGTGACTTTGTCTTCGAAATTGTGGGCGTACTTGTAGCCTTTGCCGTAGCCGATGTTTTTCATCAGGCCGGTGACGGCGTTGCGGATGTGGAGAGGCACAGGTTCGGCTTCGGTTTTGTGGACGTCCTCGATAACCTCGCCGTAGGCCGTGTAGACGGCGTTGGATTTGGGCGCGAGCGAGAGATACACGGCGGCTTGCGCGAGAGCGAGATGGCCTTCGGGCGCGCCGAGAAAATCGAAGGCGTCTTTCGCGGCGAGCGTGACGGCGAGAGCGCCGGGTTCGGCCAGGCCGATGTCTTCGCTGGCCATGCGCACCATGCGGCGCGCGAGATAGAGGGGATCTTCGCCGGATTCGATCATCCGCGCGAGCCAGTAGAGCGCGGCGTCGGGATCGGAATTGCGCACGGATTTGTGGAGCGCGGAGATGAGGTTGTAGTGCTCTTCGCCGGATTTGTCGTAACGCAGAAGTTTTCGTTGGAGCACGTCTTCGAGTAGCTCCGTGGTGATGACGCGCACGTCTTTTTCATTGGGCTGCGCGCCGCGGACGGCCAGCTCGAGCGTGTTGTATCCGGCACGGGCGTCGCCATTGGCAAACGAGGCGATGCGAAAGAGGATGTCGTCAGACGATTCCGCAGCTTCGTTGCCCAAGCCGTGTTCTTTGTCCTTGAGGGCGCGGCGGAGAAGCTCGACGATTTGCGGCGTAGTGAGCGGCTCGAGGACGTAGACCTTGGTGCGCGAGAGCAGCGGCGAGATCACCTCGAAGGAAGGATTTTCGGTGGTCGCGCCGATGAAGATGATGTGGCCGGCTTCGACGTGGGGGAGAAAGGCGTCCTGCTGGGCTTTGTTGAAGCGATGAACCTCGTCGACAAAGACGATGGTGCGGTGGCCGGAGCGGGATTTGTGCTCGGCGACGGCCATCACTTCCTTGATTTCCTTGATGCCGGCAAGGACCGCGCTGAAGGAAACGAATTCGGAACGCGTCAGCCGAGCGATGAGGCGGGCTAGCGTGGTTTTTCCGCAGCCAGGCGGGCCCCAGAAGAGCATGGAGCCAAGATTGTCGCCTTCGATTTGAACGCGGAGAGGCTTGCCCGGGCCGAGAAGTTTTTCCTGGCCGATGAATTCGTCGAGGGTGCGCGGGCGCATGCGCTCGGCGAGTGGCTGGTTGGCGGCGGGCACGTCAGGCTCGGCGGATAGCGGGAGTTTGGAGAAGAGGCTCACGGTTTTTCTGGCGACCGCAGGGTGGCCGACATTTTCGATGACTGCGAAGGAGCAGACGGTTGGATGCCCGCTGGGACTGCGGAGTTTCTCTGCCGCGCGGCTTCGTAAAAAACGACTGCGGCGGCGGCGGCGGCGTTCAGTGATTCGATGCCGCCAGCCATAGGAATCCGAATGCGTGCATCGGCTCCGCGCTCGACTTCTTCGGGAAGGCCGGCGCCCTCGTTGCCGACGAGAAGCGCCACGGGCTGGCACCAATCGACTTCCCACGGCGCGAGCAGCGGCTGCTCACCGTTGCGCGGCTCATGAACGCTGGAGGCGAGCGTGCGAACGCCTGCGACCTTGAGCTGCGCGAGCAAGATTGCAAGCGATATGCCTGCGAGAATAGGGAGATGCAGAGCGGCACCAGCCGAGGCGCGCAGGGCTTTCGGCGAGAACGGATTCGCAGTACCGCTGATGCCGGAGGCGGCAGTAGCGGCACCGGTCACGCCAAAGGCGGCAGCGGTGCGCAGAATCGTTCCCACATTGCCGGGATCCTGAACGCCGGCGAGGACCACGAGCAGAGGAGCGCAGGCGGAACCCGGAGCGCGCCCGAGGTCATCGAATGATGTTTCCCGAGGATGCACCAGCGCGGCGACTCCTTGCGGGTGTTCGGTATCGGCAAGGCCCTCGAACAGGCGATCCGTGGTGCGGAGGACAGGAAAAGCCATTTCCGGCCTGTTGATAAAGGAGGAGAGGCGTTCGTGATGGCGTTCGCCGGATTCGCTGAAGAGCACAGCCTGAATGCGGCAGCCGGAACGCAGGGCCTCTTCGACGAGACGGACACCCTCAACGCCGACGAAGCCGCTTTCCGTAGGCAGACCGCCGCGGAGAGCCATGCGGAACTCCTTGAGCCAGCGATTGTCGCGGCTGGTCAAGAGCGCGGGCTCACCGGTGGGGCGAGCGCTTCGTGCGACTTTGCTTGGCGCAGCCATTACCGTGGAGCGTAGCAAATTTTCGCTGTGGGAAGCCAATTCCGGGCCGCAACGGCGTCCGTTCAGAGATGTCACGTCGAAACTGACTCAACGACAAGCTCTTATTGCGCGTGTAGAGGGGGTATGGTAGCGTCGCGCAAATAAGGGCAGCACCGGCGGGGCGCTGCAGGGTGGCGTCACGACTTCGCCAAAGGCCAAAAATTTGCCAGCTGAACTGCTGCGCGTCAATGCACAATCTCCAGAACCGGACCTGCTGCGATATGCAGCAGATTTTATTGCCCGCGGAAGTGTGATTGCTATTCCCACAGACACTTTCTACGGCCTGGCGGCCGATCCCTTCAATCTGGCTGCAGTCGACGAAATTTACCGCGTGAAGGGACGCCCGGAGACGAGGGCACTACCTATCCTCGTGAACTCAATTGAGCAAGCCGTTCTGCTCGCGCGCGAGGCACCGCGGAAATTTGTGCGGCTCGCGCAGGCGTTTTGGCCAGGCGGCTTGACGCTCGTAGTGAACGCTGCCCAGCGTATTCCTCTGAAAGTGACTGCGGGCACGGGGCGCATCGCGTTGCGCTGGCCCAATAGCACGGTGGTGCGCCGCTTGATCGACGAATTCGATGGCCCTGTGACGGGAACGAGCGCGAATATTTCCGGCTTTCCGTCATGTTCGAATGCGGAGCAAGTGATGAAACAGCTTGGGCCTCGCGTACCGCTGGTGCTGGACACCGGCGAAACCGGCGGCACCCTCCCATCGACCATCGTGGAACTGAACGGCGACACTTGGCGAATCGGCCGCGAAGGGGCCATTCCCGTGATGGAGATCGCCAAAGCGTTGGAATAAACCCACGTTAAAGCCGGACCGCCAGCGCTGAGGCAGATTCGGCTTCATCTCGCACGGGCCTCTGGACCAGGAGACGCGAAACGCCGCAAAATAGCTTCTCACGAAATGTATTGCCTGCCGTCTAACCGCGCAGCATCCACAAGGCACCCAAATGAAAAAATTCGCCGCCGGTTTCTTTGCCGGAGCAATGGTGCTGGTTATTGGAACCCTCGGTTATCTGCGGCTGGGCTTGCTCGACGTGCGGTCGGACGCCCCTGTGCCGGATATTACAGCACGCTTGTTGTACTCCGGCATCCACGCTTCCGTTCGGCGCACTGCCCCAAAAACCCAGAATCCCTTGCCGCGGACCGACGAAACGCTGATTGCCGGCGGGAAACTCTATCTGAACGATTGCGTCGGATGCCACGGGGAACCGGACAAACCGCCAAGCGATTTTGGCGCGACTTTCTATCCGCCAGCGCCACAATTTCCTCGCGTCGGAACAAAATATTCGGAAGCGGAAGTGTTGTGGGTTGCGAAGCATGGAATTCGCAGAACGGGCATGGCAGCGCAGGGTTCGACGTACTCGGACTCGCAGCTTTGGTCACTCGCCGAGTTCATCGGCCATCTCCCTAATCTGCCGCCACATGTAGCGGAAGGGATTCAACAAAACGCGGCCAAGTAGCATGGCGTGAGGAGAGTTTGCAGCGTGAAAAACTTTGCCATCGGATTCGTTGCCGCTGTCGCCGTTCTGTCCTTCGGTTGTATGGCATATTTCGCTCTTGGTTTTTCACAAACGCGGGCCGATGCAAAGCCTTCAGCTTTGGAAACCGCGATTCTGCAATCAGCGGTTCGCGCCTCTGTCCGGCGAGCCGCTGCGGACATTCCCATCCCGCCGACGGCAGATGACGATACTTTGGTAGCTGGTGGAAGACTCTACGTGGCAGGCTGCGAAGGCTGTCACGGTAAACTGGATGGGCCATATCGCGAGGATCAGGAACTTTTTCCCCCAACGCCTAAATTGCCCCATGCCGGAACGCAATACGCAGAGCCCGAACTCTACTGGATCGTTAAACATGGGATTCGCATGACGGGCATGTCGGCGTATGGACCGTTCTATTCGGAAAAGCAGTTGTGGTCGTTGGCCGCATTTCTGCGTCGAATCAACCATTTGCCTCCGGGCATGATCGAGAAAATCCGGGCGAAAAAACCTAGCTAATGCTAAGCATACCGAAGCGTGACTAGCGCGGCGGGGCGTAAGAAATTTTACCGAGAATCGCGGGCCCGCGCGCACCGGTTGCTGACGGAAGGTTCGCGGGGCGCTGGTGAAACGTCTCGTACGCGAGAAGGGCAAAGGCGAATGCCTCCTTGGCGTCTTCGGGAACACCAAGTCGGGAAGAGGGCAGAACTTCGATGCCGGGAAGCGCGGCGGAGAGTTGCGCAAGGATCAGCGGATTGAGCGCGCCACCGCCAGAAATGATGAGCTGGTCAATTTTCGTTTTGCGCAGAACGAAACGATTCAGGGCGTCAACGACCGAGAGCGCGGTGAAAATGGTCACGGCCCGAATGAGGTCGTTCGGTTTGGCGCGATGGCGCCGGCTGAACGCGAGGACTTTCTTCACATAGGCGTGGCCGTAGTATTCGCGGCCCGTGGATTTGGGCGGCGCGATTTTCAAGTACGGATCGCGCAAGAGTTCGTTAAGGAGCGCTGGATTGCTGCGGCCCTTCGCGGCGAGTTGCGCGTTTTTGTCAAAGCGCTGGTGGCCGCGCGTGAAGTGCGAAACCAGGGCGTCGATGAGCATGTTCGCTGGCCCCGTGTCGAAGGCGAATACCTGCTGCGGCTTGGCCGCGCGCGGAAGAACGGTGATGTTGGCGATGCCGCCGAGATTCAGCGAAACACGGCCCAGTCTCGCGTGGCGGTAGAGAAGATAATCCACATAAGGAACGAGCGGCGCGCCCTGCCCGCCAAGAGCCATGTCAGCGGTGCGAAAATCTCCAACCGTTGTAATGCCCGTGCGCCCGGCGATCACGGACGGCTCTCCAATCTGCAAAGTGGATGCAGTTGGCGCCCCAAAGCAGGGAACCGGGCGTCCTTGATGGAAAATGGTCTGGCCGTGGCTCCCGATTAGGGAGATGCGTTTCGGCGAAACGCGAAATTTGCGGCAGGCGGCGAGAGCCGCGTCGGCAAAAAGCCCTCCCAAACGAAAATTCAACTGGCTAAGTGCGCCTGCGCTGATCGGTTGCTGTTCCGCAACCCGCAGAATTTCCTTGCGAAGCGCATCAGGAAATTTGACGGAAGCGTGCCCAATCAGTTTGGCATTCAGACTTGGCGGCGCACCGGAAATCCGCGCCAGGGCAACGTCAATACCATCGGCAGACGTGCCGGACATCATGCCGAGGACAAGCATGGGATTTTGGCTCATGAAATTTGTTTTTTCAATTCGGCGAGCAGATTGAGCGCGTCGAGTGGCTTCAGCTGGTCGAGGTCGGCACCGCGCAATTTTTCAAGAACCTCGCGATCCAGAGCCGTGAAAAGCACATGCTGATTGCCGTTCGCCTTCCCCATTTCGGCAGCGCCGGGCGAAAGCGTCTCGCTGAGTTCGTGTTCGCTCTGTTCATGTCTCTTCAAGACTTCGCGGGCGCGCTCGATCACGCTGCGAGGAAGTCCGGCGAGCCGCGCCACTTCGATGCCATAACTCTTGTCCGCGCTGCCGGGCTCGACGCGGCGCAGAAAAATAATCTCGCTGGGCGTTTCTTTTACCGAGACATGAACGTTTTTCACCGCGGGGAGCAGGTCGCCGAGTTCCGTCAGTTCGTGGTAATGCGTGGCGAAGAGCGTGCGCGAACGCGTGTGCTTCTGCAGATGTTCGACGACCGCCCAGGCGATGGAGAGCCCGTCGAACGTCGCGGTGCCGCGCCCGACTTCATCGAGCAGCACCAGACTCGCCGGAGTGGCGTGATTCAGAATGGCCGCGACTTCGCTCATCTCGACCAGAAACGTGGATCGCCCGCGCGCCAGGTTGTCGCTCGCGCCGATGCGCGTGAAGATGCGGTCGGTAATGGGCAGCTTCGCCTGTCGCGCGGGAACGAAGCACCCCATCTGCGCCATCAGCACGATCAGCGCGGACTGCCGGAGATACGTGGACTTGCCGCCCATGTTGGGCCCGGTAATAAGAAGAAGCTGCTGCCGCCCAGGCTCAAAACAAAGGTCATTGGGAACGAAGCGCTCGCCCTTTTGGCGCAACAATTCTTCGATCACCGGATGGCGCCCGCCGATGATGAGAAGTTCGCCAGTCGCGTTGAACTCGGGCCGCGAATAGCCGCGATCCGCAGCTAGTTTCGCAAACGCAGTGAGAACATCCATCTGCGCGACGGCCGCGGCAGTACGCCGCAGACGCACCGCTTTGCTCGCCACGGAAGCACGCACATCGATAAAAAGTTGCCGTTCGATCTCCAGGATGCGCTCGTCCGCAGCCAGGATTTTCCGCTCGTATTCTTTAAGCTCGGAAGAAGTAAACCTCTCGGCATTTACCAGCGTTTGTTTACGCTCGTAGTCTGCGGGAGCCAGATGCAGATTCGGTTTCGAAATCTCAATGTAGTAGCCGAAAATTTGATTGAAGCGGATCTTCAGCGAGCCGATGTTGGTGCGCTTGCGTTCGCGCTCTTCCATCGCCGCGATGATTTGTTTGCTGTGCTGGCTCAGGTCACGCAGTTCATCGAGTTCAGCATGATAGCCGCTGCGGATCATGCCGGGATCGGTGGCCAGCGCCGGCGGCTCGTCGGCAATGGCGCGTTCGAGCCGTTCGCGAACATCGGATAACTCGTCGATTTCCTGATGGAGTTGACGAAGCAGTTCGCTGCCCCCAGCGGGAGGCGGCGTAAGAAACTTTTTTAGCACCGGAAGCTGCGCGAGCGACTTCCGCAGCGCCACCAGCTCGCGCGGCGTCGCAAGGCCCAAGGTGATGCGGCTGGTAAGCCTTTCGAGATCGAGGATGCCCTTGAGCTCCTTGCGAATTTCACCGCGAAGGACAGTTTGTTGGACGAGGTGCGTGACGGCATTAAGACGGCCCTCAATGCTCTCACCCTCAATGAGCGGCCGGAGAAGCCAGGAGCGCAGCAGGCGCGCGCCCATGCCGGTTACAGTGGCGTCCAGCGCGGCGATAAGCGTCGTCGGACCGCTTGTTCGCGTAACTTCCTCGGTGAAGATGGGCGCAAGCAATTCCAAATTGCGCACGGAAACGGGATCGAGCACCAGAGCGTCGTGCTGCTCGTAATAGCGGACGCGGTCGAGATGCTGCAACGCTTCAACGCCGGATGCGCCCGCGCCTTCATTCGTGACGCCAGAGCGGTCCCCGCGCGCGGCGTTTTCGCGGAGATAGTGAACGATAGCCCCGGCGGGGGCCAGCGCTTGCGGATGCTCGTCGAGACCGAAGCCTGTCAGCTCGGCGACGCCAAACTGTTCCCGCAATATGCGCTCCGCGTAGTCTCGCTGAAAAATCCAGTCTTCCAGGCGAGATTCCACGCCGCCGACGCCTTCGAGGAGCGAAGTCTTCGCCGTCTCGAAAAGCTGTTGTGGCCGCGGAAGTAGCGTTTCCCTAGGGCGCAGCAACTGCAGTTCGTCGCGAAGTTCATCGTCGGCGCGCGCGCCGGAGAATTCCGTGGCCTGAAATTCACCAGTGGACAAATCAACGAAGGCGAGGCCGATGGGTGCGCCAGAAGCATGTCTTGCAACCGACGCGAGAAAATTATTCTCGCGCGCGTCCAGAAGCGCGACGTCCGTCGCCGTACCCGGGGTGATCACCCGCACGACTTCGCGGCGCACGAGCTTCTTACCCGGTCCGGGCTGCTCCATCTGATCGCAAATCGCAATTTTGAACCCGCTGCGGATCAGGCGCGCGACGTAGCCCTCCGCGGCGTGGTAGGGAACGCCGCACATCGGAATGGGCTGGCCTTTCTCCCGGTTGCGCGAGGTGAGCGTGATCTGCAGTTCGCGCGAGGCAATCATCGCATCTTCGTAAAAAAGTTCGTAGAAATCGCCGAGGCGGAAAAGCAGCAGGGCGTGCGGATAGCGCGCCTTAATGGCGTGATACTGCTGCATCAGTGGTGTTGTCGGCTCGCTCATCCCGGGCTTGTTCTTCTTTTCTCTGTGTCCTCCGCGATCTCTGTGGCCTCTGTGTTAATCCCTTTCTGTCTTTTCCTACACACGTCCTTGTAAAGAAAACGGCATCATTCCCTGATGCCCAGCTGTGTCAGCAAGAACGCATAGTCCAGCGCAATCTCTCGCAAATAGTCATAGCGTCCCGAAGCGCCTCCGTGCCCCGCACCCATGTTGATTTTCAGCAAGAGCGGATTCGCATCGGTTTTCAGCGTGCGCATCTTCGCGACGTATTTCGCGGGCTCCCAATACATCACTTGGCTGTCGTTCAGTCCGGTCTTCGCCAAGATCGCCGGGTAAGCTTTTCGCTCCAGGTTGGTGTAGGGACAATACGACTTCATATAGAAATAGTCTTCCGCGATTTGTGGATTGCCCCATTCCTCGTATTCACCGACAGTCAGCGGCAGCGACGCGTCAAGCATAGTGTTCAGCACATCGACAAAAGGCACGTGTGTGATAACCATGCGAAAAAGTTCAGGGCGCATGTTCGTCACCGCACCCATAAGCAGCCCGCCCGCGCTGCCACCCTCAATCACCAGTTTTTCCGGCGTCGTGTAGTGTTGCGCAATCAAATGCTCGGCCAAGGCGATGAAGTCCGTAAACGTATTGTGCTTCTGTTTCATGCGCCCCGCATCGTGCCACGGCTTTCCTAGCTCGCCGCCGCCGCGGACGTGCGCGACGGCATAGATCACGCCGCGGTCCAGCAAGCTCAGCCGGTTCGAGCTGAAATTGACGGGCACGGAGATTCCGTAGCTGCCGTAACCATAAAGGAGAAGCGGCGCGGAGCCATTGCGCGGCGTATCGCGGCGATGGACGATGGAAAGCGGCACGCGCGTCCCATCGGAAGTGGTGGCATGCAGGCGCTCGCTGACGTACTGTGCTGGATCGTGACCCCCGAGAACAGGCTGCTGCTTCCGCAGGCTTCGTTCCCGTGTGCGAACGTCGTAGTCAAAGACGGAGCGCGGCGTTACGAACGATTCGTATTGAAACCGTACGTGGGACGCGTTGAATTCCGGGTTCTCGCCAATCGAAGCGTTGTACGCGGGCTCGGAGAATTCGATGCGATGCGAGGCAGCCAAGGCATCAGACGTGGCCGCCATCAAATCCACGTTGCGTAGATAAGGCAGGCCGCCCTCGCGTTCGAAAAGTACGAGGTGCGTCTGGAAAGCCTCCACAGTAGAAAGCATGACGTCCGGACGATTGGGAATCACTTCGTGCCAGAATTCCCGGCGCGGGTCGCTCACTGGAGCAGCCATCAGGCGGAAGGTTCGCCCACCGGAATTCGTACGGATGTAAAACACGCCACCTGTCTCGTTTGGGGCTAGACCGGGATGTCCCGCGGCAAGCGGAACTGCATAACGCTCCGCGGCGAGCGCGATTGGATGATGTTCCGCGTAGTATTCGTGGTTATCCTCGCGCGGGGCGATGAGCCGGAATTC
>Ga0209158_1002591_pt1 | contig 10996 bp, 9 predicted proteins | sample GraSoiAngelo_140_FD_185897 | JGI IMG/M metagenome (GOLD analysis project Ga0209158, IMG submission 185897) | Grasslands soil microbial communities from the Angelo Coastal Reserve, California, USA - 14_0929_12_30cm (SPAdes) (version 2) | ecosystem: Environmental > Terrestrial > Soil > Grasslands ...
AGAGAAAGAAATTCGTCCGCGAGGCCAGAAATGCCTGTCGCGCCAGCACGGCTGCGTTTGCCGGCGGCGAGCCGGCTAGGGTTCCTTGAATAATCCTCTTGTTGTTCCGCCAGATGATCCCCCAGACGTTCATAAGCATGATGATTCCAAATCCTCCGCCGATTCCGATGGAGAGGACATGATTGTCGTCCTGTCCCACTGGGGTGAATTTCACGAACAGCCAGGCGGCCAAGACCACCACCACAGTTGTGACCAGTCCAACCACATAACCCGGTGGGGTTTTCAAAACCACAAAATAGAGAATTCCCCAGGACACAATCCAGATCAGAAGAAACAGCAAGACTGTGCTCCCCGGGCTTACTCCCATGCGCGCGGCATCTGCGGCAACATAAATTTGCGCCCAATACCAGAAGCCGACAAACACAGTCAGCAGGGCGCTCCAGCGGAACCATTGCAGCGTAGGCAGCGTCATGTACTGGAAGACTTTTGGCTTCATACCCGCGTCCACCTGCTTCATGAAGGGGACGTTGACCAAGTTAAAAAAGTACAGCAATCCGATCCAGGTGATGCCTGCTAGGAAGTGAACCCAACGCAAAAGAAGCGCGAAAGCTTCTGTCCACGTGTGCGTCGGCATGACTAACAACCCTGCGAAAGCTGTCAGATGATGCATTGCGATTCCTCCTCAACAACGGACGGCGAAGTTTGAGGCCCACACGCGCCGGAAAGATACGCGCACAGAAGGAAAGCCGCCTTAAGGAGGAACAACACGCGAGGAACTGCAACTGCTTTTTCGCGCCTCTTTCTTAAGGCGGAGAATATTTGCACTTTGGCCGCTGTTCTGTCAACCGGACAAAATCGAGTCTTTCTTGAAAAAGTGGGCGCTTAGGCCGTATTGTACGGATGTGGCCACTGCACTGTGCGGGATGAGGAGTCGAGGGGGCAGCTCGCGAAGTGCCCGGCTTAAGCTCCAGGCGGTCTGTAAGCCGCCCAAGGAGCAAATTGCACATGAGAGCTAAGGAGATCGGCTATGGAAAATAAGCCGGCGCAAAATATTCAAGATTCCTTCCTCAATACGGCTCGCAAGGAGCGGACCAGCATCACTATTTATCTGCTCAGCGGCGTGAAGCTGACGGGCCGCATTCGCTCTTTCGACAAATATTCGGTCGTGCTCGAGACCAACAACCAAGAGCAGTTGATCTTCAAGCACGCCATCTCCACGGTGGCCATGGGCAGGACGTATGGCCATAGTGAAAGGCCGACCGCAATCACTACTCCGGCAACAGCAACCGCAAAGAGCACGGAACCGATGCCTGAGTCGGACGTTTCCGGCACCGGGACCGAAGGTTAGGAAAGGATCAGGGCCGGGAACTTCGCTTGAGCAGTTCGCAATCCAGAATCTCCCGCAACAGACACCGGTCAAACCGCGACCGAGCGCCTAATAGCGTCCCCAAGGAGCGCGCCTTTCTTGTCGGGCTAGAGTATCGCTCGCGCGCGGGATCCAAGGGAGTGAAAAGCTCGCTCACGGCTGCCGCTCAGGCTGCTCGCGACACCACCGCGCTGGCGCTCTCGAAAACACCCAGGATTCCGGAGTTCAGTGCACAGGAATCTCTGGATGAGTTGCGCGCTCTGGCTGCAAGCGCGGGAGCTGAAATCGCGGGAGAGTTTCTTCAGCGTCGCGATCGTCCCGATCCCGCCACGTTGATCGGGCGCGGAAAGCTCGAAGAGATTGCCGGGGCTGCGGCCTCAGTCTCGGCAGATCTCCTGCTGTTTGACCACGATCTCACAGCCTCGCAGCAGCGCAATATTGAGAAGGTTGTGAATATCCGTGTCATCGATCGGACGCAGCTTATCCTTGACATTTTCGCCAGGCATGCCCGAACCCGAGAAGGCCAGTTGCAGGTGGAACTAGCGCAATTGGAATATCTGCTGCCGCGTCTTGGAGGCCGCGGAGTGGAAATGTCTCAGCTCGGGGGCGGAATTGGCACCCGCGGTCCTGGTGAGACTCAGCTTGAGACGGACCGCCGGAAAATTTACCGCCGCATCCGGCATGTTAAAGAACAGATTGAGAATGTGCGGCGGATTCGCGCTCAGCAGCGCCAAAGACGCGAATCAGTGCCGATTGCCACGATTGCGCTGGTGGGGTATACGAATGCGGGGAAATCCACTTTGTTCAATGCTCTGACCAACGCCGCGGTGCTCGAGTCACCGAAAATGTTTGCCACTTTGGATCCAACGATTCGGGCCGTGAACTTGCCTTCAAAACGTCAGGCCCTGCTGTCCGACACTGTGGGTTTTATTCGGAACCTCCCGCACACTCTAGTCTCAGCCTTTCGCGCCACGCTGGAGGAAGTGCAGCGTGCAACGCTGATTCTGCACATTTCCGATGCCAGCAGTCCGCTTTCCGCCGAGCAGGATGCCCAAGTAGAACGCGTTCTGAAGGAATTGGATGCAGGCAGCAAACCGCGCCTACACATCATGAACAAGATTGATCTGCTGCCTCCGAAGCAGCGGGACTCGTTGCGGGATGACGCGAGCGCAGTTCATGTTTCGGCCGCCAAGGGAATCGGTTTGAGCACATTGCTGGAAAGGATTGACGCGATGTTAGCCGAAGATCCGGTTGGCCGTGTGCGACTACGTGTCCCACAGAAAGAAGGGAAGATGCTGGCGCTGCTCGAATCGCGGGCACGGATCTATTCGCGTCAATATCGAGACGGTCTGGTTGAGATGGAGGCTGAAGCGCCGGAGTCCATCGTGCGGAGGCTGAGGGAATGGGTGGTTAAATGAGCCTCCCTGGGTGACTTGTGCCCAAGGACAAAAACAAGATCTTTAGCTACCAGCCAGGCACGTGTGTGCCGGAAGTAATTGACACTTTGGAGGCGGGGACCTAATCTCTGCCAAAAGAGGGCTGATCGGTAAGCTCGGTCATATCTGCGGCGGGGGCAACAAACCACGAGAAAGCCGGTTTTGAATGAAACAATTTCTACTGCTCGTCGCCGTGATTGCTGTGGTCTTTGGAGCGCTGTTGGTCAGCCTTTGGGTGCTCGACCTGATCAAACTGGCGGAACTCCAGAACGACTTGCGTAAAATATTCGGAGTTTTGGGCGTGGCCGCCGTGGCCGGGGTCTTGATCTTGTCCCTAGTCAAGATTGCGCAGAAGGGATAGCCCTGCGCCCTTGGTGGCCAACTAAGATGGGCCGGTAACCAAGAAGCGCTGACTTTTCTTGGCTATCGACCCATTCCATCCTTAAATTGCATCGTGTCGGCTTGACACGCAGGCCCGGCGACCATATGGTCTCGTCCCGATGCCAAACCGGCGAAGGCGACAGATGACCAAGAAGAAGAACGCTGCAGTCTTCATATTGATGAGCTGCATCCTTCTGGCGCGAGTCGCGGATCTAAGAGCACGAAGCTTCGACGCGCGATCAGGGGTGACGAAGTGGCCGACCCATGGCTGGGCGAAGGGTAAGCCCTCCAGCGTAGGGCTCGACGAAAAGATTCTCGCGGAGTTGGACGGTGATCTGGCGAGTGGCAAATACTCTCTGGTGGACAGCTTTGCCGTGTTCCGCTGCGGGACGTCCGTCTACGAGCGCACTTACTCCCACGATTACGGACAGATCTACGGGAAAGAGGCGAAGACGCGCGGGCCGCTGAACCCGCATCTCACAGGTCCGTACAACTATTTCGATCCGGCGTGGCACCCCTACTATCACGGAACCGACCTGCATAGCATGCAGTCGGTAAGCAAGACGGTCACGTCGGTTATTCTCGGGATCGCCATCACGCGCGGTGATTTCAAGGCAGGCCTGGATACGCCTCTGCTCAAGTACTTCGACGTGGCGACGGTGAAGAATGTGGATGACCGAAAGCGGCGCATCACCCTGCGGCACGTTTTGACGATGACCACAGGGCTAGACTGGAACGAAGAAGTTGCGTACGACGATCCCAAGAATGATTCGAGCCTGATGGAGGCGACCGACGATTGGGTGCAGTACGTGATCGACCGGCCGATGGCCCAGGAGCCCGGAAAGGTTTTCAACTACAGCAGCGGCGTGTCGGAATTGCTGGCTTACATTTTCCAGAAGGAGACGGGGCAGGACGTTGAGAAGTACGGCGAGAAATATCTGTTCACTCCCCTGGGCATGGAGCATTACTGGAAGCGGACGCCGATGGGAGTGGTTGATACCGAGGGGGGACTCTTCCTGCGCACCACGGACCTTGCGAAGATTGGATACCTCTATCTGCACGATGGCGTGTGGGACGGGGAGCAGATTGTGTCGAAGGACTGGGTGAAGCAGTCGCTAACTCCGTTTATTGATGCCGAGGAAGGTTTCAAGTATGGATTCAAATGGTGGCTGTTTCCACGTGCGGAGGGGCAGCGGTATGTGTGGATGGCCAGGGGCTTCGGCGGGCAACGCCTGATGGTGTTTCCGGAGGAGGATCTGATCGCTGCGTTCACGGGATGGGACATCCTCAAGGATCCCGCGGGAGACGGCGAGTTGATCAACCGGATTCTGCGGGCGGTACACTCGCAAACCTGCAACTCCACTCACTAGAGAAGCGAGGGTGGGGCCCCGTATCGCAGGGGGAACGTCGGTTTTCACCCCTGGCTGACTCACCGAGGAAACCCCAAAAGTTAAAATGGGCCGCAACCAAGAAGCGGTGACTTTCCTTGGCTATCGGCCCATTCGATCCTGAATTGGATCGGAGGTGATACTTCCATGCTAGACCCCTCTGCGCAGATGTCAAGCATTCTTTCCTTTATTTTTTGAAGGGCTCGCGGAGGGATTTCGGAAGCGGAAATCGCACCTGCTCGCGTTGACAGTAGTTCTTTTGAAATGTTAGCGTTAACAGTTTAAAAGCCCTCTTACGCTCGAGTACCTTATCAGCACACAATGGACGAGATACTGGCACAACTAGGCGGATTACTGCTTGGCTCCGTACCGACCATCATCTTCCTGGTCCTGCTTTATGCGATCTATACAGGCCTTATGCACAGGCCGCTGGTAAGGGTCCTGGCGGAGCGCCACGCCAAAACGGAGGGTGCCGTGGAAAAAGCGCGCGCTGATATTGCCGCGGCGGAGGCAAGAACCGCGGAATACGAACAGCGCCTCCGGGAAGCGCGCGCGGCGGTATTCAAAAGGCTGGAGATGCACCGTCAGCAAGCTATGCAAGCACGTTCCGACGCCGTGGCCCAAGCGCGTGCGCGAGCCCAGGCGCGAGTTGAAGAAGCCAAGGCCGCGATCCAGAAGGACAAGCAATCAGCGCAAGCTAGCTTAGAGGCGGAGAGCGTGCGCCTAGCGGCAGTGATCATTCGTACAGTCTTGCTCTCGGCAGCGCAAGTGCCGGCGGTGGGTCGATGAGAGCACGGTCACATCTTTTACTCCTCATTTCGGTGTTGTTTTTGCTGATTACTGTTACTGCACAACAGCGCGCAAACGCGTCGACCGCGAAATTTACCGCTGAAGAAGCTGCTCAGTCATCCACGAATTCTGAGCTGGCCAAGCAATCCAGGGAAGCGGCTGGCGAGGATGATCAGGAGCAATTTAAACATTCAGGCTCGGTGCAATTCGTGTCGAGAATTACCGGCCTCAGCCTTGAGCATGCGTATTGGCTGAGCGTGCTGCTGAATTTTGCGATCGTCGCCGGCGTGATCGTGTGGGTATCAAAGAAGAATCTGCCTGCGTTGTTTCGCGATCGAACAGCTTCGATTCAGAAGGCAATGCAGGAGGCGCGGAAGGCAAGCGAGGATGCTAACCGCCGGCTCTCCGAAATTGAGGCGCGGCTTTCCCGGCTGGATGTGGAAATCGGACAGATGGCGGCCGCGGCAGAAAAGGAAGCGGCGGCAGAGGAAGAGCGGATCAAGGCTGCGGCAGAGGAAGACGCTCGCAAGATCGTGGAATCGGCGGACCAAGAGATCGCGGCTGCAGCCCGAGCCGCGCGTCGCGAGCTGACCGCGTACGCTGCGGACTTGGCAGTGTCGCTTGCGGCCAAGCAAATTAAGGTGGACACAACGACTGACCAGATGCTGGTGCGCAATTTTGCCGATGAGCTTTCGGCAACCTCGAATGGATCTGGTCCGAAATCCAACGACGGTGGGCAATAGCGCATGGCATCTGTCACGAACACCTACGCTCGTGCTTTCGCTGACGTGGTTTTTGATCAGCAGATTAATGCTGGGATGGCGCTGATTGAAGTGCAAGCGATTGCGCAGCTTGTGGCGGCAAGCAAACCCCTGCGCGAAGTCTGGGAAGCGCCGTCAATTCCGGCGGAGCAAAAGCGAAACTTGCTGGACGCTATTGTTGCGCGCGAGAGAGTTTCTCGGCCAGTGCGGAACTTTATCGCCGTGGTGATTGATCACCGCCGCATCAAATTTCTGCAATCGATCGTCCAGCAGCTTGAACGGGAATTGAATCAGCGAATGGGCTTCACCGAAGCACAAATTACCAGCGCGCGAGAGCTGAGTGAACCGGAGCGGCGGGCCCTCGAAACGCAAGTCGAGAAACTGACCAGCAAGAAGGTCCGGGCCCGCTATGCCCAGGATCGGTCGATCCTCGGCGGCGCCGTGGTGAGAGTTGGCAGCACGATTTATGACGGCTCGGTGCGCGGGCGGTTGGAGAGAATCCGGCAGGCTATCAGCTCCTAGCTCTGTGCTCCTAGCTTTTAGCCCTTAGCTTCTGGCTGTTGCTCCTGGCGTTTAGCTTCTTGGAGGCAGCAGCGCCGCATAGCCGCAAAGCGGCGTAAGAATGCAGCCCAGGGCGTAAGCCCTGGGGTCAGACGTGAGAAACACGCTAGCCCCGGAGGGGCGAAAGAAGCAGCTGCGAATACGGAGGTCGTGCGTCTTTCAGCGCCTTGCGTGCTAGGGCGGAAACTCGGAATCTTAGTCGTCAGAATCTTTAACCGCAAAGCTCGCGAAGAGGGCGCAAAGGACGCAAAGAGGGCTAACAGCTAGAAGCTGAATTTATGCAGATCAAAGCAGACGAAATCGCACAATTACTTCGGCAGCAGATCGAGAACTACGAATCCAAAATCGCTGTCGATGAGGTCGGTACGGTCATCACGCTCGGCGACGGCATCGCCCGCGTGCATGGCCTGGACAAAGTCATGGCCGGCGAGTTGCTTTCGTTCCCGCATGACCTTGCCGGGATCGCCATGAACCTGGAAGAAGACCAAGTTGGTGTGGTGCTGCTGGGTGAGTATACCGAGATCAAAGAGGGCGACGAGGTGAAGCGCACTGGACGCATCATGAGCGTGCCCGTGGGCGACGCGCTGGTTGGGCGCGTCGTGAATTCGCTCGGGCAGGCAATCGACGATAAAGGCCCAATTTCAACCAGCGAATTCATTACCCTGGAACGTCTGGCGCCGGGCGTTATTGACCGGCAACCAGTCCGCGAGCCGATGGCAACCGGGCTGAAGGCCATCGACAGCATGATTCCCATCGGCCGCGGCCAGCGCGAGCTGATCATCGGCGATCGCCAAACCGGAAAAACCGCAATTGCACTCGACACCATCGTCAACAACAAGGGCAATGATCTCATTTGTATTTATTGCGCTATTGGCCAGAAGCGTTCGTCGATTGCGCAGGTTGTGAAGATTTTGAGCGACTTCGGCGCGATGGATTACACCATCGTAGTTGCGGCATCTGCCTCTGAGCCCGCGCCTATGCAGTACATCGCGCCCTATGCTGCATGCGCCATGGGCGAGTATTTTCGCGACTCGAAGCGTCATGCGCTTTGCATTTACGACGATCTTTCCAAACATGCCGCTTCGTACCGCGAAATATCGCTGCTATTGCGGCGTCCACCGGGGCGCGAAGCTTATCCCGGAGACGTTTTCTATCTTCACTCGCGCTTGCTGGAGCGCGCCGCAAAGTTAAGCGATAAGAAGGGCGGCGGATCGCTTACTGCGCTGCCGGTGATCGAGACGCAGGCTGGCGATGTCTCGGCTTACATTCCGACGAACGTGATTTCTATCACCGATGGCCAAATTTTTCTCGAGACTGATTTATTTAATCAGGGAGTTCGCCCGGCGGTGAACGTTGGTATTTCCGTGAGTCGCGTCGGAGGCAGCGCGCAGATCAAAGCTATGCGCCAGGTGGCAGGCAGTTTGAAGCTGGATCTCGCTCAATATCGCGAACTCGCCGCGTTCGCGCAATTCGGCAGCGATCTGGATAAGGCCACTCAGGCGCAGCTCAATCGTGGCCAGCGGCTGGTCGAGGTGCTCAAGCAGAACCAGTTCTCGCCGCTGCCATTCTCCAAGCAGATCTTGATTATTTTTGCCGGAACCAACGGATTTCTTGACGACCTCCCAGTCGATCAGGTGCGTGACTTCGAGGCCGAGGTGTACAAGTACGTGGATACGTCAAATCCCGGCCTGTTGCGTTCGATCATGGAAAAGAAAATTCTCGATGATAACCTGAAAGCAGAGATGACGAAAGTGCTCAAGGAGTGCAAAGAGACGTTTGCAGCCGAACGGCAAACAGTCGCTGCGAAGTAGATTTAGTCGCCTGAGAGCTGAAGGCATCGGAACGGTAGAAACTTATGTCGTCAGAGATGTCATCCTGAGCGAAGCGAAGGATCCATGCATTTGGTGTTGTTACGGAATGCATAGATTCTTCGCTACGCGTCAGAATGACATCGCTTTTGCTAACGGCTGAAGGCGCGGCCAAAAGCTAACGACCAAAGACCAACGACCGACACATGGCAAACGTTCTCGACATCCGGCGCCGCATTCGCAGCGTGACCAACACGCGGCAGATCACCAAAGCCATGAAGATGGTCTCGGCGGCAAAACTGCGCCGTGCGCAGGAACGCGCGCTGGCCGCTCGTCCCTACGCGCAGATGCTCACGAACGTGCTCAAGTCGCTCGTCTCGCGCGCAGAAATTTGCGATCCGGAAACTGGCGAGCCGCGCCATCCGCTTCTCGCGCAGCGTCCGGAAAAGAACGTCTTCCTGATCGTCGTTACCGGCGATAAAGGACTGGCAGGCGCGTTCAACACCAACATCCTCAAAGCCGCGACGCGATTCATCGTGGAAAAGTCGGAGATCCCAGTCACGGCAGCAGACGACATGCAACGCCCGGAGCAGGGAGGCGCCAGGCGCGGAGCAGTGGTTAAGAGAATAGAGATAGACGCGATTGGCCGAAAGGGACGCGATTTCATGCGGCGACGCTACTCGGCATCCCAGCCAAATGATCGCGAGAGCGGCATATTTATCGTCGGCGAGCAGATCGGAATCTTAACTAAGCTTGAATACTCCATTGCTTCCGAGTTCGCGCAGCGCGTGATTGATCGTTACAGCGAACAAAGAGTTGATTCCGTCTATCTGCTCTACAACGAGTTCAAGTCAGTTATTTCGCAGCGGCTGGTTGTCGAGAAGGTACTTCCGATCGAACGTGTGGGCGAAGTTGGCGTGGCGCAAGCGGAAGAGATGACCGCGGAGGAGCGTCACCGCGCGCTCGAGGCGGCGAAGGGGGCCGGCGTTGGTGTCCGCCCGATCGACACTCGGGCCATAGACGCTGAAGCTGCCCGATTCGCAACCGCACAGGTGGACTACATCTACGAGCAGCCCCCGGAAGAGTTGTTCAACGCGCTCCTGCCGAAGTACGTGGGCATTCAGATCTTTCATGGGTTGCTCGAATCTGTTGCCGCCGAGCACGCCGCTCGCATGACTGCCATGGATGCGGCCACAAACAATGCCACAGACATGATTGATTCGTTGACGCTCGCTATGAACCGCGTGCGCCAGGCGAAGATCACTAAAGAGATTATTGAGATTGTGAGCGGAGCGGCAGCACAGTAGCTGAGGTCTTATGCCAGAAAACATCGGACATGTAGTTCAAGTCGCTGGGCCTGCCGTCGACGTGCAGTTCACCGAATCGGCGATGCCGCCGATTTATGAAGCACTCAAAGTTGTCGACGAGGGGTTTCAGGTGCCCACAGCCATCAACGTCATCCTCGAAGTGCAGCAGCATCTCGGCGAAGGGCGCGTGCGCTGCATCGCAATGGAGCCGACCGACGGCATGGTGCGCGGCATGAAAGCCATCGATCAGGGTGGGCCAATTTCTGTTCCCGTTGGTCCGGGTACGCTCGGGCGCGTGATGAACGTGATCGGCGAGCCAGTAGACCAGCTCGGGCCAATTCAGTTCAAAGAGAAGATGCCCATTCATCGTCCAGCACCGCTCTTTGAAGATCAGGCCACCACCGCCGAAATGTTTGAAACTGGCGTGAAGGTCATCGATCTGATTCAACCATTTTTGAAGGGTGGCAAGATCGGTTTATTCGGTGGCGCGGGAGTCGGCAAGACCGTCATCATCATGGAACTGATCAACAACGTTGCCAAGCAGCATGGAGGTTTTTCGGTTTTCGCTGGCGTCGGAGAGCGCACCCGTGAAGGTAACGACCTGTGGCTGGAAATGACCGAGTCCGGCGTGATTAAACCGGGCGATCCCTCGAAATCGAAAGCTGCGTTGATTTACGGACAAATGACCGAGCCGCCCGGCGCTCGCCTGCGGGTGGCGCTCACCGGCTTAACCGTCGCCGAATATTTTCGTGATGTCGAGGGCGCGGACACGCTGCTTTTCATCGACAACATCTTCCGGTTCACGCAGGCGGGATCAGAAGTGTCGGCGCTTCTCGGCCGCATGCCCAGCGCCGTCGGCTACCAGCCGAATCTTGCGACAGAAATGGGTGAGTTGCAGGAACGGATCACTTCTACCAAGAAAGGCTCCGTCACGTCTGTGCAGGCGATCTACGTTCCTGCTGATGATTTGACCGATCCGGCACCGGCGACTACATTCGCTCATCTCGATGCAACCACAGTGCTCTCGCGCGCGTTGACGGAGATCGGCATTTATCCCGCCGTTGATCCGCTTGCATCCACCTCGCGCATTCTCGATCCGCGCATCGTCGGTCAAGAGCACTATGACGTCGCGCAAGCTGTGAAGAAGACTCTGCAGACGTACAAAGATCTACAGGACATCATCGCGATTCTAGGGATTG
>Ga0209158_1002593_pt1 | contig 10990 bp, 7 predicted proteins | sample GraSoiAngelo_140_FD_185897 | JGI IMG/M metagenome (GOLD analysis project Ga0209158, IMG submission 185897) | Grasslands soil microbial communities from the Angelo Coastal Reserve, California, USA - 14_0929_12_30cm (SPAdes) (version 2) | ecosystem: Environmental > Terrestrial > Soil > Grasslands ...
CCTTGCGGCGACTCCGCGGGCAGTCACAGACGGTTGGAGGTCGGGTCCATGCTCACCCCGTTGAACCTACGGCTCAGATGATCCGGCGGACAGCCGGCCGTAATGGGCGCCGCCAGAAAGCACACGCCCCGGGCGCGACACGTCGCGTCCGGGGCGGCATCACACGGCAGGGTCGGCTACGGCAACGTCGTCACGAGGAACACGTTGAAGTCCGGCCCCGTCACCGGCGCCGGGGAGCTCGTCAGCCCGACCGGCGTAGGCGGCGTGATTCCGGCCATCGGGAAGCTGATCGTGCCACCCCCAAACGTGCCGCTGACCAACGGCGCGCCGAACAGATCCTGCACGTTGCGGACCTCGTACCGGCGGCCGACGCTCAGGACGCTCGACAGATCCACCGACACCGAGGCCTGACGACTCCAGTTGTAGATGATCACGTTGGCCCGGCCCGGCTCGTAGGCGTTCGGCCGCACGAACACCAGGGGTTGTGTCGGCTTGGTGCCGGACGTAATCACCGTGTTGCCGGTGATGATCGCGTTGGTCCACGTCCCCTGGCTCATGCCAGTGCCCCCAACCACGTAGTTACCGGTGGCCGTGAGGCCGTCCCCCGAGCCCAGCAACCAGTTCGACCCGCCGATGCCCGGCGAGAAGTACGTCATGTTGTCGATCATCGCCATGTTATTCGCCGGCGGCTGGCCCAGGTTCCCGATGTTCCCCGAGGTCCCTTGGGCCGACAGCGTCCCGCTGTTGAACGACACGTTCCCTTCGAGGTGGATGCCGTTCAGGAGCCCGTCGCCCGTGTTCGTATAGGCGTGGATGCCGTAGCCGTAAGAGTTGAACAGGATGTTGTCGCGCACGACCAGCGGGCCGACGTCGTTCTTCAGGTACATCCCGTGGCCGTGGCCCCGGTCCGAGCCATCGTAGCCGATGTTATAGATGATCGCGCCGTAGATTTCGACATCCCCGTACGGGCTCCAAGTGTAGTAGCCGGGGCCGCCGTCGTGGACGATCATATTGATGAACTTCACATGCGTCGCGTGACTCACCATCATGTCCGCGCGGAAGAACGAGCTCGTGCTGCAGCACCGCGCCGGGTCGCTGTTGGTCATCTCGAAGCCCCAGAAGACGGAATACGAACCGTCGGCGACGAATGTGTCGCTGGTCGATCCACCGCCGTCGATGATGGCCCGCTCGCCCGGATACTGCCGCACCACAATCGGCGCCGCGGCCGTCCCGGTCAGGGTGCTGCGGAACTGGCCGGCGTAGGTTCCGCCGCGCAGCCAGACCGTGTCGCCAGGCTGGACCTTCCCGTTACCGCCGCTCAGCGCCGTGGGCAGGTTCCACGGACGACCACTGCTGCCGTCGCCCGAGCTGGAGCCGTTCGGCGCCGCGTACCATCCCGTGTGCGTACCGGGCGGCGGCGGCGCGGTCACGGTGATCGCCGAGGAGCCGCTCTTGCCCCCGGTCGCGGCCGTGATGGTCGCCGAGCCGATGGTCACACCCGTGACCAAGCCGCTGCTGCTCACACTGGCCACCGAGGTCGCGCTGCTCGACCACGTGATGGTGCGCCCAGTCAAGGTGTTGCCGACCGAGTCCTTCGGCGTTGCGGTGAGCTGCACCGTGTTCCCCGTCGCCACGCTCGCCGACGCCGGGCTCACCACCACGGACGCCACCGGGACGATCGCCGCCGTGATCGTGGACGTACCGCTCTTGCCCCCGGTCGCGGCCGTGATCGTCGCCGAGCCCGCACCCTTCCCCGTCACGAGCCCGCTCGTGCTCACCGTTGCGACCGTAGTGTTGTCGCTCGACCAGGCGATGACGCGGCCGGTCAGCGGATTGCCCGCCGAGTCCTTCGGCGTCGCCGTCAGCTGCACCGTCTGACCGACGTACAGGCTCCCGGATGCCGGGGTTACCGTCACCGATGCCACGGGCACGGTCGTCACCGTGACGCTCGAGGAGGCACTCCGCCCCTCACTCGCCGCCGTAACCGTCGTCGAACCTACGGCCACGCCGGTGACCAGCCCGCTCCCGTTCACCGTCGCCACGCCCGTGCTGCTGCTCGACCAGGTCACGGTCCTCCCGGTCAGCACGGTACCAGTCGAGTCCAGGGTCGTCGCCGTGAGCTGCACGGTCTGCGTCGGCAGCACAGTAGCGGACGCCGGACTGACGCTCACTGAGGCCACGGGCGGGAGGGTCACCGCCACCGTCGCCGTATCCGCCAAGTTGTTTCCCTGACCCCGGGCAATGACCTTCACCCTGCCCGTGTCCGAGCCGGCCTTGAACTTCCCGTAATGGCGCCCGCCTTTGGTGCTGGTATCCGTGATGCTGCCGATCGTCGCGCTCCAGGTCACGGCCGCAACGGCTGTGTCACCAGTGCTCGTGAGGGCCACGGCCATGAAATCGGCCGTCTGGCCTGTCCGAACCGTCATGCTTTTTGGGTAGACCAACAGCTGCGCAACCGTGCCGCTTCCTGTATCGGTGAGCTGGACCGGTCTCTCGCAAGCGAACACGACTGCTGCTGCGAGCAGCACCGGCGAGACCGCGACTACGCGGTCTTTCAGGAGCGCCAGACGGCAGGACAACTTGTGCATGAAGGTCATAAATCCTGTTCCTCTATTCGGGTTCGCCTCACGGCGTGAAGAATTCGCTCATGTCGGGCGCGCTGGCCGCCGCGCCGGGGAACACGGTCACGCCCAGCCCTTTCAGGATCAGCCGCAGCGTGCTCTGGTGCTGGTACAGCGTCGTAGACTGGTAGGCGGGCTTCGACTTCGGACTCACCGCCACCCACACGACCCGACCTCCGCCGTTGGTATTGTCGCCGCCCGACTCGTCGAACAGGATGATCAGCAGTCCGTCCTGCTGGAACATCGAGCTCTTGATCAGCGGGTCGATGTTGTTCTTGAGCCACGTATCGGCCGTGCTCAGCGAGCAATCGTGCGCGTCGTTGCACAGATTCGGCACGATGTTCGAGAAATGGGGGAGCGTCCCGTTCGCCAGATCCGTCGCGAACTGCGTGAACGGTACGTTGTTACACGCCTGTACCGGGTCGTTCGCCACGTCCGAGAGCAGCGGGAAGATGTTGTGCTTGCGGGCGTAGTTCCCGGTATCGCCGCCGAGGTAGCACGCGTTCGGAATGCTCTCCGCATACGACTTCCACGTCTTCCCGGCCGCGAGCAAGCTGCGTACGACGTTCGGGACGTTCTGGACGGTCGAGAAGTTGTCGTTGTTCGAGATGATCTGGCCCGTCGACAGCTCGAAGTAGTTCCCGATCGACGGATGGGTATTGGCGTAGTACTGCGTCGCCAGCCCGTATTGCTGAGCCAGGCCGTTCAGATACGGCATCGACGAGCTGCCGATGACGCTCGAGTAGTTGGTGTTCTCCTCCGTCACGACGAACACGTGCCCGAACGTCGCGCCCGCGGACGGCGGCGTGACCGTGATGGCTGCCGTGCCGCTCTGCCCCTCGCTCATGGCCGTGATCATCGCGGAACCCGCCACCACGCCGCTCACGAGCCCGCTCGAGCTCACGGTCGCGACCGCGGTGTTGCTGCTCGACCACGTGATCGTCCGTCCCGTCAGCGCGTTGCCGCTCGCGTCCTTCGGGGTCGCCGCCAGCTGGAGCGTACTCCCGGCCGGCACGCTCCCGGAGGCCGGGCTCACCGTCACCGACGCTACGGGCACGTGCACCACCGTAATGGCCGCTGTGCCACTCTGCCCTTCGCTGGTGGCGGTGATCGTCGCCGAGCCTGCGACTTTACCCGTGACCAGCCCGCTCGAGCTCACCGTTGCGACCGACGTGTTGGAGCTCGCCCATGTCACCACCCGGCCGGACAACGGATTGCCGTTACCGTCTTGGGGCGTCGCCGTGAGCTGCACCGTGCTGCCCTCGTTCACCGAGGCGGACGCCGGCGTCACGGTGACCGAGGCCACAGGGACGGCCGTCACGGTGACGCTGGAGGTGCCGCTCTGCCCCTCGCTCGTCGCGGTGATCGTCGCCGAGCCTGCGACTTTGCCGGTGACGAGCCCGCTCGAGCTCACCGTCGCGACCGATGTGTTGGAGCTCGCCCACGTGATCACGCGACCCGACAAGGGATTGCCGCTCGCGTCCTTCGGCGTCGCCGTGAGCTGCGCGGTCTGACCCGCGGGCACGGAGGCCGACGCGGGACTTACGGTCACCGAGGCAACCGGGACGGCCACCGTAATGCTCGCGGTGCCGCTCTGCCCTTCGCTCGTGGCCGTAATCGTCGCCGAGCCCGCGGCCCCGCCGCTGACGAGCCCCGTGCCGGTGACCGTCGCGACCGATGTGTTGCTGCTCGCCCAGGTGATCACGCGGCCCGCCAGCGGATTGCCGTTGGCGTCCTTCGGGGTGGCCGTGAGTTGTACCGTCTGCCCTGCGGACACCGAGGCCGACGCCGGGCTCACCGTCACGGAGCTCACCGGCACGGGGACGTTGGACACGGTGATGCTCGAGGTGCCGCTCTGCCCCTCGCTGGTGGCGGTTATCGTGGCCGAGCCTGCCGTCCCGCCGGTGACGAGCCCGTTGCCGTCAACGCCGGCGACCGACGTGTTGCTGCTCGACCAGGTCACCGCCCGTCCGGTCAGCGGGTTCCCGTTCGCATCCTTCGGGGTCGCCGTGAGCTGGACCGTCAGGCCTACCTGTACGGTCGCCGACGCCGGGCTCACCGTCACCGAGCTCACCGGTACCACCGCCACCGCCTTGGTGAGGTAGGCCTCGGCCGCCCAGCCGTCCGCTCCCTGGTCGAAGTTGACCTGCCAGCGAATGGCCTGGTCCCCTGCCGCGTCGAGCACCGGACCGCCCACGACCGTGCCCTGAGCGCCCGCTGGCTGAGTTCCGACCAACGTCCCGGAGACCGCAGGCGCGTTCCGAATGTTCGTGACGTCGGTCGTTTGCACCCGGTCGCCGACGACGAACTTGTTCGCCGCCGGTGACGTCACGGTGACGCTGGAGGTGCCGCTCTGCCCTTCGCTCGTCGCAGTGATCGTCGCCGACCCCGCCGCGGCGGCGGTGACGAGCCCGCTGCCGTCGACGTTGGCGACCGACGTGTTGCTGCTCGACCACGTCACCGTGCGCCCGGCCAGCGCGGTCCCGTTGGCATCCTTCGGCGTGGCGGTGAGCTGCACCGTCTGACCCACCGGGACCGCGACCGAGGGCGGTGCGACACTGACAGACGCGACCGGCGACGCCCCACAGGTCACCGTGACGGTGGCCGTGTCGGTTCTCGAGCCGGGATGGCTGGTCGCGGCGACCTTGAAGTTGCCGCAGCTCGCGTTCTTGTAGTGGCCGAAGTGCCGCTTGCCGCTCGAGCTCGTGTCGATCGTCCCGCCCGTCACGCTCCACGTGACACCGATCTGCGCGGTGTCGCCGGTCGTCGTGAATCCGACGGCCGTGAAGTCCTGCATCTGATTTTGCTGCAACGTGGCGACTTTGGGAGAAACGACGAGTTGTGCGACTGACGCATTCGGCTCGGTGACGGTGACCGGTCTTTCGCAGCTCGCGACCCACAGAAGGGCGAGCCCAGCGACCGCCACGGCAACCGAGCGGTCCCTGAGCAAGGCCAGGCGATGCGCCAGCTTGTGCCTGAAAGTCATGACGCGCCCTCGACGGTTCTGAACGCGAAACGGGCCACCAGCTGGTCGACCCGTGGTCGATCGCTGGCGGCCCGGCGAGCATGGCGGAGATCCGCTTTAGCCCCGTAGCTCTGCGTCACCGTCTTTGGACGGTTTTGCTCTGAGCAGCGCCCTCAAACTAGGAAGGCCATAGGGGCTCGGACCGTGATCCAGATCAACATCATCGTGGCAACGAGTGGTGAGCTGTATCTACCTGAAACCAGTGGAGATGTTGCGGGTGCGCGACCGGCCCTTCACGACCCGATCTGGACGCTGACCCCCTCGCGCCGGAGCTTGCCCAAGAGCCACGCCTCCACCCGCGCCGTCACCTCCACTACCCCGTCCACTTGGGACTCGTGCAGCACCTCGGAGTCGCGGTGCAGCGCCGCGAGCAGCTTGCCGTCCTCGACGGGGACCTGGATCCGGGCCACCGGCCGGAGTGCCTGGGCAGAGGAGCGGAGTACGCTCCGCAACCCTTCCACCCCGCCTGCGGGATGCGGGATGCGGGACGCGGACTGCGCCGACGTGAGAAGCGCATGGGGGTAGCGTTCCCGCACGCTGGCGAGGAACGCATCGGCGTCGTCGATCAAATCGGCCTTGTTGAAGACGTACGCGACTCGCTTGCGATCGCGTACCACGGTGCCCGCATCCCGCTTCCCGCTTCCCGGCGCGTACAATCCCATCTCTTCCAGCACCGTCTCCACAACGTCAACCTGCTCCTCCCAGCCGGGATGAGAGGCATCGACGACGTGCAGCAGCAGATCCGCGGCGCGCGCCTCCTCGAGCGTGGCCCGGAACGACGCGACCAGATGGTGCGGCAGCTTACGGATGAACCCGACCGTGTCGGCCACGCGGAACCGGTACCCCCCGCCGACGTCGACCTCGCGGGTGAGCGTATCGAGCGTCGCGAACAGCCGATCCTCCACGAAGATGTCGGCACCCGAGAGCGCGCGCAGGATGCTCGACTTTCCCGCGTTGGTATAGCCGACCAGCACAGCACTGGGAAGGTCGCGGCGGCCCTGCCGCTGGTTGGCACGATGGTCGGCCACGTCCTCGAGGCGCTGCTTCAGGACCGAGATCTTGCGGCGGATCACCCGCCGGTCGGTTTCGAGCTGGGTCTCGCCCGGCCCGCGGAGCCCGATGCCGCCCCGGATGCGTGACAAGTGGGTCCACATCCGCGTGAGGCGCGGCAGCAGATACTCGAGCTGGGCGAGCTCCACCTGCATCTTCGCTTCCGCCGAGCGCGCCCGCGTGGCGAAGATGTCCAGAATCACCTCGGTGCGGTCCATCACCCGCACCGCCAACGCCTTTTCGAGATTGGTCCCCTGCGCGGGCGACAGCGGCTCGTCGAACAGCACCAGCGTGGAACCGGCCTCCTGAAGGATGCCCTTCAGCTCCTCCACTTTCCCCTGGCCGAGGTACAGGTTGGGCGTGGGCGCCTCGAGCCGCTGGTAGGTGCGGCCGACGACGTCCGCGCCGGCGGTGTCGGCCAGCCGGCCGAGCTCGTCCAAGTGCTCGTCCACCTGCACCGCGTCGGGCGACCCTTTCCTCGGCGCACCGACCAGGAACGCCCGCTCCAGCGGCGGCTGGATGTCGATTAGTTGTCGGATGTGAGGAGGCTCCGTGTCTTCATGCCGACCTTCAATCTACTTCAGCAGCTTCCGGAGAGGCACATTTCCCGTGCCCTTGAGTGCCACCGACCTCTCCCCCAGAGGCGTGTCCACCAGCACCCGCCCGGTGAGCCCGTAGCCTACCGCCTGCCGCGTCACCAGCGCTTTCGCCCCCGCGCCGAGGCCCGCCCATTCGAACCGCACCGGAACTACGAGGCGATTGTGATTGGTGGGCGATAGATCGAGCGGTCGATCCAGCAGCGCGTCGCCGAAATGCCGGCCTTCGAGATCGATCCCCACCTCGAGCCGGGTGGAGCGGATGCGGTAGTCGTTGGGGTTGTAGACATCGAACACGAGATCGAAGGTGCCGCCCGTCAGCCCGACTCCGGTGACCGCGATCTCCTGGAGGGCGACCTCAGGCTCGGTGAACGACAGCCGGCCGAGGGTGGCGCAGGAGAGACTGAGGGCGGCAAAGGGCGGCAGCAGGCGGTAGAAGGCGGTAGAGGTCATTCTGTCTTCTCCTCGGCGGCCTTGCGCTTGAGCTCCGCCCACCACTCCATCCGCTGCTTGATGTCCTTTTCGAATCCGAACTCCGTCGGCTCATACCAGCGCGCTCCCCGCAGCACCTCCGGCAGGTACTCCTGCGGCACGTAGGCGTGCTCGAACGCGTGCGCGTACTTGTACCCCCCGCCGTATCCCAGATCCTCCATCAGCTTGGTCGGGGCATTGCGAATGTGAAGCGGCACGGCTTGCGCGGGGTGCGCCGCGGCCGCGTCCGTCGCCTGCGCGAAGGCCGCGTAGACGCGGTTCGATTTGGGCGCGGTAGCGAGGTACACCACGGCCTCGGCGAGCGCCAACTCGCCCTCCGGCGATCCCAGGAAGTGGTACGCGTCCTTCGCGGCCAGCGCGAGCGTCAGCGCCCGGGGGTCGGCGAGCCCCACGTCCTCCGCAGCGATGCGGACCAGGCGGCGCGCGATGTAGAGCGGATCCTCGCCACCCGCGAGCATGCGCGCCAGCCAGTAGAGCGAGCCCTCCACGTCCGACCCGCGCACGGCCTTGTGCAAGGCAGAGATGATGTTGAAGTGCTGGTCGCCGGATTTGTCGTAGGCGGGGAGGGGGCGCTCGAGGACGGAGACCACGAGATCCCGGGAAACGGGAATGGGGAAAGGGGAAAGGGTGGCCGCATGCTGCACAACGGCCTCCACCGCGTTCAGCGCCCTCCGAGCATCCCCCTGAGCATACGCAACCAGCGCTGCGATCGCGTCCGGCACGAGGGTCACCTTTCCCGTTTCCCCTTTCCCCTTTCCCGCTTCCGGAAGCGCCCGCTCGATCACCATGCGGATGTGTTCGTCGTTCAGGGGCTCGAACACGAACACGCGACACCGCGAGAGCAGCGGCGCCGTCAGCTCGAAGCTCGGGTTCTCGGTCGTGGCGCCGATCAGCGTGATGATCCCGTTCTCGACCCATGGCAGAAACGCGTCCTGCTGCGCCCGGTTGAAGCGATGGATCTCGTCGCAGAAGAGGATCGTACCGCGGCCCTCGTACTTGAGTCGCTCTTCGGCCTCCTTGATGATCTCCCGCACCCGCCCCACACCCTCGGTCACCGCAGAGAACGGCTCGAAGTGGCGGTCGGTGTAGTTGGCGACGAGACGGGCGAGCGTGGTCTTTCCGGAGCCCGGGGGTCCCCAGAAGATGCACGAACCCACGTCGCCGCGGCGGATCAGCTCGCCCAGCGCCTTGCCGGGCCCGAGCAGGTGCTCCTGACCGAGGAATTCCTCGAGGGTGGTCGGGCGCATGCGGGCGGCGAGGGGCTCGCCACTACCCCCCCTACCGCTCCCCTGGAAGAGCGTGGGTTCAGACACCGGGGAAAGGGGAATGGGGAAAGGGGAAAGGGAGGACGGATGTGCGCCTTTTGGCTCCGGCCTGCACGAATTCGATGTCACGTGAACCAAGACGCACACCCAGATTGCCGTCGTGAGGCAACTCGCTTCCCTTGAGGCTTGGAAGTGCGCGAATGCGCTGGCGCGTTCGGCCTACCGGCTCACGCTTCGGAAACCCCTTAGTGGTCACTTCGGTCTCTCCGATCAGATCCGTCGAGCGGCCGTATCGGTACCCGCGAACATGGTTGAAGGATACGCGCTCGGCACGACTCTCCAATTCATCCGCTGTCTCCGCGTTGCGTTCGGCTCTGCGGCGGAGCTTCACTGTCAACTTGAAATCGCCAGAGACCTAGATCTCCTGGGCGATGGTGGTGGCGAGGCCGAGCTCAAGCTGGCAGAGCGCGTGATTCGACTCCTGGTTGGACTCCTTCGGAAGCTCGGCGCGCGGACGCCACACACACCATTCCCCTTTCCCCATTCCCCTTTCCCCATCAGGAGACGGAGTCAAGAATCGCCTTCGTGACATAGAATGTCGCTGCTCCCGCAAAAAATGCCGCCGGCAGCTTCCACCCGCGCTTCCCCTGGAATTCCGGCACCAGGTTCGACGCCGCCACGTAGATCGTGACGCCGGCGGATAGCGCGAGCCCATGGTGCACCAGGAACGAGATCCGGTCCGTGAGCGCCACGCCGGCGAGCGTGGCCACGCCCAGCATCGCCGCGGCCCCGACGGCCTGCCCGCCCGAGCGCCCGCCGGCCATCATCAGACTCGACACCGTCACACCCTCCGGGAGCTTATGAAGGAAGATGGCGATGAAGACCATCAGGCCGAGGGCCGGGCGCACGAGAAACGCGCTGGCGATGGCGACGCCGTCGAAAAACGTGTGCAACAAGAGCCCGACGAGCGCCGAGGTGCCCGCGACCCGGTTGACGGCGTGAGTCTCCTCGCCGAAGTGGAAGTGCGGCGTCAACGTGTGCTGCGTGAAGTGCACGGCCAGATAGCCCGCCAGGACCAGCGCGGGCGCCGCGCTGCCCGAGCGGGCGAACGCCTCGGGCAACACCTCGACCAGCGCCACGGCCAGCATGAAGCCCGCGCCAAACGCGACAAAGTGCTCGATCAGCGCGAGCTCCCGCGCCGCCCGCCGCGTCACGGCGAGCGCCCCGACGACATTGCCGAGCGCGGCGATCAGGGCGTACCCGAGGGAGCTAGACACGGGAGAGGAGATAGTCGCGCGTGTTGCGGGTCGGATCCTCGAGCACTTCCGCGAGCAGCCGCTCGAGCGTCTCCCCCACCTCCGGCCCGGGGCGCACGCCGGCCGCCAGAAGATCGTCGCCTTTCACCGCGAGGTGCGCTACGGTCAAAGGGTCCTTTGCCGCCCGAATGGACTCCACCACCTTCGGGAGCGGGGAGCGGGGAGCGGTACCGGCCGCGAGCAGGGCCAGCAAGTCGTCCGCATACTCACCCACTTGTGATAACCAGCGCCGCACCTCGGAGACATGCTTTGGGTCCGGATACTTGTCCCGCCACTGCCCGATGGCCCTCCCGCGCTCGATGTCCTTGTTGGAGGACTTGAGTCGCGTGAGCAGCGAGGCCGGATCGGAGGCAAGAAATGCCGTGATGAGCACCGGGTCGCGCGGCAGCTTGTCGACGACCTTCCAGGCATCCCGCATCCCGCCTCCCGCATCCCGGATCTCCGGCAGCCAGATCCTCGCCGCCCCGACGTCGAGCCAGAGCCCCAGCAGCTTCGACACGCGCTTGGCGGTCGCGATCCCTTTGAACCACTCGTCGCGCACCCGCTCGGCCGAGAGCTGCGCCAGCCCCTGCACGTTCGCCTTCGCGGCCTCGAGAGTTCGCGGGTGGATCCGGAACTCGAACCG
>Ga0209158_1002599_pt1 | contig 10967 bp, 11 predicted proteins | sample GraSoiAngelo_140_FD_185897 | JGI IMG/M metagenome (GOLD analysis project Ga0209158, IMG submission 185897) | Grasslands soil microbial communities from the Angelo Coastal Reserve, California, USA - 14_0929_12_30cm (SPAdes) (version 2) | ecosystem: Environmental > Terrestrial > Soil > Grasslands ...
GACGTCTATGGCATCCGGGTGGCCAAGTCGGAATTGGGCTACAAGAGCCTGGGCACAGCCTCCGAAAATGTCACCAAGGCCCAGCACTGCCGCGCGGAAGTCTATCTCACGCGCTACGGCTGGGTTCCCGTCGATCCCGCGGACGTGCGCAAAGTGGTGCTCGAGGAACCGCCGGGAAATCGGCCGCTTGACGACGAGATGGTGAAGAAGGCTAGGACGCGGCTATTCGGCTCGTGGGAGATGAATTGGATCGCCTACAACTTCGCGCATGATGTCGCTCTGCCGGGATCGCACGGCGCGCCACTTCCATTCTTGATGTATCCGCAGGCAGAAACCGCCGACGGCCGGCTCGATTGTCTCGATCCCGATGGCTTCCGCTACGAGATCACGTCGCGGGAGGTCGCGCCGGAGAATAGCCGGTCATCGATTTAGCGCGCAGCAATTTCGGTCGCCGGTGGCGTAAACCCGCTCAGAATGACAACGGCTCAGTACCTAGCTCCAGCTCATGCGATGGCGCAAGGCAGTGATGTGCGCGACGTGATGCTTCCCGTGCCAGGAGTACGTCGTGAGCACATTGTCCAGGGTCATGGCGCCGCGCTCGGGATGCACGAGTTGCCGCGCAAAATCCTCGGGCCGCATGCCCCGCAGCAGTATCACCCATCGCTTGTGAAGCGCTTCGAGCAAAATCAGCGAGACTTCGATGGGCGTTTCCTGCGAATCCCCTAATTTCGCCCATAGTGCTTCGTCGTACGGTTTGATCGTCGGCTCATTTTCCGTGAGCGCAAGCTTGAAACGCACATAGGAATTCATGTGGCTGTCGGGCAAATGATGAATCAGCTGCCGCACGGTCCAGCCGCCGGGCCGGTAGGGCGTATCCAACTGCTCGACGGAAAGCCCGGCGATGGCTGCCTTCAGGCGGTTCGGCGCCTGCGCGATGGCGTCGATGGCCTGGCGGCGCTCGTCCAGAGCCAGCACCGGCTTCGAGGGACATCGCCCGATGGGATATCTCAGATCCTGCATGGCTGACTAATTCCCTTCCCTGTGTGCCGTCGGTGGCGAACTCGGCTCCGGCGCGGCACTTTTCGCAGACGCGAGTTCTGCTTTTGCCGCCTCGAAGAATTGCTGCACGATTCTGCGCGCGGCCGCGTCGAGCATTCGCTGTCCCACCGACGCGATCAAGCCGCCGACCTGCGCCTCGCCGGAATACGAGAGTTCGGTCTCGCTGCCTCTGGGAGCGAGATCGATGCGGCCTTCGCCCTTCACGAATCCTGGCAAGCCTTTGCCGTCCATTTTAATGACCAGCGAATGCGGCGGCTTCTTGTGCGCAAATTCCAGCGTACCGGCATATTTCCCAGAGATCGCCGCGATGCCGAATTTGACTGCGGCCTTGTAGCGGTCCGGGCCATCGGCTTCCAGACGCTCGCAGCCGGGAAGCAATCGCGAGAGCCGCGAGGCATCCGTGAGCAGCGACCAGACTTCCTCGGGCGGCCCGGGCAAGTTGGCCGTGCCCGCGAATTTCACGCGCTGCCTCGGGCCGCTTCGATCGCGCGCGCGACCGCTCGGCGCGTGAACACGCGAGCCATCTCGCGGCGATACTCCCCCGAGGCGTGCAGATCGGAAAGCGGCTCCACGCCCTGCGCGGCATTGCGCGAAGCATCCTCGATCACTTTGTCGGAGACAGCTTTGCCGCTGAGCGCTTGTTCTACCGCTTCGGCGCGAAACGCCTTGGCCGCGAGCCCCGTGATTCCAATGGCAGCTTGCTCGATAATTTTGCCGCCCTTGCCAAGAAGAATATTCGCCGCCACTCCGACAATGGCGAATCCTGAAGCCGGCTGGTGCAGCTTCTCGTAAGCCGTGCCGGACGACGCCCGGCGCGGCGCAACGCGGATCTGCGTGAGGATTTCGCCGGGATGAAGCTGTGTGGTGAGCATATCCACAAAGAAATCGCGCGCCGGAATCGTTCGCGTGCCTGACGTATTGGCCGCAATGATTTCCACATCGAGTGCGAGGATGGCCGCAGGATAATCGGCGCCCGGATCGGCATGGGCCAGGCTGCCGCCGATCGTGCCACGATTGCGCACCTGCACGTCGCCGATCTGCGCGGCGGTCTCCGGGAGCAAAGGGCACTTCGATGCCAGCAAAGCCGACTGCTCAATGTCCGCATGTGTGGTCAGCGCGCCTATGGCGAGCTGGCCGCTTTCTTCGCGGATATAGCTCATGCCGCGCAGATGGCCGATATCGATTACGTAGCGTGGCGCCGCCAGACGCAATTTCATCAGCGGCAATAGACTATGGCCGCCGGCGAGCAATTTGGCTTCGTCGCCGTGCCGCTGCACGAGGCGCAAAGCGTCCTCGAGAGTTTTGGGAGCGTGATATTCAAACGATGCGGGAATCATTGCACCCTCCGGCCGTCTTTGTGCATCAGTTGCCAAATTTTCTCGCGCTTGAAAGGCATGTCCACGTGATGAACTCCAAACGGCGCGAGCGCATCGGCCACGGCTCCCGCCAGCGCAGGCGTGGCGCCGATGGTGCCGGCTTCGCCCACGCCCTTCACGCCCAGCGGATTTACTGGCGTGGGCGTAACGGTGCGCGCCGTCTCGATCCAGCACATGTCCGAAGCGCGCGGCAACGCGTAATCCATCAGTTCGCCGGTGATGAGCTGCCCTTGCTCGTCGTACACGGCTTCCTCGAAGAGCGCCTGGCCCACTGATTGCACGATTCCGCCTTGCACCTGGCCCTCCACCAGCAGTGGGTTAATTACGTTGCCGCAGTCATCGACGGCGACGTAGCGCACGAGCTTGACGTCGCCGATCTCCGCATCAATCTCGACGACACAAATATGCGTGCCAAAGGGATAAGTGAAATTGGTTGGCTCGAAGAATGTCGTGGCTTCGAGACCCGGCTCCATCTCCGCGGGCAAAGTCTTGGCTACGTAGGCTGCGGAAACTGCTTGGCCGAATGGCACCGATTTCTTGGGCGATTCCCTGGCCGAGATTTTCCCGTCGGCGAAAACCATGCGCTCGGGATCGGAACCAACGAGGTGTGCGGCGATGCGGGCGAGCTTTTCCTTCACTTTCTGCAAGGATTTGTACACGGCGGTGCCACCCACGGCCGTGGCGCGGCTTCCAAACGTGCCGATGCCGTAGGGCACGATCGAAGTATCGCCATGCACGATTTGCACCTGCTCCGGATCGATTCCCAAAATATCGGCTCCCATCTGCGCAAACGTTGTCTCCTGTCCCTGTCCGTGAGGAGATGAGCCGGTCATGATGCTGACTCTGCCTGTGGGTTCGACGCGCACCGTGGCGGATTCCCATCCTCCCGCAGGCATGGCGCTCGAAGGGCCCATGCCGCAAATCTCTACATAAGTGGAAATACCGATACCCGTATAGCGCCCTTCCTTGCGCAGCTTGGCTTGTTCCTGGCGCAGCTTTTTGTAGTCGGCGATCTTCAGCGCCAAATCCAGCGCTTTTTGATAATCGCCGCTGTCGTAGATCAATCCCGTCGGAGTGGCATAGGGGAAATCTTTGGGTTGCGGGAAATTTTTCCGGCGCACCTCCACCGGATCTTTCTTCAGCTCCGCCGCCACCAAATCCATGACGCGTTCGATCAGGTACGTCGCTTCCGGCCGGCCCGCGCCGCGATAGGCGTCGGTGGCCATTTTGTTGGTAAAGACGCCGGTGATCTCCATGCGCGCGGCGGGAATTTTGTAGCATCCGGTCATCATCAAGCCGGTGAGCGTGGGAATCAGCGGCGTAAGCAACTGATAATAGGCGCCGAGGTCGGCGATCACGCGGCAGCGCAGCCCGAGGACGGTTCCATCGCGCTTTATGGCCACTTCGACGTCGTCGATCTGGTCGCGTCCGTGAATCGTCGCTTGAAAATTTTCGCGACGCGATTCGGTCCATTTCACCGGTTTGCCGAGCTGGATCGCCAGATACGCAACGATCGCCTCTTCCGGATAGACGTTGAGTTTGGTTCCGAATCCGCCACCCACCTCCGGCGTGACCACGCGCACCAACGTCTCGGGAAAATTCAGCATGGAAGCGATTTGCGTGCGCAGCAGATGAGGAATCTGCGTGGAGCTCCAGACTTTAAGCTGGCCCTCGCCGGGCTGGTAGTCCGCAAGTACGCCGCGCGTCTCGATGGGTACGGGGATCAAACGCTGGTTCACGATGCGCTGCTTGATCACTTTATCCGCCGCCTTGAACGCGGCCTTCAGATCGCCGCCCTCCAGTTCCCACTTGAACGCGACATTGTCTTTGTGACCCGCGTGCAGCGGCGCGGCCCCCTTTGCGATGGCCTTTTCCGGATTCACGATCGGCGTGAGCGGCTCGTAGTCCACTTCGATCAGATCGAGGGCGTCGCGCGCCGCGTAACGATCGCTCGCCACCACCACGGCCACGGCTTCGCCGACGAAGCGAACGCGGTCGCGGGCCAGCACCGGCCGCGCGCCCGACTTCATGTCCGGAATTTGCGCCGCGCAAGGCACGGGCTGGATCGCGCCGTCGATGTCCGCACCGGAAAGCGCGAGAACCACGCCCGAAGCGCGTCGTGCCTTTGACAAATCCACCGAACGGATATTCGCGTGCGCATAGGGACTGCGCAGGAAGGCGGCGTAAAGCATGCCGGCGAGGTTGAGATCATCGACATAGTGGCTGAGCCCCTGGATCAGCCGCGGGTCTTCCTTGCGCTTGAGCGGCTTGCCGATGAATCGCGTGGTCATGGCGTTCTCCCGGAGCTCGCGGACATTTTCAGCGGCTTGCGAGCGTTCATTTTCTTGGCCGCGTACTGCACTGCTTCGATGATGTGCTGGTACCCGGTGCAACGGCAAAGGTTCCCGGAAAGCGCGCTGCGGATTTCGCTTTCATTGGGGTTCTTTTTTCTTTGCAGCAGATCGACAGCGGCCAGAATCATACCCGGGGTGCAATAGCCGCATTGCAGCCCATGTTTCTCCCAGAAACCTTCCTGCACGGCATGCAGGGCGCCATTTCCGGCGGCACCATTGCCGGAGCCCTTTTGGGAATTGGAAGCGAGCCCTTCGATGGTCGTGACTTCGCCGCCCGAGGCCTGCACGGCCAGCAGCGTGCACGATTTCACCGCTTTGCCATCGAGCAGCACCGTGCATGCGCCGCAGATGGAAGTTTCGCAGCCGATGTGCGTGCCGGTGAGCCCGAGCACATCGCGCAGATAATGAACCAGCAGCAGCCGCGGCTCGACTTGACTCTGATGTGGTTTGCCGTTTACACGAAGCTGGATCTCCATGCTCATGGCGCCTCCGACTGGGCAGCGAACGACTGGGGGCACAAACGTTACGCCTGCCGCGTGCTTATTTCAAGGGACGCGCCATTCAGAGGCGAAGTTGAGATGACTCTTCGTTCAGGAGCTAAGAATGCGGCTCCAGATGCGGCTTGTGGCGGGTTTGCCCAGGTAAGCTTTGTGACCGGCGACGGAGACGGTGGTGGTCTCGTCGTATTCGCGGTGCACGACGCGAATGCGCACGCCGGGACGCAATTTTCGCGCATCGAGAAACTCCAGGAACTTGGGATCTTTCTCGTAGACAGCCAGAATCTCCACGGCTCGCCCGACGGGGACGTCAGCGAGCACGACCGCATGTTGTGTGCGCTTCAGCCGTGCCAGCCCGCCGCGCAGCGGCACACCGTGCGGGCAGGCGCTATCGGCGCCGAAGCGACGGATCAGCAAGGCCTCCACTTCGGGAGAAAGGCCATGTTCGAGACGCTCGGCGGCCGCGTGTGCCAGGGTCCAGTCGAGGCCGATCACATCGGTCAGGAGTTTTTCGGCCAACTGATGGCGCAGCGCCAACCGTTCGGCTTCGCTCCGTCCTTGGCGCGTCAGACGAATGTAGCCGTCGCGTTCTATGCGCAGCAGGCCGTCGCGAGTCATACGCTTGAGCGCGGCGGTCACAGCCGGAGGCGTGACTTCCAGTTCTTCCGCGAGGCGCGCGCTGATTGGGGCTTGATCGTCCTGTTCGAGCTCCCAGATGGCCTTCAGATAATCTTCCCGGGAGACGCTGGTGGTTTCGCGGGGCGCGAAAGCTCCTAACGGCGCGGCATGGGGTTGGATTCGGCAGTGCTGGTTTGCGAAGAGGCGGGTTTCGATGCGCTCGAGTCGAACGAGTTCCGGGCAGCACCTTCCGCCGCCAGTTTCAAGAAGTACTCATGCACGCTCGTGTCTCCGGTGAGCTCGGGATGAAATGTGGCCACGAGTATGCGCCCGTCGCGCACAAGTACCGGCCTGCCGCCTTCGCGTGCGAGCACCTCGACGCCGGGTCCAAGCTCGTCGATCCAGGGCGCCCGAATGAAGACCATTTCCAGCGGCTCGGCTCTCAGTTTTGTTGGCGCGCTGCGGACGTCGCTCGCCACTTGCCGTCCGTAGGCGTTGCGCGTGATCACCAGGTCGGCGAATCCCAAAGAATCCTGTGCAGGGGCGCGCACCTCGCGTGCCAGGAGAATGGCGCCCGCGCAAGTGCCAAAAAAAGCTGCGCCGCGTGCGTCTAGCGCACGCAGGGCCGCTTCGAGGCCTTCCTCCTTTAAGAACTTGAGCATGGTGGTGCTTTCGCCGCCGGGCAAAATCATGGCGTGCACCTGCGCGGCTTCTTTGGGCGTACGCACCAGCACGTAATCGGCGCCGAGCCGCTCGAGCATGCGGGCGTGCGCTTCATAATCGCCTTGCACAGCGAGGATGCCGATTTTCATGGCAACACAGTCGAGAGTTTAAAGCGACGATCCGACCAGGATCGCCATCCCGAGCGAGCATCGCGAGCGAGGGATCTCTCGGACATCCGCCGCTCAACACACTGGCCTCAAAGAACCCCTCTGCTTCCGGAGGGATTCACCCGCCCGTGCGGGTTAAGAATGACACGGCCCAGCCGGTCGCGAGGCTACCAGCCGCGTGTCTGCAGCAATTCCTTGGGATCGAGTTGCCGCACGTCGAGGCCTCTCATGGCCTCGCCGAGCTCTTCGGAAGCTTCGAGCACGGCCTTCGCGTCCTCGTAGTGCGTGGCCGCTTTGACGATGGCCCGCGCGCGCTTATCGGGGTCGCTCGATTTGAAAATTCCCGATCCGACGAAAACTGCTTCGGCCCCAAGCTGCCGCACCAGCGCCGCATCAGCAGGCGTAGCGATGCCACCGGCAGAAAAATTCGGCACCGGCAGTTTGCCCTTCTGCGCCACTTCGCGGACCAATTCGAACGGCGCGGCCAAGTCCTTGGCCGCGTGCACAAGCTCATCGCCGCGCAGCGTCGTGAGCCGCCGCATCTCGCTCATGATGGCGCGCATGTGGCGCACTGCTTCCACGATGTTCCCCGAACCCGCTTCGCCCTTGGTGCGAATCATGGCCGCGCCCTCGGCGATGCGCCGCAAGGCTTCGCCCAGATTGCGCGCTCCGCAGACAAATGGCACTTTGAAGTCGTGCTTCCAGATATGATTTTCCTCGTCTGCGGGCGTCAGCACTTCGCTTTCGTCGATGAAATCGACCTCCAGCGCCTGTAAGACTTGCGCCTCGGCGAAATGGCCGATGCGCGCCTTGGCCATCACCGGAATGCTCACCGTATTCATGATCTCGCGAATGATTCGCGGCGACGCCATGCGCGCCACCCCGCCTTCCTTGCGGATATCAGCGGGCACGCGCTCTAGCGCCATCACGGCGCAGGCCCCAGCCTGCTCGGCGATGCGCGCCTGCTCGGCCGTGGTGACGTCCATAATCACGCCGCCTTTGAGCATCTCCGCGAGACCGACTTTCACTCGCCATTGGTTATTGGCATTTCCATTGCTCGAATCCATCATTGACTCCTTGCGCGCGTATCCGCGCTGGCACTCCTTGCACCCGTTTCCGCGCTAGCCTGATTCTTCTTATTGTATCGTTCCGGGTCGATAATCACGAAGCGTCCCCGGCCGCGAGCCAGGAGAACTCCCGCTGCGTTGCGGATCTCTCCTTCCTGATATAGCTCGCGGCCATCGCGGCGCGTCGCAAAACCCTCCACTCGCAGTTCCTCGTCCACCCGCACTGGCCGAAGATATTCGACGGTGAGCTCGGCCGTGACGGCGCGCACGTTGCTAAACCGGCTCAGCTTGCTCATGACTTCGTCGAGCACCGTGGCGATGATTCCGCCGTGAATGAATCCGGTAGCGCCCTGATACTCCGGCCCCAGCCGGAACCGTCCGATGACTCGCTGGCTCGATTCATCGAACTCGAAAGCCAGCCTCATTCCGCGCGCATTGCCGCCGCCGCACCCGAAGCACGGATTTGCCGGATCAGGTTCGCTCATGCGATTCGCCGCTCGGCGTTGGCGCGCATCCGCCTCACACCAGCGCCACACGCGACGGCTCGAAGCGCCGCGCGCCGCGCTGCCGCTTGCTCAATTCCGACCGCAAAATATCGCCCAGCGTGGCGACTCCCCGCGCGATCTGCCGCTCGGCCAATCCCGAAAAGCCGAGCCGCAACGTATTGGGCTGCGGGCTTTGCACATAGAAATAGCGCCTCGGCGCAAAGACGACGCCGCACTCGCGCGCCCGAACCAGCAGTTCATTGGCATCGAATCCCGGTGGCAGCTCCACCCAGATGGACATTCCCCCATTCGGATGCGTCCAGCGCGTCTCCGAAGGCATGTGCCGCACCAGCGCGTCTTCGACTGCGGCCAGCCGCGCGGCGCAGAGCTTGCGAACACGCTCCACATGCCGCACCAGCAGCCCTCGCCGCGTAAACTCAGCCATCGCCGCCTGGGAAAGCTGATCGGTATGCAAGTCCGTCGACTGCTTGACCACGCGCAGGCGCTCGATCACGTTGGGAGGCGCAACCACCCAGCCCACACGGAGCCCCGGAAAGGCCATCTTCGAGAAGCTATCGATCTGCACGACAAGGTTCGTGCGGTCGAGTTGCTTCAGCGAGGCCAGACGATCTCCGCGCGCCACAAGACGCGCGTAGATATGGTCCTCGATAATGGGAACCTGGTGCCTGGACGCAATCTCCAGCAGCTTGCGCCGGGCCGCGAGCGTCATGGAAAGCCCCGTGGGATTGTGAAAATCCGGCATCAGGAACATTAATTTCACGCGATTGGCGGCGAGCGTCTGCTCGAGTGCTTCCAGGTCCAGACCCGGGGTCGCGCCGGGGCCGGTCTCGGTGCGCACGGGAACGCCCAGGCAGCGCGCTCGCGCCGCTGCTAAAACGGCGATGGCGCCCGGATAGGTGGGATTCTCCAGGATCACGGCATCGCCCGGCCGCAGAAAAGCCTTGCAGATCAGGTCCAGCGATTGCTGGCACCCGTCGGTAATCAGCAGATGTTCCTCGCGTGCCTGCAAGCCTTCGCCGCGCAACAATTCCAGCAGGGCTTTGCGGAGCGGCGGATAACCGTCGGTCGCGCCGAGTTGCAAAATCCGCGCACCTTCCCGGTGCAGAACGGTATTGCAGCAATTGCGCATCTCGGCCACAGGTAAGAGTTCTTCCGGCGGGTGCGCCACGACAAAGGAAATTCCGCTGGCCGGCATCGTGCGGATCAGGCGATCGAGCGCGTCGTCACCGCGGTCGTCGGCAAAAAGCGATTCCCAGCGAATGGCTCCGCCCGGAACGAGCGATGGCGGCGGAGGCGCGATTTGTAACGACCTGCTATTGGCACGGATGAACGTGCCCCGTCCGACGTGGCCTTCAATCAGGCCTTCGGACTCGAGCTCCGCATAGGCATTCGCCACCGTCGTGCGATGCACGCCCAGATGCTGCGCCAGCTCGCGGCTCGCCGGAATGCGGTCGCCGACCCGCAACTCTCCGGCATGCACCAGCGCGCGCAGCTGATCGCAGAGCTGCACGTAGAGCGGGATGTGGCTTTCGGCCTGTAGTTGTAGGGGAAGCATTGGCTCTCCTGATGGGGCCAATATAGCGTGGAATTATAGCCCGTAAAGAGCCAATTTGTCTCTTTGAGGTCCGTCGCTCAACTAACTACGATCGGAGACTTATCAACCGCGACGAGTGCCAAACCTAGGAAAAAACAAGGGAGGATCAGGTACACGGGCCTAGGGAACCATCCATCCCTTAAAATGGTGCTCATTTGAAGGCATAGGTCGCTTCGGAGCAAACAGATTTACATTACGCTATTTCGTGGCCGCGGTTTCGCCGAGCTTGCGCAGACGCTCCTGCAGCTTGCGCCGCAAAGTGGAAGGCGTGTTGGGATTAAAGGCGACCAGGTACCAAAGGGGCTGACTACGGTCCCTGGAAAGCCAGGCCAGCGTGGCCGGATCGGCGTTCGGATGCCGCGCGACATTTTCGCGAATCGCGCCGTAGGGATGCCGCGCCAGGCGGCTGAGCGTTTTGGAGGAAACCTTGGGATGCTCGCTGATGAGCCGCAGCAGATAAAAATCCGACTTGGGCGCCTGCTTGACCAGCTTTTCCAGTTGCTCGGCACTGGCCTCGGCGCTCAGCACCATCCCGACTTTTTCGTCCCACGAGGCGTTCACTTCGTTCAGCTCTTTGGTGCGGGCATGAATCAATTCTTCGAGCACGCGGCGCTCGTGATTACGTCGCGCCGGGGGAAGCTGCGTTCCTTCGAGCGAATCGAGCACGCGCAGCAGATGCTGCCGCTCACCGAAGACAATCTGTGTGGTGCGCTGCGGAGTATTCCGGCCGTCGCCTTGTACCAAGTCTGAGCGTCTCATGCGAGCCTCATCTCGGGACTCCCAGTTCGCCGGCCAATGCGGCCAACTCATCATCCCGGATAAACAAATTCTTGGAATCCAGAGCCTTCCCAGCCTCGATATTCTTCTTCAGCAGCAACCCCGCCAGGTCGATCTTCTCTTCCCGGCTCAAGCTGCGTAGCGCTTTCTCAAATCCTTTCAACGCATTACCGGAAAGACCCACCGCCACCTCTTCGCTCGCGCCCTCCCGTGCATCCGCGGCGCGTGTGACGCGAAAGAAATACAGCTCCGGACGGTCGCCCAAAGTCAAGAAGCCGGCGCGCAGAAA
>Ga0209158_1002601_pt1 | contig 10959 bp, 10 predicted proteins | sample GraSoiAngelo_140_FD_185897 | JGI IMG/M metagenome (GOLD analysis project Ga0209158, IMG submission 185897) | Grasslands soil microbial communities from the Angelo Coastal Reserve, California, USA - 14_0929_12_30cm (SPAdes) (version 2) | ecosystem: Environmental > Terrestrial > Soil > Grasslands ...
TGTGGGCGGGGACGAGGATCGTGATCGGTGGCAACGCGTCGCTCTGCATCAGGCGCTGGAAGTCCTCGTCCTCGGCCAGGCGCGTCTGCTCCCAGATCTCCGGGATCGACAGCACGAGCAGCAGGGCGTAGAAGGTGTTGAGGGCCAGGAAGTAGGCCAGGATGACGACGTCGGTGACTCGGATCAGCTCGCTCACGCGGCGTACTCCGCGAGGGCCTGGGGCGAGAGCCCGAGGATCAGCGCCGCCATATCGCGCGCCTCGGGGTCGCCGCCGACTTCGGCCTCGAGCAGCACGTTGCGGCCCGGGGCACCGAAGCGGGTGAGGGCGAGGCCGGCGCGCAGACGCACCCACCACTCCGGGTCGCGCAGCGCCTCCCGCACCGCCGGCAAGGACTTCGGGTCGGCGATCATGCCGAGCGAGCGGGTGGCCTGGGCGCGCACCGGCCAGGCCTCGTCCGCGACGAGGTAGCCGAGCGCGGCGACCGATTCGGGATGGGGAAACTTGCCGAGCGCGCGGGCGACCTGGCTTCGCACCTCCGCCTCGGGATGAGTGGCGAGCGTGGTGAATCCCTCGCGCAGCACGGGCTCTTCCAGTCGCCCCGCAAACTCGATGAGGCGGGGGAGCCGGGGGTCGTCGAGCCGCCGGAACAGCTGCTGCAAGTGTCGCAGCACGGCGGGGCGCGCGCGCTTCAGGACGCTCGCGTAGTAGGCCTGCACGGTGGGGCCGAGGAACGGCAGCTGCTCGAGCGCCGCGGTCACGAGCGCCGAGCTGCCCACCCGCTCGAGCGTCGTGGCGGCGGCGATCTGGACGGCCGGGTGATGATCGCGCAGCAGCCGCAGCACGCGGCCGACGTCGTGCGACGTGGCGGCGACCGAGAGAAAGCGGGCACAGTCCAGGCGCTTCCACCAGCGCGCCGAGCGGCTGGCCGCGCGCACCGCCCGCGCCCACCACTGGCTCTCGAGCCCTCGCGACAGCTCCTGCCAGCGGTCGCCCCCGATGCGGGCGGACCAGGTGACGAGCGCGTCGATCGCGATCGGGACCGGCAGGCGCGCCATTGCCCGCAGCACCTCGTCGGGGCTCGCCTGCCCGAGCGACCACCGCTGCATCAACGTGTCGAGCTCGATTCGCAGCGGGTGGATTCGCGCACTGCGCCGCACCCGTACCCAGCGATTCAGAACGATGAGAATGACCAGGCCGACGAGCAGCACGCCCTGGGCGATGGCGACGATGAGAAGGAACTGACGGCTCGTCACCTCCCTACCCAGCGCTTGATCTTCTCGAGGGCCACGCGCAGGCTGATCGGCTTCACCAGGTAGTCGAGCGCACCCGCCTCGAGACCGCGCAGTTGCTCCTCTTCGGTCCCGTGCACCGTCGTGAACACGACGCGGTACGTCCCGGGGCGCGCGCGCTCCAGGGCGCCGAGGATCGAGTAGCCGTCGAGCGCGGGGAGGTCGACGTCCAGCAGCAGCAGCGGATGAGTGCCCCGAACGTCGAGTGCGAGCAGCTCCTTCAGCGCCTCACGGCCGTTGCGGTACGCCACGAACCGGTAGCCGCGCGTGCTGAGGCCGTACGCGAGGAGCTCCGCGAGCGCCGCGTCGTCTTCCACGAACACGATCTCGGGCACGGCGCCCGCGGGCGCCGCGGGCGCCGGGGGCGTCGGGGGCGCCGTCGGCACCGCGGCCGGCGGAGGACTCGGTGCCGCCGCCGGGGACCGTGCCGGGGGCTCCGCCTTCGGCGTCGCACGCGGTGGCGGCGGCGGGGCCGGTGTCACCTTCGGGCCGCCGGCTCGCTGTAGAGGAGGACTTGGTGGTGGTCGCGTGGTCGCCTGCGATGGGCGGGGTGGGACACCCGCGCGGGGCGGAGGCCGGGGACCGGGCGGCGCCGGCCGGGGAACCTCGAGCCCGAGCATCTCGGCCAAGCGCGCTACGAACCAGCGCGTGAGTGAGCCGCGGTCGACCTCCGGGTCCCCGGGCCAGGAGATCCAGTCCTTGACCGTCGCCTCCATGCCGGCCGCGAGGCGCGACACCTCCATGAAGCCGAAGGAGCCCGCGGACCCGTGGATCTTGTGAGTCTCGCGGCGCAGCGCCTCGAGCGCGGCCAGATCATTCCTGGCCGCGGCCAGGCGTTCGGCGAGTCCGACGAGCGCAACCAGCACGGGCCGCATCCCCGCGAGGTACTCCTCGAGCAGCCCCGGCGGGAGCTCGGGAGGCGTGGCGTGCCCGGTCATGGATACCAAGATGGGGAGCGGCCCGGCGAAAATGCCATACCGGGCGGGCGCGGGCGCGCGCGGGCGGACGGTTGCGCTGGGGGCGGCGCACACGATATTGCGGGGAGAGGTGCTCCGAGTACGAATGGAGGGTGCGATCATGAAGCGAGCGCTGCAGGGCGTCATCGTCCAGGGCGCGGTGGGTGGGAGTCTGGCGGGGTTGATCGTGGCACTCTGGTTTTTCGTGGTGGACCTCGTGGCAGGCCAGCCGTTCCACGCGCCCGCCTCCCTCGCCGCGGCGTTGTTCCACCAGCAGGCTGCGGAGGCGACGTTGCGCCTCGTCGCTTCCTACACGGTCCTCCATTTCGGGGTGTTCGCGCTGCTCGGCGTGGCTATGGCGTGGGCGATCGCGCCGCTCGAGGCTCCCCCCCGCACGCTCCTCGGGGTGGTGTTCGGGTTCCTCGTGCTCGATGTCGTCTTCTACAGCGCGCTCCTCCTGACCGGCGCCCGGCTGCTCGACGTGCTGCCGTGGCAGCACGTGCTCGGCGCGAACCTCGTGGCCGGCGTGGCGCTCATGGCCTATCTCCATCGCGTCCAGCACGACGCCCGGCCGCTCGGTCCCGTCGCGTTGCGGACCCATCCGCTGTTATGGCGAGGCCTGGTCACGGGGCTGATCGGGGCCGCCGCGGTCGCCCTCTGGTTCTTCGCACTCGACCTCGTCGCCGGCCACCCGTTCCGCACGCCGGGAGCGCTCGGCTCGACGCTGGTTCTCGGCGCCACGGGGCCGGCCCAGATCCAGGTCAGCCTCGGCACGGTGGCCGGCTACACCGTGGTCCACCTTGCGGCGTTCGCCGTGGCGGGGGTGGTCTTCGTGGCCGTGGCCGAGCAGGTCGAGCGGGCGCCGGCACTGCTGCTGGTCATTACGCTCGCGCTCATCATCTTGGAAGCCGTCGTCGTCACGACGATGGCGCTCGGCGCCGAGTGGGTGCTGGGGACGGTGGGCTGGTGGTCAATCGGCATCGGGAACCTGCTCGCCGTGAGCGCCATGGGGTGGTACGTGTGGAGCACGCATCCGGTGCTCAGAGAGCGGCTCCGGCACGGCCCCGTCGAGGTGCGGGTCTGAAGGCGGACCGCGACGAGGCAAGGGGGACACAAGAGGGGTCCTCCCCTCCCCCGTCCCTCGTCCCCCGTCCCGAGTCGGTGGGACTGTGTTTCACCTGCCACTGGACGCGCGTCGTGACGAGCCGGCGCGGCTCAACGTTCTTTCGGTGCGGGCGCGCGGAGGTGGATGCGCGCTTCGTGCGCTACCCCCAGCTCCCCAAGCTCGCCTGCGACGGCTACGAGGAGCGCTCGGACACCTAGGGAGTAGGGAGTGGGGAGTGGTACTCGACGGTCCAATCCGTAACTCCAAGCAGGGCCGCGAGGTACCACTCCCCACTCCCCACGCATTCGCGCCTCGCTATTGCGCGCCGGGACGGCGTTCCCCAGTTTGGGAGCCGCGCCCGCCCTAGAAAAAAATCCAAGCCCGAGGTCCCCGTGGTCCAGACGCGGCTGGTGGAGCGCGCCAAGCTGTTCTTCTTCCGCAACTTCGAGCGGGTCTTCGTTCTAATTCTCGTCGGCGCGATGCTGGGCATCCATGCCGTTGTGGAAGACAAGTTCGCGTTCTTGAGCTTCTACTACCTACCGATGATTCTCGCCGGGTTCTACGGCGGGCGCCGCTTCGCCGTGCTGGCCGGCGTGTTCGTCGTGGCACTGATCTTCTTCGACCAGTACGTCCAAGGCATCGGGATGCTCCCCGGCTTCTACAGCGGCGCGCTCCTCGCCCTCGTGCCGTGGGGCGGGTTCCTGATCCTCACGGGTTACGTGGTGGGGAGTCTCGCGGAGCAGCGCGAGTCGCGGCTCGGGGACGTGAAGAACGCCTACCTCGCGACGCTCGAGCTGCTGGCGTATCACATCGAGTCCACGGAGCACCATCAGGAGGGACACAGCAACCGCGTGGCGCAGGTGGCCGCGGCGATCGCGCGGGAGCTCAAGCTGCCGGCGGACGACGTCGAGAACCTGCACGTCGCCGCGTTGCTGCACGAGGTAGGCGCGCGCGACCAGCGCCTGCTGAGCCTGTTGTCGCGCGCGGTGACGGACGCCACGGTGCCGGTGGCGCGGGCGATGCGCGGCGCGGCCGAGATCATCGCCGAGTACGGCCATTATTACGAGATCGTAGGGGAGGACTGGGACATCGATGCCCTCCCCCTGCCCGACACCGTCAAGATCCTCGCCGTCGCCGACGCGTTCGAGACCCTGCAGATGGCGACGCCGGTGCGAGCGGCATTCCCCAAGTGGAGTGCGCTGGAGGAGGTCGAGAAAGGCGCGGGGAAGACGTTCGCGAAGGGCGCGGTGCGGGCGCTGCGCACGGTGGCGGGACGGCCCGAGGTGACGGGCCCCGCCCAGGAGCTGCGCGTCGTCTAAGGAGACGATCGTCTCCCGCTCGCGACGCCGCCCGCCACACCCACGCCAAAGGCGAGCGCCGTTCCCAGCGAGACCACCGGCAGCAGCGCGATGGGGGCGGCGAGCGCGGCGGCACCGACGCCGGCGATGAGCGGTGCCGCGGGCCTGTAGACGGCGTCCACGAAGCGCAGGCGGCGTTTGACGAACTGCCGCGCGGCGACGAACCCCCCGCCGGCCGCGGCGACCCCGATCAGTAGTCCGATCACGAGAACTCCTTTCGTCCGTCTTACGCAACTTGCCAGAGGGGGGTTTCCGTCAGGCGGCCGCCCGGGCTCAGGGCCCTGAAGGCGGAGGACGCTCCGGGGCGACCGCCATCCCCATGACGTGGTAGCCGCTGTCCACGTAGACGACCGAGCCAGTAATCGCCCGGGCGAGCGGGCTCGCGAGGAAGGCGGCCGCGTGTCCCACGTCCTTCGCGTCGATAGCCCGGGGGAGGGGCGAGTTGGCGGTCGTGTACGCGATCATCTGCTCGATGAACCCGATGGCGCTGGCAGCGCGCGACGCCCAGGGACCGGCGGAGATCGCGTTCACCCGCACGCCGAAGCGGCGCCCGGCCTCGTAGGCGAGCGTCCGGGTGTCGGCCTCGAGCGCGGCCTTCGCCGACGACATGCCGCCGCCGTAGCCGGGAATTACCCGCTCTCCCGCCATGTACGTGAGCGCTAGGAAGGATCCGTCAGGCCGCATCAGCGGACCGAGGCTCCGCACGAACGCGATGTTGCTGTAGGCGCTCACGCTCAACGCTTCGAGGTAGCCGCGCCGGCTCGTGTCGATGAGCGGCTGCTTCACCTCGGGGGCGTTCGCGAGGCTGTGCACCACGATGTCGAGCGGTCGCGCGCCGAAGTCCTCGCTCAAGCGCGCGACCACGCCCTGGACGCTGAAATCGCCCACGTCCTTGTAACGCTTGTTCTCCCGCACGTCCGCCGGTGCGTCGGTCAGGCTATCGTACGCGGCATCGAGCGGATAGATGCGCTCGAATTGGAGCGTACGCCCGTCGGATAGCTGGAGCGAGTCCGCGATCTTGCCGCGCTCGAGCAGCTTCGTGAAGATGCCGAGTGCGGGCGGCCAGCTACCAAGGCAGATGCTCGCTCCCGCCTCGGCGAGCGCCTTGGCGATCGCGAAGCCGAACCCGCCGTCGTCCGACACCCCCGCGACGAAGGCGCGCTTGCCCTTCAGGTCGATCGCCAGCATGGACCCGTTACCAGCGGATGGCCGCGCTGGCCCAGGTGAACCCGGAGCCGAATGCGGTGAGGATGAGGAGATCGCCGCGGCGGAGCCGCCCGGCGGCGAGCGCCTCGTCGAGCGCGATGGGAATCGAGGCGGCGGTGGTGTTGCCGTACCGGTCGATGTTGGCGTACACCTGGTCGGGCCGCAGCCCGGCCAATTTCTGGACCATCTCGATGATGCGGAGATTCGCCTGGTGCGGCACGAGGAGCGTCACGTCGCCCGGCGTGAGCCCGTTGGCTTGCAGCGCGAGGTCCACGGACTTCGGCATGAGCACCGAGGCGAACTTGAACACCTCGCGCCCGTCCATCACCGCCCGGTGCTTGCCTTGCTGCAGCATCTCCTCGCTCACGTAGGGGTCGTGCGCCAGGCCGGGGCCGTCGACCCACAGCTTTTCCGCATGACGGCCGTCGGCGAAGAGATGCACCGAGAGCACGCCGCGTCGCGGGTCATCGGTAGGGCCGAGCACCACCGCGCCCGCGCCGTCGCCGAACAGGACGGCCGTGTCCCGGCCGCGGGTCGTCTTGTCGAGCCCGCGCGAGTGCACCTCGGCGCCGACCAGGAGGATGCGGCGGTAGGCGCCGGTGCGGATCCAGGCGTCGGCCACGGAGAGACCGTACAGGAAGCCGCTGCACTGGTTCCGCACGTCGATCGCGGGGATGTCGCTGATGCCCAGCTCGCGCTGCAGGAAGACGCCGTTGCCGGGCTCGAAATGGTCGGGTGTGCACGTGCAGTAGACGATGCAGTCGAGATCGCCGGGCTCGAGGCCGGCCTTGGTCAGGGCCTTGCAGGCGGCCTCGCGCGCCAGCGTGGCGCCGGTCTCGCCGTCTGACACCCAGTAGCGCGTCTTGATGCCGCTGCGCTGCGTGATCCACTCATCCGACGTGTCCATGAGCCGGGCCAGGTCGTCATTGGTGACGAGCCGGGCCGGGACGTGAAAGCCGGTGGCGATGAACTCGGTGCGCGGCATCAGATCTCTCACGGTACCTGTTGCGGGCGACGGGCGAAAGGGGAAGATTTCGCCCCCGAGTCGCCAAGGCAAGGGACGCGCATGGACCTGACGGTCACGCGGCCGCAGTACGACGCCGTGCGGGGAGCGAAACATCTTCCGGATGTGCTGAGGCAGGCGCTCGACCGCGCCAAGCCGTCGGGTCAGGCCTACGTGCTCCGTCTGACGTACGAGGAGGCGACGGCGCTCAACGAGCTGTGCGCCTGGAACGTGCACACCGACGGGGCCGGGAACGTGACGCCCGAGTCGCGCGTGTTCGACGATCTCGTGCAGGCAATCATCACACATCCGGACTACTGACCGTCATGAGACACCGCTTGGTGCTGCTGGGGATTCTCACCGTCGCCCCTTCCCTCTTCCCTCTTCCCGTCGTCGCTCAGAAGCGGGCGATCACCTTCGACGATTACATCGCGCTCAAGTCGGTGGGCGACCCGCAGCTGTCGCCCGACGGGAAGTGGGTGGCGTACACGGTCACGGAGCAGTCGCTCAAGGACAATCGCGGCACGACGCGCATCTGGCTCGCCGACGTTGCGACCGGACAGAGCCGGGAGCTCACCGCCGGCCCGGGCTCCGACCGCCAGCCGCGGTGGGCACCCGACGGGAAGACGCTCGCCTTCGTGTCCACGCGGCAGAACGGCGCGCAGCTCTGGGTACTCCCCCTAGCGGGAGGCGAGGCGCGCCGCGTCACCTCCCTGCCCGACGGCGTGTTCGACCCCGTGTGGCTGCCGGACGGCAAAGCGCTGCTCGTGACGAGCGACATCAAGTGGCCCGCCGCGCAAGAGATCGACCGGCGCGCGGGGGACTATCCCACGGAGGCGCGGCTGTGGACCGGACTGTTCTACCGCCACTGGGACGACTGGCGCGCCGGCAAGCGCCAGCACGTCTTCCTCGCGAGCCTTGGGGGCGACGGGGCGAAGGACCTCACCCCGGTCGATCACGACGTGCCCACGATCGCCACCGCCGGCGACGGGGACGTGGCCGTCGCGCCCGAGGGCACGGAGATCGCGGTCGCGATGCACCTCGACTCCACCGTGGCCGACAACACCAACGTCGACATCGTGCTGATCGACCCGGCCCGGTCCGGCACGCGGCCGCTCACGACCAGCCGCGGCGCCGACAACACGCCGCGCTTCTCTCCGGACGGGAAATGGCTCGCGTACCTGTCGCTCGAGCGGCCGGGATTCGAGGCGGACAGACAACGGTTGGTGCTGCTGCGACGGAAGGACGGAAGGACGGAAGGTGGGACGCCGACGGAAGTGACATCCGGGTGGACCCTCTCCGTCGCGTCCTACACGTGGTGCGCGGACTCGAAGTGCATCTACGCGGTCGTTGAGGAGCGCGGGAGAGAGAACATTCAGCGGATCGACCTTCCCTCCTTCCGTCATTCCGTCGCCGTTGGGGGGGGCGGGGAGGGTGGGGGGGGTGGGGTGAACAGCAACGTGCAAGTGATGCCGGACGGTCGCGGGGTGGTGTACCTGCACCAGAGCAACACGCAGCCCGCCGAGGTGTGGGCATCCGGACGGCAGCTCACGCACCACAACGACCGGGCGGTGGCCGGGCTCGACCTGAAGCCGCTCGAGCCGTTCGGCTTCGTGGGCGCGCTGGGGGACTCGGTGTTCGGCTGGCTGCTCAAGCCTCCGGGCTTCGACCCGGCCAAGCGCTACCCGCTCGCCTATCTCGTGCACGGGGGGCCGCAGGGCGCCTGGCACGACGACTGGCACCCACGCTGGAACTACCAGCTGTTCGCGAGCCGGGGCTACGTCGTGGCCGCGGTCAACTTCCACGGGTCGACGGGCTACGGCCAGAAGTTCACCGACGCGATTTCGCAGCACTGGGGCGACTACCCGCTCGAGGATCTCATGAAGGGCCTCGACGTCGTCGCCCGCCTGCCTTATGTGGACTCGACGCGCATGGGCGCGGCAGGCGCCTCATACGGGGGCTACATGGTCTATTGGATCGCGGGTCACACGAACCGCTTCAAAGTCCTGGTGGACCACGACGGCGTGTTCGATCCGAAGAGCATGTACGGCACCACCGAGGAGCTGTGGTTCGTGGACTGGGAGTTCGGCGGCACGCCGTACGCGCTCAAGGACTCCCTGTACGAGAAGTGGTCCCCCTTGAACTTCGCGCAGAACTGGCGGACGCCCATGCTCGTCGTCCACTCGCAGCTGGACTACCGCGTGGACCTCTCCGAGGGCTACCAGGCCTTCACGGCGCTCAAGAAGATGGGCGTGCCGGCCAAGTTCTTGTATTTCCCGGACGAGGGGCACTGGGTGCTGAAGCCGCGGAATCGCCGTCTGTGGTGGAATACCGTGCTGGACTGGCTCGACCAATACCTGCAGCCGCTCGCGGCGTCCGGAGCCCGGTAGTGGTCGGCGAGCCGTTCCGGGCGACGCTCACCCGCAGCACGATCTTCGCCGCGGCGGTGGGAGCGGGGTTGCTGGTCACGCTTCCCCGGCACGGTGGGCTGGCGTCGGACTTCGTCGATGCGTTCACGCTCGCCTTCTGCTTCGCCTTTCTCGGCCACTATGTCGAGGTCGTGGCGCTCGCCCTTCCCGACATCGAGACGGGCATCGGCCGCCTGGTGCGCGTCGCGGTGTGGTTCGCCGGCGGGCTGTGGTGCTATGTGGTGGCGCGCTTCCTGTGGGTCAAATACGGCCGCGACTTGAACGAGCTACCCTCGCTCGTCTGGGGTGGCGTCATCTTCATCGCGGTGGAGCTCGTCGTTCACGCGGTGCGGCATGCGCGGGGGAGGCCCAGTTTTTTCAGTGGACGGTCGTAGCCTTGCTACTGTTTCACCCACACGTTGTTTTCTCGCCGCACATCGGGCAGGTTCATTCCCGGATCGATTTCCACCTTCACAGGATCCGCCGCCACCCGGCGTGCATAGGCGTAGCGGTTGCCGCGGTACCAGATCTCGACCGGGAGCCGGACGGTTTCGACCGCGCCGTTCGCGAGCGTGAGCCGCAGGTCCACGGGCATTGGCAGGCCGCCCGGGCTTGCGAGGTAGACGAGCGCCGTCGTGCCGCTCGAATCGTTGCGGGCCCGCACCGAGTCCACCGCCTGGTCGATCACGTCGGTGCGGTAAAACCAGCCGCGCCAGAACCACGATAGGTCCTCCCCCAGCCCGTCCTCCATGGTGCGGAAGAAGTCGGCAGGGGTGGGGTGCTTGAAGGCCCACCGCCGGATGTATTCGCGGAACGCGGCGTCGAAGCGGGTGGTGTCGGCGAGCACGTAGTGCCGCAGCAGGTAGAGGCCCGTCGCGGGCTTGTTGTACTCGATCTGGCCGAGCAGCGGGGGGTCGACGCGGTCGGCGGGGAGCATTGGCGGCTCGTCGCGTCCGCTGCGGACGAACTGGGCCCAGGCCTGCGCATTGCCGCGCTCGCGGTCGAAGGAGATGTCCGGAAAGAACGCACGCGTCGAATAGATGTTCATGAACGTGTTGAACCCCTCGTCCTGCCACATGTAGAGCCGCTCGTTCGATCCCACGATCATCGGGAACCATTCGTGGCCCAGCTCGTGCGTCGTGACGCCAAAGAGGCCGAGCCCGCCCGAGCGATGCGAGCAGAACACGATCATCGGATACTCCATGCCGCCGACGGGTCCGGCGACGTTGATCGCCGTGGGATAGGGATAGCGGAACCACTTCTCGGAGTAGTGTTTGATCGAGTGCCGCGCGAACTCGGTGGAGCGGGCCCAGTCGGCGTTCGCCTCCGGCGGGTAGAACGACTGCACCAGCACGCCCTGCCACCCGCTCGCGTCCCAGATGAAGTTGGGCGCCGCCGCCCAGGCGAAGTCGCGCACGTTCTTCGCGCTGAACCGCCACGTGAGGGTGGGGCTCAGGCGCGAGGAGCGGGGACGCGTAAAGGACTGGCCGACTTCAGCCTTTGCGATGATGGGTACGGTCGTGTCCGACTTGAGCGCCGTGGCGAGGCGGGCGCGCTGGGTGGGCGTGAGCACCGCGACCGGGTTCAGCAGGGTGCCCGTCGCGGCGACCACGAAGCTCGCGGGGACGGTGAG
>Ga0209158_1002602_pt1 | contig 10959 bp, 8 predicted proteins | sample GraSoiAngelo_140_FD_185897 | JGI IMG/M metagenome (GOLD analysis project Ga0209158, IMG submission 185897) | Grasslands soil microbial communities from the Angelo Coastal Reserve, California, USA - 14_0929_12_30cm (SPAdes) (version 2) | ecosystem: Environmental > Terrestrial > Soil > Grasslands ...
ACCGTTCTGTCTCCGCCAGTTGGCGGATTACCGCGACCACTACGAAGAAATCCGCTCGGCCGGAGCCAGCGTCGCGGTTGTTTCCGTCGATCCGCCGGAGAAATCGGAAACGCTGCGTCGCAAGCTGCGGCTGCCCTTTCCCATTTTGTGCGATACCGAGAGGCGCGTCATTCAGGATTGGGATATTTATAACCCGCGGGAGAAGGGCGGCATCGCCAAGCCCGCGGTGTTCATCATCGGCCGCGACCGCGTCGTGCGCTTCTCTTCGGTGGACCGGATTGCCACGCGCGTGCCTCCGTCGGAAATTGTGCGCATTCTGGGTACCAACGCGGGAGCGCAGCCGGTTCGTCGCAAGGTTTGTATTCCCCGCGCGAACGACTTCGTTCGCGCCATCCGTAGCAAGCGTCGGGAGTAGGTTCCTCGAGATTTAGCATCTGGAAAAAACGCATCGTTTTGCACGTTTCGCCTTTTTGTCGCCTAAAAAATACCTCATTGGACACACCACGAGGCGGCTCGCGGAGAAACGCGAAAGCTACATATCAGGCGTTGGACACGCTTAAGTACAATCGCTGGTGGTTTTTACTTCCAACGGGCTAATTCGCCGTACTTTTCCACACATTTTTTCAACCCGGCCTGTGTTTTCCTGTTGACAAGCTCTGAAGAGAGTCTAAGATGTGGGGCCACGTGGGAAGAAGTGGCGATCAGTGATGTGAAGTGGTGAGAAACGAACTGAATTCCCGGTTGCGTGGTGATCCTCCCAGTGCTTCGTGGCAACTATCCGGCGAAGGTGGACGAGAAGGGCAGAGTGAAGATCCCAGCTGCCTTCTTGGAAGCGCTGCGGGAATACGGGAACAAGTTCTATGTGACCAGCGAAAACGGCGATTACGTGCGCGTGTATCCGATGAAGATTTGGAGCGAGATTGAGGAAAAGCTCGCGCGCCTTTCGTCTCATAACCGGACGAAACAAAGGTTTCTGACGCGGACTAATTACTACGGGCAGATTGTTGAGCTCGACGGGCAGGGGCGCATCCTCGTTCCATCGATTTTGCGCGAATCCGCACAGATGCGAGGCGATGTGGACGTGCTGGGGAATTTGACTTACTTGCAGATTTGGAACCACACGCGGTTCCTGGACAACTTAAAGGCCAGCCCAATCACGGATGACGATGAAAAGACGTTGGACGATTTGGGCATTTAGCTGCGCGGGCCGGACCGCGCTGTAAGTTTGACGGCAGGTCATACGCCGGTGCTGGCCGAAGAGGCCCTGCGCTGGCTGCAAGTGGAGCCCGCCGGCACGTATGTGGACGCGACGGTGGGGCTCGGCGGGCACGCCGTGGAAATTGCCCGGCGGCTCACAGCGGGACGCTTGATCGGTTTGGATCGCGATGCGAGAGCCCTGGAAATCGCTCGCGAGAATTTGAAGGAATACGGGGGAAGGGTTGTGCTGGTGCAAGCTGATTTTTCGAGGATCGATGAAGTAGCCCGAGAGATGAACCTGCCGCCGATCAACGGAATTTTGGCCGACCTGGGCGTTTCCAGCTTGCAATTGGATACTGCCGAACGCGGGTTTTCTTTTCGGCTCGCGGGACCTCTGGACATGAGAATGGATTCGAGAATTGCGCTCACCGCGGCAGATATCGTGAACCAAACTGCCGAGGCAGAACTCGCCGGCTTGCTCTATCGCTTGGGCGAAGAGCGGGACTCCAGAAGAATCGCCAGGGCCATCGTGCGTGCGCGGCCCATTCGCGGCACCGAACACCTGGCAAAGGTTGTGGCAGGGGCTCGTACTTCAAGGGGAAGGCAGAAACTGCATCCCGCGACAAAAACGTTTCTGGCGCTGCGGATTGCGGTGAATCGAGAATTGGAGGAACTCGGGCAGTTTCTAGACCGGGCCCCTGCCACACTAGCCCCCGGGGCACGCTGGGTGGTGTTGAGCTATCACTCGCTCGAAGACCGCATGGTGAAACAGGAATTTCGCCGCCTGGCCGGCGATGGCGTGGTGAAAGTGCTGACCCGCAAAGTGGTGCGCCCGAACGAAGCGGAAGTTGGGGTGAACCCGCGGGCGCGCAGCGCGAAGATGCGGGTCGCAGAGAAGCTTATGCCGCCGGCGGCGGAAGAGTTGGCATCGTGACTCGATCTCGAACCGTCAAGCGTACCGAATTTCACACCGTCAAACGGATCGATAATTCACGCCTGGCTCGCCCGGTCGCCTCAGACCGTCTTCGCGAGATGGCGCGATTGATTGGACTCGGGGCCCTGCTCGCTGCTGCCGCCTTGTTTTACGCTTGGCAGCACTTCGAATATTTGCAGCTTCGTTATCGCGTGGAATCGCTCAAGTCGGAGCGCTCCCAAGCTTCCGAATTGAACCAGCAGCTGAAACTGGAAATGGCCGGTCTGCGCGCGCCTTCGCGGATAGACGAGATTGCCCGGCGACAACTCAGGCTTACGGCGCCGGTGCCCGGCCAAGTGGCGCCGCTCGAGGGACCGTTTGAGCCCGTGGTTGCCCAGGTCCGCCCCTCAGGAGCTTTCCGCGCTCCGGTTTCGGGAGTCCGGTGGACTCCAGCGGAGTCCGCCGACCGGACTCAGTGAATTCGCGGCCGGGCCCAATAAATTCGCCCGCGAGAGCGAGCCAATCCGCCGAAGAATTGATTTGAGATTGATTTGAAGGGATACAAGTCCCCGGCACGAGAATGGATTTTCGCAGCCGTCAGATCCGTTTGCTGATCGTGGCCGCGGCGCTCGGCCTTTGGACTGCCGCCGCTGTCGCGCGGCTCGCGGATTTGCAGCTTTTGCGCTACAGCGATTATTTGGCTCGCGCCGAACGCCAGCAGCAGCGCATTGTCGAAATCAGCCCCAAGCGCGCCGACATTCTCGACCGCAATCTGCAAGAGCTGGCCATGAGCACTTCGCTGGACTCGTGCTTCGCGGTGCCTGCGGAAATCGCGGACAATGATCTCGTAGCGCGCTTGCTCGCTCCCCTCTTGGCTCTCCCGCCCGAGGAGATTGCCACGCGTCTCAGTTCCTCACGCTCTTTCGTATGGATGGCGCGCAAGCTGCCGCCGGCTACGGTGCGCCGCATTCGGCAGTTGAATCTGCGCGGCATCTATTTCCAGAAAGAAAATCAGCGCTTCTATCCGAAGCGCGATCTGGCCGCCGCCGTTCTCGGGTATGTCGATATCGACGAGAAAGGGCTGGGCGGAATCGAATACCAACTCGACGGCCGCATCCGCAGCAAAGCTGCCCGCATGCTTATCCTCACCGACGCGCACAACCGCTGGTACGAGAGCGCCGACAAGACCCCGGAAGCGGGCTCGAGCGTGATTCTGACCATCGACGAGAATATCCAGTTCATCGCCGAAAAAGAACTCGCCACGGCCATCGAGGAGACGCGCGCCAAGGCCGGCACAGTGCTGGTCGAGGATCCCGCGAATGGCGAAGTCCTGGCCATGGCCAGCTGGCCGAAGTTCAATCCCAATGCCCCCGCCGGCAGCCCGCCGGAGACGCGGATGAACCGCGCCGTGGGTGCGCTCTACGAGCCGGGATCGGTTTTCAAGATCGTGACGCTTTCCGCGGCTATCGATCAGGGCATCACCACGCCTGACGAAGTCGTGGATTGCCAGATGGGCGCCATTTACATTGCCGGACACCGCATCCGTGATCACAAAGCCTACGGCCTTCTCACCGTTTCGCAAATCCTCGCGCATTCGAGCGACGTGGGCGCCATCAAGGTCGGGCTGCGCCTGGGGGCGCCGAAATTCTACGAATACATTCGCGCCTATGGCTTCGGAGAACCGACGGGCATCGATCTTCCCGGGGAAAATCGCGGCCTGCTGCGGCGCGTCGAAAATTGGACTCCGGTTTCGGTGGGCTCGATTTCCATGGGCCAGGAGGTCGGCGTCACGCCTTTGCAGATGATCAACGCGGTGTCGGCGATTGCCAACGGCGGGCTGCTGTATCGCCCTCACGTCGTGCTGGCGCTGCGCCGGGCATCTCAGGTAGAGCAGGAGCCGCAGGTTGCGCCGCGGCGCGTCGTCCGCGAGGCGACCGCAGCGACCATGCGTGCCATGCTGGAGGGCGTGGTTCTCAATGGCACCGGGACCAAGGCGCAACTCGATGGCTATACTTCCGCAGGAAAAACCGGCACGGCTCAGAAGATCGATCCCGCCACGGGCCGTTATTCGGCCACCCAAATGATCGCTTCATTTGTCGGCTTTGCTCCAATCAATAATCCAGCGGTGACGATTCTGGTGCAGCTTGATTCCCCCGTGGGACTGCACGAGGGCGGATCGGTCGCCGCCCCGGTTTTCAGGCGCATTGCCCAGCAAGTGCTTCCCTACCTCAATGTACCCCACGATATCCCGGTTTCTCCGACCACGCTGCGAGCGGCGCGGCGTTCGCAGGCCAGCGAAGCCGCCGACGTGTCCGACTTCGATTCCGGTCAATTGACTTCGGCCGCATTTAGCCCCGGGCAGCCCGAGCCGATCTCTGCTGCGGCGTTTCCTGTTTCGGCTTCGGGGCCCACCGTGGAGCTGGCCGCAGGCGGCGGCATATCGATTCCGGATCTGGCGGGTAGGACGGTCCGGCAGGTGACCGAGATTTGCGTGCAACTCGGAGTGAATCCGGTGCTGGTCGGCACCGGCACGGTGCAGGAGCAGTCTCCTCAACCCGGCGCCTTGGTGCGTCGCGGCGCTTCCGTTATTTTTCAGTTCGGCCGCCCCCTCCTGAGGCAAGCTCAACTGCGCACTCATACGCGATTCCACAAGGCGGCCCGATAAATGCGCCAAACTCGCCGACCGGCCTGCCGAAGGGCCCCGTTGGACTCTTCGGAACATGAAGCCTCGGCAAAATTGAGCGCACTTCGTGGGCGTCCTATACTTACAAGCGCGGGAATGAAACTGCAGGAATTGGTCGCGGGTGCTGGGGTGCACGAGCCTTTGGCAAGTCCCGAGGCGGAAATCTCCTCGGTCGTCTACGACAGTCGCCAAGCCACGGCCGGTTCGGTTTTTGTCGCCATTCGCGGCGAAAAGACGGATGGCAATCGCTTCGTCAGCACCGCCGTCGAGCGCGGAGCAGTGGCCATCGTCAGCGAAATGCCGCCCCCCGCGCAGCGCGGCCAAACGCTGGAGGCGCAACCCCAGAACGCCGAAATAGCGCCGCAACCACTTCCCGCTTCCGTGGCTTGGCTGCATGCACCAGATGCGCGCAAGGCGCTGGCGATTATTGCCGCGAACTTCTACGGCCATCCTGGGGACAAGCTGCAACTCGTCGGAATCACCGGAACCAACGGCAAGACCACCACGAGCTTTCTTCTCGATTCCATTATTCACGCCGCCGGCTTGCGCAGCGGCCTCTTTGGCACCATCGAATATCGCACCCCGCACGAAACCTATCCCGCGAAAACCACTACGCCCGAATCTCTCGACTTGCACCGCTTCTTTTCCGAAATCGTTCGGGCGGGCGGCACGCACGCGGTTCTGGAAAGCAGTTCTCACGCGCTTGCCCTTGATCGCCTCTGGGGTTGCCGCTTTGCCGCGGGGATCTTCACCAATTTGACCCGCGATCATCTCGATTTCCACAACACCATGGAGAATTATTTCGCCGCCAAGCGGCGCTTGTTTGAAGGCACAGGCGCAGGCCGCGCCCGCTTCGGCATCGTCAATGCCGACGACCCGTACGGCCAGCAACTCCGGAACGTTGCGGAGCAGACCATCACCTATGGCTTGGGTTCGGGCGCCCAGGTTACCGCTAAGAAATTCGCCCTGGCGCTGCGGGGACTCGATTTCGTCGCCGAAACGCCGGCAGGAAAAATCGAAGTTCGCTCTCCGCTCGTGGGCCGCAACAATGTTTACAATCTGCTCGCGGCAATTGCCGCGAGCATCGCCCTGGATTTTCGGCGCGAAGCCATCGAAGCGGGCATTTCCGCTTTGGCTGCCGTGCCCGGCCGCTTCGAGCGCATCGACCTGGGCCAGCCCTTTATGGTGGTCGTGGATTACGCGCACACTGACGACGCGCTGCAAAAGCTGTTAGAGACGGCGCGTGAACTCCATCCCACCGGCCGCATGATCACGCTTTTCGGCTGCGGAGGCGAACGCGACCGCAGCAAGCGTCCGCTGATGGGAGCAGCCGCGGGCCGCCTGAGCAATGTGGTCATTCTTTCGAGCGACAATCCCCGCAGCGAGGATCCGCTCAAAATTATCAATGACGCGCTGGTGGGCTTGCAGCGCACTTCGGCCAAAGTGCTGGTCGAGCCGGACCGCGAACGCGCCATCGAACTGGCGCTCGAGCAGGCCCGCCCTGGCGACATCGTTCTGCTCGCCGGCAAAGGACATGAGACCACTCAGGTGTTGAAAGATCGCACGATTGAATTCGACGACCGGGAAGTGGCTCGCCGCATTTTGCGCGAGCGCGGTTATGGCGGTTAAGGAATGAAACAAACGCGGTGAGGGCCAGGCCGCTGAGGACGATATGCGGTGGACGGTTCAAGAGATTGCTCGCGCTTTGGGTGTCGCAGTTCCCGCGGGGCTCGCCCCCGTGGCGCGGCTGGCCGGCGTCTCGATTGATTCTCGCGCTGTGGGTCGAGGCCAGTTGTTTGTCGCCATCTGCGGCCCGCGACACAATGGACACGATTTTGTCGCCGCTGCTTTGCAAGCGGGAGCGGAGGCCGCTGTCGTGGCGAGCGAGCGCATTTCCAGTTACCCTGCCGAGATTCGCGGCCGGCTTTTCGCGGTCGGCGATACCCTGGCTGCGCTGCAGGAACTGGCACAAGCGGTTCGGCGGGCCTGGGGCCGGCGTATCGCCGCGGTCACGGGTTCGGTCGGAAAAACAACAACCAAAGAGATTCTGGCGGCGCTGCTGGGCGCGCAGTTTCGCGTGCTGAAATCCGAGGGCAATCTGAACAACGAATACGGCCTGCCGCTGACGTTGCTTCGTCTCGATCCCGAAGACGAAGCCGCCGTGGTCGAATTGGGCATGTCGCGGCGCGGCGAGTTGCGGCGCCTCGCTGAGATTGCCGAGCCGGAAGTGGGGCTGGTCACGCGCGTGGCGCCTGTGCATTTGGAATTTTTTGCTTCGATCGACGAAATCGCCCTCGCCAAGCGCGAATTGATCGAAGGGCTCGCCGGTCCGGAGAACGTCGCGGTCTTGAATGCGGACGATCCGCGCGTCGCACGTTTCGCGGAAGTCGCGCGCGGCCGCGTCTTGACGTTCGGATACGGCTCATCTGCGCAGTTTCGCGCGGAAAAGATTCTGGACCATGGCGCCGCCGGCTCCGAATTCGACTTTGTGGCCCCCGGCGAACGCGCACGGCTGGCGCTCGCGCTTCCCGGGCGCCACAGCATCGAAAACGCTCTCGCCGCGCTGGCCGCCTCGAGCGTCTGGGGAATCGGCGCGGCTGAGGCCTCGGACGTTTTGCGCGATATCAAAGTCGGCGAAATGCGGGGCAAGTTGCTGCAGTTCGCCGCGGGCTTCGCGCTGATCAACGATAGCTACAACTCGAATCCAGTCGCCCTCGCGGCGATGGTTGATCTTTTGGCCCACACCAGGCCGAAGACCGGGAATTACCGGCGGCGCATTCTCGCTGCCGGTGAGATGCTCGAGCTCGGCCCGGCGTCTCCGAACCTGCATCGCGAGGCGGGACGCTACGCAGCCTCGCAGCGGATTGACTCCATCGTGGCCGTTCAGGGCAACGCCGTGCAAATCGCGAATGGCGCGATTGCGGCGGGCATGCCCGCGTCCCAGGCGCATTTCTTCCCTGACTCTTCGGTGGCTGCGGCATTCCTCGCCGGAATGGTCCAACCGGGAGATCTCGTCCTGGTGAAGGGATCGCGAGGCGTGAAGATGGAACGCATAGCCGAGGCGCTGCGCGCGAAATATCCGCTTGCGGATGAAGTGCCGGCTCCGGCCGTGCCGCAGGGCCACAACTGAAATGCTCTACTACCTCGTTTATCACGTTCCGGCGCGCGCGGCGCACGTACTGAACGTCTTGCGCTATATTACCGTGCGCACCGCGCTCGCCAGCATCTCGTCGTTGTTTCTCGGGCTGATCCTCGGGCCCTGGATGATCCGCCGCCTGCGCAGCTTGCAGATTGGCCAATTCATTCGCGAAGAAGGGCCGCGTTCGCATCAAACGAAAGCGGGCACGCCTACGATGGGCGGCTTGCTGATTGTGACCGTCACCTTGGTGCCGGTTTTATTTTGGGCCGATCTCTCGAATACCTATGTGCTGCTCTCGATCTTTGCCATGCTGGCCTTTGGCGCCATTGGCTTAGCCGACGACTACAGCAAGGTCGTGCGCCACCGCAACCTGGGATTGACGGGCCGCTCGAAGTTTGCCTTCCAGGTCCTGGTGAGCTTCGGCGCAGCGCTGTCTCTGCTGCTGATGACGACTAATCGCGTCTACTCGACGCAACTGATTGTCCCGTTCTTCAAGAATTTTAGCCCCGATCTGGTGGTGCATTCGCTGCTGCGAAGCCGCTATTTTTGGCCTGCGGCGTTTCTGCCGTTTCTGGCTTTCGTAGTTCTCGTGATGGTCGGCTCGTCGAACGCCGTGAACCTGACCGACGGCTTGGACGGCCTGGCCATTGGCTGCGTGATCGTAGCTGCGGGCGCGTTGACGATCTTGACCTACGTCACCAGCCACGCCGGATTCAGCGCGTATCTTGATATCCAGCATTTGCCGCAGGTCGGCGAGCTGACCATTTTCTGCGGCGCACTGGTAGGCGCGGCGCTCGCTTTTCTTTGGTACAACGCGCACCCCGCCGACGTGTTCATGGGCGACGTCGGCTCGCTGGCCATCGGCGGTTCCATTGGTGTCGTGGCTGTGGCCATTAAACAGGAGATTCTGCTGTTCTCGGTGGGCGGCGTCTTCGTGCTCGAAGCCATTTCCGTGATCTTGCAGGTGGCTTCGTTTCGACTCACGGGCAAACGCATCTTCCGCATGGCGCCCCTGCATCATCATTTCGAGCTCGCCGGCTGGAGCGAATCGAAAATCATCGTGCGCTTTTGGATCGTGGCGCTCGTTTTTGCGCTTTTTTCGCTGACCACGCTGAAGTTGAGGTAAGGATGCGCCCAGGAATCGAACTCGATGGCAAACGCGTCTTGGTCGTGGGACTAGCCCGCACCGGCGTCGCCACGGCGCGCTTCTGCGCCGCGCGTGGCGCTCGCGTGACCGCAACTGACGATCGCCCCGCGGAGCAGCTTGCCGACGCAGTGCAGCAACTGCGCAAAATCGGCTGCACGCTTGCATTTGGCCGCGATGTTATTACGAATTTCGCTGCGCAAGATTTGATCGTGCCCAGTCCCGGCGTGCCCTCCAATCATCCCGGCTTGGCCGCAGCGCGGCAGGCCGGTGTTCCGGTCTGGAGCGAGATCGAGCTCGCATGGCGATTCCTGCGTGGGCGCCTCATCGGCGTGACCGGATCGAATGGCAAGACGACGACCACTTCGCTGATCGGGCACATCCTGGCCGGCTCCGGCAAGCAAGTTATGGTTGCCGGAAATATCGGCACGCCCTTGATCGCTTACGCCGATCAATCCGACGACAAGACAATGACGGTTGCAGAGGTCAGCAGTTTCCAGCTTGAGTTAATTGATTCGTTCCGTCCGGACATTTCAGTTTTGCTGAACCTCACTCCCGATCATCTCGACCGGCACGCTTCGTTCGAAGACTACGCTGGGGCCAAAGCGCGTATTTTTGAGAATCAAACCGAGCGCGATGCCGCAATCATCAATGCCGACGATCCTGCGGCAACCGAACTCGCCCCGTCGCGGCCTCAGATTTTCTGGTTCAGCAGGACGAAACGCGTTGCCAGTGGCGCCTATTTGCGGGGCACGCAGATCATTTTTCGGCGCGACGGAGAGAACACCGTGCTGCTGGATCGAGCCGATATCGGGTTGCGCGGCGAGCACAATCTCGAAAACGTACTGGCCTCCGCGTCGGCCGCCTTTCTCGCGGGTGTCGCCTCCGCGGAAATCGCCGCCGGCGTGCGCAGCTTCCCCGGCGTCGAGCATCGGCTGGAGTTTGTTACCAAAATTTCCGGCGTGAATTTCTTCAACGATTCCAAAGCCACCAACGTCGACGCAACGGTAAAGGCTCTCGAATCTTTTTCCGGGGGACTGCTGGTCATTCTCGGGGGCAAAGATAAAGGCAGCGATTACGGCCCGCTGGTTCCTCTATTGCGCGAACGGGCCAAAGTCGTTTTGCTCATCGGCGCGGCGGCGGAGAAAATCGCCGCGCAGCTCGGCGGAGCGATCCCCCTGGAGCGCGCCGAAACTCTGCAGCGTGCGGTGGCGCTGGCGTATGAACACGCGCGTGAAGGCGATACGGTGCTGCTCGCCCCGGCTTGCGCCAGCTTCGATCAGTTTGAAGACTACGAGCATCGCGGCCGCACTTTCAAGCAATTGGTCCGCGCGCTCGCGGAAGAGCCCCGCCCCCTGCACGCGCGCGGGCGCGAGGTCTGATTCATGCTGCGGAGAGCCGAAGCCGATCGTTGGCTGTTCGTCGCCACGATCACGCTCTGCCTGGCTGGCGCCGTGATGGTTTTTAGCGCCTCGGCGCTGACGGCGCGCGAACAATACGGCAACAGTTACCATTTTTTGCTGCGGCAGCTTCTCTGGCTGGGATTCGGTCTCCTGGCCATGTTCGCCATGATCAATGTGGATTATCGCCGTTTGCGCCAGCCGAAACTCGTGCTGACCTTTTTGTTTCTAGTGCTTGTCATGTTGGTGGGTGTTTTCTTCTTGGATAAGGCCCACGCCACGCATCGCTGGTTCCGCTTGGGGCCGGTCAGCTTGCAGCCGTCGGAACTGGCTAAGCTAGCGGTGATTCTGTACCTCGCTTGGTTCCTGGAGCTGCGCTGCCGCCCGCGCAGCTTTGGGGTAAACGACCTCATGCACACACTCGCACCTGCATTGGGCCTCGTGCTGATGATGGCCGGCCTCGTCGTGTTGGAACCCGATCTC
>Ga0209158_1002608_pt1 | contig 10948 bp, 8 predicted proteins | sample GraSoiAngelo_140_FD_185897 | JGI IMG/M metagenome (GOLD analysis project Ga0209158, IMG submission 185897) | Grasslands soil microbial communities from the Angelo Coastal Reserve, California, USA - 14_0929_12_30cm (SPAdes) (version 2) | ecosystem: Environmental > Terrestrial > Soil > Grasslands ...
AGCTCAGGACCGCGTTGAACCAGGTCTATCAATCGCTGGGGAGAGCGGTGCCGACGTACACCGACCCCACGATCGTGGCGGGGCAGATGGTCAGGGCGGTCCACATCGCTGAGCTCCGCGCCGCCGTGCAAGCCCTGCAATAGCCTCGAAAGAATCAGTCACTCGAGCCCGCGCACCGCGCTGCGCAGCTCGCTCAGATGCGCCGCCTTCACCGCCGTCTCCCCAGGAGTCAGCGTCGGATCGGTGTAGGTCGGCAACGGCAGACCGACGCGCTGGTACGCCTGGTCGAGCGCCGTCCTCAGCTCGCTGAAGTGGGTCCCCTTCACCGCGATGCTCCCTGCGCTGAGCGTCGCATCCGTGAAGCTGTATGGCCCCAGCCCGTTGCCGCCCCTGAGCGTGTTGACGGCCGTGCGGAGGTCGGTGACGTGGACGGCTTTGACGATCGTGCTCCCCGGGCTCACGGTCGCGTCCGTGAAGACCAGCGAGAACGTCGCCGTCACCGACTTGGCGGCGGTCATGGTGACGGCGCAGGAGGGAGAGGTCCCGCTGCAGGCGCCGCCCCACTGCTTGAAGGTGGCCCCGCTCGCCGGCGAGACCGTCAGCGTGACCATGGTTCCCGAGTTGAAGCTCGCCGCGCAGCTCGACGGGCAGTTGATCCCGCCCGAGCTACTCGCCACGGTCCCGCTCCCGGAGCCCCGGGCGGCCACGGTCAGGGCGAAGGAGCCCGGAGGCGTGTTCGCCGTCGTCTGATTGGAGTAGGGTGAGCAGCCCACCGCGTTGCACGCGCGCAGTCGGTAGACGTAGGTCGTGTCGGGGCTCAGACCCGTGTCGAGGTAGCTGGTGATGTTCGCCCCGACCGTCGCGATCTGTCCGAACGTCCCCCCTGACCCCGTCTTCCGCTCGATCCGCGTTTCCGTCTCGTTGCCGTTCGGATCCTGCCAGGCCAGATTGATCTGGGTCGTTGAGCCCGCCGTCGCTGACAGGCCAGTGGGAGCCAGTGGAGAAGCTACAGTGCCGGTCCCGGTCACCGCTCTGGTCGTTCCCCCGGCTCCGCTGAAGGTCACATTGCTGGAGAAGGTTCCGGCCGAACTTGGACTGAAGCGCACGGTCACCCGCTGGCTCTGGCCAGCGGAAAGGGAGTAGGAACCTCCGGAAACGACGAGGAATGGGCCGCCCACGGTTGCGGTCCCGCTGACAACGCCGCCGCCGGTGTTCTGCACGGTGAAGGTCAGATCCTCAGAGCCTCCAACACGCACACCGCCGAAGGATCGAGAGCTCGGGGTGACGTTGATCGTCGGCGGCGGCACCGTCACCGTGGCCGTCCAGAGGAGCGCCGTGTTATCGCTCAGACTTTGCGTATTGAAGCTGAACTGGGTGCCGGCGCTCGGACTCACCTGAACACCGACCGTGGCGGAGCCGCCGCGGTCGGAGCCAACGCAGAGCCCGCCGAAGGTGGCATCGGCATAGTTGAACAGGAGGTTGCTGCTCCCCTCGAAGAAGACCACTTGGAATCTCACTGTGGCCGCGCCGTCCGACCCGCAGCTGAAGTGCCTGACATCCCTCCACTCGATGACCAGCTCCCTGCCGGGCGCGGTTCCCGTCACGGCCCAGAAGACGTTCTGGCCCGTCCCGGCGACGGGGAGGAGGTCATCCCACCACGGCGCCACCAGGGTAGCGATCTGCGAGGTCGGGAGGGGTTCATTGGAAGGAGCCAAGAACGCGCTGCTGCTGAAATTCACGTTCCCGTTGCTACCGACGAACAGGGTGCTGAAGCTTCCACCGCCGAAGAGAATCGGAAACGGTGAGGTGATCGCCGCGGACGAATCGTCGCCCAGGTCGAGATTGGTGCCGGTGATAATCCGATAGTTGAAGGTGGTCGGCGTCGCGGTGTAGGTTGTGAGGGCCAGGGCCTGCACGGTCACAACGTCGTCGCCCGGGAAGGTCAGGGTGTAGCTTCCCCCCGATAGGGGGACCCATCGGCCCGAATAGACGCCATCCCCCGCCGCCTGATCGGATCCGAGACCGTCGTCGGTCAGGCTGACGATCTGTCCCCCCGGATCGACGGTGACGGAGACGTTTCCGCCCGGGTTGGCGCAGGTGATGTTCAGGACCGCGAGATCGAGGGGCGTCCCGACGGAGCCGCTGATGGTGGTGCCGACAGGGGTGAGGCGAGAGCGGACGGTCGAGTTGGAACAGGTCAGGGCGCCCCGGGCATTGAGTCTCTTCTGGGTGATGGTAGTCGTCGCCAACGAGGGGACGGTGTCACCGCCGGCCAGGATGAGGTTCTTGAGGGCTCTCCAGTCACGCGCAGGGTCCTGGGCCTTCAGCAGGGCAGCCACCCCGGTGACGTGCGGCGTGGCCATCGACGTCCCGCTGAGTGAGGAATAGGTATTCCCGGGAGTCGTACTGAGAATCTCTTGCCCGGGAGCCCCCAGGTGAACGGTCCGCCTCCCGAAGTTCGAGAACGACGCCAGCGCATCCGTCCGCGTCGTGGCCGCCACCGAGATGACGTTGGGGAGATAGTAGGCGGCGGGATAGAACGGCTTCGTGTCGTTGTTGGACCCAGGGTTGGCATTCCCGGCGGCGGCGATGAAGAGGATCCCCCGGTGGAGGTGGGCCTCGATGGCGTCGAACAGGGCCTGGGAGAACCCGCCGCCGCCCCAGCTGTTGCTGGTGGCAACGATATTGACCCCGCGGTCCTTCATGAGCTTCACATACTCGAGGCAGTCGATCGCATCGGCAGTGCTCCCGGAGCCCGTCGCGCTCAGGAACTTGCACGCCATGAGTCGGACGGTCCAGTTGACGCCGACGACCCCGACGGCGTTGTTCCCGACCGCGCCGATCGTGCCGGCCACATGGCTGCCGTGGCCGGGGTTGGCGTCGTCCATGGGGTTGGAATCGTTGTTGGCGGTGTCGATGCCGAAGCAGTCGTCCACCAGGCCGTTGCCGTCGTCGTCGATCCCGTTGCTGTTGCAATCCAGCTCGTTGCGGAACATGTTCGCGGACAGGTCCGGGTGAGTGTAGTCGATCCCGGTATCGATCACGGCCACGACGACGTCGCTGCTCCCCGTGGTGATGTCCCACGCCTCGGGGGCGTCGATGTCCGCATCCGGGATCCCGCCGTTCTGGCCCGTGTTGTTGAGGCCCCAGAGACTGCTGAAGCTTGGATCGCTGGGAACGACCTGGGCGTCGACGATCCAGTTGGGCTCCGCGTAGAGGACGTCGGGACGGCGCCGGTAGAATTCGATGGCGTCTTTGACGCGCATCCCGGGGGGAATTCTCACGGCTTGAAGGCCTTCGACGATCCTGAAGCTCTTGTACGCGTGGGCGCCGACCAGCGCGTGGACGAGCGCTTGGTCCGCCGGCAGCGCCGAGGCCTTGAACCTCACAAGAATGGTGTCCGGAGCATGCCGGGGTGTCGGTTGGGCCGTGGCGCTGGCATTCGGGAAGAGCAGCGAAAGCAGGAGCAGAAGCCGGGCCAGCGCCTTCGCGCACGGTCGCACCGGCTCGACGCTCATCGCGACGGATCCTCACGGAGAAACACCAGCGGGCCGTCGTGTCTGGGGAGCTTGATCACGTGATAGGGCTGGGTCAGCATCTGGATGACCATGGCACCGGGCTCGGGATCACGGCTCCGCTGGTACACGCGCAGCTGTGAGTCGGCCCGCTCGACCCTCGTGATCTCGATCTCGTAGCCGCCGGTGCCCCGTTCCCCCATGAAGACTCCGACGACCATGTCACGGGAAAAATCCACTGGCGGCGCCGACGGAGGTCGGCCTTGCGCCCGTGCGTGCCGCCCCCAGACGGCGACCCATTCGTCTCGGCTGCGAATGACGACCTGCGCGGGCTCATGCATACCGCTCACGAATCCTTTCGCCAAGGTCGAAAAGGGCACGGCCTGTCCGACGGAGGCAATCACAATGCCAGATGAGAGGATCGGAATCAGAGCCATGTGCAGCTCGGGCCAGTGGCTGAAACTGCTCAAGGCCCGAGCACGCGCGCCATTGCTAAGATGAGCCCGCCATCGTGAGCACCCCTGACGGAGGTCTCCCCGCCCCGATCGCGCCCCGCGCGCGCTTGGACGATCTCGCCCTGCTCCTGGTCGTGAGTGTTCCCTTCCTCTTCCTCAAGCTCGGGATGCCCCTGCTCGATCCCGACGAAGGGCTCTACGCCGCGATCGCCCAGGAGATGCTGAGTCGCGCGGACTGGGTGATCCCGCACGTGAATGGTCTCCCCTACCTCGAGAAGCCACCCCTCTACTTCTGGCTCACCGCCGCGACCATGTGGCTCGTGGGCCCGACCGAATGGGCGGTGCGCGTGTGGTCGGCGCTGGCCGCGCTCGGCACGGTGCTCCTCACCTGGCGGATGGGCCGGCGCCTCTACGGGGCCCCGGCCGGGTTCCTGGCCGGCATCGCGCTTGCCACCATGATCGGCAATGCGCTCTACGTCCGCAAGGCCTCCACCGACCAGCTCTTCGTCTTCTGTCTCACGTTGGCGATGTACGGGTTCCTGCGTGATGTCGAGCGTCCCGATCGAGGCTGGACGCGCTTCCTCCTGCTCTACGTCGGGGCAGCGCTCGGCGTGCTCGCGAAGGGGTTCCTCGGTCTCATGTTTCCGATGCTGATCGTCGGGATCGGCCTGGCGTGGGTGCGTCCGCTGTCGCTCGGCGAGCTGAACCCGCTGCGCGGCGCGGCGCTCTTGGCCGCGATCGCGGTGCCGTGGCACGTGCTGGCGGCCCGGAGCTCACCGACACTCTTCAGCTTCTACCTCCTGGACAACCACCTGCTCCGCTTCCTGAACGCCCGCCGCTTCGTCGAGGACGACGTGCCGATCTCGACCCTCGGCTTTCTCGTCACGAGCTTCCTCTGGGCGTTCCCCTGGGGAGTCTTCGTCCTGGCGCGGTCGGAGCCGGATCCGTCTCCCGCGGCGCGCTGGCGGCCGGTGATCGTCGCGTGGGCGCTCGCGATCGTGGGTCTCTTCGCGCTCTCGCAGTTCAAGCACGAGTACTACGCGCTGCCCGCCTTCCCCGCGCTCGCCCTCCTGGCGGGCGCCGCCTGGGCGAGCGGGCGCGACATCGGGCGCTGGCTCGGCATCGGCATGCTTGGCTGCGGCGCCGTCGGCGTCTGGGCCCTCTGGCTGGGTGCCGGGCTCACGCCGGCCCAGGTGATGAGCGGGCTCGCGGAGCTGAACGTGTACTACCGGATCCTCCGCGATCAGGGCGTCCCCTTTCCCTTCGCCTCACCGCGCCCGTTCAGCCGGCTCTTGCTGGGGCTCGGGCTGACGCTGCTCGTCGGCTGGAGTGTCGCCGCGCTCTGCTGGGTCCTCGAAGGGCGCCGCCGCGCCTTCGCGTCGCTCGTCGCGGTCGCGGGCGTGATCACCATCCTGATCTTCCAGCTGCTCGATGTCGTCGAGCCTCACCATTCCGCGAAGGAGATCTCGCAGGCGATCACCGCTGCGGCCGGTCCGGCTGACGTGATCGTGGTGGAAGGCTCGCTCGAGTACAGTCCGGCGCTCCCCTTCTATACGGGGCGCCGGGTGCTCCTCGTGAACGGGGCAGTGGGGTACTTCTCCTTCGCCTCCGAGCTCCCGGAGGCGAAGGGCGTCTTCATCGGGACTCAGGACCTGGTCCGGCTGTGGGAGGGGCCGCGGCGGGTGTTCCTCGTGGTTCGGCGCCCGGCGGGCGAAAGCGTCGTCGCGGCGCTACCGCCCGGCGGTGTGCGCGAGCTCGGGCGCTACGGCTCGCGCTGGCTCTACTCGAACCGCTAGAGGCCGCGGGGGCGTCGGGCGGCACACCGCAGCTTTACACTTTTTGTGCAAGAATTTTCAGGGATTCGTGCGGAGCCGTCTGAGCGCTCGCCGCCAGTCCCAGAAGCCGCGACGTCGAGGCGCGCGCCCGTCCTTGATATTTCTGATCATCCTTGGACATGACGTGCTGGGAGGTTCGCAGCTCTCTCTCCGCTGCGTCCGTGGCATAGGTCTTGCCCCGCTCACACGGCGTGAGGGAGATGGTGATGCGGACCATGCGCGGCGTCGCCGCGCGTCGAGTTCCCGGAACGTGGTGGTACAAGGTCGGGACGCTCGGCGTGGCCCTCGTCCTGCCGGGCGGCCTGCTGTTACTGCTCTACTTGATGACGCGGTCTCGGACGCACGCGGCGGCGCCGGTCCGGGACCCCTATGTCGAGTGGCTGCGGATGCGAGACGGGATACGGTCGGCATGGCAACCGACCCCGACTCCCGTGCCTTCGTCAGGTGACAATGGTGGACGCCTCAGTCACCGCTGAGATCGACACCGTGTATCGGGCCCTTGACGGCGGCATCCACCACGCCCGGTGCGGCCAGCGGATGGTGCTACAAGCGCGAAGCGCGGAGGAGCTGCACGTCTCCTGCCTCACGTGCGCTGAGTCCGTCAGACTCCCGCTTCGCGTGCTCCCGTGCATTCCCGTTGCGATGTAGCCGCAGTCACTGCCGTCGCGAGCCGCGGCGGAAAAAACTCTCGGTGGCGAGGAAGAACCGCTGGACGGTCCCGCGAATTTCCTCGACCTTGAAAGGCTTGCGCAGAAGCGGTGTGCGGGTCGCTGACAGCAGCTCCGCCGTCTCGGGCGCGATCGTCTCGCCGGTCATGAACATGACACGGTGCGCGTGCTCGGGGCTGAGTCGCTCCAACTCGCGATAGAATCCCGGACCGTCGAGCCTCGGCATCCGGATGTCGACGAGGAGGAGGTCGAAGGTGTGGTCGGCGAGGGTCGCGAGCGCCTCGGCGCCGTTCCGCGCGACCGTCACGCGGTGACCGTCGTCCCTCAAGACGCCCCAGAGCAGCTGGGCAAGCCTCGGATCGTCGTCCACGATCAGGATCGACTTCACGGACTCTCCACCCGTCGCCGCGGGGGAAGCCTCCGAGAGCTCCACACGCACCATCGCCCAGCCTCGTCGTCGCACTCGGTCGTCGATCGCAGGGCGTGAGCGTCGATCGGCCCGGCGACGCTCCCCAGCCGGAGCGCTGGAGGTCTTGCGACGTTCTCCGACGCGGCGATCGAGGATGACGATCACCCGCTTGTCGTTGGCGAAGACGCGCTTGAGATACTCGTACTGCTTCGGGGCATGCCGGGACACGACGAAGAGGAGACCTGGACGTGGGTCGGACTTTGCCTTCCGATCGCGCCCCCTCATGCGCCCATCATTGCCTCAGCCGTCTCACGAGCTCGTACAGGGCGCTCTTGCCGCCGCGATAACCGGTCAGCCGCACACGTCGCAGGATTTCGGCGCCCGGGAGGTCAGGACGCTCGCGCAGCCACTGCGCGACCTGAGGCTCGTACAGCGCCACCGTGGACGGCCGGCCGACGCCACGCGCCTGTCGAGTCCAGCCACCGCTCGACGTCAGGCTCCCTGAATCCTCCATGGCAGGACTCCAGGGCAAATCCGATACCGGAATCAGATTTCCAGAATATCAATCACTTCCACGGCTCTGGGCAGGAATGGGGCCGGTAAGTCCCTGGCCGGCAGGTCATTCTCAAGCCAGCGGCAGCTCGCCCGATCTCGACCCCCCGCCGTCCTAGGAGCTACCCCTGGGGAGCGTAGGGGACGGCGGCCCGGTGGCCGACGCGGGGCGCGGGGCCGGGCGAGGCGCGGGCCCAGAAAGAACGATCCCCAGAAACCCGCGGGCGTGACGCGCGGCTCCGAGCCGAAGAGCGTTAGGGCGTCGAAGCCGTGGGCCCAGCGGAAGCCGAAGCTGTAGAAGGCGAAGATGTTCCTGGGGGTGAGCCGGCCGTTGAAGCCGATGTCGAGCGCGAGGTGCATCGCGCCCCCCGCCAGATAGCCCGCGACCCATACCGAGCCGAGCCACCACGCGAGCGCCGCGAGAGCCAGGAACACCTCGTAGGAGTGAAGCGCAAGGACCATGCGCCGTGCGTGGCCCTCCGTGTAGTAGCGGAGGAACGCGGCTGGCGTGAGCTCGCGCCGACGCTCGACGAGGAGATAGTCCACCACATGGTCAACATCGATGAGGAATCCTCCCACCACGAGACCCGCCGTGAGCGGGATCGAGCCGGTGCTGGCGAGGACGGCGCCGCCCGCGATCGCTGTGGTGACGAGGTGCCCCCCAGGGCTCATCGGACCCATGGTCGCGTCGTTCGACCGCGGGTGACCATCGGGTGATTACAGGATTGCCGGGCGGGAAATCCCTGGCTAGCTCGTGCGCGGGGCGCCGCGCCTCCGGTCGCCCGTCGCCTGGGCCGGATCCACCCCGACGACCTCGTCGACGACGAAGATCGGGCGGTTCTGCACCTCCTCGAGGACGCGACCGACGTACTCGCCGAGTAGGCCGATGATGAGGAGCTGGAGACCGAAGAGGAACGCGAGCGCCGCCACCACGCCGGCGACGAACGGCATCCATCCGAGGAGCACGCCGAGTCCCGCCGCGAGCGCGAGCGCCGAGATCGCGGCGCCCGAGAGGGCCACGAGTCGCAGCGGGACGACCGAGAACGGCACGATCCCCGAGACGGCCAGATCGAGGAGCTTCCAGACCGTGTACTTGGGCCTGCCCCGGTGACGCCGGTCGCGCTCGTAGGGGAACGCGACCTGGCGAAAGCCGACCCAGCTCCTGAGGCCGCGCACGTAGGGGTGGCGCTCGCTGATCGCGACGATCAGGTCCACGACCCGCCGGTCCATCGCCGCGAAGTCCCCGGTGTCGAGCGGCATCCTGGTCCGCGTGAGGCGCGCCTGGATGCGGTAGAAGGCCGCCGCCGTCGCGCGGGTGAACCAACCTTCCTTCCGCGCGGTGCGGACGCCGTAGACCACCTCGGCGCCCTTCCGCCACGCGCGCACCATCTCGGGGATCACCTCGGGCGGGTCCTGCAGGTCGCCGTCCATCACGACGACGCACGCGCCGCGGGCAAAGGTGAGACCGGCGAAGATCGCCGCCTGGTGGCCGAAGTTGCGCGAGAGGCTCACGACCTTGAAGCGCGGATCCTCGCGCGCGACGTCGCGGATCATGGCGGACGTGGCGTCGGTCGAGCCGTCGTCCACCAGGATGCACTCGAACTCGTGATGCGCGAGCGCCGCGGTGAGCCGGGCGCGTAGCTCGGGGAGGTTCGCCTCCTCGTTGCAGAGCGGGACGACGACGGACACCATACTGTCGCGAGTCATGCCGACCATCTACCGGTTCCCCATCCTCTACCGGCTCGCGATGCGCGTCGGCTACGGGACGGACTACGGTCCGCGCCACGCCCTCGTCGCGCCCGCCGGCGCGGCGTCGACGTGCGCGCCTTCGATGTGCGCGCGGGTGGCGCGCTGCCCATGGCCGGCGCGGCCATTATGCAGGCAAGCTTGTATCGGTTCCACGACATCGCCGACGCCTTGCTTCCACGCCTGTGGAGGCCGCTCGGCGCCTCCTCGTCGTCGCCGAGCCCGTGCGCTACGTGTCGCGGTCGCGGGTCCGCGCGGCCCGCTGGATCGCGCGGATACTCACACGGACCGACGATCGTGTCCACACCTTCCGCTATACCGCGGCGACGCTGCTCGACCTCGATCGGCGCTGCGGCATCCGGTGCGCCGTTTCGACCGCACCCCCAGCGGACGGGAGGTCGTCGTGTGCTCCGTCAGGGCTCCTTGACCCTGAGCCGCATCACGATGGTGGACGGCGGCAGCGCGTCGCGCTCCACCGTGTAGGAGAGCTCCTGGAATCCCGGGCGCGGCGTCGTCGCGGTGACGCCGATCCATTCGCACAGCGAGCCGTCGCGCATGCGGCGGCGCGTCCTCGGGTAGCGCGCGAGATCCACGGGCTCTCCGTTGACGCTGAGCGTGACCCGCGTGCTCGCCAGCTCCCGCGCGAGCGCGACGCGGTCGCGGGCGCACCAGGCGGGCCCGAGAGGGACCCCGCGTCCGTCGACGATCGCCTCCTGATAGGCGTGATGCGCTCCCGGCGTGCGCCAGCCGTCCGGCAGGAGCGCGTCCCAGAAGACGGCGTCACGGTAGTCGAAGCCCGTGTCGGGCGCGAGCCCGAGAGCGGTGACGCCCGCGGGCGGCTCGACGCGTGACGGCCGGTAGGCGGCGGCGACCCCGACGGTGACGAGCGCGAGCATGGCGACGACCGTGGCCCGAGCGCGCGCCCGGCTCCCGAGCGCTTCCCGTGTCGGTCGCCCCGTCGCGGCGCTCGCCACCAGCGTTCCGACGGTCCAGCCGACGACCGCGCTCCCGATCGCCGTCAGCGCGACCCCGGGAAAGGCCGCCGCGACACGCCCGGGATCCCACGGCCGTCCGACGGCCCACGCCATCCACGCGGCCTCCTGCGCGCAGGCGACGATGGCGAACGCGAGACCGGCGAAGGGCGCGGCCAGCCATGAGGTGCGCGGCACGGGGAACGCGGCGCAGGCGAGATCGATCGCGAGCGCGGGCAGGAGCGGAATCGGCGTGAAGGTCGGGATCCGCATTCCGAAGCCGAGGAGTGCCAGGAGAATCAGGATGTGCTCGGCGGTGAAGATCGCGGCGGTCGCGGCGGCCGCGCCGGGGCCGAGCGCGCGGGTGGTCGCCACGAAGATCGCGGGCAACAAGAGCGCCAGGAGAAACGGATAGAAGTCGGGAGTGCGGCCCCAGGTGTCGAGCGTGTAGTGGTCGAGGGCGACCATGGCCTTGTGGACGAGGTCGGCGAAGCAGAAGAGCAGGACGACGCGCGGCAGGAGCCAGCGGGGCTCGCGCGCGAAGCGCGTGTGGGTGGCGACGGCGGAGACGAGACCGATGGCGATGAGCGCCGTGCCGGCGAGGCCGACGAGGTGGGGCGGGCTCCAGAGGTTTACGTCCTTGCCGACGTTCACGTGCCACCACTCGTCGAGCGCCGCGCCCGCCACGGTCACAAGGAACCCGACGCCACCCGCGAGAAGCCCGCCCGGCGCCCCGTAACGGCGGTGCCCCCAGACGACGGCCCACGCGCTGACGACGCCGTTGACCGCCACGCCCG
>Ga0209158_1002609_pt1 | contig 10940 bp, 9 predicted proteins | sample GraSoiAngelo_140_FD_185897 | JGI IMG/M metagenome (GOLD analysis project Ga0209158, IMG submission 185897) | Grasslands soil microbial communities from the Angelo Coastal Reserve, California, USA - 14_0929_12_30cm (SPAdes) (version 2) | ecosystem: Environmental > Terrestrial > Soil > Grasslands ...
TTCTCCAGGAATCCTTTGAATCTCTCCCGATCACGTCCGAACATGCCGCCCGCGCCGGATTACTCCCCGGCCCTCATAAGGACCCTTTCGACCGTATGCTCATCGCTCAATCCCTGGCCGAAAATCTGCCGATCCTCAGCAACGACTCGGTCTTTGACACCTACAAACTTCGGCGGCTCTGGGATTGACTTCTTGATCGCGGCCGCTTGCGCTGTCTCAACGAACACGGAACTCCGCGCGAATAAACGCCTTGATCCCTTCTTCTCCCGTCAAGCGCAAGCACAGCAATTTTCCCTCGCGTTCCAGGTCGATATGAAAATCAAAGAACGGGCAGCACTTGCTCTCCGCCGCCACCCATTCCGCTAACTGCGCCAGCGAAATGTCCGCCGGGCTGAACTTGAATTCATAGCCCTTCTCCGTTTCGACGATTTCCTTGCGTTGGGCGCCAAGTTTTTCGCTCAATTGCTTGTGCCGAGCCCGCTCAGTCGGATTCAGTGCCTTGGTGTTGCAGTAGAACCTGCTTTGCATCGCTGCCGCCTGCCTTTCGGGCCTCACTGCGATTGCCGAGCTTTGCGCCAGCAGCCCGGCGGCTCCGCCGCTCACAAGGAACAAAGCCACAGCCCATTTCGCCGCGATTTGCCAGCTCGCTTCTACAAAACGATTCTTCTTTCCGCTCATGGTCTTCCTCCGATTAGGATTTGCCACGTCCCATCCCCGGATGCTAGAAGTTAAAGTCAGCTTTAAGTCAAGCGATATTCCAGGAAGTGAAAAATGAAAATCGGGGAACTCGCCGCCCGCGCAGGTCTTAACGCCTCCGCCCTCCGCTACTACGAAAAAATGGGCCTGCTCGCCCCTCCGTACCGCACCGGCGGCCAGCGCCGCTATCCCAGTGACGCCCTCGACCGCGCGCTACTCATTCGCTTCGCCGGCGACATAGGCTTCACCCTCGGCGAGATCAAACTGTTTCTCCATGGCCTGCGCGGCAATACCCCCGTCGGCCCCCGCTGGAAAAAACTCGCCCATCACAAAATCCGCGAAATGGATGAAACGATTGAGCGTTCACTTCGCTTGAAATCTCTCCTCCAGCATCTCCTCCACTGCCACTGCCCCTCGCTGCAAGTCTGCGTCCAGCGTCTCAGTCTCACCTCCAGCCTCCGCCGCATTGCGCGCCACACAAAATAAACTCCGATGGGCGAACCGGTCGCTGTTGATTGGCGGCGCAATTCCTGTTTTGCTGAGGTATAGTTTCCGGACCAATCCTGGCAAGCGGAGGACCCACTGTGAAATTCAAGCTTTTAACGTTCGCTACAGCTCTCTCACTTTGCAATGTAGCCGCTGCCGCGCAGTCGCCTGCCGCCTCGCCCGCAACGCCGCCGCAGCAAACTCAACCCAAACCTCCCCAGGACCCCTCAGCCCAGGTTCCGGCTCCCAGGCCAGACGACGTCAAATCCATCGACAGCATCCTCGCCGCTCTCTACAACGTGATCTCCGGCCCCGCCGGCGAGCGAGACTGGAATCGTTTTCGTTCCCTGTTTTTGCCTGGCGCCACTCTCACCTCCGCCGGAAAGGACCGCGAAGGGAATATTCACGTTCGTCCGCGCACCGTGGAAGGATATGTAACGGGCGCCGGCGGCTATTTCGCACAGCACGGTTTTTTCGAAAGCCCGATCGTGAGCCGCGTCCAGACGTTTGGCAACGTCGCCCAGGTCTTCTGCAGCTACGAATCCCGCGGCGCCGCCGGTGAAGCGCCCTTCGCCCGCGGCATTAACAGTATCCAGTTGGCTTATGATGGCAAACGCTGGTGGGTCGTCAGCATCCTCTGGGACGAGGAGCGCCCCGACAATCCGCTCCCCAAGGAATTCGCCGTCAAGCCCGGCAGCAAATAGATACTAATCCCTTCGTTCACCCGTTTTCCGTCACCTGTAGATTTCACTGTCATGCCATCCAGACGGTTTTCTGACCGTCGGCCCGCACGCATTTCCCCAATTTTATGATTCTGCAAGGTTTGCATAGCATCCCCTCGTGGCCCACAGCTTGCCTTCCCTTTAGGCGAAGGGGCCCTTCTATCTTATTGACGGAGGAACTTATGCGTCTACGTAACTTGGCAATCCTTGGGCTACTCTTTTTGACTGCGGCCGGCAAATGCGCCGCGCAAGTGCAAGGCGAAAGCTATCACGGACACGCGTATGCCTATGTCGCACCTGGAGGTTTAACCGCCAGAGGAAACACGCTTAAAGCAATTGCCCTCGGTGTCGGCGGCGAAGCCATGCTGTACAAGGGCTTGGCAGCCGGCGCGGACATCGGTTGGCAGGGACCGACGGAAAGCTTCAGAAATGGTTTCGGATTGGCCTCTTTCAACGGCGCCTATCACTTCGTGAGCTCGCAGCACGAGCGGAGGTTCGTTCCGTTCGTCACCGCGGGCTACACGCGATCCTTTGCCAACCAGAGCGGCGCGAACCTCGCCAACTACGGCGTGGGTTTCCAATATTGGTTCAAGGAGCGCTGGGCCTTCCGCGTTGAGGGTCGCGACCATATCAACACGACTGGCCCGGTTGCACACGCGTGGCAAGTCCGCTTCGCGATCGTCTTCCGGTAACTCTAACCTCCTACGCCCGCCCGGGTGAGTCTCTCCTCCTGACCGACTCCCCGGGCCCCATGCCTCGGTGGCCAGCCCCGCTATGCAAGCGACGCCCTCCCTCGCATAATCTTGATCCGTTTCGCCACCGACATGGGTTTCACCCTCAGCGAAAGCGGCCTATAGATGCGGGTGGAAAACTGGACTCTCAACTACGGCGCGTCCCAGTCGAGGGCGACGATTTCTTGGCTTCCAGTATCTTTGAGCAATAACGGCGAATCATCTGGCGCAAGGCCGAGCCACAGGCCCCAGTAACCCGTCAACTGGAACCCCTTCACAGTGACCATTTGCTCCACCTTTCGGTCACGGATTCCTACCCGAAACACTCCCACATCCGGCTGTTGCTGCAGGAAATAGACATACTTCCCGTCCTGAGACCAACCAGGATACGCCGCCGCCGTGTTGCTCAGCACCGCCCACTTCTGGGTTTCGAAATCGAACAGCCTCAAGCCCAGCGAATCGGCCGGCATCCCTACCATGTACCGCCCATCCGGAGACCAACGGGGAGAATACAATCCCTCGGAGCCGGGAAGATTAGAGACTTGGCGCGTCTTCAGATCAAAGATGTGAATGCCGTCCATCGCCGTGCGGATCACTCCTCCAAAGGCGACAGAATTACCATCCGGAGACCAGGTCGGATCGGTCTGAGTTTCAGGGCCGCCGGGCATCATCGCCTTAGGTGTGCCACCATCGGCCGAAACAAGATAGATGCGCGTCGGCTTGCCGGTCTCATAGTCAAAGAAGACAAGCTGTTTCCCATCCGGCGACCAGCGAGGCACCATCGCATAAAGCGGTGGAAAGCTGAGCTGAAGCCGGTCACTCCCGTCTGCCTTGCTTCGCCAGAGTGTCCCCTCGGGATACAAAACGTAGGCTACCCATTGGCCGTCCTTCGAGAAGGCTACGTCCTGGGCTGAGATTCCCGAAAGAAAAGGCTCGACGGCCTTGGACTTGGCGTCGTAGCGCACGAGTTCTCCGCGCGCCAGGCCCGCCACCGCGAAGAGCTTTCTGCCATCTTTGCTGGGTATTGGAAATCCGTAGTTGATTGCTCCTGAAGTTAACTGCAGCGGCTCGCGGGTGACCTTGCGCAGAAGACTTTCCTTCTCGCGCAAAGCCCAGAGTTGACCACCGGAGTCGAAAACGAAATACTTCCCGTCGGGCGTCCACCGGCCGCAACATTCCCCACCTAAACCAGAAATATCACTCTTGCGATTGGATTGACGCCAGCTTGCGAGCAGCGGGTGGAGGTTCGTGCCGTCGGCCAAAACCTGCCAGAGTGAACTGATTCTCGTCTTGGGATCAATCACGTTGAAGCGTATCAGGCTTCCGTCGGGAGACCATGCCGTCCCCCACGCACGGCCCGGTAAGGAAGCAAGCCTGTGAGACTCCGTCCCGTCACCGTCAGCGAGGTAGAGATCGCTTCCCTTGACGTAGACGAGCTTCTTCCCATCTGGGGACCACGCTCCATCGTGACCGGCGGTATCCGCCAATCGGTGCGGCGAGCCGCCTAGGACCGGTAAAGCCGAGAGCGGCCCCTCCGCGACGCTGCCAGGCCTGTCCGCCACGAGGAGGTCCGAGCCGTCCGGGGAAACATTCAAAACAATCAGGGTAGGTGACGAGGCCGGAATAGGCGCGACTAGTCCTCCAGCAGCCGACACCTGAGCGATAGGAAAACTGAAGCCCTGGGCTTGCTCTTGCAAGTACAGGCGCGAGCCATCCGTGCCCACCAGAAACTTGGGGCGGGCATCGTGCGTGATTTGTACATACCCCGAGACTTTGGGCGAAGGCAGGGAAGGCACAAGCCAATAAACGACAGCCGTGCCGGCTGCGGCGACGGCCGCCAGGCCGCCGAGCAAAGCTTTCCTGTGTCGTCGGACGAGATGAACGGCTAGAGCCCGGTCGCTCGAGCTGTCTGTTACAGCCGCGACTGTTGTGCCGGCGCCGCCGCCTCCTGTGACGAGAGGCACCCTGCCGGAGGCCGGTGCCACGGCCGTGGGGGTCCCTGAGCTCGTGTCGCGCCTCAGCCGCTTCAGTTCGGACCCCAGATCGGAGGCGCTTTGGTAGCGCAGGTCGCGGTCTTTCTCCATGGCGCGATTGATGATTTCCTCGAGCTTGGGCGGAACTTCGGGGTTGATCCGCACCGGAGGCACTGGTGCGCGTTCCAGAATGGCGTTGAAGATCATCCCAGAGGTGTCGCCTCGGAACGGCAGCTGCCCGGTGGCCATCTCATACAGCATTGCCCCGAAGGAAAACAGGTCAGTTCGAGCATCCAAATCCTTGCCTCTGACCTGTTCAGGAGACATGTAAGCGACGGTGCCAAGAGCCGTACCCGGGCTGGTGAGATGCTCCTGTACGTCGAAGGTCGCCGCGGTCCGCTCCGTTCCCGTTACTGGTTTGGGAGAGAGCTTGGCTAAGCCAAAATCGAGAATTTTGGCGTGGCCGCGATCAGTCACAAAGACGTTTGCGGGCTTAATGTCGCGATGAACGATTCCTTTGCCGTGCGCGGCATCGAGCGCGTCGGCGATCTCGATGCCCAGCGAGAGCAGAGTTTCCAGCTCCATGGCACGACTGCCGATGCGGTGCTTCAAGGTCGCGCCTTCCAGAAACTCCATGGCAATAAACGCTTTCCCGTCTTGTTCACCGATGTCATAGATCGTGCAGATGTTGGGGTGATTTAGGGCAGACGCGGCCTGCGCCTCGCGCTGGAACCGGGCAAGGGCTTGCGGGTTTCGGGCTACCTCCTCAGGCAGGAACTTAAGCGCGACGAAACGGTGGAGACGAGTGTCCTCAGCTTTATAGACCACTCCCATCCCGCCGCCGCCGAGCTTCTCGATGACACTGTAGTGCGAGATGGTTTGGCCGATCATGGCAGAAGATAGTGATTCTTGGCTCGCATCTTAGGAGCGCAAGCACCGCCAAGTCAATTACTCTATTACTTCCCGGCGCACAGATGGCTCCCACATCACTACCTCTATACGCCGGGAGGCCCGCCCGTGCATTTTGCGTCGTGCCCACTCCAACCGCTGCTCTGCCATGCCCCACCAAATGAGCCACTTACAAGTAACTATTGACAAATAGTACGGATATGCTACAACGGTTTTTGAATTTCACGCCGCAAACTCGCCCCGCCTGCCAGGTAGTCCTTCAAACTCCTTCAAACTCCTTCAAAATCATTGGGTCTCACGGAGTTACCTTCTCGCCAACGGTTCGCTTGCATAAGTCCTTTAGCTGCAACACTAATGGATCTCCTCGCAAGTGTTGCAAACAAAAGACTTACGGCAAGACTAACTCCTTTAGCTGCAACACTTACAAAAAACAGGGGGAGGGGCGTGCGATCCCGGTTCGGTCCGTTGAGCGTCCTTTCGTTACCTCTTTACTTCCATACCTCCTTGCTTCATCTTTTCCCCTCACTCGGAGTCACCAGCCATGAGCCAACTCACCCTTAACCTTAACCTTCAGCCCACGCGCAAAGCCTGGACCGTCAGCGAACTCACCGCGAAGATCCGCGACCTCCTCGCCAAAAACTTCACCGACATCACCGTGCAGGGCGAAATTTCCAACTGCCGCGAAGCGCAGTCCGGCCACATCTATTTCACCTTGAAAGACGATCGCGCCCAGGTTCGCTGCGTCTTTTTCAAACAGCAGCAGCGCGGCATCAAGTTCCGCCCCGAAGACGGCCTGCAAATGACCGTGCGCGGCTCAATCAGCGTCTACGAATCGCGTGGCGAGTATCAGATTTACGTGGAAAATCTGGAGCCCATTGGTCTCGGCGCGCTCCAACTCGCGTTCGAGCAATTGAAGAAACGCCTCGAAGCCGATGGCCTCTTCGATCCGGCTAGCAAGAAGCCGCTGCCGCTTCTTCCCAGCCGCATCGGCATTATCACATCGCCGCGCGGCGCCGCCGTCCGGGACGTCGTGCGCATCCTCACGCGGCGTTTCCCAAATGTCCATCTGACCGTCTATCCCGTGCGCGTGCAGGGCGAAGGCTCCGCCGAAGAAATCGTCAAGGCGTTGAAATTCTTCAATTCAAGGAAAATCGTGGACGTGCTCATCCTCGCCCGCGGCGGCGGCTCGATGGAAGATTTGTGGGCCTTCAACGAAGAAATCGTCGCGCGCGCCATCTTCGCTTCCGAAATTCCTGTGATCTCCGGCGTCGGCCACGAAACCGATTTCACCATCGCCGATTTCGTCGCCGATGTTCGCGCCTCTACGCCTTCCGCCGCCGCCGAGCTCGTCGTCCAGACCCGCGCCCAATTCGACAAGCACATCGCCGACCTGCGCGAAACCCTCGCCGGCGTGTTCCGCTACCGACTACTGGAATGGTCCCGACGCGTCCACGAACTTTCTGCGCGCCGCGGCTTCCGCCGCCCGCTCGATCTCCTTCGCCAGCAGCGCCAGCGCGCCGATGAAATGACTTCGCGCCTCGCCCTCGGCCTTCGCGCGCGCCTCGAGCAATCACGCAAACGCTTCACCGCCGCGCACCTGCGCATCGCCACTTTTGATTTTCGCGTGAAAATCGCTGCGTTCCGTTTGCGCCTCGAAAAACGCATCGCCGAGCTCGGCGTCCGCATCGAGCGCCTTCTGCGCGCGAAACGCGACCGCCTCGAAAAATTAACTCTGCAGCTTCAGGAGCGCAGCCCCCTGCGAGTTCTCGAACGTGGCTACGCCATCGCCACCGACGCCGCCGGCAACCTCCTCCGTGACGCCGCCCAAGTCGCCCTCGGCGACACCGTCGCCATCCAGCTCCACCGCGGCCGCCTTACCACAGAAGTAAGGAAAAAAGAGGAGAGATGAAGCTATCGGTACACATCGCTCCGGTGCCCGATTTGAAGTACCGCGACAGTCTTTTCGATGTCGTTGATTTTGTAAATCACGCGGTAGTCGCCGACGCGAATTCGCCAGCCCTCCCGATCGCGAAGTTTCTGGCAGCCGGGTGGTCTAGGAGTGTCGCGGAGTTCAAAGATTTTTGCTTTAACGGAATCGTATATTGGGGAGTTCAATCGGGAAAGCTGTTTTTCCGCGTGCGGCAGTATGCGAAGCGCGTAACTCGCTTACTCTTTCTTTCGCGCTCGATCCTCTCGACGGCTTCTTCAAATGGCACCGGCGTTTCCCCGGAGGCCATGGCCTCGTCGTATGCGTGGATATCCTCGAGATCTTCAAGCTCTTCGAGGATCTTTTCATATTCCTCGATACTAAGGACCACGGCGACCTTTTCGCCGCGCTCGTTCACAACGAATTGGCGTTCTTTGCCCATTGGAAGCTCACTGAGCGCAGTTTACTCCGGACTAGAAAGGAGAGCAATCCAAACGAAGTTGGCATGCTCAAAAGTGCTATTCGTCGTCGGAAGAGGAAGCCACCTTCAGCACGGCGAGGAACGCTTCCTGCGGAATGTCAACCTGGCCGACGCGTTTCATGCGGCGCTTGCCCTCTTTTTGCTTTTCGAGGAGTTTGCGTTTGCGGGAAATGTCGCCGCCGTAGCATTTGGCGAGAACGTTTTTGCGGATGGCCGCGACGGTTTCGCGCGCAATGACGCGGCTGCCGATCGCGGCCTGGATCGGAACCTCGAACATCTGCCGCGGAATAAGTTTCCGCAAGCGCGTCACCAGATCGCGCCCGCGCTCCGCCGCAAAGTCGCGATGGATGATCAGCGCCAGCGCATCCACCGGTTCGCCGGCGACCAGCACATCCAGCTTGATAAGGTCGGATTCCCGGTAGTCGGCAAGATGGTAGTCGAGCGAAGCGTAGCCGCGTGAAGTGGATTTCAGGCGGTCGTAAAAGTCGAGCACGATTTCGTTGAGCGGCAGCTCGTAGGTGAGCATTACGCGGGTCGGCGAAAGATACTCGAAATTTTTCTGCGTCCCGCGCTTTTCCTGGCAGAGCTGCAGAATTCCGCCGACGGAGTCTTCGTTGGTGATGATCATCGCTTTGATGATGGGCTCTTCGATTTTTGCGATGTCGCTGGGGTTTGGAAATTTCGCCGGGCTGTCCACTTCGATGACTTCGCCGGTCACCCGCGTGATGCGGTAGCGCACACTCGGCGCCGTGGTAATCAAGTTCAGGCCGAACTCGCGCTCCAGCCGTTCCTGCACGATTTCCATGTGCAGCAGGCCGAGGAAGCCGCAGCGGAAACCGAAGCCAAGCGCGACGGAATTTTCCGGCTCGTAAAAAAACGCCGCGTCGTTTAATTGCAATTTCCCGAGCGCGTCGCGCAGCGGTTCGTAGTCGTCGGCGAGCACGGGAAACAATCCGGCGAAGACCATCGGCTTGATGGCCTCGAATCCCGGCAGCGCCGGCGCGGGACGCGCCACTTCGATGACCGTGTCGCCCATGCGCGCATCGGCCACGCGTTTAATATTTGCGACGATGAAGCCGACGTCGCCCGCTTCGAGTTCCTCGAGCGCGATCGGTTTCGGAGTCAGCGTGCCGAGCTGTTCGACTTCGTAGGTGTCGTCGCCCGCGACAAGTTTGATTTTCACATGATTCTTGAGGCGGCCTTCCATCACGCGCACGAGAACGACGGCGCCGCGGTAAATGTCGAACCACGAATCGAAAATCAGGGCCTGCAACGGATTTTCCGCGCTGCCTTTCGGCGCCGGCACGCGCGCAACGATCGCTTCGAGCACGTCTTCGACGCCGATGCCGCTTTTTGCGCTGATCAGTAACGCGTCCTCCGCGGGAATCGCGAGCACGCTTTCGATTTGCTCCTTTACAAATTCCGGCTGCGCCGCCGGCAAATCAATTTTGTTGATCACCGGCAGAATCGTCAGGTTGTGGGATGCAGCAAGGAAAGCATTCGCGACCGTCTGCGCTTCCACGCCTTGCGAGGCATCCACAACGAGCAGCGCTCCTTCGCACGCGGAAAGCGCGCGCGAAACTTCGTAGGAAAAATCCACGTGCCCTGGCGTGTCGATCAAATTCAGGCGATACGTATTTCCGTCTTTCGCTTTGTAGTGCAGGCGAATACTTTTCGCTTTGATGGTGATGCCGCGCTCGCGCTCGAGGTCCATCGAGTCGAGGACTTGTTCGTGCATTTCGCGCTCGGTCAACGCGCCGGTCATTTCCAGCAGGCGGTCGGCCAGCGTGGATTTACCGTGGTCAATGTGCGCGATGATGCAGAAATTGCGTATGAACTTCGGATCCATTGTGTTCGGTTACCGGCTGGAGCGGCTGCTTTCGAACGGGCGAAATATGCAGCGAAAAAACCGTGCCGTGTAAACATTCAGTTTGCCACAAGTCTGGCTGCCCGTCAGCAGAGGCACAAGCAAGATCGTAATAAAACAGGAATGTGCTGATTCCGCGGATTTGCTTAGAGGTGGACCGAGCACAGGTGAACTCTGCGCGGTCCCGCCATGACGCTAATTTTCTCGTAGCGCCACAATGGGATCAACGCTCATTGCACGACGTGCCGGAACGAGGCTGGCCAAAACTGCAACCACTAGAAAGACCGCGGGCACGACAAGAAACACCAGTGGATCGATGGGACGAACACCGTAGAGCAGGGAAGCCATCAGCGGGGCAGCGATGGCTGCCAGGAACAGGCCGGCCAAAATGCCTGCACTGGAAAACAGTACCCCGCGGCGCAAAATCAACGTAAGAATATCGGATGGCTGAGCCCCGAGCGCGACACGAACTCCGATCTCGTGAGTCCTCTGGCCAACCATGTAGGCCAACAATCCGTAAATCCCTATGGAGGCCAGCAGAAGTGCGACTGCCGCAAATCCTCCGACTAGGACCGATGAGAAACGGCGGGGAGCGAGCGAAACGTCCATGACCTCCCCCATGGAGCGCACATTGAACACCGGCAAGCCGGGATCGACGCTTTGCACTTCGTGGCGGATCTTCGCCTCCAGGAGCGATGCAGGAAGCGCAGTTCGCAGCACGATGCTCATGACGCGGCCTTGCCGCTGATACATGGAAACGTAGATGTGCGGAACTCCGTCGACATCGAGGCCATCGTGTTTAATGTCCTTGACGATTCCGACGATAGACATCCACGGCGCGTTTGCGTTTTGCCCGAAACGCAGGCGCCTGCCGAGGGGGTCGCGGTTCCCCCAGTAACGCCGAGCAGTGGATTCATCGATGATCGCGACTTGCTCCTTCCCGGCTTCGTCGCTTTCGGTGAAAAAGCGCCCGCGAATGAGCGGGGATTGCATCGCCTCGAAATAGCCCGGACTTACCCGGATTACTTCCGCGCGCAAGTCCTGCGAAGATTCGACCGGCTGATCTTCGATGGCCAGAGCAGCGCTATTTGCCTCTCCGGAAGCTGGCAGGGCAGAAGTCACTCCGGCCAGATCAACGTCGCGGATTG
>Ga0209158_1002610_pt1 | contig 10937 bp, 7 predicted proteins | sample GraSoiAngelo_140_FD_185897 | JGI IMG/M metagenome (GOLD analysis project Ga0209158, IMG submission 185897) | Grasslands soil microbial communities from the Angelo Coastal Reserve, California, USA - 14_0929_12_30cm (SPAdes) (version 2) | ecosystem: Environmental > Terrestrial > Soil > Grasslands ...
TCCGCGATTCGAAATCCTGACGGATGTTGGCACGCTCACTTCCTCTTGCAGCATCACCCTCCCTTATCTGGGTGGCGCGTTTCCCTCTTCATTTGAACGCGTCGCCTGCCTGGCCGAATCTGCGCACAATTTGGTGCATTGCGATATGTGGTCAGATTTGGGCGCAACTTACAGCGCGCGGCGCCTCGAAGAGAAGGTCGAGTTCGTTGCCTCGACAGATGCTTGGTTCAGGCCCGTCAATATGTACATCGGACCTGACGGGGCTCTCTACCTCATCGATTATTATCGCAACACCATCGAGCACCCCGAGTGGATGGCTGCGGATACCTATCACGCCGGATATCTTTACAACGGACAGGATCGCGGTCGAATCTATCGAATAGTTCCGGATACACAGACGCCTCTGCCCTTGCCTAAGAAAATTCGACTCGACCAAGCGCCCGACGCCGAACTTGTCCAACAGTTGTCCAGCTCGAACATCTGGTGGCGCCGGACAGCCCAGCGCCTGCTCTTAGAACGCCGTCACACCGATGCAGTACCGTCTCTACGTCAACTCCTCGAGCAGAGTCCGTCTCCTCTGGGGCGCGTGCACGCTTTGTGGACGCTCGATGGCTTGGAGAAACTTGACCCGAGCCTCGTCGCAAGGGCGCTTGATGATCCCGTTCCAGGTGTCCGCGAAAATGCAATTCGCCTGGCTGAGCCCTACTTGGCGAAAGCTCCCGAACTGGCCCGCAAGCTCACGCAGATGGCCGCCGACCCTGACCCCAAGGTTCGATTCCAACTCCTTTGCACTCTCGGTTTCCTTGACTCTCCTGAAGCCACCGCCGCCGAGAATAAACTCCTGGCCGATGGCGTGGAAGACCCCTGGATGCAGGTGGCCGCCTTAAGTGCGTCTCCCGGCCGCGCGCTGCCGTACTTTGAGCTGGCAGTTTCTCGCTTCGCCGACAGCGACACGAACGCGCGCCGTAATTTCTTTCACCAAGTGGGCGCTGTGGTCGGCGTCAAAGCGGACGCCAAAGAAATGCGACGGCTTCTGACAACCGTGGCAGATGGCTCTCCTCGTAATTCGGACTGGTGGGGAGGCGCAACGCTCGACGGCATGGCTGAGGGCGTTCGCGCAAAGGGTGCCGGTGCCAAAGCGAATCTGAAGGAAGACCGGGATCTCTTGTTAGGAATGTTCGAGCGGCGGCCGGGTCCCGTGGGGCACGCCGCGGTTCATCTGCTGGCCGTCCTCCGTCTTCCGAACGACGTCGCTGCCGCCCAAGCGCTAAGGCGCGCCGAAATGTTAGCCGCAAATCGCCAGGCCGACGCCTCGGTGCGAGCCGACGCATTGGATCTGCTGGCACTCGCAGATTCTGATCGGGAGGCAGGTCTAGTGGAGAGCCTTCTCGATCCGCAAGAGCCTGACATCGTGCAGATCGCAGCCGTGAGGGCGCTTAGCTCCGTCCGAGCTCAAAAAGTCGGCCCGTTGCTGCTTGCCAAGTGGAGTGGCATGAGCGCACCGGTGAGGGCGGAGGCGACGAATACGCTGCTCGGCGGAGGTTCAGATCGGGTCCTTCTGCTCCTTGAGGCGGTGAAGAACGGAGACGTCCAGACCTGGCAGCTTGACCCGTACAAGCCGCGCCTTTTCATGGATCCTGATCCTGCCGTTCGTCAGTTAGCAAGGGCGCTCTTCGAGCAGAGTGCGGCCCAGCGCGAGCAAGTTCTGAAAGAATACCAGGCTGCCTTGAACATCCCCGGCGATGTGGCGCGAGGCAGAGAAACCTTCACGCGCGTCTGCTCGAAATGTCATGCGCTCGACGGCGTGGGCGTAGCCGTCGGACCCAACCTGGGGACGGTGCGAAATCATCCCGCATCGGAGCTATTGGTGGACATCATTCTGCCCAGCAAATCCATCGAACACGGTTATGAGACCTATGTGGTTGAGGTGGCTTCCGGCGACCTGATGGATGGCATCATGAGCGCCCAGACTTCCGCAACCATCACGCTCAGGCAGGAGCGCGGGAGGGAGATGGTCATTGCTCGCCAGGACATCAAAACCATGCGTGTCAGCAAGGTCTCTATGATGCCGGAAGGCCTGGAGAAACAGATCAGCACTAGCCAAATGGCGGACCTGCTGACGTTTTTAAAAGCAGTCCGGTAATTTCGGTGATCGCCCCAAGCTAGTGGGGCGATGGAGTGGTCTAGTCCCCAATGCGAAAAACGATGCTGTTTTTGGTACTCGCGGTTTTTCTCTCCGCTATGGGTTTCAGGAGCGCGTTCCTACCTGGCCGGAACGCGAATCCGGCAAACGAGCAAGCTACCCGCTCCTTTCAGTGGCCAAACGGAAAACGGATGGCCCTCAGCCTAAGCTTTGACGACGGACGTCTCAGTCAAGTCGACACAGGTTTGGCGTTGCTCCGTAACCGCGGTGTAAGGGTTACGTTTTTCCTTCTAGGGAACCGGATCGAAAAGCGCCTGGAGGGCTGGCGCCAGGCGGTAGCCGACGGACATGAGATCGGCAATCACTCCCTGACACATCCGTGCACTGGAAACTATGAGTTTAGCCGCCACAACGCTCTTGAGGATTACTCGCTCTCGATGATAGAGAAACAGCTCGACTCGGCGAATGCACAAATTAGCCGTCTGCTGGGAATAAAGCCAGAAACTTTTGCCTACCCTTGCGGACAGAAGTTTGTTGGAAGGGGAAGGAACGCGAAAAGCTACGTACCCTTGATTGCGAAGCGTTTTTTGGTCGGCCGCGGTTATCTCGACGAAGCCGCGAACGATCCCGCGTTCTGTGATCTCGCGCAGACACTGGGCACGCCTTTTGACGACATGAGCTTTGAACAAATGATCAAACCGATCGAGGAAGCGGCGAAGCAAGGGCGCTGGCTGATTTTTGTGGGCCACGAGATCGGTGAGCGAGGTTATCAGGTGACCGACACCAAAGCGCTGGAGGCATTGTGCGACTATGCCAATGACCCGGCCAACAGCGTTTGGCTCGGAACCGTCAGGGAAATCGGGACGTATATCCAGGAGCATCGAGCGGCGATCAACTGAGACGACTGGCCTTAGGGTGACAGACCTCATCCTGGATAGCGCCACTTTGCAGGCAGAACACGTCCTTGCCGACCAACGCGAGTTCATCGCCTCTCCTAACTAAAACACTGGAGGGTGTTTGTGGCCGCACTGTTGTGGCGGCATTTGACAGACCGGCACAGATCAAGCCAGACTTAGCCCGCCCTTTTTCCGACACCGGCGTTCTTGATCGTGGGTCTCGGAAGTGACGAGCGGTTCCCCGAACGGAAAAAAAACGCACTTCTTTCCGTCATTGAAAAGGTGACAAAGAATCATGACCTTCAGGTCGCGGAAGTAGCTTGCGGCACAGGTGCGGCGATGGCGGGATCGGTCACGCTGGATTTTCCGGTTTCCACGTGTCCTGCCAGCTGCCGCTGAAAGCTGGCATCGGAATCGACGCGTACGGTCAAGTCGTACCAGCCGAAAGATTCATGCAACTGGCTAACATACGTAACAATGTCGTGCGGGTGCAGCAGGTGCGTGCGCGTTTTGCCGGAGTACGCGTCAAAGATACTCACTTTTTCTGCGCTTGAGCTGTGGTTGCGAATCACAAGCGCGACGGCCTCCGATTCCTGGTCGTAAATTGCATTCACGGTGAAGTTGGCGCTGCCCGCTCCGAGGCCACCAGCGAAAGTGCGCAGGAAGCCGTTCGGACCGAAGACGGAGAAATTGTACGAAGTAGCGCCGCTGGTTCCGAAACTGTCCGAAGTTTCGTCCCCTGCGCCCACGGTGTAGGTCCATGGCCCGGTCTGGCCGTCGCCGGAGCGCACCTGAAAGACCGCTCCGGCCTTGCCGGTGTTCCGGAAGAAAAGCTGGACGCCTCCGTGGGAAGCCTTTACTTCTCCTTCGAGATGCAGCTCATACGGCAGCGCGCGTGCCGGACACGTGCCGGACTCTTGCTCCGGCAGTTCCTGGTTGGCCGGCGGAGTGGGCACGTAATCGGGATAACGGTTTTGGTTGGGCGGAGCATAGGAGGCGGTGTTGGGCAGGGCAACGATTGCGTCGTTTGGCGACGCGAAGTTGAACGCCGAAGTCAAGTCGCCGGCAACCGCGCGGCGCCATGCGGTGATGTTCGGCTCGAAGATCCCGAAGCGGCGCTCGAGGAAGCGGATCAGCGAGGTGTGATCAAACACCTCGGAGTTGACCCACCCACCCTTGCTCCAAGGCGAGATAACGATCATAGGGACACGGACGCCAAGCCCGTACGGTCCGGGGGTGTATGTAGACGCCGGGTAGGAAGGGCTGCCGGTAAACAGTTCATTCGTTGTGCCCACCGTCGAAATGCCTGCCGCTCGCGACGGCGGCGGTGTCGGCGGCACCATGTGATCGAAGAAGCCGTCGTTCTCGTCGAACATTAAGAAAAAGACAGTCTTGCTCCAAACCTTGGCGTTGGCGGTCAGCGCATCGAGCATCTGTGAGACGTACCACGCGCCGTAGTTCGAGGGCCAGTTCCCGTGCTCGGTATACGCCTCGGGCGCCACGATCCAGGACACGTGCGGCAACCGATTCGCGAGAACGTCATCGCGGAAGATGTCGAACAGCGTTCCGCTCTTCAAAATGTTGGTCCCGGTTCTCGCTTTCTGCGCGAGTGGACTGCTGTCTGGAGCGTTTTGATATTGATGGAAGTACAGCAATGAATTGTCTCCGTAATTGCCAATGTAGGCGTTGCCAGTCCAGCCCCAAAAGTCGGCAGCATCGAGTCCGTCGCCAACATCTTGATAGACCTTCCAGGAGATCCCTGCTTGCTCGAGCAGCTCAGGGTAAGTCGGCCACCCATAACCGGCTTCGGCGTTGTCAATCACCGGACCGTCGCCGCTTCCGTCATTGCCCACCCATCCGGTCCACAGGTGATAGCGGTTCGGGTCGGTCGGTCCCAGCAACGAGCAGTGATATGCGTCGCAGACCGTGAACGCATCGGCAAGCGCATAGTGGAATGGGATATCTTGGCGAGTAAGGTGCGCCATGGCGCTGGTGCCCTTCTGCGGGACCCACTGGTCGTAGGCTCCGCCATTCCACGCCGCATGCGTCCCGTTCCAGTCGTGCGGCGTGTCCTCCAGGAACTCTAGACCCAGATTGGAGGCACCAGGGTGGAAGGGCAGCACGTAGCCGTCGGGATTGTTCGGGTCCGGCTGATGAAAGACGCTCTTACCCGAAGGCAGCTTGACGGCTCGTGGGTCTCCGAAGCCGCGCACACCACGCAGCGTTCCGAAATAGTGATCGAATGAACGGTTCTCCTGCATCATGAAGACGATGTGCTCTACGTCATGGATAGTCCCGCTGCGGCTGTCCGCCGGAATCGCCAACGCGCGGCTGATGCTTGGAGGAAAAGCGGTGTAGGCCGCAGCTGTCGTCAAAAGCTTAAGGAAGTCGCGACGGTCTCTGCTCATGGTGGATTTCACCCTTTCTGGACTACCTGCGGGGGTAATCGCGCGCGGCAGCTTAGTCCCTGCGTATTGCGGTTCGATGATGATCAGGTTGTATTTGTGTGACTTGGTTGTGGAAGCCCGTCTCGACGCCTGCGAATTTCTTCGCGCAGGAATTAATGCGGATTTGATTACGCATCAAGTAAAGGTCGGCAAATTCTCAAGCGCCTTGGTGCGCGCGACCAAACCCGTTGCCGCTCTGCAGTCCTACTTGCTGCAACAGCGAAGTGACCAGGAAAACCCACACGTGCAAGCCAACCACGGCCGTTCCGCGGGGGCCGATATAGCGCCGTATGTGTCCGTTACTCGCCGCGGTCTCCGGCAAACAGGTCCGACATCACGTGCACGCTCGAATCACAGGCATGATTGAGGCACGGAAGGCCCAAGCCCGCCTCGAGTGATTTCAGGAGCGAAAAATGGGTGTAGAACTCGCCGCTCTGAACACCGTGAACGCCGTAGTTGGTGTCCACGACGAGCAACACCTGATTCGTATTGGGTACGGCGCTGTAATCATTTTCGTCCCACAGCACGATGATGGCGTTGCGGCCCTCGCGCCAGACAGAAGAGTCATGGATAGCGTTCACGATGGTTCGCAAGGCAACATCGCCCTGATAAATCAATGCTGGGTTTAGTCCAACCTGTGTGCCATTGTCGTGCGGATCGAAGTCACAGGAAGGGCCGGCGTTGTCGCGTCCATGCTGGTCATTGCATTGATTTGGAGCAATGAACGATAACGTGGGGACGTGACCCGAGCCGAGGTCCTCAAGCAGACCATGCGCGCCCTGAAAACCCACAACGTTGCTCAAGCTGTTGCGGGAATTCGTGCCTTCTTGCACGCTGCGGAAATACGCGAACGGGTTATGCTTTACCGCATACAAATTTATGAGCGTTTGTTGTTCGCCCGGCATCGCGTTGGCCATTTCCGCGTTGCTGGTAAAGAAGCCATCGCTATTGTTGACTCCGTCGGCTCCGCCGGGAGGCAGGTTTTCCTGGTAGCTCTCCCAGCTTTTGCCCCATTCAACTAACTGATCGCCGATACTCTTACCACTCGTATTCGTGGCTGCTGGAATCTCCAGCTGGCCATCGATGTCGACCACGGCAGTGACCGCTGGAGGGCTAGTTTCGTTCGTGGTGTCGATGAGTGGGGTAGCGGCGTCAGTCCCCTCTCCCCCAATCGGGCAAACATCGGGGCTTGCCGGCACGTCCGTCGCGGCCTTCCCCGAGGCCAGGTTGGTGATGCAGTTGGTATTGTGCCAGTCAGGAGAGTTGTCCGTCAGGACTCCAAAGTTCGATCCGCCGACGACTTCTAGGTAATTCGTTAAGCTGGGATGGGCGATCGCGAAGTAATTGTTGGCCGCGTTCGCGGATTTCGCGTAATGATTGGCGAACGGCGCATTGGGATTATTGATGATCTGACTGTAGCTGTGGTTCTCCATCATGATGACGAAGACGTGATCGAGATGCGGTATGCCACGCGGAATCTGACCTTCCTGAGCACGAAGTGGCGTCGTGCTCACCAGCAGGATCACCGACAGGCATAGAACTGCGACCTTTTTTGTCATTCCAATCACCTTTCTATCGACGAGGGTTGTCGACCTTCTGGCGCGGGGATCGGCGCCGATTCAAGGGTCGCAGCCTGGTAGCGGCTTATTGCGGCCGTATGACGATCGCATTAAAGTGCGTGGACTCAGGCGCAACGATGTAGACGAACCGCGGCACCTGCTCGAATTCCCGAAGCTGCCGGGTCTGCAGGTCACGTATGTTTCGAAGGGATGTCGGCCCGTCCCCGCACACTTCTAATATGGGTTGGCGCTCCCTGTTAGCGTTCGATCTTCTTGCGAAGATGCAGAATCGAGCAGCATCGCTCCAGAACACGGCGCCAAACATTTGTGCTAGGCCAAGTGAGAGCCGATCCCAGGCCATCGCCGTTCCGTCGGGAAAGGAAGCACATCCGTGGTTCGGTCGCACGCAGCGTGCCACCAGTGCGTTCGCGCTCCAAGCATTTGACTCGTGCGCGGGATTATCCTATATTTCCATTGTTTTGGAAATATGAAGACATCATTTGCCGTCGATTCGTTGGCTGCTCTGGCACAAGATACGCGTCTCAATATTTTTCGCTTGCTCGTGCGGCACGCGCCCAGCGGACTTCCGGCAGGAACAATCGCGCGCCGCCTCCGGTTGCCCGGCCCAACGCTTTCCTTTCACCTGAACGTGCTGGCCGCAGCGGGGCTCGTTCGGGCAGATAAGAACGGACGGTCCATCGCTTATTCCGCGAACCTGGACAGCGTCAACCGCCTGACGGGGTTCCTCATGGAGAATTGCTGCGGGGGCAAGGCGGATGTCCGCCGTTCTGGGAGCCCGCGAATCCGCGCCCCAAAGGAGTGACCCATGCAGGGCCGCTACAACGTTTTATTCCTCTGCACCGGCAATTCGGCGCGCTCGATCATGGCCGAAGCAATCATGAACCATAAGGGCAGGCCCAACTTCACCGCGTACAGCGCGGGAAGCCAGGCAACCGGGAAGGTCCGGCCGGAGGCAATCAAACTCGTACAGAAAGCAGGACTACCAACGGACAATCTGCGAAGCAAAGATTGGGATGAATTTGCCAAGCCCGGAGCACCACACCTTGATTTTGTATTCACTGTTTGCGATAACTCCGCGAAAGAAGTCTGCCCCGTCTGGCCCGGTCAGCCTATGACCGCACATTGGGGCGTTCCCGATCCTGCGGCGCTGGCCGGAACACCTCAACAAATTGAACGTGCTTTCCTCGATGCCTACATGATTCTCGAACAGCCAATCTCACTGTTTCTGTGCCTTCCCCTTTCCAGCCTCGACAAACTGGCCATTCAGAAGGAAATCGACAGGATCGGCAAATCCAGTGAAGCCAAATCTGCTTGAAGACTCCCCACGCCTAAAGGCGGGGGATTCCCACCACATGCGCAGCGGACCCGCCCAATTCGTCAGCGAATTCACCGCAACTTTCGGGCTTCTATGTGTGATTTGGGGATGCTCTCGTTCCCGTTCCAACCCTTTGCCGTGGGCAGTTACCTCACAGCGGCGTATTGGTTCACCGCTTCCACATCCTTCGCAAATGTCATTCCCGCGGCGAAGAAAGAAGCGGGGTGGATTCGGCGGGGTTGATTTGCTCGAAAATGCTCACTTCTTCCCTAGAGCGGCCCATTGTCCATCGGCTCGGCCCTCCACTTTCATTCGCCCCTTCGCCGTATCTCCATCAATCCACCCGGCCAGGGTCGCGGTCACGGGCGCCGGCTTTTCACTCGGCCACGTTCCGTTAAACGTAAGCTCGACATAGCCGTTGTGCCACGTGCCGCTGATCTGCTGATCCTGGCCAAACGCACCGGACCATGTGCCTTGCACGGCGCTACCGTCGCGATGGAGGTTCATCGATCCTTCGTAACTGCCGTAGTCGCTGGCGAATTTTACTTCCCATGTTCCGGAGGCTTCGCCGTCATTGATTACGGCTTCCGCTTTGGCAGAAATGACTTTCAGGTCGGAGAAATATGCTTCCTCCCCGGAATAACCCCATAAGGCAACACTGCCCTGCAGGTCCTCGCCTTTCAAGCCATTCACGGTCAAGCTCGGATTCTCCGATCCGTTGACATACAACTTCGCAGTCCTTCCGTGCCCTTCGATTTTCACTTTGGTCCATTTTTCAGGTTGCACATCTGCATAGGATTCGTAAATCCACGGCCATTCTCTGCGCAGCTTGTACCAATCGAATCCTGGCGCAGCGACGTATTGCACCGAGTGGTTCCGCATGGCCTGATCTTCAGAATGGGAATTCCCAGGCCGAAGGTAAAACAATTCGTAGTGCGATGCGTCCGTCCTGGCCCGGAAGGCGATCCCAATAAAGCCGGGCATGCGTACGCCCGGAGGCGTAGTGACCTTCATGGCGACATCGGCCTCGATCGTTCCGTCCTGAATCTGGATTCCCTTGAGAAAGGCGAAGACGTCTTCCTTCGATTGTGTGGTCAGACGAACCGCTTGGCGTCCTTGGTATTCGACTGTCTCTGCCTTCCCGCCGGTCACGATCAGGCCGTTCAGATCGGTCAGGGCCAAGCTCCGCGCCGCCTGTGCGGTTGGCTCCGGGGTGCGAAGGACCTGTGCGTTCGCGGAAAGGAACGTAGAGATGGCAACCAATACGGCTCCCGGGGCATGCCATAAACCGGATACCTCAAGGGTCTTGCCAAGCTCCGTATTGCTCTTCATTCTGCGCGGCTCCGAACTGGCCTCAAACCAGCCCCGACTTAGGTAGCACGGTATGGCGGAGAGGATAGCGCTCCGCCCTTACCACATGGATCTTGGCTCTCCAAGGTCTGCCCACTATTCATAACGGAGGGCCACCATGGGGTCCACTCGCGCTGCTCTTCTCGCCGGAATCCAGCACGCCAATGCACCGGTTCCCACGAATAACAAGGTCGTGCCCGCTAGGGTGACCGGATCATAGGGTTTCACACCACGCGACAACTCCGCCTCGATGGCTCGCCCCAGTAGCAGGCTCACGATCAATCCAATTCCAACTCCTGCCGTAACCAGTCGCAAGCCCGTCCTAATCACCAATCGAAACACGTCCGCACGCTCCGCACTCAATGCCATGCGGATTCCAATCTCATGCGTCTTCAGCGCTGTGGCGTACGCCAGGACACTATAAACGCCCACGGTGACAAGAATCAGCCCTAGGCACCCAAAAATCGTCATCAGCAGGGAGGCAAAACGAGGGCCGGCATACAACCGTTGACTGATCGGATCCTCCAACGCGCCCGGAAACGCCAGCGCCACACCGGCATCAGTCGCCCACACTGCTTGGCGTACGTCATTCATCAGCGCCACGGGGGTTTGCTCGGAGCGCACCAGCAGAACCTGCCCTCCCGAACCTGTAACGGTGTACGGCACCCACACTTCCGGTTCCACCGGAGCCTGGAGACCCTGGTTTGTTACATCACGGACCACGCCTACAATTTCAAACCACGGCTCGTGCACCGGATCCGCAAGGGTCTCTAGCCCCGCCAGCTTGATTCGACGGCCCAACGGATCTTCACCGCGAAGGAACGTAGACGCAAACGTCTCGTTCACCACCGCCACTTTTCTTGCGTCGTTGATTTCCGCTTCGCTGAACGCCCGTCCCATCTTGAACGGAATACGGAGCACCCGGAAATATCCCTCGCTGATGTTCTGCAGCAGCGCTTGCCATTCGTCCTCGTGCGACTTTCCAAGGACCTCTATCTTGCTGTCCACACCGCCGTACAGTGGCAGCGTGCTCGACTCCGTCGCATCCACTACCCCCGGGAGCGCCTTCACACGTGCCAACAGCGGCTGGAAAAATCCGCTGACTTGCGCGGCCGTCTTGTAGCGATCTGCGGGCAACGGCAACTGCGTCTCGAACACGTGGTCCGCTTGCAGCCCTAAGTGCACTTCGCGAAGGGCCACAAAACT
>Ga0209158_1002611_pt1 | contig 10932 bp, 8 predicted proteins | sample GraSoiAngelo_140_FD_185897 | JGI IMG/M metagenome (GOLD analysis project Ga0209158, IMG submission 185897) | Grasslands soil microbial communities from the Angelo Coastal Reserve, California, USA - 14_0929_12_30cm (SPAdes) (version 2) | ecosystem: Environmental > Terrestrial > Soil > Grasslands ...
CACGCCGTGCTGTAGGGCGCAGTGGTGACCTCGGCGCCGAGGTTGGCGCCGTCGAGCTTGAACTGCACGCCGACGACGCCGACGTTGTCCGAGGCGCTGGCGGCGACGGTCACGGTGCTGGCGACGGTCGCCCCGGCGGTCGGTGTCGTGATGGAGACCGTGGGGAGGGTGGTGTCCCCCGAGGCGACGACGCGGAGGGCGTCCAGGTTGAAGTACTCCTGGTCGGCGTAGATCCGGAGGACGTGCTGGCCGGCGGACAGGGAGATGCCGCCGACGCCGATCCACTGGAAGGTGCCCCACCAGCCGGTGTTGGGCACGGCGACGGAGCCGGTCACGTTGACGCCGTCGATCTCGGCGTGCCAGCGGCTGGTGGAGAACTCGCTGCTCGCGTTGGCCTCGAGACGGTAGGTGCCGGTCTGAGCGACGCTGATCGTGTATTCGAGCCACTCGCCGGTCTGGAAGTTGTTGACGACGGCCACGCTGGCGTTGCCGGTGGGAGCGATGATGTCGACATCGGTGTTCAGCCGGTAGAAGCCACCCTGGTTACCGCCGGTGAGGTCGTGCCACGAGACGCCTTCCCCGCCGTTGTCGAAGTCCTCCGCCTCGATGAGCCCGGGAACGGAGAATGGGACTCCCTTATACGGGGAGCGAGCGGGAGCCGGTGGCGGCGGCGGAGGGGGAGGGGAGGCAACGTTCGAGACGGTCACGGCCACGGCGGCGGAGGTGGTGGCGTTGCCGGCCGCGTCGTAGGCCCGGGCGCTCAGGCTGTGAGAGCCGTTGCTCACCGTCGTGGTGTTCCAGGTGAACGTGAAGACGGCCGGGGACAACACGGCGAGGACCTGGCCGTCCTGCAGATAATCGATGCGGGTGACGCCGACGTTGTCTGCGGCGGAGGCGGTAATCGTCACCACTCCTGACACCGTCTGCCCGGCGGTCGGTGAGGAAATGGCCACGGTTGGCGGCGTCTTGTCGTTCGACACCGTCACGGTCACCGGCGCGCTCGAGCCCATGTTGCCGGCCGCATCGAAGGCCTGAGCGGTGAGGGTATGCGATGCGTTGGTCGCCGTGGTCGTATTCCAGCTGATCGAGTAGGGGGGCGTCGTCACCGCAGCGCCGAGGTTAGCGCCATCGAGTCTGAACTGAACCCTCGCGACGCCCACGTTGTCCGAGGCGTTGGCCGACACCGTCACGGTGGAGCCCGATACGGTTACCCCATTGGCCGGAGCCGTCAGGGATACCGTGGGGGGCACCGTGTCAGACGTCCCCGGCGCTCCGGAGATCACGCTCGCCGTCGACGCCTCCAGGGCGTCGATGTTGGCGCCGATGTCGGTTCCGTCGGTCGCCGCGTTCTTGTACGGACTGGACGCGGCCAGGCGATAATTGTGCCCTGCAAGATCCACGAAGCCGACGGCGGCGAGCGAGGAGGGGAACGAGTCGTCCGCGGGATAGATGGCCGCGTTGCCCCCCGCGATGACGTTGCGCTGGAACACCGCCAGTGGGAAATAGATGGTGAGCGTGCTGATCCCTTCCGCCGCTCCTTGCCCGATGAAGCCGAAACCGGCGGCCCCTCGCGGCGTGATGTTGTTGCGGTAGATGAACCCGAGATGCGGCACTCCCTCGGAGTAATTCACGTTCTCCTGCTGGAACCCCGAGTTGTGCTCGATCACCAGATCGGTCGACCCGCCCGCATAGCCGAGGATCTGAAAGAGCCGCCCGTTACCGCCCCAGGTCGTCCCGTTGATGTCGTCGAAGAGGTTGTCCCGGACGAGCACCCGCTTCATGGTCTGGCTCGGATTCGGATCGTCGGCCGCGAGAATGTTCAACCCCGAGCCAGAATGCCGCACGATGTTCTTCTGAAACGTCACGTCTTCGATGGTCGACCACGGCGCCGTGCCGTCCTGGTTGCGGACGGTGAACTGAACCGCCCAGCCGGCCTGGGCGGCCAGCCAGTTGTTCTCGAAGATGTTGCCTTCGATGAGCACGCGACGCGCGTTCTTGAGCTCGAAGAGGTTCTTCACCGCCGCCCACACGCCGCGCCACGCCGTCGGCTTGAAGAAATGGTTCCCCCGGATCTCGATGTCGGCCGGCACGAGGTTGGTGATCGAGGGGTCCGCCCCCCCGAACATCACGTTCTCGCCCGCCGCCTCCAGATAGTTGTTCACGATCTTGAACGGGCCCGGGCCGTTCCAGCCCATGAGGGCCTGCGTGTCCGAACCTTGGTCCTTGAACTCAGCCAGGTAGGAGTCGATGACGGCTATCCGACTGCCGTTCAGCGCCACGCCGCGGATCGCGGCTTGCCCGGCATTGCCGTGGATGTAGCACCGGTCGATGATGATGTCGTGGGGCAGCGTCGCCGTGCTCGTTTCGCCCCCCGTACCGAGCTCCACGAGGCGGAAGTTCATCGCCCCCGACAGTGGCTTGATCTCGAGGCCGATGAACCGGAAATGATGTGCCCCAGCTGCGGCCCCAATCGCGGGGTCCCCGCCCACCACGATCTTAGGCATGACGGTCGCGTAGGAGGGATTCACCCGCGTGCCCGGAGCGGGCAGGCTGGTATCAGGGGCGCTGGTCCGTACCGTGATCCATCCGGTGCCCGTCTTGTTGGGCAGCGTGAACGGCCCCGTGAACGTCGCCCCCGCCTGCAGCGTGATCACGTCGCCCGGTTGCGCCGCATTGAGCGCGGCCTGCAGATCTCCTCCGGAAGAAACCGCTATCGTCGTCCCGGTCGGCGCTACGAGCGTCGTGTCCAGAAAGACCCGCGGAGGTTCCGGCGCCACGGCCCACGCCTGTCCCACCACCAGCGTGAACAGGACCGCTAGCACCCAGAGGACAACGTGAGGCGCTCTTCGGGAGGCCGGCAATGACGGACGAATCATCTGATAATCCTCCTTGCGTGGCGCAGTGACCCAATTGCTTAGGCGCTCGGATAGCGCCGCGTAGTGCTCGGCTCGTACCTCAATAGCCCGCGAGAAGGACGAGAGGCTCCATCGTTTTGTGAGGGATTTCCCTTGGGACCGATCTCCTGCTGATGATTCGGCGGACGCGCGGGTGGGCGAAAAAGAGAGGAAAGTCCGTGTCGTTGCGGAGGGAAATGAGGAGAGCGCTTGAACCCGAACGGACAGACGCGACCATAAGAGGTCTCCATTTCCGGCAGACCCCTTGGTCCCTGTTAGCTTGAGCCCTTTCTTCGGTAACCCGGCTGTCAGGCTCGCGGCCTGACCCGTGGCTTTGCGTCCCCGTCTCTCGGCGGGTTTGCCTTTATCGGGAAAGGGGCTGCGCCACGGGTCTACAGCAACGCAAATGCCAGGCCTCTACGACCTTCAGGATTGAGGCCTTAGGGTTCCGGTCGCTGAGGCCGCCTCCGCCAAGTTGTCACATTGGCGACTTGCGCTGTCACGGTTGATCACCCTACGGCGCTCTGGTAGCAGGCCCGCTCGCCGTCGTAGTAGACCCGGGGGGACGGGTTGAGTTTCTGGTCAAACGGCACCGATGGGTCGGCCAGTCTGTTCGGCGACGCGAGGGAGATAATCAGCGTCATGAAGTCGAAGACTAAAGCCCAGCTCATCGCGGAGCTCAAGGTCGTACAGGCACGCGTCGCGGGGCTCGAGCGCCAGGTGGTCGAGGTCAAGCACGCGGCGGAGGCGGCCAGGGCCCTCGCACAGTTGAGCCGCGAGCTCGCCGGGACGCTCGACCTCGCGCAGTCGACCGAGCGGGTCGTCCGGGCCGTCGCCCGGCTTTTTGGCGTCCGTCACTCACTTCTCTTTCGGCTTGACCCCGCCTCGGGCTCGTTGATCTGCGTGGCGGCCGCTGACGGGCGCTCACGCGAGAAATGGATCGGGTGGACTCTGCCGGCTGGAACCGGCCTCGCAGGCCTGGCGGTCATGGAAGGCCGACCGATCTACTCGTCTGATCTGCTCGCAGACCCTCGGATCACGCTCCCCGAGTGGAAACTCGAGCGTATCCGGGAGGAAGGCTTCCGGTCGATGATCACGGTTCCGCTGAAAGTGGGGGGGGAGGCGATCGGCGCCCTGACGCTGGCCGACTCCGCCGGGCGCGTTTTCACCGCGGAGGCGAGCGGGCTCTTGTCTGCCTTCGCGGACCAGGCAGCCCTGGCGCTGCAGCACGAGGTTCACCATCTGGAATCCCGTCGCCGGCAATTACTCGCGTACATCGAGAAACACGCGATGCGCGTCGGTGAGGAGCTCCACCATGAGATCCTCAATACCCTGTGTGCGTATCTGGCCACCGCCATCGATGAAGAGAACTACTCAGAGGCCAAAAAGAACCTCGACGCGTTGGTGGCGGACCTGCGACGGATCATGAACAATCTTTACCCCAAAGATCTCGAGACGGAAGGACTCTTGTGGACGATCCAGAAACGCCTCGACGACGCCAGAGACGAGATGCTCCACCACGGCCGGGAATGTACCGCCACATTCGACTGTCCCGCGACGATCACCAACGAAACCATCATGGAGAGCCTGAGGGACGAATCACATCTCATCCTGCTCTATCGCATCGCATTAGAAGCGATTATCAATGCCCGAAAGCATTCGAAGGGAACGTCCATCGGCGTCAAGATCCGCGCGCCCAAGCCCGGCGTCGTTGAGATCTCCATACACGATGACGGGATCGGAGACGGTGGGCCGTTCGCGGAGAATGTCGGCATTGCCCTGATGTCTCAGCGTGCGGAGGAGATCGGCGCCGAGCTGGAGTACACAGCGGCCTATCCCCGGGGAGGTACCGTGGTCCTTATCCGCCTGAAACACCAGCATGTCACGGAAGCGCCGACCGCGGCTCAAGTCATCGCCGCCATCAAGTCTCATTCGCAGCTCACTCCGAAGCTCGGTGCCGATCACGCGACGGGTTCAAAGCGTTGAAAAAAAGAGATCACGAGGCCGAACAAGCCTTGAGGGTCCTCATCGCTGATGACTCCCGGGATGCGATTGCGCAAATCGGCTCCTGGATTCACGAGCGCTGGCCCAGTGCCGAACTCTTCGATGCGTGCACCCCAGAAGAGGCGATCGACATGGCCATGGCCCGCAAGATAGAGAACCTGGTCCTCGATCTCGATTTCGGCGCGCAACGAGCCTCCGGCGTGGTCATCGCGCGGACCATACGCGAGGCACGGCGGATGGAGAAGACCCTGTCCACCCGCATCGTGTTCCGCACGGTCCACGCTGGCGATGCAGGATATCTGCGTCAGATCGAGAAGCTCATCACCGACGACAGACATCGACCTACGGTGTGGGGATTTCTGGATAAGGGGTCGGTGCCGAAGCGGGTTGCTCAAAATGCCATCGAGCAGGTCTTTCTTTACGAACTGTGCTTCAGCGATATTTTTAACCAGCGGCTCAAGGAGTCGCCGTCGCGCGACCTCACGGACCTGGAATTTACGGCCCTCATTTACATCGCTGTGGGAGCGACCAACGACGGAATCGGATGGATTATCGGTGCATCGCGGCAGAGTGTCGAGCGAATTGTGGGTGGGTTGTATCAAAAAATGAAGATTGTCTCTCGGGGACGTGCTCCCCAGGGCGTTCCCGCCCTCCTCGAAAGCCGGACGCGGCTCTGCTGTGAGGCCATGACGCGAGGGTTGATCAATGCGAACTTGCTGCGGGAGGAAGATGCGGGACTGCGAAGGACTGTGAGGACTTCTGGCCCCGCGGCGAGTCGCCTGTATGTGAATCGCGATTGGCTCGATCTGGAAAGCGAGGTTCGAGGCAGAGAGACCTGAACGGGCGTTCGACCTGACCTCGGCGTCGACTTCTTCTCCTTCCCTGGTTCGTCCTCTCCTGGAGTGGGTCCCGATGACCGCCAAAGAGCGAGTCGCGGCGTTTTTGCCGGCTGATTACGCACGCGGCCCGCTGATCGATTTGCGACTCGGGCCGGAGGAGCTGAAGCCCTCCGGCCCGACGTGTGTTCGACCCTTCGCGACACCGTTAGACATGGGATTAGCAAGATCTGTGTGATATTTACTCGAGCGATCCGCCCTCTTGTACCGAATCTGTGTCGCTGTTTACTCACCCACCACGTAAATGCCCGACAATTAGGGACGATATTTCGGCCCCGGAATTGCACAGCGCGTAAGAGATTGCGGCTCGAAATAGCGCTCCCGAAGGGAGTTCAATATGGGGGTTGAGCGAGCCTCGGGTGAATTGTCCTTTGTTGACGTTCTGGACCGCGTTCTCGACAAGGGCATCGTCATCGATGGGTGGATGCGCTTCGCCCTGATGGGCATAGATCTGGTCACGGTCGAAGGGCATGTTGTCGTTGCTTCCCTCGAAACCTATACGAGGCAGTTCGGGCCGTTTCGACAAGCTCCAGCCCCTCCCCAGCTTGCCCCCCGGAAGAGGAATCAGAGCGCCGCCGAGAGGAATCGACACTCGCCACGCTGGCTGTACGAATTGCTCGAGGGCTTTCCGGATCGGCCTGACGCCTAGACTTCCTCCCTCCCGCCCGTCTACCCCACCCAACGAGAACCGAGATGACTTCGAGGGAGAAGTATGCGAACTTCTTGATCACGTCTGAATGGCCGTCCTGCTGGTCACCAACGACGACGGCGTCCACGCGGCCGGACTCGCGGCCCTCGCCTCGGCGCTCGCCGATCTGGGCGAGGTTCACGTGCTGGCGCCCGAGCGCGAGCAGAGCGCCTGCGGTCACGCGCTCACGCTGCACCGGCCCTTGCGGGTGCAGCTGCTGCGCGAACGCTGGCACGCCGTCAACGGCACGCCCTCGGACTGCGTCAACGTCGGCGTCCTCGGCTTCCTGCCCGAGCGGCCGGCGCTGATCGTCTCCGGCATCAACCATGGTAGTAACCTCGGCGACGACGTCACCTACTCGGGCACGGTGTCCGCCGCCATGGAAGGCACGCTGCTCGGTGTGCCTTCCATCGCGGTCTCGCTGGTCGACGACGGCGACCTGGCCGTGGCCGGCCGGGTGGCTGCGCTGGTCGCCGCACGCGTGCTCGTCGAGGGCCTGCCAGCCAAGGCCTTCCTGAACGTCAACGTGCCCGCGGCGCCGCCGCGTGGCCTGCGCATGACGCAGCTCGGCCACCGTGTCTACACGGAGAAGATCGTCGAGCAGCGCGACCCGCGCGGGCGCATCCACTACTGGCTCGGCGGTGGCGAGCCCAAGTGGGAGGTGCTCGAAGGCACGGACATGGCGGCGATCCACGACGGCTACGTCTCCGTCAGCCCGCTCCACCTCGATCTCACGCACCATCGCGCGCTCGCCCATCTAACCGACTGGGCGGGGCCGCTCTCCTCACAGCTCCGCCGCGCCAGCCGCCGCGCGCCGTGAATCCCGGCGTGCTCGGCGCCGGCTTCGAGCGTGAGCGCGAGCGGATGGTGGACGAGCAGATCGCGCGCCGCGGCATCACGGACGCGCGGGTGCTGCAGGCGATGCGGCGCGTGCCGCGTCATCGGTTCGTCGAGGAGCCGCTGCGCGATCGCGCCTACGGCGATCATCCGTTGCCCATCGGTGAGCAGCAGACGATCTCCCAGCCCTACATCGTCGCGCTCATGACGTCGCTGCTGGCGCTGCACGGCACCGAGAAGGTGCTGGAGGTCGGGACGGGCTCGGGCTATCAGACCGCGGTGCTGGCCGAGCTGGCCCGGCGCGTGTGCTCGATCGAGCGGCTCGCGCCGCTGGCGGCCCGCGCGCGGGCGCTGATCGAAGGCCTCGGGTATACCAACGTGTGGATACGCGTGGGAAACGGCGCGCTGGGCTGGTCCGACGAGGCCCCGTTCGATCGGATCCTCGTCGCCGCCGGAGGCCCCGGCGTCCCGCCACCACTTTTCGAGCAGCTCGCCGAGGGCGGGCGCATGGTGCTGCCGCTCGGCGACGCCGAGGGGCAAATCCTGACGCTGGTGGAGCGCGTGGGCGGCGAGATGCGCACGCGCGCTTTCGGTGACTGTATGTTCGTCCCGCTGGTGGGCAAGTATGCGTGGGAGTCCTGATTCTGTACAATGGTTCGGGCGGTGCGGGGCGTAGCGCAGCCTGGTAGCGCGCACGGTTCGGGACCGTGAAGTCGGAGGTTCAAATCCTCTCGCCCCGACCACCCGCCTTTTGAACGCATCTCGCGCCGCCGCGGACATCATCGTAGAAGGTCACGTGCAGGGCGTGGGGTTCCGCAACTACGCCCAACGGCGCGCGCTCCTGCTCGGCCTCGACGGCTACGCGATGAACCTGCGCGACGGCCGGGTGCGCGTGCACGCCGAGGGGCCGCGCACGGCGATTGAGGAGCTCTCGCGCGATCTCGAGAAGGGCCCGCCGCTCTCGAGCGTGTCCGGCGTGAAGGTTCGCTGGCTACCGGCCACCGGCCGCTTCTCCGGCTTCGACATCCGCTTCGCGGAGTTCGACACGTGATCGGAGTCCAACCGGTGATCGGAGCCCGTCGCGTGATGGCATCCCGCCGCGGCCGGCGCATCGCCGCGGTCGGGCTCACGGTGTTGTTGCCGATGGCAGCGCTGGGTGACGCGGCGCCGCCACCGCCGGCCGGTGAGCGCATCCACGAGGTGCGCGCCGGCGACACGCTCATCTCGATCGCCAAGCACTACTCCGTCACAGTGACGGCGCTGGTCGACGCCAACGGACTCAAGAGCCGTAATGCGCCGATCCGGGTCGGTCAGCGGCTCAGGATCCCGGGCCTGGCGGTGACGCGGACCTCGGCGTCGGCGAAGTCCGGGCGCCCGCCGGTGCGGGCGGTCGCACGAACACCGCTGCGCCCCCCGAGCAACCTCACGCTCGGCGTCCCCGATTTCATCGAGCACATGCCGCTGTTCTCGTGGCCGGTCGAGGGGCCGATCATCTCGTCCTTCGGGCTGCGGCGGAGCGGGTGGCATCGCGGCCTCGACATCAAGGCGGACCTGGGCGTCCCGATCGTCGCGGCGGCGCCCGGGGTGGTCGTCGCCAGTGGGTACGAGCGCCGCTACGGGCGGGTCGTCAAGATCGAGCACGGCAACGGCTTCGTCACCGTGTACGCCCACAACGACGAGAACGTGGTGGAAATCGGGGACCGCGTCGTCACCGGCCAGCGCATCGCCGCGGTGGGCCGTACCGGGCGGGCGACCACGCACCATCTGCACTTCGAGATCCGCCGCGGCGAGCTCGCTTACAATCCGCTCTACATGCTGCCGCTGCCGCGGCGCAACGCGCACGTGGAGGAAACGGACGAGGAAGAGCACGAGCATGACGAGTGAGGAGCACGAGGAGAGCCTTCCCGACGAGCCGATCGACGTCCTCGTGGACGCCAAGGACAGCGACGTTCGGGAAGAGACGCGCGAGACCAGTCGGGCGAACCTCGGCGTCTACCTCTCCGAGATCCGCCGCATCCCGGTGCTCTCGCGCGAGGAGGAACACGCGCTGGCGCTGCGCGTGCGGGCAGGTGACGAGAAGGCGAAGGAACGGCTGACCGAGTCCAACCTGCGCCTCGTCGTGCAGGTGGCGCGGCGCTATCTGAACCGCGGCCTGCCGCTCCCCGATCTGATCGAGGAGGGTAACCTCGGGTTGCTGCGCGCCGTCGAGAAGTTCGATCCCGACCGCGGCACGCGCTTCTCGACCTACGCGGTGTGGTGGATCCGCCACGCGGTCACGCGCGCCCTCGCCAATCAGGCCCGCATGATCCGGCTGCCGGTGCACGTCGAGCTGCTGCTCGGCCGCTACGCGAAGGAACAGGAGCGGCTCACCCAGGCGCTTGGCCGCGCGCCGACGACCGACGAGCTGGCGGCCGCGCTCAACACTTCCGTGGAGCAGGTGCACGAGCTGGAGGAGCTGCGCCAGCGCCCGGTCTCGCTCGACGCGCCGAGCGGCGACGAGCACGCGCGCCTGGCCCAGATGGTCCCCGACGAGTCGGCCGATCCCACCGTCGCGCTCCGCTCACTCTTTCGCGAGCGGGCCGATCTCGTGTCCGTCTTCGACGACCTCGCCGAGAACGAACGCCAGGTGCTCCGCCGTCGCTTCGGGCTCACCGGCGGCGAGCCCCAGACGCTCGAGGCGATCGGGCGCGAGCTCGGTCTCACGCGCGAGCGCATCCGTCAGATCGAGGGCTCCGGGCTGCGCAAGCTGCGCGCGCTGTTGCGCGCGCGGGGAGTGGACGCGGCCGACTGATCGCCTGTCATGGCAACGACACGTGAGGGAAGCGACGCGTGAGGAGGGCGCCGAGGCTTGAGCTGGCATTCCGAGATCTTGTTCAGCAGGGTCTTGTAGCTGACCTTCAGGATGCGCGCGGCTTCAGCACGGTTCCACTGAACGCGCTCGAGGACTTCCGCCAGCGCCTTGCGTTCCGCCTCCTGGGCCCCGCGGCGCGCGATGTCCCTCAAGCTGTCGGCGCTCGGCGACGTCGCGGAGGAAGGGGACCAGCCGATCTGCTGGCGGCGCGTCACCAGGTGATCGAAGACCTCCTCGGCATCGTGGAGCACGTCGAGTCTCCGGATCATGTTCTCCAGCTCGCGGACGTTGCCGCGCCACGCATACTGCAGGAGCTTCGCGGTCGTCGCCGGAGAAAGCTCCTTGTTCCGCCGGTACTGCTCGTTGAACCTCGCCAGGAAGCGCTGAGCGAGGACGAGGATCTCCTCCTTGCGCTCGCGCAGCGGAGGAATGCGAATCTCCACGACGTTGAGGCGATAGTAGAGGTCTTCACGGAACTCACCGCGGGCGAGCGCCTACTCGAGATCGCGATTGGTCGCCGCCACGATCCGGGTGTCCACGTCGATCATCCCGTGGCCTCCGACGCGGGCGAAGCGGAGGTCTTGCAGGACGTGCAGGAGCTTGGCCTGGAGGGCAAGGGGATGCTCGGCGATCTCGTCGAGGTAGATCGTCCCCTTGTGGGCGTACTCGAACTGGCCAGGCTTTCTGCGGTGCGCCCCGGTGAACGCGCCCTTTTCGTGGCCGAAGAGCTCCGACTCGAGGAGCCCGGCGGGAATCGCGGCG
>Ga0209158_1002613_pt1 | contig 10929 bp, 8 predicted proteins | sample GraSoiAngelo_140_FD_185897 | JGI IMG/M metagenome (GOLD analysis project Ga0209158, IMG submission 185897) | Grasslands soil microbial communities from the Angelo Coastal Reserve, California, USA - 14_0929_12_30cm (SPAdes) (version 2) | ecosystem: Environmental > Terrestrial > Soil > Grasslands ...
GAGACTGTTGGCCAGGGCCCAGAGGAAGGACGAATGCCGATCGAACAACTGTTTCTTACGCTGCGCGCCCGATGGCGCGTCGTCGCGAGCGTCTTCGCTTTGACCGCGGCAGCCGCGCTGATCGGCAGCTTGCTGATGCCGCGGGAATACGTAGCGACCGCGGAGATCCTGGCCGACGTCGATGCGCCCGAACCGATCTCCGGTTCGTATGGCCCTTCCTATCCGCAGCAGACGCAAATGTTCATGGCGACCCTGGCCGACGTGATCCTCAGCGATCGCGTGGTCGACAAAGTGATCACGGATCTGAAGCTCGCGGAGGACAAGGACGCTCTTGCCCTCTGGCGTAAGGACACGGGCGGCAAACTGACCGCGAAGGAATACTTCGCGCAGGGGCTGCGCAAACATCTGGAGGTCAGGCCCACCCGCGAGAGCAGCGTGGTGCAGCTCCGCTACACTGCCGCTTCGCCTCAGTTTGCCGCCCAGGCAGCCAACAGCTTCGTCCAGGGATTCATCGCTACCCAAGTCGAGTTGCGTTCGGAGAACGCAAAGAGCAATGTTGCATTCTTCGACGCGAGTACACAGAAGCTGCGCGAGAACCTCGAGAAAGCCGAGACGCGACTGTCGCATTACCAGCTGGAGAACGGAATACTCAATGCCGGCGAAAGATACGATGCCGAGCTGACCCGCCTGAATGAGCTGGCCAACCAGCTCACCCTGGCTCAGGCGCAGCGCCTCGATACCAGCGCACGCGCCCAACAATCGCCCAGCCTGCAAGGCACGGCACCGGATGTCGTGCAAAGCCCGATCATCCAGCGGCTGCGCACTGAACTGGCGCACGCCGAGGCACACCTGCGCGACGTTTCGATTCGCGTAGGAAACAACCACCCGGAACATCAGCGCGCGGTTGCCGAAGTGCGGAGCTTGAAAAGGCAGATTGCGGCCGAAACCAAGCAGGTGGTGCGGGACGTCGACGCCGCCAACCAGGTCAACCTGGAGCGGGAGAAGGAGTTGCACGCCGAGTTCGACGTCCAGAAGGCGAAGGTGCTGGCGATGACCTCGAAGCGCGACGAGCTCAATGTGCTGCAAAAGGACGTCGAGAGCGCGCAACGCGCGTATGACGTGGCCAAGCAGCGCCTGTCGACGAACAGCCTGGCGAGCCAGATCAATCACACCAACGTCACGCTGCTGGCCGAAGCGCGTCCTCCATCGAGGCACGCCAAGCCCAAGATCCGGCTGAACACCGTGATCGGCGCCTTTCTCGGATTGCTTCTGGGCCTCGCGAGTGCCGTCGTCTGGGAGTACTTCGAGCCTCGCCTCCGCTCCCCGGGGCAAGCGGCGCAGGTGCTCGGCCTACTCATCCTGGGGAGCATGCCCCAGAACAGGCCGCCGCTCACCGCCTCGTTGCGGACTGCACTGCGGTTGACCTGACGTGATTGCGACCGAAGGTCCCAGCGGGGAGCCAATCGGCCAGGATTGCGACCGGCCGTCACGAATCGAGATTCCCTCGGCGATCGCCGCAGTGCGCCCCGATGCGGAAATGAGCGGGCCGAACTCCGAAGCCGGCGACGCGTCGCCGATGCCGCCGCACATTGGCCTTGCGTCGCCCGCGGCGACCAGGTTCATCAAGCGGAGGTTCACCAAGCGGCACCGCGATCAGGATGGATTAACGAAGCCGATCGGCGAATTGCTGATCGACTCCGGTTTGCTCAAGCGCGCGGAACTCGAGGAGATCCTCCGAGTGCAGGCCTCATCCAAAAGCTGGGGGCCCCGCAAGCGTTTCGGGGAGATCGCGCGCGAGCTCGGCCTCGTCGAGGGCAGCCGGGTAGACCTGGCTCTGGCGAGGCAATTCGACCTGCCGTCGTTGCCGCCATCCGATCACACGTTGACCCCGGAGCTGCTCGCGGCCCGGGAAACGAACCATCCGGGGATCGAGGTCCTGCGAGGGGTGCGCGAGCGCATCGCCCAAAGCTGGCTCAATGCACGCGGCACGGGCGCGGCGGCGGGCTCCGAACCCCGGTCGGGCGGCCATGCGGTGGCGATCGTCAGTGCGCAGCGCGGCGACGGCCGCAGCTTCATCGCCGCCAACCTGGCGATCACCTTTGCCCAGTGCGGGCGGCGGACCCTGCTGATCGACGCCGACCTGCGCCAGCCGCGCCAGCACCAACTCTTCCAGGTCGACGATCGCATTGGCCTGTCGACGCTGCTGGTCGGCCGTAGCGGGACCGAGTCGGTCGCGCGCATCAAAGCGATGCCCGACCTGCGCGTGATGCCAGCCGGCCCGATCCCTCCCAACCCACACGATCTGCTCGCTCGTCCGGAGTTCGGCTGGCTGCTCTTCAATGCCGAGGAGAAGTTTGACGTCGTTCTGGTCGATACCCCGGCCTGGAGCGAGGGGTCGGACGCGGAAAGCATCTGTCGTGGCACCCGCGCGGCGGCGCTGGTGGTGCGCGCCGATCAGACCGCTGCACGCAGTGCCCAGGAATTGGTCGCCACACTGCGCGAGGCGCAAGCGCAGGTCCTCGGGTTGGTGTTCAACCGCTGAGGCGCCGCGGATGCGTGTTCTCATCGCAGGACCGTCGTTGCACGCGATCAGCGGCGTCAGTACGCACGTGAATCTGCTGCTCGCCGCGCCCTGGTCGGACATCAGCGACGATGCGCTCACGCTGACCCATTTCCAGGTCGGCAGCGAGGGACGAAACGAAGGGGCTGCAGCACGGGTCGCGCGCCTGTTGCTGAGCCCCTGGCAACTGGCGGCCTGCCTGGTGGCCCTTCGGATCGACATCCTCCACCTGAACACCTCGCTCGATCCGAAGCCGTACTGGCGCGACGCCGCTTATCTCGGCGTTGCGCGGCTGCTGGGTCGCCGGGTCGTACTGCAGATCCACGGCGGCAGATTGCCGCACGAACTGTTTGCCGGGCGGCCATGGTCGGCCGGGCTGTTGCGCCGCGTGCTGCGCGCTGCCGACACGGTGGTGGCGCTGGGCCAGCAGGAATGGCGGGCGCTGCGGGACTTTGCACCGCAAGCTCGCGTCGAGCTGATCCCCCACGCGGTGGCTGCGGTGCCAGCTGAAGCGATGGCGGCGCGTTCCATGGCAGCCTCGGAGTTGCAGCTTCTGTTTCTAGGTCGTCTGGACGCGGCCAAGGGGCTTTACGAGCTTCTCGATGCCGTCGACCTGCTGGTCCGCGGCGGACGGCAGATGCGGCTGGTGATCGCCGGCGACGGGCCCGAGGAGGCAGGATTGCGCTCGCGGATCGCCGATTTGAAGCTGCAGCCTCGGGTCGAGCTGGCCGGAGCGCGCTTCGGTGTGGACAAGCAGACGCTATTGAGCCAAGCGCACGTGTTCGTCCTGCCCAGCTACAGCGAGGGGCTGCCGTACGCGTTGCTCGAGGCGATGGCCGCGGGCGTGGCGCCGGTGGTGTCCTCGGTCGGTGCGGTGCCGGACGTCGTCGGCTACGGCGAACACGGCCTGCTGGTGGCGCCACGGAACATCGGCCAGCTGGTCTATGCGCTGGCGCGGCTGCACGACGACCGTGGGCTCCTTGCGCGCCTCGGCGCGGCTGCCAGGGCGCGCATCGCAGAACGATACGGCCTGGAGCGATTCGCTCGTTCGTTCGCGCGCGTATATCGCCAAGCGGGGCGTCCTTCCAGGCGCCGGGGCGACAAACCAACGATCGGACCGACGGCGTCCGACTCACGAGTCTGAGCCATGTGCGGTATTGCAGGCTTCATTGGCGCGGTTCCTGACGGGATCGAACCCCAAGCCGCACTGCGGCGGATGGCGCGGGCGATCGCCCACCGCGGCCCGGACGACGAGGGATTCCTGTCCGCAAGCGCCGCAGGCGGCCGGGTGCTGGTCGGACTGGCCCATCGTCGACTGTCGATCATCGATCTGAACACCGGGCACCAGCCGCTTGGCAACGAGGACCGCAAGGTCCAGATCGTCTTCAACGGCGAGATCTACAACTTCCAGGAACTGCGTCGCGATCTGCAGGCCCGCGGGCACGCGTTCCGTACGGCCTCCGACACCGAGGTGATCGTCCACGCCTACGAGCAATGGGGCGAGGATTGCGTAGAGCGGCTGCGCGGCATGTTCGCCTTTGCCATCTGGGACGCGCGACGCGAACGACTGATGTTGGCACGCGATCGCTTCGGCAAGAAGCCGCTGTTCCTGCGGCACCAGGACGGTGTGCTGCTGTTCGCCTCGGAAATCAAATCTCTGCTGACCTGGCCTGGTGTGCCCGTTCAGATCGACATGAACGCGGTCTGGGACTATCTCGGCTACCGCTACGTACCGGGTCCGGCGACGCTGTTCGCGGGCATCCGAAAGCTCCCGCCGGGGTTCACCGCAGTATGGCGTGACGGCCGTCTGCAGGAGACGCGGTACTTCATCGCGCCCGATGGCCGGCCGCGGATCGAAGAGCCGGTGCCCGAGTGTCCCGAACGCGAATTTCTGCAGCGCCTCGATGAAGCCGTCGAGATGCGGATGGTCGCCGACGTACCGTTCGGCGCGTTTCTTTCGGGAGGTATCGATTCGTCGACGGTGGTAGGGCTGATGAGCTGCCACTCGGAGCGGCCGGTCAAGACCTTCTCGGTCGGCTTCGACGATCCGGAAAACAACGAGCTGGGCTACGCCCGCCAGGTTGCCGAGCACCTTGCGACCGACCACCATGAATTGCAGATCGCGGCCACCCAGGTGATGGACGAGCTGCCGGCCCTGATCGGTTTTCGCGATGCGCCCGTGTCCGAGCCTTCCGACGTACCGATCTATCTGATGGCGCGGGAAGCGCGGCGCCACGTCAAGATGGTGCTGACCGGGGAAGGCGCCGACGAGATTCTTGGCGGCTACCCGAAGCACCGTTTCGAGCCGCTCGGCCGTTACTATCGCCTGCTCCCGGGTGCCCTGCGCCATCGGCTGCTCGAGCCGCTGCTCGACCAGCTGCCGTTCGCATTCCGCCGCGCGCGCACCGCGGTTGGCGCGCTCGGTCTGGAGCAGTTCGACGAGCGGATGGCGCGCTGGTTCGGCGCCTTGAGCGCCAGCGAGCGCGAGCACCTGGTCGCTTTCGCGCCGAGCGGCGAACCCCTGAACGTGGAATCGCGCTACGCGCCAGCGGGTCGCGTGCCATCGAAGCTCAACCGCGGCGCCGGCCGCTCACCGCGACCGTTGCAGTTCGATTCGGCGCCGGACGCCAGTCCGCTGCGCCGAATCCTGTATTTCGACCAGACGAGCTGGCTGCCGGACAACCTGCTCGAGCGCGGCGATCGGATGACGATGGCGGTCGGGCTCGAAGCGCGAATGCCTTTCATGGACCACGAGCTGGCCGCCTGGGTGGCGCGTCTGCCCGATCGTTACCGGGTGCGCGGCTCGACCGGCAAATGGCTGCTGCGCGAAGCTGCCCGCGGCCTGTTGCCGCGCCCGATCCTGGAGCGCAAGAAAATCGGCTTCCGCGTGCCGATCGACCAATGGCTGCGCGGGCCGATGCGCGCGTTCCTCCTCGACCACCTGGCGGGCCAGCAGACGCGCACCGCCCGGTATTACCGGCCGGCGGCGCTGCAGCGGGTGCTCGACGAACATCTCGGGGGGCGAGTCAATCACGAAAAGCTGCTCTGGTCGCTGCTCAATCTCGAGCTGTGGTGCCGGCGCTTCGGTGTCTCATGAGCGACTCGCTCACCTGGCAGCTGCGGCGGCTGCGCACGATGAGCAGCGTCGAGATCGTGTGGCGGCTGGGCCGGGCGCTGAGCTCGTTGGCCCGGCAGTCCGGCTTCGACCTTGCGCGCCGGGTCCCGCCGGCGCGCGGCCGCAGCGGGCCCCCGTGGGTCTGCCCGCTGCCGGCGATCGGACCGTCCGACGCGATCAAAACCGTGGATAGCGCCGAGCGACTGCTGCAGGGAAAATGGTCGATCTTCAGCCTGCGGGATCTGACGCTCGATTTTCCGCCGCGCTGGAACCGCGATCCGCGCACCGGCATCGTGGCGCCGACGAGCTTCGGCAGTTCGATCGATTATCGCGACCCAGCCCGGGTCGGGGATATCAAGTACCTGTGGGAACTCAACCGCCACCAGGAGCTGGTGACGGTCGCTCAAGCGTACGCGCTGACGCGCAGCGAGCGCTTCGCCCAGGCGCTGCGCGTCCTTCTGGAGTCGTGGTTCGAGCAATGTCCGTACCCCTGCGGTGTGCAATGGACCAGTTCTCTTGAACTGGCGGTGCGACTGGTGAACTGGGCAGCTGTCTGGCACCTGATCGGCGGCGACGGCAGCGAGCTGTTCGCAGGGACTTCCGGTCAGGCGTTCCGCACTGCATGGCTGCAGAGCATCTACCGGCACCAGCGTTTCATCGCCGCCCGACGTTCCCTTCACTCGTCAGCGAACAACCACTTGATCGGCGAGATGCTCGGCTTGTACGTCGGTGCGGTGACCTGGCCGCTGTGGCCGCGCGCGCGGCGCTGGCAGGCCCTCGCCAAGCGGCGGATCGAGCACGAGGCGCTGCGCCAGACATACGCCGACGGCGTCAATCGGGAGCAGGCGATCTTCTACCACCATACGGTGGCCTGGATCCTGCTGGTCGCCAGCCGCTTTGCCCACGCGTGCCGAGACGATTTCAGTTCAGCATTGCCGCGCTGCCTCGAGGCCATGCTGGACTTTGTCGTCGCGCTGATGGACGTCAGCGGCCGTTTGCCGATGATCGGAGATGCGGACGACGCGGTCTGGATGGGCTTCACGCGCGACACCGAGGACCCGTTGCAGGTGCTGCTGGCGTGCGGGGCCGTGCTGTTCGGACGCGTCGATTTTGCCGCGCGCGTCGCGCGCTTCCCGACGGGCGCGCGCTGGCTCCTCGGCGACGACGCCGCGACCCAATTCGAGCGGCTGAAGCCGGCCAGGGCCGGGCGCGCTTCGACTTCCGCGGTGTTCGCGCTGCCCGCGCGGCGGGTGTTTCCCGAGGGTGGCTACTACGTGCTGGGCGCCGACCTGGGCCGTCCGGGCGAGGTGCGGATCACGGCCGATGCCGGGCCGCTGGGCTACCTGAGCCTGGCCGCGCACGGCCACGCGGACGCGCTGTCGTTCACGCTCGGGGTCGACGGCGAGGAGCTGTTGATCGATCCCGGCACCTACGTCTACTTCCTTCAGCCTCGCTGGCGGGCATACTTCCGCGGCACGGCAGCGCACAACACGGTGCGCGTCGACGGGCGCGACCAGTCGGAACCGGGCGGAACTTTCCTCTGGACGCGACACGCTGAGACGCGCGTTCTCGACTGGGACAGCGATGAAGGCAACGACCGGTTGCTGGCCGAGCACAACGGCTACGAGCGCCTGAAGGACCCGCTGCGACACCGCCGCGAGATGGTCTACGACAGGGAGCAGCGGTCGCTCACGATCATCGATTCATTCATCTGCCTGTCTGCACATGCGCTGGAGTGGCACTGGCATTGCGCCGAGCACGCGGTCGTCAGCCTGGACGGGGCGGCGGTCGATGTTCGTGGCGCGCGCGCCCGCATCCGGATCGCGATGCCCGACTGCGGCCTGCTGCCGGAGGTGATTTGCGGCGACGAGAGCGCGCCGCTGGGCTGGGTATCACGCCGCTTCGACGAGCGACGACCGTGCAGCGTGGCCCGGTTTCGGGGCGAGATACGCGGCTCCACGAGATTCCGCACCCGGATCGACGTGCTTAGCGCAGCGGGGCGCCCGAATAACACCGAATCCTCTCTGAATGTCGCCTCTCTGGATCCATCATGCGCATAAGCATCTTTGGCTTGGGATACGTGGGAACCGTTTGCGCCGCCTGCCTGTCGAGCGACGGGCATCAGGTGATCGGGGTTGACGTGAGCCCGACAAAGGTTGATCTGGTCAACCGCGGGCTCTCGCCGATCATCGAAGCGGATGTCTTCCCGCGGGTTACGCAAGCGGTCGGCGAGCGCCGACTCTGGGCAACCAGCGATGCGCGCGCCGCAATGCTCGAGTCCGAGCTGACGATGATCTGCGTCGGAACGCCCTCGCAGAGCAACGGCAGCCTCGATCTGAGCCGTGTACGCGCCGCATGCGAGCAGATCGGCGCTGCACTCGGCGAGAAGGACGCCTACCACGTAGTCGTCGTGCGCTCGACGATGCTGCCCGGCTCGATGCGTGACGTGGTGCTTCCGACGCTCGAGGTGGCATCGGGCAAGAAGGCCGGGCGCGATTTCGGCCTGTGCGTCAATCCGGAGTTCATGCGCGAGGGCACGGCGGTGTGGGACTTCCGCCATCCACCGAAGACGGTGATCGGCGAAATCGACGAACGCTCCGGCGACACGTTGCTGCAACTGTACCTCGGGATCGACGCACCGGTAATTCGCACCCGGATCGAAATCGCCGAGATGGTCAAGTACACCGACAACGCCTGGCACGCAGTGAAGGTCGCGTTCGCCAACGAGATCGGCAACATCAGCAAGGCGTCAGGGGTCGATGGCCAGTCGGTCATGGAAATCTTCTGCAAAGACACGAAGCTGAATCTGTCGTCCTACTATCTGCGACCGGGATTCGCGTTCGGCGGCTCATGCCTGCCGAAAGATCTGCGCGCGCTCACCTACAAGGGACGAATGCTCGATCTGGAGCTGCCTCTGCTTTCCTCTGTCCTTCGCTCCAACCAGGTGCAGCTCGAGAAGGGCATCCGGATGGTTCTCGACAAGGGCCATCGACGCGTCGGAGTACTTGGCATCTCCTTCAAGGCCGGCACGGACGATCTGCGCGAATCGCCGCTGGTGGACCTGATCGAGCATCTTCTCGGGAAGGGCTGCGAGCTGAAGGTCTATGACCGTAACGTGCGCTTGGCGGCGCTCATGGGTGCCAATCGCGACTTCATCATGAATCGCATCCCGCACATCGCAGCCCTGCTGGCTCCGGACATGGCACAAGTGGTGCAGTTCGCCGATACGCTGGTGATCGGTAACGGCGATCCCGAGTTCCAGGAAGTTCTCGCCAACGTGCGGCCCGACCAGACGGTGGTCGACCTGGTACGCATCAACGGGGGGTGCAGCCGCGAGAACTACGAAGGCATCTGTTGGTGATCGAGGCTTCCGGGAAGCCGCACCATTGTTCCTGAGGATGGCCATGAAGTCCGAGCTGCCGGGATCCATCGCGCGGCGGCCTAAGCAACCCTATCGCGCGCCCGACAGCTCGAGCTTTTTCAGCGACGGCAAGCCCCCTTGTTAGGCACCGCCGATGCTCCAGCATCAGGCTTTCGAAGCGACCGCTCAACTCACGACCCGATCCAAGGCGGCCGCCCGCGCCTCCGCGTTCGCCTACCAACCGGTCCTGGACGGATGGCGGGCCGTTTCGATCCTGCTCGTGCTCGTTTCCCACGGGGGCCTCGATAAGGTAGTGCCGGGCGGGCTCGGTGTCACGATCTTCTTCTTCATTAGCGGGTTCCTGATCACGTCGCTGCTGATCTCGGAATTCCAGCGTGAGGGCCGCATTTCGCTGAAGAAGTTTTACCTGCGGCGGTTCTGGCGGCTGGCGCCGCCGCTGATCTGCTTCATCGTCTTGTCGACGCTGCTGATCGTTCTGTGCCTCAAGGCGGTCAAAGCCGTGGAATTGCTGTCCGCGATTCTGTACTTCGCGAACTATTACTCAATCTACTGGCAGTACCAGCCCCTGCCGTTCGGTCCTTCGCCGCTGAAGATCCTCTGGAGCCTGGCGATCGAAGAGCATTTCTACATCGTTTTCGCGCCGCTGATGGCGTTCTTCGCGCACACCCGGCGACGCCTGTTCCTGCTGCTGCTGATTCTGCTCGTCATGCCACTGGCGATCCGGTGCGCGGTCGTCCTCGGCGAGCCCTTGACCGTGATACGGTACGAGTACACGTACATGGCGACCGAGGCACGGATCGACTCGATCGCCTGGGGCGCGCTGCTGGCCTGGCTGTGCAGCCACGTCGGAGCGGCGAGGCTCAAGGCGCTACTGGACAACGACATCGCCGTCGGAGCCTCGCTCGGCTTGCTGCTGTTGAGCCTGCTCGTGCGCGACGAGGGGTTCCGCGAATCGATCCGCTACTCGCTGCAAGGCATGGCCCTGCTTCCGCTTTTCTACGCGACCGTGCTCGGCCGGAGCGTCCAGCCCGTGCGCGCGATGCTCGCCAGCCGCCCCGCCGTCCTGATCGGCAAGCTCAGCTACTCGATCTATCTGTACCACTGGCTCGCGCTGGTCGTCGCAGACTGGGTCGCCGGCGAAGACCGCATGTTATCGGTGCCCTGGTTGCTCACGTACTACCTGCTCTCGATCGGGCTGTCGTACGCCTCGTACCGGATCATCGAACGACCCAGCCTGGCGCTGCGGAAGAGGTACGGCTCGCATGCGCCCGGCTGAGCGAAACCGTGTCGAGGCGCGGCGTGGAGGCACCGGCCGTGCGAACCGCCGCGCGACCTTTGACTCATTTCGTCGCGACCATCCGAATATTCAATAATGTGGTCAAGATCCTGGTTCGCAGCAGACGATGCCTCAGTCCGCGCGGCAGCGCCAACGAAAGCCGCTCCACGCCGGCCAGGAACGACGGATAGAACGGGAGATGCAAGCCCCGCGCTCCGACATACGATCTGACTTTCGAGAAGCCAACCTCCCGGAACAAGGCCGTCAGCTCCGAAGTCGTGTACTCCTTCAAATGAAAACCGGTCGCCTCTTCGTCAAAACCCCGCGAGACGTCGTGTGGCCCGGTGATCCGGTTCGGGGTGATGCAGATATAGACGCCGCCGGGCTTGAGGACATCGAGAACGTTGCGGACCTGCTCAAGCGCATCATCCGGATGCAGATGCTCCATCAACTGGTTGCTGTAGGCCACGTCTACAGAGTTGCGCTGCGCGGGGATGCTGCAGCCATCCGAGATGATCAGCCTGAAATTTGCCGGGACATCCGGCACGTTCGTGATCTCGGTCGAGACATCAACGGCAAGCACACGCGCGGCATGT
>Ga0209158_1002615_pt1 | contig 10925 bp, 9 predicted proteins | sample GraSoiAngelo_140_FD_185897 | JGI IMG/M metagenome (GOLD analysis project Ga0209158, IMG submission 185897) | Grasslands soil microbial communities from the Angelo Coastal Reserve, California, USA - 14_0929_12_30cm (SPAdes) (version 2) | ecosystem: Environmental > Terrestrial > Soil > Grasslands ...
GTTTGCTCCACGCTTCTTTCAGACCTCGCCTCGCGACGACGTCCTTGCGCTTCACTAACCCTTCACCTCCATCAAGTTGGGTAGGGGACTTTCACCCCCAAGCGATCGAACATGCTCGGCACACCAACGAGAAGCGCCCGCCTCGGAAGGCGGCCGCTGCAACAACCTAAGAGAGGGCACGATGTATCGTGCCCCTACAAAGAAGAGAAACCGACCATCCAGAAGAACGGCGGTTACTGGTTTTTGGACCAGGGGGGAGCGACGCCGGTCATGCGGGCGTAGGCGATGAGCTGGCCCATGTGCTCGTTGGCATGAACGATGATGCGCAGATACATGCCGTCCACGGTGGCGTCGCGATCGACAATGTGGACCTTGCGCTCGAGGTCTTTGGGCGTGACCGCCAAGTGGGCGGACTTCACGGCGTCGAGGGAACGTTTCAGCCAGCTGATGACGTCGGCTTTCGAGGTGACCGATTTCTCCAGCCTTTCTTTCATGTCGGCCGGCATTTTGGGACCGGTCACGCTGAGCAGGTAGAAATTCGCGAGAGCGATGTGCATGAAGACTTCGCTGGTGGAGCGCACTCCGGGTGCGGGACGCCAGGCGAATTTCTCCTCGGGCATGACCTCGGCCAATACGAGCAATTGGCTGGATACGTGGCGCCACTCACCGTCATATCCCTGCCAGAGTCCTTCCGGCGGCGCTTGCGCGAGCAAGGGGCGCGCACTAAACAATAGAAGAAATGCGAAAAGCACTTTTCTCATGGTTGGTCTCGTTTCTGGCTCTCTCGTTTTGAACTTCGGAAAACCATTCTATACCCAGAGAGAGGATGGAATTGGAGGAAGAGTTGCGCCACTTATCGTGGGAGCAGCGAGAAGGTTTGATCAGCGCCAATGGGGGAGGGGGCGGCGGGCGAGGAGGGCTTGGGCGGCCCATTTGCCGAGGTAGACGGAGAGGGCCACGCCGTGACCGTTGTAGCCAGCGAGGATCATCACGCGTTTGCTGCGAGGATGGTCCTTCGAGATAAACCAGCGGAAAATGGGGAGCATTTTTTCGGTGAAGAGAATCGGGCCGCCCCAGCGCTGGGTGATGCGTACGTTTTCAAGCGCAGGGTGCAAATGGCGAACGCGGCTTTCGAGCCAGCGGAGGCGTGCGGCGGCTTCGCCTTTGCGAACATCATAGCGGCGCAAATCGTGCGTGCGGTTTTTGATCGAGTTGGAGTGGAAGGGAAAGCGAGAAGGCGTGCCCACGTACGGTGGGACAAGGCCGGCGCCGAAGATGACGCCGTTCGATTCGAGCAAGCGTCCCCAAAGATATGGAAGGTCCACAGTGTAAAACGGGCGGCGCGAGGAGAGGCCGAGGGCTTTGAGCTGCGCGGCGGAAAGCGGAGCGGTGGCCAGCGCAAAGGTGAGCTTCGGCTCGGCAGCGGCGCGCAGGCCGGATAATTCCAGGGAGAAGGCGTTGGTGGCGAGAAGGACTTGCTCCGTGCGGATTTCTTTGCGGTGGATGCGGCCGCGGCGGTTGCAGCGGACGCGCAGGCGCACGGGATTCGAGAAGTCCAACGCGCGAACTTCTGCGTGCTCCACGATTTGGGCGCCGGCGTTTTCCGCGGCGCGCGCCAGACCGGCGAGGACTTTGCCCGGGTTCACCGTGCCGCCGGGCACGCGGCGGACGATTTTCAGATCGCCGGAATCGCTCCAGCAGATCGGCGAATGCTTTTTCGCCGGGCCGGAGCGGCTCAGTTCCCAAACGCCGGGAAGCGTTAAGCGCGAGTCGATTCGCAAAGCGCGCAAAATTTTCTTGTAGCCGGCGAGGACGTCTCCGAGGCCGGGGAGATTGCCGGCCGCCGTTTCCGCGAGCGCCATGCCGCCGGTGCGGCCGCTAGCGCCTTCACCGAGCGAAGCAGACTCGAGCACAAGGACGGAGCGCCCGGGCGCCAACCTGCGCAGCCAGGCCGCAGCGGAAAGGCCGGACAAGCCGCCTCCAACAATGGCGAAATCCACGTGATCTGGGAGCGCGCGCGGGGCGGGACAGAAATCCACGGTCCAAGGCGGCGCGCCCCAAGGATGAGCTTTGCGGGGCATAGTCCTTCTTTGATGCAAGGGGAACCTGGCCGGTGGCGAGGATTTCCGCGGCTGACCGGAAAAGCAGATCCCTCCCGCTGCGGCGGGCTCGGGATGACGGAACGCGTATGCAAGTGCGAAGACGAAGAAAGGATAAAGGCCGGATCGCAGAGCGCGCGTCAAGTGGACTGGGGGAGTTTACGTTTGGCGGAGGCTTTCTTGCGATAGAGGACATGGTCGGCCGCGGAGAGGAGCTCATCGATGGTCTTGCCATCATGCGGGTAGACGGCTATTCCAGTACTTACGGTGACGGGTGGCTCGTCGCCATCGGTGCTGAGCCGCTCGGCAATGCGATCGGCAACCCGCAGAGCGGCAGGGGAGTCCGTTTCGGGAAGAACAAGCACGAATTCGTCCCCTCCGTAACGCGCAGCGGTGTCAATGGCGCGGCAATGAATGCGAAGAATGTTTCCCAGCCGGCAGATGGCTTCGCTGCCCACGAGATGGCCGTAGGTGTCATTGATCTTTTTCAGGCCGTCCAGATCGAGGAGCACGAGGGCAAACGTGCGGGGAGTGCGTTCGTAGCGCTTGATTTCGGAATCGAGGGCGTCGAGAAGCCGCCGGTAGTTGGCGAGGCCCGTGAGCGGATCCGTGACGGCCAAATGATGCACGTGTTCATCAGCGCGCTTGTGTTCGGTCACTTCGGCGGCGAGAACCATGGTGGTAATGGCCATGACGCCGACGAAGGCCTGCAACAAGAGCAAAGAGGTATTTTGCGATTCGCGGGAAAACGGGCCGAAGCCGTGCGTGGTGCCCCAGGTGGCCATCGCGGCCAGGAAGGCAATGGCGGTGGCGGCTCTGCGGCGGCCGAAGCTGAAGGCGGCCCAGATCAAAAATGGAACGCAAAGGAACTCGAGGGGATAGTTTTTCAAGGCGGAATGAAAACGGCCGCCGAAGACGACCCAGCAGGCGAAAAACAGTCCTGCAAATAAGAAGGCCAGTTCGATGAGCTGCCTGCGAGTCCAATGCAAGCGGGGATTCTCCCACCAGAGGAGAACGAGGGGAGTGACAACCACGGCGCCGACAGCATCGCCCAGCCACCACGTGGACCAGATGGAGCCGTAGAAGGACCAAGGCGCAAATCCGGCTAAGGCGAGGGTGGAGACGCCGATGGTGGCGCTGACCGTGGTGCTAAGGATGCCGACAAGGAACGCGAATTTGAAAATGTCCTGCGCGTGTTCAAAGGCATGACGACCAGCGGCAAAGCGATTAACCAGGTAGCAGCCGACGACGCCTTCGAGTGTGTTTCCGACGGCGATGCCGAGAGAGGTGGCGAGAGTGCCGGCGGTGGCGAAGTTGACGAGGAAAGCTCCGGCAAGAATGGCGGGCCATGCGCGGTAGCCGAGGACCAGAAAGGCGGCGAGGGCGATCCCAGTGCAGGGCCAGACGGGAGTGGCGCTGGCGTTGACGTAGGCCAGTCTCAAGCCGAGCTTGCCAGCCACGAAGTACACGGCGGCAAGGGCCACCAGGGTGGCTAGCTCTCGTAGAAATCGCGAGCGGACCATTAGGTCTCTCCGATTGGCAAGGGTGGGCGCTAGCCCTGTGGCGGGACGGAGGTCGTGCTCTGACCCAACTTCGTCTCAATATGGGACAGCCAGAACCACCCTCACTAACCTACTATTTTACAAGAACTTCCCAAGAACGAGGAGAATGCGGTCAAGACCATTTGCCCTATCGTTCAAGGGCGGATGCCGGAGCCGATTACGATTTCGAGGGGCAGATTGATTTCGCGGCCGTCCCAAAACTTCTTGACGGCGAGGAGGCTTTCGTCGCGGGCCTGGGCACGCTGTTCGGTAGTGAGCTGGTCGAGGAGCGGGCGGAAAGGCGCGGCGACTTCGGTGAACTGTTCCCAGTATTCCTCGACGGAGCCGGACCAGCGGCCGGGGATGATGCGGTCTTCTTCGTGGACGTTGGCGAAGCCGGCAGACTCAAGCGCCCGGCGGAGCCGGTCGCGTTCGCCGAACATGAACAGGCTGGGACCATCGGGGTCGGGCGGAGGCGGCGGAACGGGAACGCGCTTGAGGATGATGCCCGCGGTGGTGCTGAAGAAGGGTTGTTCCTTTTTTCCCCAGGCGACGAAAGCGGCGCGGCCGCCGGGCTTGAGAACGCGGAGACATTCGCGGAGAGCCTTGGCGAGATCGGGAAAAAACATGATGCCGAAGCGGCAGCTGAGGACGTCGAAGGAAGCATCGGCGAACGGAAGGGATTCGGCGTTGGCTTCGCGGAACTCGATGTTGGCGAGGCCTTTCTTACGGGCGAGTTCTTCGGCGAGCGACATCATGCCGGGGCCCAGGTCCGTGGCGGTGACGCGGCCGGAAGGGGCGACTTCGGCGGCGATGGAGAGCGCGGGATCGCCGACGCCACACGCGAGATCGAGAACGCGCATGTCGGGACGAAGATGCGCGGCTTCGAGGATGGCTTCGGTGGCGCCGCGAGTGAAGGCGGCGATTTGCGCGTGCCATTTGCGCCACGCGGCGACGGTTCTCTCGCCGGTCCATTCTTCCCGGAGGCGGGTGCGAAACATTTGAATTTTTGCGGGGTCGGGAGAAGTGCCCGGCGTACTCATGAGAAGCCTCCGTCTTGAGAAATTGTAGCAGAGGGAGGAACGTGCGTCAGGGCTTCCAGAATTTCATGACGGCGGAATAGTCGAGATCTTCTTTGGCGGCTCCCTTGACATAATTATAGGTTTCGCGGGCGGCGGCGGTGGCGGGAAGGGCGACGCCGAGTTGATTGGCGAGATCGAGAGCGAGCCCGAGATCCTTGTGCATCAGTCGCAGAGGAAAACTGGGGACGTATTCGCCTTTGAGGAGATTGGGAGCCTTGACGTCGAGGACGCCGGAGCGGGCCATGCTGGATTGCAGGACTTCGACGAGTTTTTCGCCTTGGAGGCCGGCGCGGGTAACGAGAGCGAGAGCTTCGGCGAGCGCGTCCACCTGCAACGCGAGGATCAGATTCATGGCGAGCTTGATGGTTTGACCGGCGCCGTGCGGGCCAAGCTGAAAAATCTTTTTGCCCATCACGGCGAGGATGGGCTCGGCTTCCTTGAGCGTCTCGGCGTCGCCGCCGACCATGAAGAGCAACTCTCCTTTTTTGGCGCCCCAGTCGCCGCCGGTGACCGGTGCGTCCAGAAAACGTGCGCCGCGTTCGGCGCAGGCCGCGGCGATTTTGCGGGCGAGGGCGGGAGAGATAGTGCTGGAGTCCACGTAGATGGCGCCGCGCTTGAGGGCTTGCATGGCGCCGGCGGGGCCCCAGAGAACTTCTTCGAGGGCGAGAGGATCGCTGACCATGGTGAGGAGGAAATCGGAAGCGGCGGCAACTTCTTGCGGGGATTTGGCGAGCTTGGCGCCGGCAGCGACGAGTTCATCCGCGCGGGAAGCGGTGCGGTTCCAGACCGTGAGCGCGTGGCCGGCTTTCAAGAGATTCATGCCCATGGGACGGCCCATGAGGCCGAGTCCGATGAGTCCGATTTTTTGGGGAGCGGCGGCGGATTCCAAAGAAAGCCTCCTCGAAAGCGGCGGGCACGAAGCGCGCCGGTGTTTCCTTAAAACGAGGAGACGATTGTAGCGGAATTGCGGGGAGGAAGCAGCGCGGCGGGCGACTCGTGGGGCCGTGCGTTCAATTGTGACGAACCCACTCGGTTTGCAGCCTCGGCGGCCGCATTAAGGTCTGCATCACCACGCAATACTGTTCTGTTTTCTCTTGCAATCCGCGCAGTTGCTCCGGAGTTGCTTTAGAAGCAGCCACGTCAAAATGAAGATGAACGCTCTCAAAGCCGACAGGCACGTCTTTTGATATGCCAAGGGTGCCTCGAAGATCCAACTCTCCCTCCACCGTGACCTCAATGCGTTCGGTTGGTATGCCCATGGCCGCAGCCACCATCTGACAGGTGATTTGTGCACAAGCCGCCAGAGCCCCAAGCAAAAGGTCGCCAGAACAGGCGCCGGCTCCGGCGCCTCCAACGCCCTTGTGGGCTTCGGCGTGGTAGATGGTACGCCCTATATCGACCGAACATGTAACCGGAACATCCGTCTGCCCGCCTTTCGCCCGGAGAGTGATTTGCGAAGCATTTGGGTCATTGCGGTATTTCTCTTTCAGCGGCTTCTGGAGAGAGCGAAGATCCATGGCAACCTCAATCTGTTGTTCTTGGCCGTTTTCGCTGACCGGGGCAGCTTTGGCCAAGCCTTGTTGAAGCCGCTCCAGTTGCATGCTAGCATGCGTGGCCATCAGGTAAACGGCCATGCCCAAATTCGTCATCGAACGCGAAGTCCCGGGAGCGGGAAATCTAACAGACGCGCAATTGCGGGAAATCTCCCAAAAATCAGTTAACGTTTTGAAGGGATTGGGTCCCGAGATTCAGTGGCTTCATAGCTACGTGACGGGTGATAAGGTGTACTGCGTCTACCTCGCTCCAGACGAGGCACTCATCCAAGAACACGCGAAGCGCGTGGGCATTCCCGCCAATCGAGTCTCCGCCGTGCGCCGACTCATCGACCCGGCAACCGCAGAGTAAGTGGCCGCTGAACCTTCAGGTGGCATCGGAATTTCCTTCGCTATCGGCGCCAGCCCGTCCGGGCGCCTGTGTGCTAACACGAAGGAGATGCCGCCTCGGGCAGCAGCACGTCCTCAATAACTTTCTCGACCGGCAAAGCCCAACCTTCTAGCCAGGCCGTCGCGCCTGCCGTGTTGGCCAATGCCAGCCGTGCCGGGTCCAGAAAGGCTTCCAGTTTGGCCTGTTCTGCTGGCGTGAGCGGAGCGCCAATATTTTGGCGCAGCGCAGCCGCTGCGCCTGCCAGCCGCAGCGAACGCTCTGCCTTGAATTGAGCGGCCGCCGAGCACGCGAAACACTCCAGCAGGCGGGCGATTCCGCGTTTATGATCCAGCTCCTGGAAAATGATTATGCTTTCCCGGTACAGAGAGTGCGCACAGGGATAATCCCGCTGTTCCCTCGCCAAGCTTCCTAGATCAGCCAGTGTGCCAGCAATGCCCCAACGGTCACCGAGCTCCCGAAAGATCGCCAGGCACTGTTCGTACAATGTGCCCGCGGCGGCGGAGTCACCTTGATCGCGTGCGACATCCCCCTGGTAGTTAAGCGACCAGGCGACACCTGTCCGATCTTCCAGTCCTCGGAAGATGGAAAGGCACTCCGCGTAAAGGGAGCGCGCGCGGTCGTAGTCTCCCTGCAATTTGACGACATTCGCCAAGTTGCTGAGAGCGCGAGCGACGGCCTTCAAGTCGCCTAATTCTCTCCAAAGCGCGAGGCTTTCTTCGAACAGGGCGCGCGCCTTTGCGACGCTACCCCGGTCACGAGCAAAGACCGCCAGCGCGTTTAGGGAGACGGCGACGCCCGTATTATCGCCCAACTGACGCGCGATGTTTTGGCTTTCGCTGATATGCATCTCCGCCGAGGCGTAATCTCCCTGCTCGCCGGCGAGGACGCCTGCTGCAAAAAGCGCGCGCGTGCGCGCCTTCGTGGGAGCTGCCGCTCCTGTGAGCTTCAGCAGCCTGCCCAACCTGTCTCTGCCCTCAGCGAGATACTCGCGAATCTCCCAAAAGCGAAACAGGGCGGTGGCCAGACGCAGACCCCACTCCGCATCTCCGGTTTCGGTTAGCCACTCAAGGCTCGCGCGAAAATTGTCATGTTCGAGCGCGAAGCGTCCTATCCATTCTGTCCCTTGCGCGCCGCTAGGATCCGAAGCCTCTTCTTCTGCCAGCACCAGGCAGTAGGCCGCATGACCGCGTTTCGTCGAGGCCCGCTCCCCGCTCGCCTGCAGTTTTTCCAGAGCGTACTCGCGAATGGTTTCCAACATCACGAACCGCGACTCACCCTTCGCTTGTTCGACCTGCTGCGCCAGGCTCTTGTCCACCATGGATGCCATACCGTCGAGCAAGTCCAAATCGAGATCACCTTTGGTGTCGCACACAGCTTCCACGCCTTCCAGAGTGCATCCCCCCACGAACACCGATAATCTTCGGAAAAGCTTCTGCTCTGCAGCGTTCAACAGGTCGTAGCTCCAATCCATGGCAGCACGAAGCGTCTGTTGCCTCTGTGGCAGGTCCCTTGCGCCCCCCGTTAATAGCTGCAACCGGCTCGCCAGGCGTGTCAGCAGAGAAGAGGGTGAAAGGACTTTGACCCGGGCGGCTGCGAGCTCGATCGCGAGAGGCAGACCATCCAGTCGCGCGCAAATCTCAGTGACGGCGGACGCGTTCTCTCGGTTAAGTTCAAAATCTGGCTTGGCAGCGACGGCGCGTTGAACGAATAGCGCGACCGCAGGGTACTGTGAGAGGACATCCAAAGAAGGCACGGACCGTGAATCCGGCAGCGCCAGCGGCGGCACCGGAAATTCATGTTCTCCGTACACGTGCAGCGCTGCACGGCTCGTTACCAGGATTTTAAGATTGGGGGCCGCGGCCAGCAGTTCCGCCACGGTAGGCGCCGCCTGAATCAGGTGCTCGAAGTTGTCCAGCAGGAACAGCATCGGTGCGCGCAATGAATCCTGTAAATTCTTTTTGAGTATTTCGAGCGGCGACTGACCTCCTGCCTCCCGGATCCCCAGCGTCTGAACGATCACGGAAGCGATCAAGCCCGGATCGCTTAGCGGGGAGAGCGGGACAAAATGGATCCCACCCGGAAACATCTCGATAAGGCCACCTGCCACTTCCACCGCGAGACGCGTTTTCCCGATTCCGCCTGGACCCGTGACCGTAACCAAGCGCACATCCTGACGCAGCAGGAGTTCTTTGGCGGCGGCCACTTCCTTCTCTCGCCCCACAAACCCGGTCCGCAACACAGGAAGATTGGTCGGGCGGGTTTCCACGTGCATAGCTGGCTTTTCCGAGAAGCGGTCGCGTATGGCTGCAAGTTCCCGTGCGAGTTCTCGGGTAGAGACGTAGCGCTTGTCGGGCTCTTTCGCCAGACACCTCTCAATCGCCCAACACAACGGAGCGGGGGCGTCGCGGTTTTGCGCTACGATCGGTTCGGCCTGTTCCCGGAGAATGGCCACCAGTGTCTCCGCTGCTGTGTCTCTCTGAAATGGGCGCTTTCCGGTAACCATCTCGTAGAGCACCAAACCGAAAGAAAACTGGTCTGACCGGAAGTCCAGCGGCCGGCCGCCGGCCTGCTCCGGTGACATGTATCCCACCGTTCCTAGAACCAGACCCGGTGCAGTCAGTGACATGGACGTATTGAACATGTCTGAGTGTTCTCCGCTTGGCGACCCGTGCTTCGCCAAGCCAAAGTCGAGGATTTTGACGAAGCCATCATGAGAGACCATCAGATTCTCGGGCTTTAGGTCCCTGTGCGTGATGCCCGCTTCATGAGCCTTGGTCAGACCCTCCGCAGCCTGCGCCGCGATTTCAATTGCCTTTCGCATTGGCAGCAAGCCGGAGACAAGCAACTCGCGCAGCGTCTTCCCCTCTACCAGCTCCATCGCAATGTAATGAGTCGAACCGTCCTGTCCGAGTTCGTAGATGGTAACGATACTGGGGTGGTTGAGGGCAGATGCCGAGCGCGCTTCCTGCTCGAAGCGGACCAACCGGTCACAGTCTGCGGAGAATGCGGCGGACAGAATCTTGATCGCAACACTGCGATCAAGTCGCGTATCCCGCGCCCGGTACACCTCTCCCATGCCGCCCGCACCAAGTGGGGATTGGATCTCATAGGGACCGAGTTTTGTGCCAGAGGTCAGTGCCATCCGTGGGCGTCATTATAGTTCTAAGAGAGGGCGGACTTACACTGACATGTAACGCGCGACTTGTAGCAGTGGCGATGCTCGGCATTTTCGATTCTAGCCACCATGCGATAACTCCCGAATCGTCGGCAATCCGGAAGTTACGATCCTTCTGGCGCTAACTTCCGGGTAGTCCGTAGTCAAAGTCAGGAAGAAGCCTTCGAGAAACACTGTCGGCCGCACGTGCCCACGGGCGAAGTCTTGACACGGACTTATCGTGGAGGTCGGCTACTCAGAAACCATCGTTCGCAACTACTTGGCCGAGAAGTTGGCATTTTGTCTCTGGGTGCGCCCGGGGGATCGCGGGGGAGAAGGGCCTTTTTCAGGCGGTTTTGGGGCGGTGGGAGAGAGGGAGGATACCGGGGGCGCCGCCGGCCGCGGCGGCGGCAGCCGCGCTGCGAGGCTCTTCGTTGGACTTTGAGCTTCGGGCGAGGAAGCGGGAGCAGCGGCAGAGGAATCTGGGTTGATAGTGGCGCCGGGATCGGGCTTTTCCTCGATGCGCACGAGGTATTGATAAGGAATCTCCCAGCGAAAATGCTTATGCTGGCCGCGCTGTTCGAAATTCTGCTCGAGGAAGATGGAGCGGCCGGAATCAGCGACGAAGATGCCGGAAGCGGGCAGAAGGATATCGCCGGCGCGATATTGCACCTCCACACTGCGCCCCAGAAAGGCGGAGAAACGAGCCATACTGTACGTAGTTTCCGTGCCGGGTAGTAACAGGGTCAATAGTACGGAAGGACCCCCCTCTGAGGATTGTGGAAAAGCGGGGCGCTGGAAGGCCTGCGCAGTTTATGAGTCGTTTCTCGTACCTTTCGTAAACGTGAGGTCAGAAGAACTCGGAGGGTATAGTTCAAACCGCGCAGGATAAATAGTCCTCATGAGATAGGTAAAGCCTACAATCACTGGGAAGAATGCAACCATCGCAACAGCGACATACGCGAGTACATTTCGGATTCCGAGCACAAATGGTACAGCAATTGAGATTACGACCTGTCCGAATAGCAGGAATCGTCTATAAGCAACAGTGACGCGTAATTTTTCCTTGCAAGAAGGGCACTGAAAGTACGAACTGCCATCAAGG
>Ga0209158_1002628_pt1 | contig 10879 bp, 6 predicted proteins | sample GraSoiAngelo_140_FD_185897 | JGI IMG/M metagenome (GOLD analysis project Ga0209158, IMG submission 185897) | Grasslands soil microbial communities from the Angelo Coastal Reserve, California, USA - 14_0929_12_30cm (SPAdes) (version 2) | ecosystem: Environmental > Terrestrial > Soil > Grasslands ...
TTTTGCTGGCACGGGACGCAAGGCTGTCATGCTGGCGCAAGCGTTTGTCGATCTTGCGACGTGCGTTCTGGCCGCAGGCATCGCCAGCCGCCTGGCGGCGGATGCTCCCGACGCGGCGCGCGGCCGCGTCGCAACTGTAGCGCTTTGGCTGACGGCGCTCTGTCCCTTCACCGCGAACTACGCGGCGGTGCCACTGACGGAAGTGCTGGCGACATTTTTCAGCACGCTCGCGCTGCTGATTTTTCTGTCGCCCGCGGGAATGGAGTTCGATCGAATCTCCTCGAAGCGCGAGGGGGGCCGCGCCGCAAAAAATTGGTTCGCCGGCGGACTGGTGGTTGGTCTCGGGACACTCGTCCGGCCGGAAACGCCCCTGCTTCTTGCGGCCGTGCTGATCGCGCTGTGGCTGCGCCATCACCGTCACGCGAATTGGAAAAAGCTCGAGGCCGCAACGCTGTGGATGGCCCTTGGCTTGCTGCTGCCGCTGGCGCCGTGGGCCGCGCGCAATGCGGTGAATCTTGGGCGCGTGCAGTTTCTCGCGCCGCGTTACGCGGAAACGTATGGCGACGTCCTGCCGACGGGATTTTACGCCTGGACGCAAACGTGGATGTTTCGCTTTCGCGATGCCTATCTCTTCACCTGGAAATTGCCGTCGCAGCCGATCGAATTGAAAAATGTTCCCTCGTACGCCACGGATTCGCCGGAAGAATTTTCACGCGTCGCTTCCCTGCTGGACCGCTACAACCGCGCGCACCGCATGACGCGCGAACTCGATTTCGAATTCGCGGAGCTGGCGCGGGAACGCGCTGAGCGCCATCCGATTCGCACTTACGTGTGGGTTCCCATCGAGCGCGCCGCAGCGATGTGGTTCACTCCGCGGATTACGCTGTTGCCCTATTCCGGGCGACTGTGGCCGCTGGCGGAAAGTTACCGCAGCAATCCGGCGGACTTTGAAGTCACGCTCGGCTTGGCGCTGCTCAACGTTCTATATGTTGGAATGGCACTTGCCGCGGCGTGGTTCTGGCGCACGAATCCTGGGGTGTTACTGATCGCGACATTCATCGTTGTTCGCACGGCATTCTTCACGCAAGTGCAAACCTGCGAGCCGCGTTACGTACTGGAGTGCTTCCCCGCCGTGCTGGCTGTGGCCGCGCAACTTTTCCGGAGTCAGTGCAGGGACGGCGCGCGCAACCCGTGCTAGCAAACTCGAAGTGAATGTTTCTTATTGGACGTTCACTTTGGTGTCGGATTGTTGATGCGGCGCGATCTCGACGCTTTCTCCGCCGGCCAGATATTTTTTCAATACATCCGGATCGTCCCATTCCAAATCCCAACCGTCTTCAATGGCCATGAGCGTGTAACGGCCCGGCACGACGGCATTCAGCGTGAAAGTTCCATCGGAATCGGATTGGTCGCGGCGAAAAAGTCCAGGATTGCTGCGCAGATCGAGCGGCGCGAGAACGATCATTACGCCGGAGACCGGCTTGTCTTTCTTGAGCGCTGTGCCGGTGATGTGGCCGGTGCCTTTCGAAGCGTTGATGGTAACGCTCACGTCCTGCGCGCCAGCGATTTGAAAGGAACGGCCGGTGGTCTTGATGCCGGTGGAGGAGAGGCTGCGAATAAAGAGGGCTTGCGGCTCGATGATGACAAGCTCATAGCTTCCCATTTCAGAGGGATTGTTCTTGAATGAAAACTCGCCTGTTGCGGAAACGTCCGCGGTAAAGCCCTGCCCGGTTGTGAGATTTCGAAGCAGAACGCGAGCAGGCTGAGGAACAGGGGAGGCGTCGTCCATTTTCAGAATTCCGCTGACCACAACGGAGGGGGCGCTTTGCGTCGCGTCAATCTCGGCGTCATTCGAAACCTGAAGGTTCTGCGTGCGGCGCATCGTCGCGTTCCCGTTCGGAGTCATGACTGCGAGGCTCAAACGACCCGGAGGAACACCACCGACTTCCATCAAGCCGGGAGCCACTTGATGGAAAGAAACGGGGACGTGAATTTCGCGGCCTTCCGCAACAGACTGGGTGACTTGAATGTTTACGCCTTGATTGGGATCCGCGACAGGCGCTCTGACCAGGAAGTGGAGAGCAGGGATAGGGCGAAGGCGAAAATCGGCGATAGCCATTTCGCCAGCATGAAGCGCAAGAGGGGCGGCGCCGGCAATGTCGTTCGAATCGGGAAAGAACATCACGGGATAAACGACATCGAGAGTCTGGTCCTGCTCGGAGAAAGACGAAGGGTCGGCTTCCTGGACGTTCTGGTTATCTTGGCTCATGCGGTGACGAGCATTGTGCTGCGCATACCAAGGTCGGGCGGAAACAGAGACGAAGTAGGTCCCAGGAGACAGGTGCCCAAAATGATAGCGGCCTTGATCGTCGGTTGGCCTCTGGCCGAACGAGGAAGTGCGGCGCCGGCCTCCGACAAGATTTTCGCGGAAGAGCATGACCATGGCGTGGCGGACGGGATCATCGGATTCATCGCGGACTTCGCCCGAAATGGACGCGGAAGGACGCAAACCGAAAGTCAGATTTTCCGATTCCAAGCCCGGACCGACGACGATCGCGGTCGTGAAGTTTTCGTGTTGCTGATACATCTGAGGGAAGTAGCCACGGTGATGAGCAGTCAGGGAGTATTTACCGGGAAGCACGTCGGCGAAAGCGAATCGGCCTTCGGGGTCCGTGAACTCGGTGCGGCCAGAATCGAGAGGGACACGCGCACCAGCGGACGCTGAAACATTTATGCTGACCGACGCGCGGACGAGCGGCTGGCCGGTGACGGCGTCGATGACTCTGCCACTGATTCGAAAGGAGGAAGGAGCGGCGGGAGCTTGTGGTTGAGCTGGCTTTGGATTTTGCGCCTGCTGAAAAAATGCGAGAAGCAGAATTTGTAGTAGTTTGAGTGCGAACATGAGAGTCACTCTTCCACCTTTACGGCTTCGAGCTCGATTTTTGCCTTCTGGTCAGGCGACAGCGTAATCCCGCTGGCTCGCACAAGGTATTTGCGCATGACGTCCCGATTTCTGTATTCGAGCTGCTCGGGATGGTCAACGGCAAGGAATTTGTATTCGCCGGGCGGAAGAAACGGCATCTGAAAGAATCCTTTCGGATCGGTCAGCTGAATGATTGGCGGAGTGGAAGAATGTTCGGAAAAGGCGAGAACGGTGGCGGTGAATGGATGATTGTCGAGCGAAACAGTTCCGCTGAGAGAAGCTCCGTCATCTCGGAGGGTAATCTCGATGGGTTGCGGAGCGCCGCCGGCCGAAATCGACAGATCGGATTGCAGAAGATTGGTGGGGCCGGAAGTGGCGGACTGCACGTAAAGCAAGCCGTTGGGATTGATTTCAACTCCGTACGTGCCGGGAGGGATATTTTGAAGTTCGAGCGAGGCAGAACCGCGCTCGCCGACTTGTTGGGACCCGTGGCGGGACTCAAACATCCCCGAGGCATGCGAGACAAGCTGAACGTAGGCGGGAAAATAGTTTTCTTGTTGGGTGAATCGTTCCGAGCCGGTTCGAGAGGAGATGACGCGCATGCGGATGGGAATGTTCGCGTTGGGTAACAGGGCGATGTGGATTCCGGAGAGATCGGCATTCACGGTTAGCGGCAGGACGGCCGTCAGAGAACGGCCCGGGCCGGTTTGGGGGGCAGTGGGAGGCGCATTCGCGAAAAGCGTGTAAGTCCCCGAAGGGATACAAGGGATGCGGAAGGCCCCGGTTGCGGGATCAAATCGATAGCCAGACGCTAAGTGCTTTCCCGCGGAATTGAGCACTTGAAGGTTGGCAAACTGGCCTGCAGCGTAGCCGATGATTGTGCCGGCGACGCGAAAGCAAGGTTGCGGGGACAGAGTGAAATTGATTTCAGCCCGCTTGCCCGGGACCATGGGAATTGGGGAAGCGAGAGAAATATCCGAGCCTGCCGGATAATAGACTACCGGGAAACCGAGCGCCGCGGAATTTGAAGGGCCGGAGGCAATCGGCACCGAACTCCCACTGGGTCCTGCCGACAAGTAATACGTGCCGGGCTGAAGCTCGGCGATGCGGAATTCTCCGTCTTCATTCGTCGAGCCGCCTTGGCGATCTTGCCAAACCTTGCGGCCGTTCTCGAGACGCTGGACCATCAGCTGAACGGGCAGGTTTTCGATGGGTTCGCCGTCGTCTCCGGTGATCCGACCATAGATGACGGCTTCGGGAACGAGCTTGAGGATGGCCGGCGAAACGTCCGGCCCGATATCAACAACCGGCCTTCTAAATTTGGGAAGACCGCTTTCCAGCTCTTCTTCTGAGAAAAAGCCAGGCTTTCGAACGGTGATGGGAGTCTGGCCAGGAAATAGACCGTCAAATTGGAATTTTCCGTCGGGCCCAGTGAGCCGGGAAGACTGTCCATTCATATAGATTTGAACGAGAGCGCCGCGGATGGCTTCACCGGTGACGGAATTGACGACCGTTCCGGTCAGAGAATACTTGTCCTGGATAGAGGGCCGCAGGGATTGCGGAAACGCCAAGGAGCCCGTGGAGCAAAGAGATGCGGCAAGGAGAAATAGGAGAATGGAGCGAACAACCATATCTGGTGCCTTCGAAGCCGGTTCGGTTCGGCGATAGTTTACAACGGCTGTGATGCAGTTTGATTGGCCGGATTTGCCTGGCGTTTAGGCTGTTCATGCGCCACTAAGAAACAAGCTGACCGGCGGAAACAGTTAACGCTTGACAAGAGCGCGGTAACGAAGTATCTCAGCGACCGAAATGCGTGGATGCCGGGTTAGGAGGTGTGGCCCGGACAGGAATATTTATCGTTCGAACGCGGCTTGGAACGGGGCTCGTCTGAATTTCGCAAGGACAAGCATGCTGGAGGTTCACTGTGACTTGGACACAAGGGTACGATCCCCTGGGGCATTGGTGGCTTTCGACGCTCGTCGCGGCGCTGCCGGTAGTTGTGTTACTCGGAGCATTGGCGGTTTTGCGCATTAAGGCGCACTGGGCTGCCCTCCTGGGCCTAGCCGCATCACTGGTGATCGCCGTCGGCGTATTCAAAATGCCTGCGGGGATGGGGGCGCGCACGGCGGTGTACGGCGCTTGCTACGGCCTTTTCCCTATCGGCTGGATCATCCTCAACGTTATTTTTATGTACGACATGAACTGCGCCTCAGGCCGCTTCAAAGTCCTGCAAGAGAGCTTGATGGGTATTACGCAGGACCGGCGGCTGCAGCTTCTGTTGATTGCTTTTTCGTTTGGAGCGTTTTTTGAGGGAGCAGCGGGGTTTGGCACACCCGTTGCGGTTACCGCGGCCATCCTGATTGGTTTGGGCTTCAAGCCGCTGCAAGCCTCGGGGCTTTCGCTCATTGCCAACACGGCGCCGGTGGCGTATGGCGCGCTGGGTACACCCCTTATCGCTCTCCAGACGGTTACGGGACTCGACCTGTTACAGCTCAGCGGCATGGCCGGACGGATTCTTCCGTTCTTTTCTGTCCTGGTGCCCTTCTGGTTGTTGTGGGCTTTTGCCGGATTTAACGGGATGCTTGAAATTTGGCCTGCTGTGCTCGTTGCCGGGGTCTTCTTCGCAATTCCGCAATTCCTGGTGTCCAATTTTCATGGGCCGTGGCTGGTGGACGTGGTTTCGGCGGTTTGCTCCATGGCGGCGGTGACCGTCTTGCTCCTCATCTGGCATCCCAAGAAGATTTGGGGCTTCGAGGGACACGAAGCCGACCGCAGCGCGCGCGGCCAACACGGTCACAGCACGGGCGAGGTCATTAAAGCGTGGACACCTTGGGTCATTCTGAGCATGCTGGTGTTTCTCTGGGGGCTCCCCAGCGTCAAGGCCTTTCTCGATAAGATCTCTATTTTCAAAATCCCCGTCGGCGGCCTGCACAACCTGATTCTGCGGGTGCCTCCAGTGGTCGCCAAAAACACGGCGGAGGCTGCTGTGTTTAATTTCAATTGGCTGTCCGCCACGGGTAGCGGCATCCTGGTCGCAGCCATCATTTCCGGTTTCGTGATGGGATTCGGCCCGCTGCAGATGCTGCGCCAATACGGGAAAACCTTGTACAAAGTGCGATTCTCTTTGATTACTATTGCCGCCATGATGTCCATCGGATTCATGACGCGTTACTCCGGTCTGGACGCGACCATGGGATTGGCGTTTGCTCGTACGGGCACCTTTTATCCATTTTTCGGTACACTTCTTGGATGGCTGGGCGTTGCGCTTACGGGCTCGGACACCGCCTCAAACGTGCTGTTCGGCAGCTTACAGAAAATCTCCGCCACGCAGGTTGGCGTCTCACCGACATTGATGGCCGCAGCTAATAGCTGCGGCGGCGTGATGGGCAAAATGATCGATGCGCAAAGCATCGTCGTCGCCAGCACCGCCACGGAATGGTATGGCCATGAGGGAGACATCCTGCGTTACGTCTTCTTCCACAGCATTGCGCTGGCTTGCCTGGTAGGTGTCCTGGTATTCATGCAAGCTTACGTCTTTCCATTCACCAAATTGGTCATCCATTGAGTGGGATGAGCCGCTAAACCCAGAATCGTCAAAGCAGTTCCTCTCTTCCATGACGCGAGTCTACGAAAGAAGAGGAATGTCTCTTCTTTCTAGGGAAGAGCCGTACTATTCTTCCTCTGGGCACAAAGATGGGCATGCAGACTTTCGATGAATTGCGAGCCATTGTGGGTAAGCGCGGATTCATCTCTTCGCCCGAAGAGCTGCATACCTATGAGTGCGACGGATTGACGTATTTTCGCGTGATGCCCCGCGCGGTGCTCCTGCCAAGTTCCACAGAACAAGTTCAGGCGATCGTGCGAATCTGCCACCGCGAACGGATGCCGTTCGTTGCGCGCGGCTCGGGGACAGGCTTGAGCGGCGGGGCGCTTCCGGTGGAAAACGGAATTGTCATCAGCCTGGCGCGGATGAACCGGATTTTGGAAGTGGATTTCCCGAATGCGCGCGTGGTGGTTGAACCGGGCGTCATTAATCTGGATGTTACCGGGCGCGTGTCGCCGCAGGATTATTTTTACGCGCCCGATCCTTCGTCACAATCGATCTGCAGCATCGGCGGAAACGTAGCGGAAAATTCAGGCGGGGCGCATTGCTTGAAATACGGATTCACGACGACGCACGTGCTGGGATTGGAAGTTGTTCTTCCTGATGGGACTCTGGTTCATTTTGGCGGAAAAACACTGGATGCGCCGGGATATGATTTGGCGGGTGTTTTCGTGGGTTCGGAAGGCACGCTGGGAATCGCGACCAAAGTTATTCTGCGTATCGTGAAGCGGCCGGAGTGCGTTCGAACGCTGCTCGCGGCCTTCCCTTCCACGAATGAAGCGGGCGCGGCGGTGAGCGACATTATCGCGGCAGGAATGCTGCCAGCCGCCATCGAAATGATGGATAACCTCTCGATTCAAGCGGCCGAAGCCGCGGTCCATGCGAACTATCCGAACTGCGGTGGGTTGCTTCTGGTCGAGCTGGATGGACCCGTTGCTGAAGTGGAAACGTTGATGGCGAACGTGAAAGAGATTTGCCGTTCGAATGGCGCATCGGAAATTCGCGTGGCCCAGTCGGATGCGGAACGCGCGCTGGTTTGGAAAGGGCGCAAAGCCGCTTTTGCGGCGATGGGACGAATCTCGCCGAACTACATTGTGCAGGACGGAGTGATTCCACGCACCGCGCTTCCGCGGGTGCTGAGCGAGATTGAACGGCTCAGCAAAGAAGCGGGCGTGCGCGTGGCCAATGTGTTTCATGCGGGCGATGGAAACCTTCACCCGCTGGTTCTCTACGACCGCCGAATTTCCGGCCAGGAAAAGGCCGCCGAGGCGCTTTCGGCGCAGATTCTCGAACTGTGCATAGCTGCGGGCGGTTCGATCACCGGGGAACACGGTGTTGGCGAAGACAAGAAGAAAGCGATGGCAAAAATGTTCGCCGAGCCTGATTTGGCGACCATGCAGCGAGTGCGTTGCGCGTTTGATCCACTGCAGCTTTCGAATCCGACGAAAGTCTTTCCGACGCCGCGGCTTTGCGGCGAGAAACCCGGTGAGTACGTGCCGCATGCGAGCGAATCCGCGGGCATCGCGGAGCGCTACTGATACTTCCCGATGGATGCCGCAACCAAACACGAAGCGAGCGGCCTGCATTCGGCGCTGCGCTACAAATTCATTGCGATTGTGGGGAATGAGAATGTGCATGCGGCGACTGCCGCGGATACCGTGGCGGGGGTTCATCCGAAGCTGGTCATTGAGGCGGGAACGGAAAGCGAGATTGCGGAGATTCTGCGTCTTTCGAACGCGGCGGGGCTGGCAGTGATTCCGCGGGGCGGTGGGACGAAGCTCGGCTGGGGAAACTCACCAGAGCGCGCGGATTTGGTTTTGTCAACGGCGCGGCTGAATGAAATCATCGAGCACGCCTGGGCGGATCTCACGGTGACCGTTGAAGCCGGTTGCACGATTCAGAGATTGCAGGAAACGCTTGCGGAGCACGGGCAGCGATTGGCGCTTGATCCCCTGTGGCCGGAAAAAGCGACGATTGGCGGAGTGCTTTCGGCAAATGACAGCGGAGCGCTCCGTTTGCGTTTTGGGGCGCTGCGCGACCTGATTATCGGTGCGACGATTGCGCTGCCGGACGGCACGCTGGCGAGCAGCGGCGGCAAGGTGGTAAAAAACGTCGCCGGGTATGACTTGCCGAAACTTGTCACTGGCGCTCTGGGCACTCTCGGCATCATCACGCGCGCCGTGTTTCGGCTCCATCCACTGCCGCGAAACACGCGATCTTTTTCCGTTGCGACGGCCAATGCCGAGGAAGCGCAACGGTTCGCGCTCGCTGTGCAGGATTCGAAGCTCGCGCACACGTTTCTTCAATCGCACTTTTCCGATGACGCTTCACCGGTCTCCGACATTTTGTTTGAAGGCACGGAAGCGGGCTTAGTGGCGCAAGAAGCGCAACTGCGAAATCTGGCCGCTCCTGCAAAAGTTTTGGAGACTTCCACGTCAAGCTGGACAGCGCGCGAGAAGCTCTGGACCCTTGCTGATCCCGAGAATACGGCGATCGCAAAAATCAGCGTCTTGCCTGCAAACGTCGCTCGCACAATGAAACTGGTGGAGCACATTGCCAACGGGCAACAGGTCCGGTGGAGAGCGCTGGTGTATGCGACGGGGCTTGGATGGCTTCGCCTGGAAGCAAAAGTGGGGGCGTTGCGCGGCGCGCTTCAAGCATTGCGCGGCGAATTGGAAAGCCAGCAAGGATCGCTTGTCGCACTCCATCGTCCCGAGAAAATGCCGTCATTCGACGCCTGGGGGAACGCGGGTGATGCGCTGCCCTTGATGAAAGCGGTGAAGCAGCAGCTCGATCCAAAGAGTACGCTGAACCCTGGCCGGTTTGTAGGTGGCATCTGATGGAGGAATTGACCATAAAACAGGACTGCGTCAGTGCGTTTGACGCGCATCATCCGCCTTCGAACGAGATCATTGAAAAGTGCGTGCATTGCGGATTTTGCTTGCCGGTGTGCCCCACGTATGTTTTGTGGGGCCAGGAGATGGATTCACCACGCGGGCGAATTTACCTGATGAAGGTTGCCGGCGAGGGCACCACGGAAATGACCTCGAATTGGGTAAGCCACTTCGACAGTTGCCTGGGCTGCATGGCATGCATCACGGCGTGCCCCTCGGGAGTGGACTATGGAAAACTCATTGAGGCGACGCGCGCGCAGATCGAACGAAACACGGAACGTTCACGGGGAGAAAAACTCCACCGACGGTTTGTATTTGAAACTTTTACGCGGCCGGATCGCTTGCGGCAAATGCGCTGGCCGCTGCTTGCCTACCAGAAAACCGGATTGCAGGCCGTCGTGCGCGGATCGGGGCTGCTGAAGCTGTTGCCGAAGAAGATTCGGGCGATGGAAGCGCTGCTTCCTAAGTTGGGGCCGCGTGAGACGGTCGCGGAAGTCACGCCGCCAGCGGGAACGAAGAGGCGGCGAGTTGGCTTACTCCTGGGATGCGTGCAACGGGAGTTTTTTCCGCAGGTGAATGCGGCCACGACGCGAGTCCTGGCGGCGGAAGGTTGCGAAGTTGTGGCGCCGAGGGAACAGCCGTGTTGTGGCGCGTTGCTTGTGCACGCGGGCGAGGAAGCCGCGGCGGTAGAATTGGCGAAAAGGACGATCGAGGCGTTCGAACGCGCGAACGTCGAGACAATTGTCACGAATGCGGCGGGATGCGGGTCGAACGTGAAGGAATATGGCCATTTGCTCCGGGATGAGCCGGGGTATGCGGAACGAGCCAAAGTGTTTGCCGCGAAGTGCAAAGACGTTAGCGAAATCCTGGCTGAACTGGAACCTCACGCCAAGCGAAGTCCATTGAAACTGAAAGTGGCGTTTCATGACTCGTGCCATTTGCTGCATGCCCAGGGAGTGCGCTCGCAGCCGCGGTCATTGCTCTCCAAGATTCCAGGTCTGGAGCTTGCGGAGATTCCCGAAGCAGCGATTTGCTGCGGGTCCGCGGGAATTTACAACCTGGTACAGCCGGATGCCGCGAACGCGCTTGGCGACCGCAAGGCGGAGCTTATCGCGCCGTTGAAAGCGGATGTGGTGGCTACGGGGAATCCTGGTTGTTTGATACAGCTTCAAGCGTCGCTGGCACGGCACGGCTGGAAGATTCCCGTGGTGCATACAATTCAGATTGTAGATGCATCGATTCGGGGCGAATCGGTCGACGCTTTGGGGTAGCTCAACGCTTAGGAGTGGATCAGCCTGAGATCCTTCGCTGCGTAAACCCGTTCGAAACGCAAAAAGCGCGCCCTTCGCTCAGGATGATAATTGCGCGAGTGGGCTCAGTCGAAGGGGATGCGGGTCTTTTTGGAAATGTCTCGCAGCTCTTCGACAACCGGCAAGACCAATGGCACACCATTCTCGC
>Ga0209158_1002630_pt1 | contig 10874 bp, 8 predicted proteins | sample GraSoiAngelo_140_FD_185897 | JGI IMG/M metagenome (GOLD analysis project Ga0209158, IMG submission 185897) | Grasslands soil microbial communities from the Angelo Coastal Reserve, California, USA - 14_0929_12_30cm (SPAdes) (version 2) | ecosystem: Environmental > Terrestrial > Soil > Grasslands ...
TTCACGCCCTTCAGGTTGTATTCGACAGGATCTTCGGCCGTCATAATATTGTGCTCGGGCGAGTTGATCGTGTGAATGGCCGAGTAGAGCGTCGTCGTCTTGCCCGAGCCCGTCGGCCCCGTGATCAAGACCATCCCGTAGGGCTGCCGGATCACCTTTTCGAAGTGCTCGAGCGCCCCCGGATCGAAGCCGAGCTTGGTCAGATCGAGCTGCAGGGCGTCCTTGTCGAGGATTCGGAGGACGGCCTTCTCCCCGAAGATGGTCGGCAGGACCGACACCCGGAAGTCGATCTCTCGCGTGTTGTAGCGCAGTTTGATGCGGCCGTCCTGGGGCAGCCGGCGCTCGGCGATGTCGAGATTCGACATGATCTTGATACGCGACGTGATGGCCGCCTCCAGCCGCTTCGGCGGCGACAGCATCTCGTGCAGCACGCCGTCGATGCGGAACCGGATGCGGAAGACCTTCTCGTAGGGCTCCCAGTGGATGTCGCTGGCGCCCTTCTGGATGGCGTCGACCAGCACCATGTTGACGAGCTTCACCACCGGCGCCTCGTCGGCCGACTCCTTCAGCTCGAAGACGTCCATCTTCGTGCCGTCGTCGTCGCCCACGACCTCCACGCCCTCGAGGTCGCTCGAGATCGTGTTCATCGCCTCCGCCATCGACCCGGCGCCACTCTCGTAATACTTCTCGATGGCCTCGCGGATCGCGCCCTGGGCGGCCACCACCGGCAGCACGCGCAGGCCCGTGATGAAGGTGACGTGGTCGATGGCGTGCACGTTGACCGGATCGGCCATGGCGACCGTCAGGCTGTCGCCGTCGCGCTGGATCGGCAGCAGATCGTAGCGCCGCGCGATGCCGCCCGGGAGGAGCTGGATGACGCTCGACTCCACGTTGACCGAGGACAGCGTGATCGACGGGACGCCGTACTGCTGGGAGAGGAAGCCCGCGAGCTGATCCTCGTTGATGAAGTGCATCCGCACGAGGATCGAGCCGAGCTTCTCGGTCGAGCCTTTCTGCTTGCGCAGCGCCTGGGCGAGCTGATCGCGCGTGATGAGGCCGCCCGCCACCAGGAGGTCGCCGAGCGGCATCAGGCGTGCGCGCGGCTCCGATCGCACGGCCACCGGCTTGACCGGCGGCTTCGCCGGCACCTTGCTGGCCGGCGACGCCGTCCTCACCGCCGTCGGCACCGCCGGGGCCGCGGGGGCCGGCGCGGGCGATGGCGCCGTTGCGGTGGCGGTCGCCGCGGTCGGGTTGCGACGGGCCCGCACCAGGCGAGCGGTGACGCTCGCGAGCTTCTCGCGCTCACCGAGCTTGACGTAAATTTCTGCGAGGGCCTCGAGGGCGCTCACGTCGGCCGGATTGGCCTCGGTGATCATCTCGAAGACCTCGGCCGTCTGGCCGAGCTCGCGCCGCTGGTCAGGGGTCAGGTCGGGCATGAGCGATTAGGGCAGACGCGGCTCCCACGATGGCCGCACCTCCCCGGGCCGGAGCGGCGTGGCGAATTCACCCGTCCGCTTGGGACGGCTGCGCGTCTCGGCGAGCACCGCGGCGACACCCTTGCCCGCCTCCTTGGCGAACAACCGCACCATGCCCACCGTCGTGCGCTCGTCGAAGATGGCGAGCAGGATCGCCTCCTCGTCCACCGTCGAGACGTGGATGGATTGCTTGATGCCCTCGTGGAAGAGGACCGTGAACTCGGTCTCACCGAGGAGCTGGGCCATGGCGCTGGTCGAGCTGAACGCGGCCGCGGCGAGGGCAGAGATGGAGACGGTGTCGAGCGCTCGGGCCACGCCGTCCATGGCGAGGAGCTGGCCACTCCGGTCGATGAGCAGCGCCTCGATCGCGGCCGACTCGCTCAGGAACCGCTGGAGGATCTCGCGGATCCGTGTCGCATCGTTTTCCTGGATGACCATGTCTCGCACCTTCGTCATCTTGCCCCCTTCCCGCCGTCGCCGAACTCGCCGGCGAGGACCATGCGTGACACCGTGTTGAGGGTGTCGAAGACACCCTTGCCTTCGACCGCGACCGCCTCGAAGAAGGGCACCCGCCGGGCCCTTCGATTGAGCAGGTACTCGAGGTAGTCGATCGGCGCGATGTTCGGCAGGTCGCGCTTGTTGTACTGGATGACGTACGGAATCTCGTCGAGCGAGGACTGATACCGCTGCAGGTTCTCGTCGAGGTTCTTGAGGCTCTCGACGTTCTCGGGCAAGCGCTCGTACTGCGAGTCGGCCACGAACACGACGGCGTCGACGCCGCGCAGGACGAGCCGCCGCGTCATGTCGTAGTGGACCTGGCCGGGGACCGTGTAGAGCTGGAAGCGCGTCTCGAAGCCACGGACCGCGAGCGCCGACACGGGCAGGAAGTCGAAGAAGATGGTGCGGTCGTCGCCGGTGGCGAGCGACACCATGTTGCCCTTGTTGGTGTGGGGCAACGACTTGTGGACGTACTGGAGGTTGGCCGTCTTCCCGGCCACACCCGGGCCGTAGTACACGACCTTGAAGTTGATGACCTTCTCGGCGTGATTGATGATCGACACGCCCGCCTCCTCAGCGCGCTCCCAGTCGCGTCACCGCGCGCTCGAGCTCCAGGCGGGCCAGCCCCAGGCGATCCACCGGGCCGCCGCCGGCGACGAGGAGCGCGGCGGCGCCGCGCCCGGCGTCGACTTCTCGCACCACGAGTCGGTCCTCACCCATGCGCAGGATGAAGGACTCGAGCGGGCCCAGTGCGCTGCCGCGCATCGCCTCGCGCAGGGCGCGCGCATAGTGAGCGAGCGGCCGCGCCGCCAACCCTGGCGCCAGGAACATGTAACAGATCAGCGACGATGAGCGGTCCTGGAGCACCGTGGGCACCACTTTCCCGAAGGCCCGGAAGGATTCGCCGAGCGTACGGACGTGGGACGGCACGGTGGTGTCGCGCAGGTCGTCACCACCGTCGCCGTATCCATTCATCGAGCTCGAGCGTCGGCCGTTCAACGCCCCGGCTTCGACCGCTCGCAGCGCCACGCGCTCGAGATAGGCCAGCGGCGCGCCCGGAGCGACGGCCACGGCCAGCAGCGGCGCCGACTCGGCCAGCACACCGAGGGGGGTCAGCACGATCGCGCCCTGAGCGCCTCGAACCGTCGCTTGCGAGGCCGGCGCGGGCAAGCGTCGATCGTCGAGGAGTGGCGCCAGCATGGCCGCGCTCTCCACCACCGCGTCGGCGGCCAGCTCGGGTGACGCCACGCTGAGCACGGTCAGCCGGCCCACCCGCTGCTCCTGGACCTCGAGCGCGCTCAGGATCGGCTTCAACAACGCAGCGACACGGCTCGGCTCGGCGCGCCGGCGACGCTCGATGAAGGGCGCCGACACGCGCGGCGGCTCCAGCTCTTGCTCGGCGACCGGCACGACCTCGCGCTCGGTAGCGGCGGCGAACCGAACGCGCTCGGGCTCCGGCTCGCCTTCCACTTCGTTCTCGACGACGACCTCACGTTCGGCCGCGCCGATCGGGTCGGACATCACCGGCTCAGGCTCGGGCTCGGGCTCCGGCTCCGCAGCCGGCTCTCGCTCGAGAGCAGCCTCCCGCTCGACGACCGGCGCGTGCTCGAAGCTCGGCGCTCGCTCGACCAGCGGTGTTCGCTCGATGACCGGTGCTCGCTCGAGCACCGGCTCGCGCTCGACGGCGGGCTCGACCGAGACGGCCGGCTCTTCAAGCTCGGGCTCGGGGGCTCGGGTAACGTCGAAGCGCTCGATGGTGAGGGACCGCGCCACCTCGGCGACCGGCGCGGCCGGGCGCTCCTCGGACGGCGGCGGCACGTGGGGCTGGAACGGCGGCGGAAAGTCCTCGATGCCGCGCACGTCGACGATGGGAGAGGACAGCGCGAAGGCGTCGCCGGGTAGCTGACGGATCACCTCGTCGAGCGGGAGGGTCAACGCCCCTTCCGGGAGCCGAGCCGCGATGTCAGCGTCGGACACCGTCACCGCCTGGCGCGGGAACTGCTCGGCGACCACGCTCCACTGCACGCGGGCTCGACCCTCGGCGAGCTGCGGCCCCAGCAGGCGGCGTGGAACGAGGAGATGGCCGGGCTCGAGCAGGTTCGCGCCGAGACGATCGAGCGGCAGGCGAAACGCGTCAGCAGGAAGCTGACCCGCGATGCGCTCGAACGAGATGCGCACCATCTCCTCCGCCGGCTCCGAGTGCGGCGGTCGAGACGCCTGGGCCGGCGTGACGGTGGCCTCTTCGCGTCGTGGCCCTTCCTGCCGCTGAACGGGTTGAGGCGCCGGCGGTGTGACGTGCGGCGGCGGCGTGACGACGGAAGGAGGAATGACGGCGGGCGGCGTGACCGCAGGCGCGGGCGGCCGCGGCGGCACGATTTCGGCCTTCACGGAATGTGGGGGCGACGCTGGCGCGACCAGCGGTGGCGGCGCCGACGCGACTGGTGCCGACAGGAGAACAGGCGCTGGTGCAGGCACCGGGCGGGGCGCGGGTGCGTGAACGGTCGCATGTGCAGGTGAGCGCATCGCTTCGGGTGCACGCTCCTCCGCCCGGTGAGGGCGCTCCTGGGAGCGCTTGCTCTTCTCCTTTCGCGACCGCGGCCGGGATACCGCGAGCGGCGCCAGGCTCGTCGCGACGGCGAACATCTGTAAGCCGACCAGCGGCGGCAGATCGATGACGCTGAGCCCCACCGCGCGCTCGGCGGCTATGCCCATGACCTGCACCAGCACGGCCGCGGTGGCGATCACCAGCATCACGTGGAGCGCGCAGCGACCGACGAAGATGCCGAGCGCGCGGAGGCCCACACGACGAACGAGCGCCGTCAGGGCCAGGAAGAGATAGAAGCCGAGGGGCGCGACGAGCGCGTGCATCGGAGTCAACGTGAGCGGCGTTCCCGCGAGTTGCCACAGATCGTACTTCACGACCGCGTACGCACCGCCGCCATAGACCACCAGGCCGAACAGGAGGGACGAGAACACCGACCCGCGCGCGGCCATCAGAGGGCCCGCTCCAGGTCGGGCAATGCCTTCCTGACGACGTAACGCGCCTTGCCGAGGGCGGAGGCGTCGGCCACGACCACGGCGAGGAGCGCCGAGCGGCCGACGGCGTGCAAGAGCAACATGCCGTGCTGATATTCGAGAATCATTCCGAGCAGCCCCCCTTGGGCGAGATCGCGGCCGATCCCGTGTGACGACTCCGCGACGCACGCGCTGAGCGCGGCGGCGACCTCGGCATCCAGAGCGTGGTCACCGGCCGACTCGATGAGGAACCCCTCGCGATCGGCGAGCGCGGCCAGTCGCACGCCGGGCGTGGTGCACAATGATTCGAGCCGCGACTTCAAATCGTCTCCAGAGAATTCCTCACTGACCTCGAGCGCCGCGATCGGCTCCGCCGCGGCCCGACTGGCCGCCGCGCGCGGTGGTTGCTGCGCGACCGGCGGCGGGGGTGGAGGCGGAGCGGGTGGCGGTGGCGCGGTCGACGGCGTCGGCGCGCGCTCGGGCACCGGGGGAGGCGCCACGCTCGCGCGGGGCGCGGGCGGCGCCGGCGACGCCGGAGCGGCGGTGATCACCCGCGAGCCGAGCAGGCCCTCGATCTTCCGCACCAGCTCCTCGGCCGCGAACGGCTTGAACATGACGTCGTTGGACTGCACCTCGGCCGCGCGCGCCAGCACCGTGCTGTTCACCACGCCCGAGATCAGGAGTACCGGGATCCGCGCCACCGCCGGGTGCGCGCGCACGAACTCGCAGACCTTGTATCCGTCCTTGTCGGGCAGGATCACGTCGCAGACGACGATGTCGGGCCGCTCCTGCTCGATCCGCTCCATCGCCTCGGTGCCGGTGGCCGCGGACAGGACCTCGACGCCTCGCCCCGTCAGCGCCTTTTCGACCACCTTTCGCACGCTGAGGCTGTCGTCCACGACCAGGACCTTCGGCATGATCGCCTCCTCCTAGTTGCTCGACACGCCGGCGGCGGTGTCGGCCCGGCCCTCGTCGATGCCGGCCGCGGTGCTGAGGAGCAGCGACTCCACGCTGCGCTCGATCGTCCGCTGGAATGAGGTGGCCGCCTCCATCGGGTTGAAGAAAAATGTCCCGCCCGGCGCGCGATGCGACGTCACCACCAGCGCGGTGAACGCCGGCTCGCCGACGAGGTGTCCGAACTCCGCGTGGACGATGCGTCCGCGGTCGAACACCACCGTGCCTTCCCCGGAGGCCAGCGCGAGGACCAGATGCCCGGTCTTGCCGCCGAGCGCGATGGCCTGGGCCACCTCGGCCAGGTCCATGACGTCGAGCGAGCCGCGCAGCCCCTCGGGCGCCGCCGCCACTGCCACCGGCACCGGCTCGGACTCGGACTCGGGGATCGTGCGCGCGGCCAGGAGGCTCCTGACCTCGGTCACGATCGTCTCCGGCGAGAACGCGCCGACGAGGATCCGGTCGGCGCCACCCTCGTCGAACGCTCCCGCCGGCACCTCGTCCTCGGCGTCGGCCAGCACGACGAAGAGAATTCCCGTGAACTCGGGGTCGCTCCGCACGATGCCGCAGAGCTCGTAGCCGTCGATGTCGTGGATGCGCGCCCGGCTCACGATGAGATCGGGGCGGTCGCGCTCGAGCATCGTCAGCGCGAACGAGCCGCTGACCACCGCGGACACGTCGGTGAGCCCCGCCACGGCGAGCGCCTTCTGCAGGGCGGCCACGGTGCCGCGATCGGGATCAATGAGCAGCAGCCGCGCCATCGCCCGCCGCCAGCGTCGAGACGTCCACGAAGGTGACACCCTCGGGCACCCGCGAGCCGCCGGGCGGGCCGAATTCCAGCACGGAGTCGATCGGCACTCCGATGTCGGCCCCACCGCTTCGAGTGAACAGACAGAGGAATGGCGGCAGGCCGGTGGCGCCGTCGCCCAGTCGACGACGCAGATCCACGAGCGGCACGATGCGGCCACGATGCACGGCGACGCCGAGGATCGCCGGGTCGTCGCAGGGTACCGGGGTCACCATGGAGATCCGCGCGATCTCCGCCACCTCGGCCCCGTTCACGGCCACGCGTCGATCGCCGAGGGCGACGACCATGAGCGCGCGGGGGTCGGCCGCCGCCGTCATACCGCCACCTGCCTCGGCCAGGCGCGGGCGAGCAACCCGCGGGGCGCGATCACGACGACGACGCGGTCGTCGAGCAGGGCCAGCCCCTCGAAGTGCACGCGCTCCTGGCCGCGGAACACCGGCGGCAACGCCGTGAGGGCACGCTGATCCAGGCGGGCCGGCGTCCCCACGGCGTCGACGACGAGCGCCGCCGTCCGGCCGGCCCCGTCGTCCATGAGCAGCACGCGCCCGGTCCGCGGCCCTGCCGGCAAGCGAAAGATGCTCCGGAGGTCGATCACCGGGAACGTGGCCCCGTCGAAGGCGATGGATCGTCCCGCCTCGCGTCCGGCCGGGAACAGATGCCGCACGCGGGCCGCGTCGATCGCGTAGTCCACGCACGCCACCGTGAACAGCGCCACGCTGCGCGTGCTGCCCGGTCCACCGTCGCCAGCGCTGCGGCCCCAGTCAAACGGCACGCCGGCCTCGCGTGACCGCACGCACGATGTCGTCGACATAGCCGTTGAGCGTCGGGGGAATGTCGTCGAGCGGGAGCACGGCGTTCGCCGCGCCCGCCTCGGCGGCCGCCCGCGGCATGCCGAACACGACCGACGTCGCCTCGTCCTGGGCGATGATGAGCCCGCCCGCTCGGCGGATCGCTCGCGCGCCAGCCGCACCGTCGCGGCCCATGCCCGTGAGGATCACGCCGATGCTGCGCGCGCCCACTCGCCGCGCCATCGACATCATCGCGAGGTCGGCCGACGGGCACTCGCTGTCGCGCGTCGGCGGCGCGTGGAGCACGACGCGCCCGCCCGGGGCCAGCGTCAGGTGATGCGAGCCGGGGCACACGTAGACGACGCCTCGCTCGATCCAGTCGCCGTGAACGGCCTCCTTCACCCGCAGGGCGCACCGACCGGCCAACTCACCAGCGAAGGCGGTGGTGTACGGCGCCGGCATGTGCTGGACGATCAGCACGGCGGCCGGGAAGTCGCCGCCCAGCCGGGGAACCAGCGAGAGCAGCGCGGCCGGGCCGCCGGTCGACGCCGCCATGAGCACGCAGGGCGTTGCCTCCCAGTACCGTCGGTCCTCGTTCGGTGGCTCACTCGACGTGGCGACAACCGCGGAGGGTGGCGCGGCCGTCGCTCGACTCGCCGTTCGCACGGGACGGACCCGCGACGCCATGCGGACCTTGCTGACGATCTCGTCGCGGAGGGCCTCGAGACCGAGATCGACGGTGAACGAGGGCTTGGCGACGAAGTCGACCGCCCCCAGCTCGAGCGCCCGGATGGCGGCCGACGAGTCGCGCCGGGTGTACGCGCTGATCATCACGATGGGCGTCGGCCGCTCGCTCATGATCCGCTCGACGGCGGACAGGCCGTCGGCGCGCGGCATGTCGACGTCCATCGTGACCACGTCAGGGCGGAGGGCCGACACGGCGTCCACGGCCTCCAGGCCGTCGGCGGCCGATCCCACGACCTCGATGTCGGGATCGCGGCTCAGGATCGTGTTGATCACGCCGCGCATGAAACGTGAGTCCTCGACGACGAGCACGCGGATCATGGCGCCGTCTCCAGCGCCGATGCGGCGACGAGAGCGTCGACGAGCCGGACGAGCGTGTGCTCGTCCACGGGCTTGGTGACACAGTGACTGACCCCGAGCTCGCGCGCCAGCGCCGCGTGCTTCTCGCCCGCCCGCGTCGTCAGCACGACGACCGGCACGTCGCGCATACCCGGGCGGCGCCGGATGTCGCGGATGAGCTCGTAGCCGTTCAGGCGGGGCATCTCGAGGTCGGTGACGAGGACGTCCACCTCGAGCTCGCCGAGCCGCTGGAGCGCCTCGAGGCCGTCGTTGGCCGTGACGACGGAGAAGCCGCCGCGCTGGAGCATCTGGCCGACGAACTTGCGGATGCTGATCGAGTCGTCGACCAGGAGGACCCTCCGCCCGTCGACCACCGGCCGCGCCGGGGGCGCGATCTCCTCGGCGGTCACGTCGGCGCCGGCGGAGTGGTCGGCCAGACGCGTGGCATCGAGCAGCAGGATCACCCGGCCCTCGCCCGAGATCGTGGCGCCCGAATACGGCCCGACGCCTTCGAGGAACGCGCCCAGGCTCTTGATCACGATCTCTTCCTTCCCGAGCAGCTCGTCCACGGCGACCGCCAACCGCTTGCGTCCAGCCCGCAGCACGAGCACCGGAACGGCCGTGGGCTCGGAGCCGCGCGGCAGCCCGAGCACATCGGGCAGGCGGATGAAGTCGACGGGCTGGCCTTCGACGACGACGGTCGGGGTCTCGTCGATCGGCCGGACGTCGTCGGACCGGACCCGCATGACGAGCTGCACGGCCGAGACGGGAATCGCCAGCACCTCGCCGCCGACCTTGACGAGGAAGACGTCGGCGATCGCGATGGTCAGCGGCAGCTTGATCGTGAAGCGGGTCCCCGTCCCGACCTCGGTGTCGACCTCGATGTCGCCGCCGACCCTGGTCACATTGGTCCGCACCACGTCCATGCCGACGCCGCGACCCGCCGCCGTCGTGACGCTCGACGCGGTGCTGAACCCGGGCAGGAAGATGAGGTCGAGGAGCTCGCGGCGGCCCATCGAGGAGGCCGCTTCGGCGTCCACGAAGCCGCGCGCGACGGCCGAGGCCCTGAGATGGTCGGAGTCGATGCCACGGCCGTCGTCGGCCACCTCCACGTACACCGCGCCGCTCTTGTGATAGGCGCGCAGACGCACCGTTCCCGCGCCCGGCTTGCCCCGGGCGAGGCGCTCGTCCTCGGGCTCGACGCCGTGGGTGATCGCGTTCTGGATCAGGTGCAGCAGCGGATCGGCGATCTGCTCGATGATGGTGTTGTCCATCTCGACCGTCTCGCCGCTGACCTCGAGGGTGACGGCCTTGCCGGCGAGGCGGGCCGCCTGGCGAACCTGACGCGAGACGCGCGTGAACAGGCGCCCGACCGGCACCATCCGGGCTCGCGTGATCTGGCGCCGCAGATCGCCGGTGAGGCGCTGGACCTGACCGGTGTCGTCGCGCACGGTTCGCACGACGGCGGCAAGCTGGGCCTGGATCTCGGAGACGTCGCTCGAGATCTCGCCGACGCTGCGGGCCAGGATGTTGAAGTCGTCGTACCGATCGAACTCGAGCTCATCGAACCCGGGCGGACCTCCGGCCACCCTCACCTCGTCGATCCGTGGGTCCAGGTACTTGCGCTCGAAGTCGCGCACGACGGCCGTCATGCGCGACTGGCTGAAGACGAGGAGCTCGTTCACGCGCTCGAACTGGCTCAGCCGGCGCTCGAGGCGGCTGCGCGCGATCACCAGCTCGCCGACGAGATTCATGAGGGCGTCGAGCCGGTCGAGGTGGACCCGGATACTGGGACGGATGATCGGCCGGGGCTCGGCGGCGTCTTCTTCGACCGTCATGTCGTCGGCGGGAATCGGCGCGAGTGGAAGGGGTGTCAGCGCAGTCGCGGCCGGCGCGAGCGCCGTCGGCTCGGCGGGAATCGGCAGCGCGTCGAATAGACGCCTGGCCTGCTCGACCAGCATGTCGAGCTCGGTCGGCGCACCTTCCGCCGACGCCAGCATCGCGCGCAGGGCGTCGGTCCCCGCGAAGACCGCCTCGATGACGGCCGGGGTCAGCTCGATCTGCGACTCGCGGACGGCGCCGAGCAGGTCCTCGATCCGATGAGCGAGGTCGCCGACGACTCGGCAGCCTACCGTGTACGCGGCGCCCTTCAGCGTGTGGACGGCACGAAAGAGCGCGGCCAGCTCGGCGTCGCTGGCGCCAGCGCGCTCGAGCTTCAGCAGCGACGCGGTCATGGCGTCGAGGTGCTCGGCCGCC